>Ga0187801_10000032_pt1 | contig 27998 bp, 25 predicted proteins | sample NC_wetland_sal_i_10_FD_132465 | JGI IMG/M metagenome (GOLD analysis project Ga0187801, IMG submission 132465) | Wetland sediment microbial communities from Neuse River Estuary, North Carolina, USA - Control_1 | ecosystem: Environmental > Aquatic > Freshwater > Wetlands > Sediment | place: USA...
CGATGATAGTGTACCGGCAGCCCGCCTCCACTAACATTCCCGTGGAAATTTGGCCCGTGAAGGCGCCCTCTTTCTCCCAGAAAACGTCCTGCGCTGAGATGCCGATATTGGTGCCCTTCGCGGCTTTCACTGCCGCCGGGATATTGGTGAAGGGCGGAGCGATCACGATGTCGCAATCCGTCACTTCCGCCACCAGCGGCTTGAATGCCCTGAAAAACGCGCGGGTCTGCTTCTGACTCTTGTACATCTTCCAATTGCCGGCGATTACCCGGCGACGATTTGTTGTGCTCATTTGTTGGTCAATGCCTCCACGCCGGGGAGTTTGCGGCCGCCAAGAAACTCCAGCGACGCGCCGCCACCGGTCGAAATGTGAGAAATCTGCTTCGCCAAGCCGGATTGGTGCACCGCGGCCACGGAGTCTCCGCCGCCAATAATTGAGGTTGCGCCAGCGGTAGTGGCAACGGCCACAGCCTTGGCGATTTCCAGCGTGCCTTTGGCGAATGCGGGCATTTCAAACACGCCCATCGGCCCATTCCACACGATGGTCTTGGCCTTGGCGATTTCCGTTTTGTACGCCTCGATGGTCTTCGGACCGATGTCCAGCCCCATCTGGTCCGCGGGTATCGCGGAGACGTCGATGGTTTTGGAGGGCGCATCGGCCTTAAATTCTGGCGCGATGACGTTGTCCAGCGGCAGAAGAAACTTGAAATTTTTCTGCTTGGCATCCGCTAGGATTTTCTTGGCCAGGTCGAGCTTGTCCTCTTCGACGAGCGATTTCCCGATGCCCAGTCCTTGCGCTTTCAGGAAGGTGTACGCCATTCCCCCGCCAATCAGCATGGCATCGGCCATCTTCATCAGGTTTTCGACCACTTCGATCTTGTCGCTGACCTTGGCACCACCGAGGATGGCCACGAACGGACGCGTGGGATTGCTGATTGCTTTCCCGATATAGGCGAGTTCCTTTTCCATAAGCAGCCCGGCTGCCGCCTGCTTCACGAATTTCGTGATGCCCACTACCGACGCATGCGCGCGATGCGCCGATCCGAAGGCATCGCAGACGAACACACCGTCGCACAGTACCGCCAGTTGCTTCGAAAACCCCTCATCGTTCTTCTCTTCCTGGGGATGGAAACGCACATTCTCCAGAACGAGCACGTCGCCATCCTTCAGCGCCTTGCTCTTGGCTTCCGCTTCTGGACCCACACAATCGGCCGCGAACGCCACGGGCTTGCCCAGCAACTCCTCCAGCTTCTTTGCCACCGGCTTCAATGAGTACTTCGGATCCGGGCCGCCCTTTGGCCGCCCAAGGTGCGAAGCCAACACAAGCCGTCCGCCCTTTTCAATGGCCAGCTTCAGAGTTGGCAGCGTCTCCCTGATGCGGGTATCGTCGGTAACCACGCCATCCTTGAGGGGCACATTAAAGTCCACACGAATAAATACACGCTTGCCGCGCAAGTCGAGATCCTTAATTGCTAGTTTGTTCATGGCGATTTTCCGTTTCTGGTTTTTGGATATCAGACATCAGCGATCAGATATCAGGAATCAGTCATGGGCTAGGAATAATTCCGGCCCTGAATTAAGGCTATTCTCGTTAGGGGTCGGAGCTTTAGCTCCGACATTTACCGCACGACTCCGGCGGGCTTCAGCCCCTGAGGAATCCGGTTTCTTTCCGCCCCGCGTCCATGGCCCAGTTCACGCGGACCATGGACCGAGATTCGCGAAACGCACCTCAGAACTTCGAGGCGAGCAGCTTGATCAAGTCGCGTACGCGGCAGGAGTAACCCCACTCATTGTCGTACCACGAGAGGACTTTGATGCACTTGTCGCCAACGACCTTGGTGTAGCCCCCATCCACGATGGACGAGTTTGAATTGCCCTTGAAGTCGCAGGAAACCAGTTCTTCTTCGGTATAGGCCAGGATTCCCTTCAGCGGACCATCGGCTGCGGCTTTGAGCGCCGCATTCACGCTTGCTACCGTAGCCGGTTTCTCGACGAACACGGTGATATCCACCACGCTGACGTTTGGCGTTGGCACGCGCATGGAGTACCCGTCCAACTTGCCATCCAATTCCGGAATGACCAGTTTCAGCGCTTTTGCCGCTCCGGTGGTGCTGGGAATCATGTTCAAGGCCGCTGCGCGCGCGCGCCGCAGATCCTTGTGCGGTAGATCCAGCAGCCGCTGGTCGTTGGTGTACGAGTGGATCGTCGTCATGGTGCCGCTGATGATCTTGAACGTGTCCTGCAGGACTTTCGCTACCGGGGCGAGGCAGTTCGTTGTGCACGAGGCATTCGAAACGACATGGTGCTTCGCCGGATCGTACGTCTTATCGTTCACGCCCAGCACAAACGTGGCATCCGGATCCGTGGCCGGCGCCGAGATAATGACCTTCTTCACAGGACCACGAATGTGTTTCCGGGCATCAGCACCCTTGGTGAACAGGCCCGTGGACTCGACTACGATGTCGGCGCCCACGCTGGCCCAGTCAATTTCCGCCGGGTCCTTGACCTTGAATACCTTGAAGCTCCTCCCGTCCACGCTGATGGTGTTGTCGGTGTGCGTGATCGTGTTCGGAAGATTACCGAGGACCGAGTCGTACTTAAGCAGGTGCGCAAGGGTCTTGGCGTCGGTGATGTCATTCACGGCGACGAACTGGATGTCCTTATCGTTGAGTGCAGTGCGCACAATGTTGCGACCGATTCGGCCAAAGCCGTTGATTCCAACCTTAATAGGCATTACTTCCTCCGGTACGGGGTGTAGTTGGCGGCGTCAGATGGAGCGGAACAGCGCCGCGGGTAGAACCAAAAATGCTATGGGTAGTGTAGCGAAAAGTCAACGAAACACCGCGTGCGCTGCGTCACGCAGGTTTGGGGCATCTGCGACCGCCGAATGTTCAGGAATAGTCTGGCTTCCGGGTAGAATACCCCGTATGCGCATTGGGGGGCCCGCTCGTTCGAGCGTATTAACACGGTTTCAACTTTTTCAGGCGGATCGGCCTCCTGTATTACTGCGCAGCAGGGTACAAACGGAAGAACCAGGGCTTGCCATCGTGGTCCCGCAGAGACACGTGCACGCCGTCAGTAATTAGAGTGCCGCGCTTTCCATCTTCGAATTCCAATGTGGATTCGCTGGTCCACCAGCTGGGCTCTGACCAAGGTAGGCTGCAAAAGGCTGATTGAAACTTGCCTTGCCAGACCTTCAATAGGGTATCTCGCACTTCCTCGAGAGATGGAGGCTTGGCCCCGAGCCGCGCTGCATAGTGAATCACTCGGATCGTCTTCACTCTTCGGCCGACAAAGTCCTTCACTGTGGTCGGATGATCAAGCCAACGATATCCCCCATTGCAAGAGTTAACATCGGCGATCGCGACGTGACGTCCAATTTCATCAACGGTGCTCGAAGCGGAGGCATCGATCGCGATTTCTGGAGTGGCGTCAGCTGACTGCGCCTTCGACTGCGCGATGGATGTGGAAGAAGAAATTCCGGATAGCAGCAGGAAAGGCAGCGCGAGGATTAGTCCCCTTCCAGAAATTCTCATTGTGGGTACTGCTTGATGACCGTCACGCGCTCGCCTATGAAATGAACAAAGATGGTTTTGTCCGGGGGATGGCCGTAGATCCAATCTTCCGTATCGTTGCCCTCGGCGTCGCGCTCGCGCACCTTGCGGTCCGGCTTACCCATCGCCGCAACCACTTCGTCACGATTCATTCCGACGACTGCATGGCGCTCTGTGATGGCCTTTTTCATTTCCGGAGGCAGGGTGTCAAACCAGTGCACTGAAGCGGAACGCTCCTTGGAAAAATCCAAGAAGGGCGCCAAAAGCGTCTTCAGTTCGTCGGGGGTGAGGTCTGGCACATTCTTGGAAAATTGCAGATAGATGGTTCCACCTCGTCCCTGTTGGAAACCAGGAGGGCCCTGATCCTGGCCCTCCGTCGTGGTGCTGGCGGTGGGGATCGTGCCGCCCATCCCAAACTGAATATGGTCGCGCCAGCTTTTCTTGAGGCGGCCACCTCCATTCACATCCACGATGATCGTATGCTCGTGAAATTCCAGATTGGTGATTTGGACGTTGTCGCCGGCGTTCACGGCCGCACCATGTAAGGTGACCGCGCGATTCAGATTCTCCTCATCCACCGGTTTGTCCGCGTACAACGTAATGCCGTCTTTCCCGCCGGGGAGGGGTTTGCGCGCCTTGGCAAATTCTCCGGAAACATAGCGAATAAGGTTGAGTTTGGAATATTCTTGCAGCGTGGCGCTTTTCTTTGCGCCCGGTTGAGCCGACTTGCCCTGGTCCTGCGGGTCGTCGGTCAGAACGGTCGGATAAAGGGGAATCCGGTCATCTGGTGCAAATGCGTCCGGCTTCGGCTGTTCGGCAGGATACGACGGCAGCAAATGGGGCACGTCCGCGTAGACGGACAAAAGCAGGCCGAGCGAAATGGCAATCCGAAAGAACATAGCCTCAAGGTGGCCCTTCCCCGGGCCCTCCCCCATTTTATGATGCGTTGAGCCGCTTGAGTAGCGCTCAATAAATATTTATTGGCTGACGACCTGGACCCCTTGCCGGTCGATCCGCATGGGCAAAAGCTGTCCGCCGGCTTCCACGACCGCCTTTTCTACCCGCTCTCGGGCATCTGGTTCGATCAAGAGCACCACACAGCCTCCGCCGCCCGCTCCACACACCTTTCCTGCCAAGGCCCCCTTGCGCCGCGTGGTTTCAATGATGCGGTCGATGGTCTTCGTCGAAATCGTGGGCAGGTTTTTGCGGCGAAACTGCCATTCTGTGTGCATCAGGCGGCCCACATCCGGCCAATTCCCCGCTTCCAGCGCGGCGCGCATTTTTTGCGCGATCTGCGAAATGCGCTCCAGGTTACTCACTACGGACTTCTTGTTGTCAATATGGGCCTTGAATACGCCCCAGTTGTTGATGGCGGATTGCCGCGGCTTTCCAGTGTAACAAACCACCAGGCGGCGCTCGAGTTCGTCCAGATTCACGTTGACCTCGATGCGGCGCTCGCCGCCAGGGATCAATTCAATGGCCGCGGCGCCACCGAACGCCGGCGGGTAGTGATCCTGCATGCCCGTGGGAATGTGGATGACGATGGCTTCCGCATCGCGGCTAATGTGAATCCAGTCGACTTTACTTCGGCCTGCCCCCGTGCAGCGATCCAGCGCAGCACAAATGGCAACCGCCATGGCGCTGGAACCACCTATTCCGGCACCGGCGGGCGCTTCAGAATTAGTCGTTAGGGTCAACCCACTCTTGGGACGGAAAAATCTCAAGATTTCCGCCAGCAACGGCAGGCGATAGCGTTTGGCGCGAATCAGATGTTCGAGCGAGGTAAAACTTTCGGATCGGTTGGTGTCCAGCGACACCAGCTTGATCCGGTCATCCCCCGGGGGCTGAGTTTCCACCACGCAGGAGGCATAGCGGGAGACAGCGACGTTCAGCGTGACCGCGCCGGGATGAAAGAGATACAGCGGCCAAATATCGAGCGTGCCGCCCGCAAGGTCGACCCGTGTTGGTGCTTTCGATTCGATGCGCATGATTGTCCTGGAACGTCAGATCGCAGAGCAGGTGCTGGAGCAAATTCTACTTCGAGCCGCTGGCGGCAACGCGATTGCGAGCCAGGACCTGCGGTCCGTTTTCGCGACGCGCCTGCGCAGGATTGGGTTCAAAGCACCGGCGGCAGCGCGCCTCGTAAGCATCACTGGCGCCGACGACAATCAGTTCTTCGCTTTCCACCATGCGTTGCGTATGGACCGCGGGATTGCCGCAACGTACGCAGATGGCCAGCAGCTTGGTGATTTCTTCCGCAACTGCAAGCAGCCGCGGCATGGGCTCAAAGGGGCGTCCGCGATAATCGGTGTCCAGACCGGCCACAATGACGCGCTTGCCGAGATTGGCGAGCTTGGTGCAGACCTCCACCAATTCATCGCCCAAAAACTGCGCCTCGTCAATGCCCACGACTTCGGTGCGCGGCTGCAGTTTCTCCAGGATCTCAGATGCCTTGGACACATTGTCGGAAGGAATACCCAGCCCGGAGTGCGAAACGATTTCGTTAGCGGCGAACCTGGAGTCGATAGCCGGCTTGAAAATCTGCACACGTTGGCGCGCAATTTCCGCGCGCCGCAATCGCCGGATCAGTTCTTCGCTCTTCCCCGAAAACATCGGGCCGACCACGACTTCGATCCAACCCATGTTGCCCTTCACGATATCCACGTGTCTTCTCCCCTGTCTTCTCCTGGCAAGCCTCCGCTGAGCGGGCTCTCTTTATTACACAGAATACACTTTACTTCGCGACTTTCCCATCATCCCCCGTGGCCGCGGATGCGCGGTACATCTTCGCGTTGTAGAAAGGCGCGAACGCCGTCACCACGGCAAGGCGGAATGACTCCTGCCGGGAAATCAGATTTCGGGAGAGCACTCCCCACGCGCCCTGGCCATCCCGGATTCCCGCCGTGCCGGCGAACTGATCGATTGCGGCGGCCAGTTCGGTGCCTTGCGACAGCACCTCTTCGGCCAGTGCCTCCGGCAACTCGATACTGCCGGAACATCCAAAATGGCCTTGGCTTCCGTCACTCACATACGCCCAGCTTTCCAGGAACACTCTTTTCGCACCATTTTCCACGGTGACGTCCAGACCGCCTTCGAGCCCGACACAAAAGTCGGCAGCACGGCCCGCGCCGCGCAGATTGTCCTGGAGGGCCTCGACGCGTTGCCGCGCACCTTTCATTAGTTCCACGCGGGAGGTCGGCGTGTGGCTCACTCCGCTTTCCACCTCGTAGCCCACAACGTCCAGCGTCACCCCTTCATCCAACAACAACGTAATGGCCAACGCTGCTTCGTTCACCGCGTTGAGCTTCGGACGCCGTGTGCTGCCCACGGCGATGTGCCAAGTTTTCATGGAAGGAGAAAGCCCACTTCGCGGATTCTATCGGGAATTCCGGCAAATGTTCAGATGGATTATTTGCCAGCCTGAGGAAATTTCTGGAAGACCTTGTTAGTACTGTTGTGTGGGAAGCCGACCGTGCGACCATAGAAAGGACGTACCGGGCGCTGGGGCAGCGGATTTTTGCCATAGGTTAAACTCATCGTATGGCGCGCATTTCCTCGTGCAGTGTGTATTCCTGATTTGTGGCCGGGCGTCGTCTGGCCTCACAATTGAAAAGCTGGAAGATTTGAAAAACTCAAGCCGTTCGAAGGGGCCTCGCATTGTGCGGGATAGCTGGATATACACATAAGAGCACGAAGCCGTCACAAGAAAGAGTTCGGGACATGGTGACAACTCTCGTCCACCGGGGTCCTGATCAGCAGGGTATATTCTCCGCCGATCTATTTTCCTTTGGCGCGGCGCGCCTGAAAATCATCGATCTGGAATCCGGCAATCAACCCATTCTTAAAAATGATGGGGAGACCGGAATCGTCTTCAACGGCGAAATCTACAATCATCTGGAATTGCGGGGGGAACTCGAGAAATTGGGATATAAGTTTACTTCGCACTCGGACACGGAAACCGTCCTGAAAGCATTTTTGCAATGGGACACGGAGTGTTTCGGACGCCTAAGGGGGATGTTTGCCATCGCCGTTTGGAATGTGCCCCAGAAGCGCTTTGTTCTGGCGCGTGACCGGATGGGGATCAAACCGCTTTATATTGCGCAAAGGGGCGAGGATTTATATTTTGGGTCTGAACTCAAGGCGATCCTAATCCATCCCGAAATCGATCGAAATCTGAGCCGTGAAGCGCTCGATTGCTATCTCTCGCTGAATTACATTCCGTGCCCGTGGACTCTCATTGACGGCATTCGAAAGGTTCCGCCGGGCACCTGGATGGAATGGAGAGATGGGCAGATTACGACCAGCAGCTATTGGGAACTGCCCTACGGGAAAATCCGCGATATATCACTGGAAGAGGCCGAAGAAGAGCTAGACACACTTCTGGCAAAATCCATTCGAGAACATTTGCTTTCCGATGTACCGCTGGGAATCTGGCTCAGCGGCGGAATCGATTCAACTACGATATTGCATTACGCCTCGAAGGTAAGTTCTTCCCCGCTGAAATCGTTCTCGATTTCGTTCGTCGGGCGCAGCTTCGACGAATCGTCTTACATCCGGAGCGCGGTGCAAGAATATGGCACGGACCACGACGAATTGGATTTGAATCCCAGCGTTGATCTGAAAGGCGCAATTGAAGAGTTCGCTTACTATTCCGATGAACCGAGCGCGGACGCGGGCGCATTGCCCGTCTGGTTTTTATCGAAACTTTGCAAGAGGAAGACAACGGTAGCCCTGAGCGGCGAAGGCGCAGATGAACTGTTTGGCGGATATTTGACCTATCGTGCCAACCGAATTGCTCGTCACCTTCGGAGACTTCCGCGCGCGGCAGTCTCCATGGGACTTTCCCTGTTGCGGTACTGGCCGGTCTCCGACGAAAAGATCGGGTTCGACTACATAGTGAAGCGCTTGTTCGAAGGTTCTCTTATGCCGCCTGGGCGCGGACACGTCCATTGGAATGGAACGTTTGCGGACGAGGATAAGAGCGCGCTGCTGTATGAACCGCTGCCAAAGACTCTTGACCAGATTCTCGGCCAGATGGCAGATCTCCCCGCGGTCGATGACGACCTGGCACCGTTTCTTTGGCTCGACCAGAAATATTATCTGGCGGACGACATCCTGACGAAAAGCGACCGGATGAGCATGGCTCATTCCGTGGAAGTCCGACCGCCGTTCCTGGATCATCGGATCGTAGAGTTCGCCGCGGCTCTGCCTGCGAAACTCAAGATCCGGGGTTCACAGCAAAAAGTTCTCCTGAAGAAATTGATGAAGGATAAGCTGCCCGCCTCCATCCTGAACCGGAAAAAGGTCGGCTTTGATATCCCGGCACATGATTGGCTTCGGGGGCCCCTTCGCGGTTTGCTGGAAGACGCCTTGCAATTTGGGTTATCGCAGTATGGACAACTGTTCCGTCGAGATAGCATTGAGCTGCTGAAGAAACGGCACTTTCAAAGGGAAATTAACGTTGGATACCACCTCTGGGGCCTGCTCATATTATTCTTGTGGATGAAAAGATGGCAGGTCAAGATTTAGCCGCACATTGAAAAATGAACGAACTCTCTAATCGCCGGTGGTTTTTGCTTTTGCTCGTTGTTCTGTTCGCGACCGCGATTTATCTCGGTTGTGTGCGCTCACCGCCGTCTCTTATGGACGATGTGGATGCGGTGCAGGCGATGATTGCGAAAGGGATGCTGACGAGCGGGGACTGGGTGACGGCGCGGCTGGACGGAGTCCTTTACCTGGAAAAGGCTCCTTTAATTTATTGGTTGATGGCAATCTCCTACAAGATTTTTGGCGTGACCGATTGGGCGGCTCGGCTTCCGGTGGCATTCGCCTCGATCGCTCTCGCGCTCCTGTCAGCTCTTTTCGGCATGTGGGCCTTTGGGAAGCGAGCCGGCTTTTACGCGGGATTATGCATGGCCACGTGCGTTGGATTATTTCTCTTCACGCGCATTCAGATCCCCGATGTGATGCTCACATTCACTATCGCTCTGGCCATGTGGGCCTTCTTGCGCGCCCTGGATGAAGAGGAGAAACACCCGCGACTCTGGGCGGCCATTCTTGCAGCAAGCCTGGGCACAGGGCTTCTGCTCAAAAGCCTGGTTGGCATCGTGTTTCCGGTTGCGGCAGCGGTGATTTATCTTTTCGTTTCCAAACAACTATTTTCCCACAGAACCTGGCAGCGGCTCCGGCCCATCAGTGGTTCGCTGATCGCGCTGCTCATCGCTGTTCCATGGCATGTGTTAGCGACGCTCCGGAATCCGCCGTATTGGGCCTGGACCCTGAAGAGCGGACCTGGGCTGTACCACGGATTCTTGTGGTTCTATTTCATTAATGAACAGTTGCTGCGGTTTCTGAATCTGCGATATCCGCGCGATTACAACACGGTTCCACGACTGTATTTCTGGCTGCTCCACCTCGTGTGGCTTTTTCCTTGGAGCGTGTATCTGCCGGCGGTCAAACAACTTTCGTTTAGACCCGTGGATCGAGCTGGACAAACGAGACTTTTGGCGCTCTGTTGGGCGGGGTTCATTCTCGTTTTCTTCACGTTTTCAACGACGCAGGAATATTACTCGATGCCGTGCTACCCAGCCTTCGCACTTCTGCTTGGCTCCGCCATGGCCGCTGAAGGCAAGTGGGTGAATCGCGGCACACGATTTCTAGGCATCGTCGCTTCGCTTGCCGCTCTAGCCTGCATTGTGATTGTATTCCTTGTACGCAACGTGCCAACTCCCGGAGACATTTCGGGTGCGCTCTCGCGCAATCCCTCTGTATACAGCCTGTCGCTCGGGCACATGCTGGACCTTACGCTAAATTCCTTCGCTTACCTTCGGTTCCCCCTATATTTGGCTGCTGGGGCGTTCTTGATTGGAGCGGTGGCCAACCTGCGCTGGCTGGGATCCCGCGCATTTTTGCTGACCGGTGTGATGATGGTTGTTTTCTTCCATGCCGCACGAGAAGCGCTGATTGTTTTTGATCCCTATCTTTCCTCTCGCCCGCTGGCGGACGCGCTGATCTCTCAGCCTCCAGGAAGGCTCATCGTCCAGGGCCACTTCTATCCCTTTTCTTCAGTTCCGTTTTATACGGGACTCGACCCTCTGCTCTTGAATGGCAAGCGCCACAATCTGGAGTATGGGGCGGCTGCGCCAGGCGCTCCTCACGTATTCCTTACCGATTCAGATTTCAACGCCATATGGACGGGCCCGGATCGATATTATCTTGTCGCTACCCAGAGCGAGGCGGAGCGCATCGAACAGCTCGTGGGGAAGGAAAATTTTGAGACCGTCTCCAGCAGTGGTGGCAAACTCCTTCTCAGAAACCAGCCCTCTTCCAAGTAGCTTGTTCTCATGCAGTTATGCAGGGCGTCCAGCGATCACCTGAGGCAATTCTCATTTGGAGCGGTTTGATAAGGTTCGGTAAATCAAGGCACCTGGGGTAAACTTAAGATTCCCATAGGCGACATTCTCAGGAGATTAACTGTGCCTTTTTCGCTCTCATATCTGCCCCGTGTTTGGCTGGGCAGTCAGGTCTCCACGAAATTCCTTCCGTCCGCCGTTCGACCACTTTCGGCACACGTAAAGCTAACCGAAAATTGCCAGGCCAAATGCATCAGTTGCGACTACTGGAAGTCGCGTTGGGAGGACGGACTCAATACCGAACGCGCCATTGATCTTATCAACCAGATCGCTGGTGCAGGCATTGGTTCCCTCCGGTTCACGGGCGGCGAGCCGCTACTCCGGAGAGATTTCTTTCACGTCTTGGAGCAGGCGAACACCGCTTCCTTCAAGTCCATCATCCTTCAGACGAACGGGCTACTCCTCAAAAAGCTCCATAACGAGATCAACGCTTCGCCAATCACCAACATCTCCGTATCGATCGACGGATTGAAAGAGAGCAACGACCACATTCGCGGCATCCGTGGCTACTATGATCTGGCCATAGACGGCATCAAGCTGCTCCGGAACAAGAAGGTTTCTATCGCCATCACCCTGAATCGGATTTCTGCCGGAGAACTAAGTACCCTTGCAGACGTGGCTCGCGACCTCGGAGCCGCCATTGACCTCAATATTCTGAGTCGCAGCCTCTTTTTCCTTAAGGACGCCGATCTCACTTCGATGTGGCCGGAAGAAAACGATGTGGACAAGATCGCAGAGTTCCTTCGCGAGCGAGTGAGACGCCCCGAATACGAGGTTGATTACGTCACGCAGTATTACAAAAACGGAAAAGTGGCCGAGCCACCCTGTGTTCTCGGCTATCTTCAGGTGTTCGTGCTATCGAATGGAGATGTTTTGACCGGCTGCTACCCCTTGAAGCCGGTTGGAAATGTCCTTCGCGAACCTCTTGCCACCATCCTGGCGTCAGAGGAGTATTCCCGCCAGAGCAGAGCAATGGTGCGCCGCGAGTGCCCCGGTTGCACGTGCGGGATTGAAAGTTCCCTGGCCATGAAGCACGCTGCTTCCAGCGCTTTCTATGAGCTCGGCCGCTTGAAGGTTCGCCAGAGCGGCCCTCAGAACGCCGTTCCAGTTAGTTCGTCGCATACCGAAAGCCAGCATGGTTAGACTGCAACCATGGCCATTATTAACGAGCGATTGGGGGTTTTTCTGAACGATGCGGAATTCAAAGCCTTTTCGACAAGCAGGAACAGACACTATTTGGTAGCATCTTAAAAGGGGGCGAATGGGATTGAAAATCTCCTTGGGAAGGAGAATCCTGAGACCGCTTCTGCCTGTGGAGGGAAATTTCTGTTGACCAACGTCGCATCAAGGGGTTCTTCCAGCAGTCCACCTACTCCACCCGCCCAGCCCGTCGCATCTTCATTTCCTTCCTCGCCTGCAGGAAACGATGCTCACAACTGACGCCAAACCGAATCCGGAGGCAAACTCTCCCGGGCACGCCCTGCGGAAAACGGCGTTTTTAGTTTTGCGGCTGGCCATTGGTGTTGGAATCCTCGTCTATCTGGCGAAATCGGGTCAAATCAATCTTTCCTCGCTGGTTCGGCTCTTCCAAGCTTGGCCAATTACTCTGCTGGCCGTCGGGTTGATGCTCCTGGATATTTTCATCATGTCCATTCGAGCCTCCCTTTTGTTTCGTAATGCGCGGCTGTCTCTTTCTCTGGGAAATTCTTTTCAACTGAACTTGATCGGGTTTCTTTTCTCGACGTTTCTTCCTGGCGCGGCTGGCGGGGATATCGCAAAAGTTGTGTATGCAACCAGAGAGAACCACGGGCGGCGTGCGGAGGTAGTGACAGTCCTGATTTTGGATCGCCTCGTTGGGTTATTCTCACTTGTGCTGCTCCCACTTTTGTTCGCTCCCTTCTTTCTCGATCTGCTGCGCTCCGTTCCCGTGCTCCGGCGTTTGCTCTATACCGATGCCCTCCTGGCCGGATTCATGCTTGGGGGCACTGCGCTCGTCATGTTTTTTGTGTCTACGCGCTCCTGGGTCGCCTGGCTCCTCGGCAAATGGCCTGGAATTAAAAGCCTTGCTCTTCGCGTGTTAGACGCAATGGCCGCGCACGGGAAGGCCCGAGGCACCTTGTTCTTCGCACTCCTTCTATCGCTTCTGGCGAATGCGGCGCTCGTCATGGTCACGGCACTCGGTTTGTACGCTGTGAATCCCGCTTCCTTCTCAATGAAACTGGCACTGGTTGCGCCGATGGGGCATTTGGTGAATAGCTTGCCTTTGACCCCTGGCGGGATCGGTGTGGGAGAGACGGCGTTCAATGCCCTATTTACGTTGACGGGAATGAGCGGCGGAGCGGAAACCCTGCTGTGTCTTCGGGTATGGAATGTGCTTGTGGGCTTATTGGGGCTGCTGGTGTACCTGCTCGGAATGGGCCGCATCGTACACCCTTACGAGGAGGAGTCCGAGGAAGCGGGAACCGAGTATATAGGAGCAGAATCGGCGAATTGATGGGAAGTCAGCAGACTGGCCGTTTCTCCAAATAGAAACAAGTCGACGCCTGAAAGAATTTTCAGTTACCGGAACCTAATTTCGTTTCGTTGGGAATTCATGACGGTAGCAAAGTAACTTGTGAGGAGAATGAAATGGGAAGTGTACGAGGGGGGAAGCTATGAAAATTATCGTGCTCGGTGGAGATGGATACTGCGGCTGGGCGACTGCACTTTATCTTTCAGCGAAGGGGCACGCTGTCGCGATTGTGGATAATTTTGTGCGCCGTCAATGGGATCACGAGCTTGGCGCGCAAACTCTCACGCCCATCCTTCCTCTGAGTGACCGTCTGAGGACCTGGACTCGCATGACAGGCAAGGTCATCGATCTATTTGTGGGGGATGTGACGGACCACGACTTCTTGCTCTCGACGATCAAGCAGTTTGGGCCGGAGGCGATCATCCACTTTGCCGAACAGCGCTCGGCTCCCTACTCGATGATCGACCGGAAGCACGCGGTATTCACCCAAGTGAACAATGTTGTGGGGACATTAAATGTCCTGTTCGCGATTCGGGAGGTACAGCCGGATTGCCACCTGATCAAGCTCGGTACGATGGGAGAATACGGCACGCCAAACATTGACATTGAAGAAGGCTACATCACGATCGAACACAACGGGCGGCGTGACCTCCTGCCGTATCCCAAGCAGCCTGGGTCCTTCTACCACCTTTCCAAGGTCCACGACAGCCACAACATGATGTTTGCCTGCAAGATCTGGGGAGTACGCGCCACCGATCTGAACCAAGGTGTGGTCTATGGCACGATGACGGACGAAATTGCGCTGGACGAGGGCTTGATCAACCGCCTGGATTATGACGAAGTGTTCGGTACGGTCCTGAATCGCTTTTGCGTGCAGGCGGCCATCGGCCAGCCGCTAACCGTATATGGGAAGGGCGGCCAAACGCGAGGATTTCTGGATATTCGGGATACGGTCCGTTGCGTTGAACTCGCTTGTCTGAATCCGGCGGCCAAGGGCGAATGCCGCGTGTATAACCAATTCACGGAACAATTCTCCGTTCTCGATCTCGCGCAGAAAGTGAAGGAAGCCGGAAAGGATCTCGGGATGAAGGTGGAGATTGACCACATTCCGGATCCGCGCGTTGAAGCCGAACACCATTACTACAATGCGAAGCATTCCAAGCTAATTGATCTGGGGCTGCAACCACACTTCCTCTCGGAGTCGCTTCTGGATTCACTCATGAATATCGCGCTGAAGTACCGCGACCGCGTGGATCCCACGATGATGCTGCCGCAAGTGAATTGGCGTGAACCGCACAATGAACGCCGGCTCCATACAAACATCGCTGCGGGAATGTCCGCAGGCGCAGCCCACGCGGGCGAGTCCCGCACGGCGGCCATGAAGGAAAAGAAGCGCTAAAACAGGCACTGGATTGGCTACAACCGCGGTGGCGAGAGCGTTTTTGCAGTCTTCCTCTAGCCCGACTTTCTCACGAGCTGACTTTTTTCCATTTTTAAATCCGATAAGACCTTGTCATCCTGAGGCGATCCGACGAGGATCGCCGAAGGATCTCTACCTTGGAATCCTACGCAATATCCGAGTTGAGGTCCTTCGAGGCACAAACAACGCGCCCCTCAGGATGACACGACGTTGCGTTTGAAGAGCGGGGAGAATTGCATCTCGCGAGAGAGGGCAGCTAGGAATCGCTTTTGGCGGAGGAATCTGGAACGAAGTTCCCCGCGGGCGAAACAAATTGGCCGTTCTGGAGTTGGTAATCGACGCCACGCCAGCGGATGGACGTCCGTGTAAAACTCACGAGCCAGATCAAAAACGCCACCGCGTCCCACAGTGGGATTAACGGCATCTTTTTCCAAAGCCCTCGTTGCTTCAGTCCCTGGATTCCGATGACCCATGTTATCGCGACGCGAGAAGCTAGATACAGGCCCCAATAAGCTGCAGCAACGCCTAGTGTGGGATGGACCAAAACGGCGAGAGTTGTCCATGGTAACCCCCAAGTGAAAAGAAGACCAAAGTGCCCCCAGGGTCGCAGGGCTCTCATCACCGTCATCCACCGCACACGTTTCGACAGAAGTTCACCGAGCCCCTGGAAATCAGGAACCGTTTCCACTGCGCATGGCAGCAGCCTGACTTCGACGCCTTGTTCGGCGATCAGGCGCCCAAAGAGCAGATCGTCGGCGGGTCGATTTTCCAACACTTGAAAGCCTCCGAAGCCACGGACGCGTTGCTTTGTCGACACCATGGTCGGCCCGAGCGCGAAATGGATCCCATCGAGCTGCCAAGCAACGAGCACACCTGCATAAAAGTCCGATATCATGCCAATCGTCTGAACTTTCTCGACGAATGATCCTTCTTGCGACGACACGTAAAAGCAGGTCACTCCTCCGACCTTGGGATCGCGCAACGGCTCAACCATTCTCCGCAGATATCCGGGATCAACGCGCACGTCGGAATCATTGATCACAAGGTATTCGTATTGGGCTTCGCGTTCCATCAGCCGCAATTTGGCAACCTTGTCGTTTATGGCGGTGTGGCCAGCGCTGTATAGCAGGCGGATTTTTCGCTCCGGGAAGTCCCGCATCAATTTCTGGATCACCGGCACGGAGGGATCGGTTTGGTCCGTCACGCAGAAAATCAACTCGTACTCGGGATAGTCCTGGCGGCAGAAACTGGCGAAGTTTTCATAAGCGTCAGCATCCAGCCCGCGAACCGGCTTGAGATTGCTGACCGGGGGAGTGAAATCAGGATTGTTCCTAGAGTAATTACGAGCCTGCCAGAAATACCGGCTGCAGCTATAGATCGCCAGAAAATAGAAGATGAACGGAATTGCCGCCGCGAAGAGGACAGCGTACTCTGAGACGTTTAGGGGCACGGCACCTCATTCCCGATTCAAGTGCGGTCAGCAGAGGTAGACTCCGAATTCTCCCACCCTGCCGAAAGTCCGGGGCACTACCCTGCCCTGGGTACAAGAATCCTTGAGTTCCTATCCTGGCCAAGAGAATCCTCAGTGCCCCCACACGGTTTTGCCAGGAAGCAACAACGGGCAATTTTAGCACACGCGAAAGCGATATGTCGCCTTCGGTTAGGTTACGACAGAATGAAAAAGTCTCTGTCTTTCGCTAGATTTGGAGCTTGCGTGAACTTCTTCGAGGATATTCCGAATCCATGAGGTGTCTTCTCTGGCGAATTTGTTATTCTGAATAGCTGGACAAAATAAAGTCGTGCCCCATACCCGCAGACTCCAACTGAAGACGATTCCCATGATTCTCATCAGCATCATTTTGGGACCCCTGGGAAATGTATTTCTCGGCAAGGGAATGAAAGGCGTCGGGTCCGTCACCTCGGCAAGAATTCCGGACCTCCTGCCAATCGCTTCCCGGGTGCTACTCTCCGGCTACATCTGGTTGGGCATTGCCTGCCTGCTGGGTTTCTTTGTTGTACATATGCTGTTGCTGACCTGGGCAGACTATAGTTACGTGCAGCCTGCTACGTCTCTGTCCTACCTCTCCATCTCCGTCCTGAGCTACTTCGTTTTGGGGGAGATGATCTCCCCATTGCGCTGGCTTGGCGTCAGTGTGATCTGTCTTGGCGTTTTTCTTGTGGGCCGGACCTCCCCCAGCACAACAGGAGCGCCTAATCGTGCGTGAAGTGATCCTGTTCTTTTTCATTGTGGTTGCAGGGACGGGAGGAGAGTTGTGCGTAAGCCGCGCCATGAAGAGTATCGGGGAAGTCCACGACTTCAGCCCCAAATCGATTCTGAAGTTCGTTCTGCGATCGTTGCGCTTGCCGTGGATGTGGCTGGGAATCGCGCTGATGAGCCTGGGATTTTTCTCGCTTCTCGCGATTCTCTCATTTCAGGAAGTGAGTTTCGTGGTACCGGTCAGCGCCCTAAGCTATGCTGCGGGCGCCTTCGGAGCAAAAGCATTCCTGGGCGAACGCGTCAGCCGGAACCGGTGGATCGGAATCGCCGTCGTCTGCCTGGGTGTCACCATCGTGTGGTGGAGCCGAAAGTAGCTTACCGCTAAGTGGGATTTCTGCGCGAAATTGAAGTTCAGTAGTGCAAACGGAAATTATGGAAGTTGAGGAGGCGGGGTAACTTCTTTGGAATTATGGAGCGGCCTATGAGAATCGAACTCACGCCTGAACCTTGGCAAGGTTCGAGGAGTTAACTCTAACACGCTGGAACGGCGGCATTTAGTAGTTTTTGATCTGGCTCTTGATTGGAAAATAAATGGAAAATGAAATCTCGGAAGGCCACCCCGCTTAGCGCTGCCTTAGATTAGCAAGTCGCACCTCTGACGGAACGCGAGCACTTGATCCTCGGGCCACTCGGGGAGATCCGCCTTTTCCCATTCTGCCCACAATGCACGGTGGCACACCGCCCTGAATGTAAGGTTAGGTTCCGCACCTACCAGCTCACAAAACTTCTCGACTTCCTTTCGCGGACCCAGCGAACCTCCGGTCTGTTCCATTCTCAGTGGGCTGGCATTTTCAAGTAGTGATCAAACCAAGCGATTATGCGACTGCACAAGTCCACTTGATTCGCGTAGCTCCAATAGATTGGCGAGTGCCCCTCGCCTTTGTACTTGGCATATTCGACCTCTTTGCCCAGCCGACGAAGGGCAACAAATATCTCATCTCCTAGGAATGGAGGGACTGTAGTGTCATCTCCTCCATGTACGATTAGAAGCGGCGTCTCAATTCGGTCTAGGAAAAAGATGGGTGAATTCTCGATATATCTCTCTCGAGTCTCCCAAGGCGTTCCTCCCAGCGCGTCTTGACCGTGCTCAAGATTGGAAGTTGCGAAAGCTATTCCGGCCTCGTCCATCTCCCCATAGTCCCCCACAAGATCTCCCATTCCATTAATCTCGATTGCTGCTTTAAAGCGTTTCGTTTGGACGATTAAGGCGAGCGTGCTATAGCCTCCGTTGCTGTGACCCATCACCCCAAGCCGATCGGCATCTGCAATACCGATCTCAATTGCCTTATTCACGCCAGGCAGCACGGTCTTTGAAATATCAAACATGGGCGTGCCCACGTGCCCAGGTGAGTCCGGCAGGAGAACCGCATATCCTCGCGTGGCGAGCAATTGCATGTTAAATGGCCCCGATCCTGCGAGGCCGAACTCGTCTAGAAGATTCGACAGCGAACTTCCCCCGTAGACCCACACAATGAGCGGGTAGCGTTTCCCTTCTTGATATCCAACCGGTAACAGCAGAGCCCCGTGCAATCGTTCCCCGTCGTCGCTCAACCAATCGATCAGCCGGACAGCACCCATCTTGTATTCATCAAACTGTGGGTTGAGACGAGTCAACCGCACCGGATTGCGAAACCCGGAATCTGCGTGCCACAAATCATCATGGTGCTGGGCATCCTGCGAAAAATATACTATTCGCTTGTCATTCGGGCTGCTTGACGTGTGTTCGTCCGTGTTAACACAGGTGTAGCATTGGCGATTTTCCAACAGTTTCTCAGCTTCACCATTCTCCAGTTCCACCCTATAGAATCCCGATTCTTTCGTTTCGCTATCCAGCGTCAATACAACGGTGGACCTCCCACCGTCGGGTGACCACAACTGATTCTTGCCTTGTGCGACCAACTCCACAACCCGGTGTCTTGCGATCGTCACCAATTCATGCGCTTTGCCTTGACGCACGTTGGTCTTCCATATTGAACCGTCCCTAATAACGTAGATGAATTGGCCGTCGGCATCCCAAAGAGGAGATCGCTGCTTGTACAACAGACCCTGCTGAGCGAACATTGTGACGTTTCGAGCGATTCCGGCCTTCAAATCAACCAAGTAACAATCTGACGTCCCAATCTTTGTCTCCAGGGGGCCACCGGTCAAGTATGCTAAGCGCGACGAATCCGGTGACCAAGTGAAAGAAGCCCCGTCGTAGTCAAAACGAACATTCGATGCCAGCACTCGAACCTGATGGCTGGAGATCGAGACCACACATAAATCCCACAGGATTTGTTGTGAGCCAGGTTTCTCAAAACGACTTGGGCTGCTATATGCTACATCCGCCCCGCTAGGAGATACGACGAACTTGGAAACTCGAATGTCGCGGACAAGGCGTCGCACTGACGACGTTGCGACGTCCACCAACGCCAAGTCCCCCAGGTACCCCTCAAGGGACCACGGATCGGAGTTAACTTCTTTATCATCGCCTTGCTGTACAATAGATTTGTAAATTGTAACTGTTGAACCCTCGACGAGTCTGTCTTCCTGGTGCTCACGTGTTGAGCTTCCAGATGAGAGAACGCGCTTCGCGAAACCCTCTGCAGTCAGATTTTCCGGCAGAATGGTAGTCAATACTTCTTCGCTGTTGGGCATCCATTCGATCTTGCTAGCTCGCACGGGTACGTCTGATAATTTCCGCAGGACCTTCGTCGTCGCTTTCCACACCCATACCTTCGCTTGCTTGCTGTTGTCTCGATCGGATAGGAAAGCCAGATAGCGCCCATCCGGTGACCACGCAGGACACCAGTTGGCACCCTCTCCTCCTGTCAAATTCCGCGCGACATGAGTGACGGTATTTACGATCCATATATCCGTGCCATTCGCGTATGAAGGCACACCGTTGCGGGCGTATTCTGAAATCTCATACCTACTACTCTTACGATTATCTCGAGCCGTGTAAGCAACCCATTGTCCGTCCGGCGAGAACTGCACGGGAGTGAAGACCCCGAACTCTCGCATGTCTAAGAGATCCCCTATGGGCAATGGAGCTGTCTGCTGCCCTCTTACGCATGCTGGCAGGAGAACAGCTAGTGCAAGCGAGAGGAGACTTCGCCGGCAAGTTTTCACAGATGGCTCCGTTTCTTCTGCGAGCGTTCTCCACTTAGGATCGCCATTAGCTGGGGAACTCCTACAAGATCGTACAGATCGGGGGTAATCAAAACTGAAGTTTCAGCGCCAACTGTATCGAGCGCGGCCCGCCAATCTGATACAGAGGGTTAAATCCTCCGCTGATCCCACCTGTTCCCAAGCTGTTTGCCAAGGTCTGCGTGGATTGGCCAAAGAGGGGGCTACTGAGGGTGTTCGTAGGGGGGCCAAAATTCGGGTGGTTGAAGATATTAAAGAATTCAGCGCGGAATTGCAGGCTCACTTTCTCCGTGAAATGGAACTGCCGACGAATCGTCAAGTCATCTTGCCACGCTCCGAAACCTCTGAGCACATTGCGCCCGAAGTTACCTTGCTGACCAGTGGCAGGGGAACAGAAAGGTCCCGTGCACCCGATTCCACCCTGATTAGGCGTGTTGTTTAGTATTTTTCCTCCCGGATACTGGGATCCATAAAGATAGAGAGGTACGCCTGGCGCAAGGTCGGGACGCGCGTTGAACTGCACGCCGTCGACAACTGAGGTTGAAGCGATGATGTCCACAGGTAGCGCCGACCGCGCTGTCACAAAATCATCGATCGACCAGTTACTGAAAATTGCCTGTGCGATTATTGCCTTGAACAAAGAAGGCACATCATAGGTCAATGCGCCCGTAGCTGAATGCCGTACATCGAAGTCCGAATTTCCCCGGTCAATTTGCGGATTAGCAATCTGAGCCGGAGTGTAGCTAATCGAGTCGCTCGAAGCGTTATCAATGGAATGTGCGAACGCGTAATATGCCAACGCCTGCAATCCCCTGGACAGACGCCGCTGGTACTTAACCTGGAGTGCTTGGTAGTTTGAAGAACCCGCATTAGTCGTCACGGTAACAAGAGAATTGAAATTAGCATTTGGGCTGCTTAAGTCATAAGGCCGCAGCAACTCTCGGCCCAATGCTCCTATGTACGTAGCAGATATAGTTTGGCCGGAACCGAGCGATTGTTCTAGTGCAACGTTCCATTGGTATGTCCGCGGTAGCTTCAAAGTCGGATCGGCTACATATAGTGGCGCACTTAGTGGTGGACTCAAGTTAAAGCTCGGAGGAGCAGCCTGCTGGGGTGAAAGTGGAAAGGGAACTCCAGAGAACTCATTCGATGCAAGATATGGAAATCCGCTGGTAAGCTGACCAAGAAATCCAGTTCCAAGGTCGTAAAAAACCCCTAAGCCCCCTCGAAGCACGGACTCCCAACCTTGTTTCTGATGTAGTTGGTAAGCCACACTCAATCTTGGCGCCACGTTTCCGTGGGTGGTTGCATAAAGCGGCGTCCCTTGCGGAGCCAGGGTCATCGTCGCCGGATTATCAAGACCCGCAACCGTAAACGGGTCGTTGCCGAAGTTCTTTCCCTTCAAGGCTGGGTTTACATCCCAGCGTAAGCCGTATGTTAGTGTCAACGTCGGTGTGATTTTCCAAGTATCCTGTCCGTACACCGAGAAATTCCGCGACAGCAGCGCATCACCTTGGTTGGCAATGACCAGGGCGAACGGGGCTGATTCCGAAAGCACTCCGGTCGGACCGGTAATCCCAAAAAAGATTGGTTCCTGTTCGTAAGCCACCGGACTGCTGAAGGGCGCAAGCCAACGATAGTCAACGCCAAATCTGAGCTGATGCGATCCTGTCGTAATGGACAAATTGTCTACGAAGTTTACTTGGCGCTGTTCGTTTGTCTGATTCTTGCCAACAACAAAGGATCCCATACCGAAGACGATGAACAGAAACTGACCGTTCGCTGAGGAAATACCCGACGGAAAAAGCAGAGAGTCAGATGGCGGTTCCGCTCCGCCGAAATCATCTGCAGTGTTTTCACTAACTACCCTCGCATTGCTATAGTTGACCCTGAATTCGTTCCCAATACCTCGCGAAAAAGTCTCAGTTACTCCAGCTGTGAGCGTTTGAACGCTGAAATGGGCCGCTAACGTACTGCTCAAATCCCCAAGGCTCCGCGTCGCCGCCTCGGATGGTGAATAGTTATAACGGCCAAAAAATGTAAGCCTTGAGTTCACCGTGTGGTCCAGCCGAATGCTATACGCATCTAGCGAAGACGGGTTCGAATAGCTTGCATTGAACTGTGCTACTCCTCCGCCGAGTTCAGAGCCGTTTTGGACAGGGAATGCATTTAAGAACGGTTGAATCGCTGCGGGAGCCACTTGCCGCGAGTTTGCATCAGGGACAAGCGTTTCCGCAGTAAGCGGCTGACGCAGGCGTAGCCCCTCATAGGAAATGAAAATGAACGTTCTGTCCTTGATGATGGGCCCGCCAAACACGCCGCCGAAGTCATTCTGGCGGTCCTCGGGTTTAGGCTGCTTATTTACGTCACCGAACCAGCTGTTGGCGTCTAAAACATCATTCCGGAAGTAGTCAAACAGGGTGCCGTGAAACTCATTCGTGCCCGAGCGTGTGACGATGGAGACCTGTCCGCCGGGCGTGCTGCCGAATTCAGGAGCGAACGAAGAAGTCTGTATCCGGAACTCCTGCATCGCGTCGACTGACACAAGGCTGTTGGTGCCGCCCTGCGCACTAAACCCAGGAATTGCCCCTCCGGCGGATTGAGACAGGCCATTACCCCCTGCAACCCCGATGTTCGCACTGGCCCCGTCAACGCTAAAATAATTTGCATCAGGGCGCTGCCCGTTCACACTAAACTGCCCCTGCTCACCATAACTTGTCGGAGTCAACACCACACCTGGCGTGAGCATTATCAGAGTTTGAAAACTTCTGCCATTGAGCGGCATATTCTCCACAAATTGATGGTCTACGACTGTGCTTACGGTCGCATCTTGGGTGTTCATGTTCGCTGAATCCGCTGTCACAGTGACGGACACGGCCGAGGAGCCGACTTGGAGAACGAAATTTCGGGAAAGGTTGTCTTGTACGTTGAGCGTAATTCCTGTCACTGACACAGTCTGAAACGACTGGCGGCGAACGTTCATAAGATAGCTTCCGGGATTCACAACAGGAAAGCTGTAGAATCCTTGGTCATTGGTCTTAGTCAGCTGCGAAACATTCGTATCCACATTCTTAATCTCGACTTCCACGTCGGGCATTACGAGTCCGTCCTGATCGGTGACCCGGCCGGATACTGAAGCCGCTGCAGATTGTGCCGAGGCGATAGGAACGTCAAGAGTCTGTAATGCAAGGAGTACAAAGAGCACAGCGCAAATAGCGAGCGACAGACTGCAGAGACTACGCTGACAAAGGCGGCGCAATATTCGCACGGGCGGTTCCTTCCTCTGATTGACCTTTCATCAACGTATCCCTGCCGCCAGCGCGATTTGTCCCACAGCACCTAGTTTAATTTTGTATGACCCGATGAGACGAGCTAAAGCATGGAACGCGCGAGTCGAAGTCAGAGAATGAGAGGGATCGGCTGCGATCCACCACCAGACCTCAGCGCCTTAAGGGTGGTTTGGTTGGCCGTGCAAGTAAGCGTACATCAAATTCTGGCCTTTCGGATGCGAAGGATCGCTATTCGAAGGCTCAAGAGTGACGAACACAGAATCAATCTCGTTGAGAATTTTGGGGTCATTGCACTTGAAGACCCAACGTCTTTGCGTCTTGTCGTCGGAGTAGAAGACACCGAGGTTTCTGACCTGCTTGTCGCCACCTTCCTGTTTGGCCCAGACTCTGTATTGATAGTCGGATTTCTGAATCTTCGCCTCGTTCAGGTCATAAGCGTAGAAGATCAGAGACTTACCCTCAGTGAAGAAAATTCGACCAAATGCGGGACGAGTTTTTCCGCGTGGATCGGTGTCCACGACATCCACGATGTGCAAATTGCGCGCACCCATAAGATCAGTAACATCGTGTCCTAAACTCAAAAGTTGGCGCTCTTTTTCGAGCGCCGCTGACTTTTGGGTCAACTCATCGTTCAAGTCGTCGAGCTTAATCCTGTCGGCAATTGCAGCCGCCTCCACCTCGTTCGCGTGCTCGCGTTGCTTCGCTGCTTCCTGCTGCGCGCTCGCGGCTATTGACTGTAATTCGGCAAGCTGGAGTTGGATGCCCTTTATCTGGGTCTCCAGAGCGTCGCGATCTGACTCAAGCCTCAGGCGGTCCCTGGATGCCGCTTTAAGGTCGCTCTCACTCGTCGCCAGTTGAGCGCCAGTCTTCCACAACTGAGAATTCAGGTTGTCAAGCTGGGTCTGGAGGGTGGAATTCTTAGCCGTAAGTTCCGCGATCCGGTCGTTCAACGCAATTCCAAAATCTTCCGACTTGGCGCCAGCGTCGCCCTTTGTTTGAAGGCCAGACCCACTGTGCTTGAAGGAGCCTTTCACGTAGAAATAGCCAGCCGACAGGCTGACTCCGATTATTACAGCAGCGGCAATAGCGCGCGTTTGTGTCCGCCACGTCATGCGGGTTGTAAGACGGGGCGAGCCAACAGAGAGCTTTTTCAGTTCCCGGTCCACCTCTTGGGAAAAAACAATGCCTTCACGTCCCGCGCGGTCAAAGAAGCGTTGGGTGAAAAGTTCTGAGCTTAGGCTCTCCTGAGCATCCCGTGAAGTTAGAGTCGGGTTCTGTTCCGCCGTCGCAAACTGGCGAGCAGCGAAATCCAGATAGTCGAAATACGCCTTTCGACACGCATCGCACTCCGAGGCATGCCGCTCTAGTTCGAGCAGCTCTTCCGGGGTTGCTTGTCCAATGCTCGCCGCTGCACAGAGCTCCTCGAAATGGTCATGTTTCGGCACGAGTCACCTCTCCTAACGGCACAACGGACGATCTCGCCGCTTGTCCTTGCGCATCACCGATCAAGTAGGACCGAAGCCGCTCTAGGCCACGATAATAGTGATGTCGGACGTTGATGAATGTTTCGTTCCTCCGTTGCGCTATTTCCCTCAACGTCAGCCCCTCAAAGAACGCCATTTCGATGGTCTGTCTTTGGTGGTCGGGAAGTGTCGCAAGAATTTCAGTTGTCAGATGGACGCTTTCCTGCAACTCCAAACGTGTAGGCGACCAAAGAGTCTTTGACTCGTCGACCGCATCCAAATCAAGCTGGCTGTACGCCTGCCGAACAAGCAAATAGTTTCGCCGACTGATGCTTCGGCTATACGCGTATTGAAGAAGCCACACTTTAAGAATTCCCCTAGCAGGATCAAATTGTCCCGCCTTCCGATAAATTTCCAGAAATACGGTCTGCGTGAGATCTTCAGCTTCGCCTGCATCCGCAAGGATACGCAAGGCGGTCACGTGAACGAGACGGTGGTAACGTTTGAAGACGACCGCGAATGCATCTGTATTACCGGCCTGCAGTTCTTGCATCACCCGTTCATCGCTCAGGCCTAATAGGGCCGGATAGGGGATGCGGCCGTGGCTATCCTTGAAATTCGGTTCTGATATGCTCATGCGTCCACAAAGAATATCCATTTCTATATCACAGGAAAAACCAAAAAATACGACGGAAAACTTATATTTTCGGCGTGGGACAAAGTGCTGACCTAGCAGGGATACTATGAATAGAAAGAACCGTCTGGATGTTCAAAAGGCCTGGACATACATCTTGAGATTTCCGCTTCCCCAGTTCTGGCAGAGCAGCTTCATCTTCTGATTGAAAATCTCTAGGAAGGTATGCCCAAAAGGAACATTGATCACCAATTGTCATGACTCCCTTTCACGTGGCTCGGCCACGATCAGAAGCCCGCGTTCCGAGTGAACCATGTCGGTCCTTCCCGGCTGATGTCACTTGCCCTGATCCGCTGCTCTAGCCATCGGTAGTCGTATTCGCTCGAACCGCCATAATTCGCGATAAACATTATTGAATTCGCTTTCAGGAGCGTTGTGATATTCACTTCTTCCAACGTTTCTGCAGATTTCTGTGGAGCTTCGAGAGCATCCCCGCGCTCTCCAGTCTCCAAGTGTGTAGGGCCCAATGAGGGGAACCCGTGCCGACGATTGTGACCACTTGCAGTAGACCGATTCCAAGGAACGCTATTCACCTGCTGTGCCGATTTCCTATCCGCTCGACCGCCCGCCTCATCTCACCCTTCGATTGGGTGTCCTGACCATGCCTCTCACCGACTGCAAGTTTGTCTGGAGGAACGGCAAGATCGTTCCCTGGCAGCAAGCAACCGTCCATGTATCCTGCCACGGGCTGCACTACGGCACCGGCGTGTTCGAAGGGGTACGCTGCTACGACACTCCCTCCGGCCCGGCCGTGTTTCGCCTAGGCACCCACCTCGATCGGTGGTTTGCATCCGCCCGGACCTACGGCATGGCTTGGCCCTACTCACGGCACGATCTCGCCCGCGCCGTGCTGGAGGTCATCCGTGCGAACCAATTTCGCGAGTGCTACATCCGGCCCATTGCCTTCTATGGTTCGCACACTCTCGGCATCAACCCAAAAGGGTGCCCAACGGAGCTGGCCATCCTGGCCTGGCCGTGGGGAACCTACATGGGCGCGGATGCTCTCGTGAGCGGGATCGACGTCTGTATCTCGGCTTGGCGGAAATTCAGTTCACAGGCCATTCCGGCGGGGGTCAAGGCCTGCGGTCAATACCTCAATTCTGTCCTGGCCGCCCAAGACGCCGCCGCTCGTGGATTCGGAGAAGCCCTGTTGCTCGACGATGCCGGCAATCTCGCGGAAGGCTCGGGCGAAAACCTGTTTGTCGTCCGCAGAAATCGCCTGTTCACCAACGACCAGAAAAGCCCGGTGCTCCTCGGCGTGACGCGGGACAGCGTCATCCGCATCGCCATCGACCTCGGTATGGACGTCTTTCTTCGAAACCTCGAACTCGACGATCTTATGGGAGCCGAAGAAGCGTTTCTGACCGGCACGGCTGCGGAGATTACCCCCATCGCCACCGTGGATATGGAACCAATCGGCCAGGGAACCCGCGGCCCGGTCACCACCAAGCTCCAGGAGGCCTATCGTAAAGCGGTCTTGGGGCGGACCTCCCAATATCATGATTGGTTGACCTATGTCACGCGACACTAAAAACGGAACCTCAGGAAAGAACTCCTCTATGGGAGAGAAAAGAGCCCCGAGACGAGCGTCAAAAGCAGATAGATGTCGGGCCCTCAACTTCGGCGACGGCCGGTCTCATGAGCGCCTCCAATCGTGTTGTCGGGCAACCCTCCCTCGTAGTGGTCGGGAGGAGCGTTGGCCACGTCTCGCACGATCTGAGCATCCGCACCAGGCACCGAACCACACTGCGCGCGCGGACCCGCTGCGAGCAAGCCACCCTTGAAGGCCTCCTCGCCCTGAATGTCATCGAGCGTTGGGCCGTCTCCGCATCATGAATCATCTCCCGGATTCAGGCGAGGGCCTCCCTTTGCCTCTGACATGCGATTTTTGGCCAGAATGGAGGGTGGTTCGGCTGCCCGTCTCGTTTTGTTCATACGCCATAAACATTATTAAACTCCGATGTCGCCTATTTGTGATAACTACCCCCAGCAGGAACAGGGCTCCCCGCCGCGTGTTCAAGGACTGTACGTGCTCGTGGAGAAGATCGACTCGCCGCCGGTTGCGGAGACGCCATTGAGGGCCAAGCCAATGCGCCAGAACACCTGCACAGGAGGTGTCGCGGCTGGTTGTGCGCACGTGATGCCCGTGGGCTCGAGAGGTGCCCATGTCTCATGCGCTTGCCGAAGAATGGAGCACGAGATTCTCTCCATCGGCCAGGGCGATCAAGTCCACCATGCTATTTGAC
>Ga0187801_10000033_pt1 | contig 27728 bp, 64 predicted proteins | sample NC_wetland_sal_i_10_FD_132465 | JGI IMG/M metagenome (GOLD analysis project Ga0187801, IMG submission 132465) | Wetland sediment microbial communities from Neuse River Estuary, North Carolina, USA - Control_1 | ecosystem: Environmental > Aquatic > Freshwater > Wetlands > Sediment | place: USA...
ACCTTACGAGCGTAGTAATACCTTGTGTCTCAACTGTGGTGAAGATTGGGGCTTCCACGCTGGATGGAGTTGTAGTCTTGTGGCAAGCGGTGGTAAGGGCAAGTATAGCCAGCTCTCACCGACACATCGTTTTTTGACCCACGATATGGTAGTAGATCTGGCTGCCCGTGGGATCTCTCCCACACCTGCTACTCCCATGACCGTGGTGGGTGTAGATCGGGCAGCTCCTCCTCCAAAGAAGGAGGACGCGGTATATCGTTTCTTCGCCAAGGTGGCGCCAGGTAATTGTGCTTGCGACATGCCACGATCACAGTGTCAGTATCACAAGGAGTAAAGACCATGACTGACCAAGATAAGCTCCTTTGGTGCATGGAAGAATACATCCATGTCTCCAATATGGATCAAGAGAACGAGAAGAGGACGGGTCTGGGTGGGGGAGAGCCATATCAGACTTTCACTTCCAGTGTGGGAGAATTATACAGAGCCTGTCTGCGAGAACATGGCAGATGTATCTCCAAGGTGTATGTGGGAGAAGATAAGCCCCAGCAGGTGGGGTGGGTGTTTCTCAAGAAGAACCCACCAGAGCCGGAGGGCGATGGCGAAGGTTTGATCCAAACCTGGGTTAGTGTATTCAAGAACCCCGGTGTCAAGCATGTGGTAATCGAAGGTAGGGAGTATGCTACCTTTCCTCGTTCTCACCGATAGCAGTTCCTCTTTTTCTTCATGAAGGAGATTACCCTATGTCTAAACATGTGCAAGCTCGTTCTGTCTTACACGGACATCGTTTGGCACTCAATGTGGAAGGAATAGAGAACCGGTGGTATCTTCCTGCCGAGGGAGCTTCCCCGGAAGAGACCACTCCCTACCCTTTGCGGGTCAATCATCCGGTGATCTCGCACCTGTTGATCCAAGCCGCGCTCCTCGACCTACGAGGGGAGCCCGATCAGCCGTATATGCCGGAACCTCATACTGACTTACAGGAGGCGCTGCAACACTTGCAGCAGTATGGGAGTCTTGGTGTGCAGGGAGGTCTCATCTGTTGGGACGCTACCCGTCAGACCTTCACGGTGCGAGTGCTCCGACACGAGATGTTCCCGGAAGCGGTGGTGTGCAACTGGCAGGAAATCTCTGACCTGCTGAAGTCCAACTATCCGAGGAAAGCATGAAACCTATCCAACATGAAGTCATCCTCCAAGATGCCACCGGTCGGCGATGGCAGGGAGTGGTGGTCAGCCATCTGCCACTCCCTCTCTGGTGTGAGCAGCACGGCTACCAACTGCAACAGTGGGAGGGTTTCCATCCTGCTCTGCCGGGACAACGCACCCACTTGATGCCACAAGAGGCAACATGAAAACTCTGATGTGGTCCATCTTCTTCTGCGCCGTCGGCTATTGGGCGACGGTGGGCTATGTCTTACTCTTTCCAGAGATAAGGTAGGGAGCATGGATATTGATGAGTGGAAGTCAGATCTGAAGGCTGCCTGTCCTCTATGTGGGTTCAGGCGTGGCAAACACTACAACGATGGATATTGTCCTACTCCATCGGGCGGGATGCCATCCTTTGATCGCGACAATAAACCTCTGCCCGGACCCAATGCACCCCGAGGTAGGTTTGGGGTGCCCATCATATATCCTGATCAGGAAGCCACTTATCAACCTATCTGTCCAGAAGGCATGTCGGCTCCCACACCAGCGGAGTCATGCCAGAAGGGTGGCGAGACCTGCGAGCCCTTCGACTTCGATATCTATAACGGTTTCAAGAAGAGGTAATCCAATGTATACCATCGCCATCTTGAATAAGAACGGAACGGACAAGCGAGGTCGGGTCTTTGCCGCCCTCTCACCAGCTCTTCTCAAAGATGGGCGGTTTCGTATCAATCATCTTCGTGTGGCAGACATCCCCACTTCCAGGGAGGATCGTCGGATGATGACGCAGGCAGGATTAGAGGTGGCATACACGCTGCCAGCTATCCTGATCAAAGGTGTGCGACTGACCACCAAGAAGCCCTATTGTAAGCAGCACGCCCTGGATACCTGCCCGGTGGATGCCAAGCGACCCAATTCGACTTTTCTGGAATGGTCGGACTGGCTGGCTTTTCATCAGCTGATCAACCGCGTCTGCAATAGGCTGCGCGTCTCGGCGAACATCTGGACTACTCCCAAGGAGACCCTGGATCAAGGTAGTCGAATGTGGATTAGACGCGGCACCCAGCCTCGGGTCAGGTGGGATGTGGAAGGTCATGTCAATCAATATGGCAGAGTGGAAGAGGTGTGGAACCACGGGGACGATAGTCAGTTTCAACCTCTTGATAGGTGAGTCCAGTTCTTACCTTTGATAATGTTGCGTATTGTAGATGGAGCTACTCCATATTGCTCGGCTAATTTTCTGTAGCCTAATGTATTGTGTTTCTCGATAATATCCAATACTTGTTCTTCTGTAAGAACAGCAGCAATATTGTATTCTCCACTCTTACATATATAATCCGGATTACGTTCCTTTTGTAGCATATCAAGAAAGTTATCTAACGGTGTGCCCAAGAATAAGTGATCTGGATTACAGCAGCACGGATTATCACACGTATGACACACATAGATATTGTCTGGTATAGTTCCATTACTTATCTCATACGCTATTCTGTGTGCATAAGACATCTTATCATTCCACGTAAACTTACCATATCCCTTACTATGTAAAGCACCACACCATTCCCAGCAATCCTTTTCTTTGCCCACCTGTGAGCGACGTTCACTATTTTTATCTACCTGGTTCCAGAAACGTTCTTCGGGGGTATTGTGCGGGTTATGGTGCCCACATTCTCGACATACAATAGTTGGCATGCCAATTCCTATATCAGCCCACAATGATCTTTCTTTTGCTCGTAATTCTTTTTGATATCTCTTGGAGTGCCGATCTCCCGATGTAGATGCGCGAAAGCCTACCTCCCCTTTCGCCCTGCATAGTTAGATCGGCACCCTCAGTGATCTCACAGAGAAGGAACTACACACATGACCATGATCCAAAGTGCGGGAGCCTTGCAAAGACCCATCACTCCCTACGCTATTACCTTGCGCCCACCTCCCCTGGCTTGGGAGGAAGAGGCAGATACCGTGCCCGATCTGCTCTCCCCGGTCTTACGCGCCATCATCTTGGGATATCAGAATGAGGTCAAGACCGACTCCGATTTTCCTTACATGCCGTTTCCACAGACTACCTGTAAGGAAGCGATGAACCACCTGGTTCGGCGTGGATACATCCTAATCAATGGCGGGCGCATTGATCACATCGCGGGCTGGTATCGTCTGCGCTTGTGGGGCGAGCAAGGTGTGCCGTCTTCCATCACCACGGAGGATGTGGAGGAGATCTTATTCGCCCACTATCCGTCTGCATAACTACATTCAACCATCACAGGAGATATCTCAATGAACCTCGATAGTATCAACAAGGGCATTTACCCACATCGACCGCTATTCAAGACCCGAGGCGAGCGATGGATCTTCGGTCTGATGATCGCCTACAGTTTGGTGATCTACTTTCAGATTGCATCGTGGTATGTTTGGGGGAATAACTAACCCTACAATCCTTGAAAGGAAGTAATCATGAGTAAAGGTATTCTCTCCCTCCTCGAGGAGTATGATGCCGAGCAAGACGAGTACATTCGGAAGCTGGAGCAGGAAGTAATAGACCTACGCCAGCATAACTCCGAGCTGGTCTCCCAGCTGGCAGACTATGTAGGGACGGTGGATCGGATGAAGCTGGATCTGATTATGGGTGGGATGTTAGTCTCACCCTCGGGTGATCCAGTGCCGGCGGTTCCCAAGGAAGAGAAAGTGGCACCGCTCTCCGACAAGTGGGGCATCTTCATTCCCGAGCAATGGATCAATGGTGTGGAATGCAGTAGTAAGCGAGTTGCCGGAATCGTAGCCAAAGACATGCTGCGTGGGGGTTTCGACTACGAAGTCCGACAGAAGCCTGCCCAGTCTCCCACTCCAGCCATGGAGCTCTCCTGCACCTGCCCACCCGAGACTATTGCTATCATGCGACCGGGTTGGCATCGGGTGATGTGTCCTTTATGGAAGGAAACCACATGAACATGCAGCAAGCTCTCTCCGCCTTGGGCACCGATCCCAAGTCGGTATATCACACTCTCAAGAACCTGGGCATCCGAGGCATCCCCACCAATCCCTGCCACTGCCCCATTGCCCACTACTTGACCCAATGTGGGTTTGTCAATGTGGTGGTCAGCGGACAGCTGGTCATTCATACCTGTGAAGGTGATAAGTGGGAACCTCTGTCCATGGCGGTCATTCAGTTTATCAACAACTTCGATGATGGGATGTATCCCGATCTATTGGAGCAAACCACATGAACCTGCATCCACGAAGTGGAGCGCTCACCTCTGGTGAGCTGCAAGAAGCCTTGAGAGCTCTCGGTGAGAATGCGGATGCCGTCTATCTCACCTTGAAGAACCTGGGTATCCGGGGTCGGAGGTGCAGCACCTGGAGTTGCCCAGTGGCTCGATACCTCATTCAATCTGGGTTTCCAGGCATTATGGTCACCAGACTGTGGGTAGTTCCCTCACGAGGTAGATCGGTTGATGTTTCACCGGCTATCACCCAGTTCATCAGAAACTTTGATGATGAAGACATGTATTCCGACCTGTTGGAGGAAGACACATGAGCACCGACAACCCGACACTGCCCATTCGAGTAGAAGTCAATGAGGGTTTCTTGGAGACCTTCGGCACCGGTTACTCGTTATCCTCTCTCAAAGAGGTAACGCTGGTCTTTCCGCGCTCCACACGTGGGTGGCTAGAACGAAATGGAGGACCACACCAATACATCGTCAACGAGTATACCATCCAATGTCTGGTGGAGGATGTGCTTCGCTTACAAGAGATGGGAACCTCGGTCAAAGTAGAAACCATCTTACAGGATCCAAAACCATGAGCACCGACAATAAGCGACACATCGTCTTACAGCCCCTCAATACTGGAGATCTTCTTACCGAAGTCTCTCGGGCATACTTACACGGTGGCAATCCTTCCGTCCTCATCAAGAGAATTGGCGAGGGAGTAGCCAAACATATCGAGGAGCGAGCCGGAGGTGAGAGGTTGGAGCCTGCCGAGCGCCAGATCCTGGGATCCTTGCAGTTCAAGTTGGATCTGTTGTATGAGGAGCTGAAATCCTTGGAGGAATATCCATTACAGCATGTGAAAAGTGTGATGAGCTCCTCCCCATCCATGACCCGAGTTTCGTGGATGGCAGGGACCTTATCACAATGATGGTCAGGTCTGGTTGTCAAACCTTCATAACAGACGGAGAATGAACATGTCGGACAAGAAGCGAGGTTTTGCGGCTCTTGATAAGAAGACCGTGCAAAGACACGCATCGGCAGGTGGGAAAAAGGCGCACGCTATCGGGAAAGCTCATACTTGGGACAGCAGCTCTGCACGCATCGCCGGTGCCAAGGGCGGACGCGCCAGCGCGGCTCGCAAGGTGGGAGCCCATGCCCCGAAGTCTCCGGCGCCGGTGTCGGACAAGGTGGTAGCGGGACCCAGCGCGGAGGAGGATCTGGAGAACCTGGAAGGAAGTTCTTGTGGCTCGAGTGCGTGCGGGAGCCACGGCTAATCTTACCATAGATATCCCTGCAACGAAAGTTGATGTGTGATATCCTATCCCCTCACCTGGAGAGGTGGCGGGGTAGTCTTCACATAACAACAAAGGAGGACAGCTATGCCCAAGTTTATCATTGCATGTAGTTGGGAACGAGAAGGTCAATTCGAAGTGAGCGCCGCTTCGTTGGAAGAGGCAATTGCCAAGGTGCAAGACGGTGTGGAACCCTATGACGGTTTCCCGGAGGCAGGTGAGGATGTGGATGATAGCTTCAATGTCGTCAAGAGTGCTTGCTACCAACTCCCGGAACAGGAAGGAAACTGACCATGCGCTCACCTCTTTTCATCGTCGGCGCCCTGTTGATGACAGGCTGCGCCCGCAATGCCTTACCGCCCATCTCTACCACCAACGAAGATATCAATCGCAATGTCATCAACACTTACTACAAGGTAGCACAAGTGGAGAGCAAGATGCCACAGTCGGCTCCATCAGAGTTTCCGTGCGGACATCAAACTACAGTGAAAGTGGGCAAGCTGGAAGTGGAGATGCCCCAAGGTAGCAGCTTTGAAATTGCTGGAGTGAAAGGTAGCACCAGCTCCTACCATGTCGTCTTGGAGGGGGTGGAATTTATCAACTCGGATCATTGCCTGCGATAAAGAAAGACCATCTAACATGCCCCGTATGAACGACACTCAACGACGCTTCGTCAAGCTGTATCTGGCTCAAGCCCTCCAATCCTACTTGCGTGGCGACATCCAACAAGGGGATCGGGAGATGGCGAATGCGCTCACTTGGGGTGCGGAAGTGGGCAAACTAATCGCCCAAACTTTCAACTGAACAAGGAGGTAGCTATGGATACACAACAGCTTCAACAGCGATACGGTCGAAGTGAGAGCGGCAACTTCTGGATCAAAGACACCATCGGTGTGCCGCACCCGTTTTGCATTACTCCTCGGCATGTGCAGATTGCCGACGACCATCATGGTGGTATGTTGGGGGAGAGTGCCCTGCAAGAGGCGGATCGTTTGGGAGTGCAGTGCGGTATGAGGGGATGTCGGTTGTCATTCTCCGAGCATGAACGAGCCCTTCTCATCTCCTGTAAGTTGGAGCTGAAAGGGGAGGATGGCAAGATCAACCTGGAGCTGTTTGATTACATCAAGGCATGCGGTCCTCTATGTGAGCAAGACGGCTATGCCGGGTTTGCCTTCCTCAAGGAGCAGTAAGACCATGTCAGAGGTAGCAGATAAACCCTGCACTTGGGACGACCTCCAGCCCGGGGTGCGAGTGCGATGCATCTACCAGGATCCTAGGGTGCCACGCTATGGTCTGATAGCCACCATTGTCTTGGCGGATCGGGTGGGACAGATCATTGATGTCATGTGGGATGATGGCGATCTTGCTTATCCAAGGTGGGGTCAAGCCAGCAGTTTTGCGTTGTTGGATACTTCCTCCGTTGTTCCTACACCCATACCCGTTAGAGCGATGGTAGAACCGCCCAGCCCGGAGGGCGGCGAGCAAAGCGAGCCCTTCGACTTTGACACTTACAACGGATTCAAACCAAAGGTGAGATAACATGGACAAAGTCTATATGCATGTGGTGCGCAAGATTAGCACTCCTTCTCACCCTGATGGGTATGAAGTATTGCTGCGTGCCAATACTCCAGTGTGGTCCATCCCTCGACAGGGTGAGTGGATCCAGTTCGAGATCGGTTATACTTTTCACTTTCAAGTAGTGAAGACCACTGCCTTCTACAAGCAAGACCCACAAAACGGTAAGGAACTGACGGTGGATTACATCGAGGTGATGGTGGCGTAAATGGATGACATCGATTCTGTCAAAGACACACCCGAAGAGGTATATACGCCTCCGGCTCGTGAGGAGGTGGTAGGAGCTGATGGGAGTAAAGGTAGAGTGTATGTCATTCCCTCTCCCAACCTCTCTACCTTCACCGACAAGTTCGCCAAGTTGGTCAAGCGAGCCAACAAGCTGGAGATCACGCCTCCCTCCTATGTGGAACTGCGCCAGGTGCCCAAGGTGATCCGAGAGACCACCGAGGAATATGACGAGCTGGGTCATCCCATCGTGGTGGAACATGTCATCCTAATGCACCACCTGGCTGTGTTCCATCCGGTAGTCATATTGCAGGGATGGGAGTTCGTAGCTAAACTGGAGCATACGGAAGAAGGAAACATCCTTCATGTCCTCCAAGGCAAGACCTTGCCGCCGCAATACCGAGAGTGTGAAGCCTGGTGCGACCATTGTCAGACCAAACGCCGAAGAAACGACACCTTCGTGCTGTATCATGCTGGCGACAACGAATGGATCCAAGTGGGTCGGAATTGTCTGTCTGACTTTATTGGCAAGGATGCAGAAAGGTATGCCAATGCTGCCGAGTTGTATTCCATCGTCGGTCAGTTGGGGGAAGCCAGCGAAGAGTATGGTGGAGGAGGCGACGGAGGTCAGCGATACGAGATGCTGGATCGGTATCTCTCCTATGTGGCAGAAGTCATCGCCCAGGTGGGATGGAAGAGCCGTAGCAGTGCTCGCGAGTATGGAGGACAAGCCACCGCCGATCTCGCTCTTTACTTGATGACGCGTCGCAAGTATGACCCTCGCGATCTGTTCCGACATCCCACTGACAAGTCGGTGGAGATAGCCAAAGCTGCTATCCAGTGGGCAGAAGAGATCACGGATGCGGAGACGGAAGGCAACGACTACTTGCACAATATCCGACTAATCGCACGCCGACAAGTGGTCGGATACAAGCAATTCGGTTTCGCGGCATCCATAGTTTCTGCCTACCAAAGGCATCTCGTGCAACTGCAAGCCAAGCAGCGTCGAGAGGAGAAACCTTCCAACTGGGTGGGAGAAGAAGGAGAGCGTCGCCTGTTTCACCTGCTGGTGGAGAAGGTGATCCAAGTGGGTGGAGAGTTCTCCTTTCCCTCTGAACTACATTTGATGAGTGATGATGTTGGCAACCGCTTCGTGTGGTTCGCCCATGGCACCTCCTTGGAGGTGGGCAAGTGGGTGTGGTTGAAGGGCACTATCAAGAAGCACAACGAAAGGGAGAACATTCGTCAGAATATTCTCACTCGCTGCGACCCCGTGGAGATGAATAACTACCTGGTAGTCTATCAGGGGCAAGAGTATGCCTTTCAAGCCACCGATCTCAAGGACGCCAAGAAGAAACTCCCCTCGGTGTTGGATGTCGCCAAGGCACCCCGAGGTCTGACCATCACCGAAGTAATCTCATCCTCTACTCAACCAGAAGACATTTCAACTCTCAACAACGGAGCACATGTATCATGAACAACGACAAGCAACTGATTGCCACGGAAACACTGAAACGCACGCGGACCAGCCCCAGATTGCTGGTAATCAAAGAAGTCCAAGCTCTCATCCAAGCCGAAGTGGCGGCTCTGCCCACTATCTCGGATGAACACATGCGACAAACGATCGACAACTTGTTGAGCAGCTTGTCGGAAAAGGTGAATAAGTTGTTGGAAGGTCATCCCAAGAAGGAGAAGTCGCCCAAATCGGAGGAGGATGCCGATAGCTCGACCAAGGGTCCCAAGGGCACGCACTTCGTGGGTCAAAACGGAGAAGGTAATCTCTTCTACTTGCGACGCGACAAGGAAGGTGTGTATCACACTAGCAATGGATCCACGGAGACCATCCTGCATGTTTGGGGTCCCTTCAACACGCGCGCTGGATGTGAGTATGCAATTACTCACAATACCTACACGCAGCATCCACAGGTGATGTAATGCAATATACGGCTATTCTCTTCGCCACCGACGGGACAGGCGAAACTCTCACCATGAGCCGGGAAGTCAATTCCGACGATCCCGCCGTTATCTATCCATACCTGATAGCAGAGGCTGGCATCACCAAGGATAATGTGGATACCATCCTGTTAGTCAGGAATGGTGATAATTCTGCACCAGAGGTGTTCCGACATTGGATGGCTATTAGCGGGAACTTTGAGGGATTGTAAGATGTCCCTTCCCATCGACGGACTCTATTACTGGTGTCGCGCCCACTTGCAGGAGGCGGCACTCGCCTACAATCGAGGGGAATGTCGGTGGCAAACGGTGGATAGCTTATCTACTCACCTGGTAGTAGAGATCCGGAAACTTCACGAGCAAAACTTGCTGGTGCTAATCAGGATGCCACAGGCGTAAGGATGTATTCCATGAACTACTACAAACAGAAGATGCGGTGGGTCAAGTCCCTGCGAGTAGGTGATGTGGTGTGCGACTGTCGCTACCGTCATCTGACCATCAAAGAGATGAAGCCCAATCGCTTCCCGTGGATGCCCTGGCTGCTCCGACATCTTATCTTCGCCGACTGGATGCCCGACAGGTGGTCGGATTGGTTGGATGATAAGTGGGAGCATCTGGCTAACCGATTGCACCTAACACAACTACACGACTATTACTTGGTGCTGGAAGATGGGAGTGGGTGTTCCGCCTTCAACTGTTGTAGTCCAGTGGATCACACTGTGGAGGAACATCCTTCCCCATGAAGCGTGTAGAAGTCATCGCCGTGGTAATGGCGGGTCTGCTGTTATCCTACCTATTGGGCTTCCATGACGGAGCTCGTATCAAACATCGAACGACATATGCGGAGGTAGTGCCATGAGTCAGGGAAGCGTGCCGTTGGCTGTAGCTGTCGGCGTCCAGTGCTGGAACTGTCAAGAAGAGTTGGACTTGGACCCCGACTTTGATCCCGAGGAGGATGATCGCGTCGAGTGTGATAACTGTGGAGAAATGTGTGTGGTCATGGGTACTCGCACCATGTCGGAGGACGAAGCTTACGAAGCCAGGTGTGAGTCCGAAGAGTCAAAGAGATATGAGGAGGCTGCCTTCGGTTCCGACGACGAGGGAGACGAGGAGCCCGACACTCGCACCTTTCGGGATGACTGACATGGCGTGTCTCACCTACCGGGGCGAATGTATCAACACTGCCTACGCCTGGGCACCCGAGAGGGAAGATCTGCTCTCGCCCCTGATCCGACGCTGTGCCCAAGCTATGGAGTTGGGTGCCGATGATCAAGATGTGATCGAATTGTGCTTGCAAGCGGGTCAAACCCCACCAGAAGCGCAACTCACCTACCTGGCTGGAAAACTCCTTTCCCGATGGAGGGAGAACTCATGAGCCATTACACACGATTGGACTACGATATCTATTGTGGCTGGGAGAGTGGAATATGGTGGCGCTTTTACTACCATGTGGATCTGATCCTGGAAGACAACTATCGTAGCACCTATCAAGCCTAAACAAGCTCTTCTTGTCCTATCTTATCAACCAAAAACGAACCTCGAGGATAAACAAACATGTTGAAAAGAACACTGTTGTGTGTGGTGCCTCTGGTAGCTGTCGCAGCCTGCGGCACTTCTGGTGGCACTTTGGCGGCGGATACGCCCGTCACGGTGGGAGATGCTGGTGATGCTGGTGTTACCGGCACTCCTGTGGTGACGCAATCCATGGTGGCAGTGGGTAATGACAACTGCCCCAATGGAGGCACCGAAGTCCAAGCCGGGTTGGATACCAATGGGGATGGGATGCTGGATGTGATTACATCCACCGTCTTCATCTGTAATGGTCTCAATGGCATGGATGGCTTGCCCGGCGCACAAGGTGCGATGGGCTTGCCGGGCTTGAATGGCGAAGTGGGTCCGGTGGGTCCGCAGGGACCGCAGGGCTTCGAAGGTCCGGTGGGCTCGATGGGCGTTCCGGGCAGCAATGGTCTTACCTCTCTGGTAGTGCAAAGCACTCTGCCAGTGGGTAATACTACCTGCGCTAACGGCGGTGTGGAAGTCCAGTCAGGGCTGGACCTCAATGCCGATAACATCTTGCAGAGTAGCGAAGTGTCGCAAACTTCCTTCATCTGTAATGGTTTGAATGGCTGGAACGGATCGCAGGGCATCCAAGGTGTGCAGGGTGTTCCGGGCTCGATCGGTATGAGCGGCACTTCTGCCACCATCCAGAGCTTGCCTCTCCCAGTGGGCAATGAAAATTGTCCCACTGGTGGGGTGGCGCTGACACCTTGTTTCAGCGCTCCCAATCAGGAAGCACCGGTGTGTGGTGCCACTACTTATGTGTGCAACGGAAACGTCGGTGCCACGGGTTCTCCGGGCGCCGTCGGCTCCACCGGAGAGGCAGGAGCTAACGGGCTCACCTCTCTCATCCTACAAGTATCGACTGCCCCCGACTGTGCGACGGGTGGGACCACTATCTTGTCGGGTGTCGATCTCAATAGCAACGGCGTGCTGGATGCCAATGAGGTAGTCAGTGCGACGGAAATCTGCAATGGTCAGACAGGTGCTACGGGCTCTCCGGGCACTAACGGTCTCAACGCGATCGTGGTGACCTCGTCCGACAACGGCACCTTCTGTGGCACCAATGGTGGCACGGTCTTCACCCCCTGCTTGCAGGATGGTGATGGTGGTGCTATCGACTGCGGTCAGTCGTCGTTCGTGTGTAATGGTAGCACTGGGGCGGCGGGATCTAACGGTTCCAACGGCACCAACGCTGTGCTACAATCAGATGCCGCTACCTCCGATCAGTGCCACTACGGTGGCACCATCTATACTCCCTGCACCACCGACAGCAACAATGTGGTGTTGGGATGTGGGTCGCCATCAGTAATCTGTAATGGCAGTCCGGGCGAAGCGGGCGCGGTTGGCGCTACCGGAGAGGCAGGCAGCAACGGCAGCAGTGCCACGGTGACGACAGCACCCGATACCACTGACTGTCCGGTCAATGGTGGAACCCAATTCACTATCACCAATACCGACGCTAACGGCAATGTCACCACCACGGTGGCGTTTGTCTGCAACGGTTTGAATGGTGATGCGGGGGCTCCGGGCGTTGCGGGTGAGGCGGGCAGTAATGGCAGCAATGGTGATAGCGCCTCTGTTACCACGGCAGCAGCTACTTCCGCACAGTGTCCCAATGGTGGCACGCAATTCACCGTCACGCTAACGGATGGTGATGGTGGGGTGATCGGCACGCCCCAGGTGAGCGTGGTATGCAACGGCTTGAACGGAGAGGCGGGCGCTCCGGGTGCCAATGCGGACGGTGGAGCACCGGTGTGCGCCACGGTCAGCTTCATCGCATGCGACAAGTTGCAGACGGGGCAGACCACTTTCTGCGCCAGCGGCAACGGTCGTCAGATGGAGTATGGGTGCGTGATCGGTGATGGCGGGTTCGCCGGCAAGGTGATCACGGAAGTAGAGTATCAGTGCAATACGGCATGTCCGTAAATCACTGAAGCTGTAGGATGATTGCCGAGGGGATAATACCTCTCGGCAGTCTTCTTCTGCCCGACCCTAATAATTGGGCAGAAGAAGACTGTGTTATCGCATGGAGCGTTTTTCTATTCTGCGTGTATATAGTTCTCTTACTTCCTTATCATTCTTGTATTCCTTATCAATGAAGTCTTGGATTACCTGCCTACATCGGTTATAGAAACTGATATCAGCATCAGAGGCAGTGCCGCACTCGATACGAGGTATCACCAAGTGGTCTAATCTACGGTTGCAGTTGGGACATCCGTCAAAACCGTTGTGATACTTACGAAGACCTCCGTCCTTTTTGGCGATCCAATGACAGAAGTCCAGTATGATCTCTGTTTCGCCACATATCGGACATGCTGCTGATTTTTTCTTCTTCCACTGACTGGAAAAGATAGTAGAAGATTTTGTATGTCTAGGTAATCCAAGTTGTTCTACCCAAGATTTACGACCATTGCAACTATTACCACCATACAAGATCCAACCTTTACCAGATTTCCATCTCTTATCACAGAACTCATTGATCCCCATTTTTCCGCTCAATAGTAGGTCATGATAGTCCTGAACAAACTCTACTACTCTACCTTCCTGTATGGAGAGTTCCTGCTCCCTTTTGATGATAGCAGGATACTTCTCCCCAGCTGGCGTCCCTATTATTCTTCCTGTTTCTGTATCTCTCTTCATGTTTTGCTCCTTGCATCCTCCCTCATGCACCTATATCACCGAGTAATGACGCTTGGAGCAACAGGCTGAATTATCTGTCTTTGCCTAAATAAAAAACATTATGTGGGCAAAGACAGGCAATTTACAGCCCCTTGTAAAGGAACCATGATCGATCTCATCATCGCACATGTGGTGCAATATTCCCAGCTCTATCTCTATCTGATGAGTGTGGGTTGTGCGGGAACCGCGGGATGGATGGTGCGCCGCCGCCCGGGAGACAAGGAGGATCCATCATGACCACCTATGCCTTGGCTTCGCCTGCGGAAGCTGGCGCTTACACGCAAGACCAATACTACGCTCTCATGGTCAAGTATTGGTGTGTGCGTCGAGGTCGAAGAGTGCCACGGTGGGCAAGTATATTACTACGGGGACAACATGCGACAACTAGATAACCTGGTCAATATTATGGTCGCTAGTGTAAGGAGCGGTAGCCTAACGGTAGGTATGCTAAATGCCTACTTGATCCGAGAAGGCGTCTCCGAGGAGGAACTCACCTTGTTGTTGGACATCGTTGCCCTGGAGGTGAGACAAGATCCGCCGGGTGCTATGATGGTGCGACAGGTGGCTCGCACCCCTCTCACTCATCTACCTTTCCACATGACAGGAGAACACACATGATCTGGCTCATCACCGTCGCCATTATCCTACTACTGTTGGGGTTGGGCTTCCTTGCCTTACTCATCGGCACCTTGCGCAAGCTGGGCATCACCTGGTTTCCTTGGTAAGCTAAAACTCACTCTCTCATATAGGAGAAGACAATGCGTATCAGCGTCAGTTTGGTGAATTATCTCTCACATGAAGGCGATCAGCAGGCTCGTCGCATCATGCATCAATGGGAACAGACACCCTCGCCTTCCCATACCGAGATCCACTTTGAGCCGGAGACGGGTTTCTCGCTGCGGCATAACCCCTCCCCTACCAGGATGCCCCCAGTGTCCGCCGTGGGTCATACCTTTCCGCGAGGCAACCCTACTCTGGTGGGCTTGAACGCGGTATTGATGGGGACTTTGGATGACCCCTTCATGGATATCATCATCACTGACGATGATGGCGAGATTGACTGACTACACCCACAATGGAGGTTTGATTATGAGTAAGCTCTCCCAATTCTTTACCCGTAGTCCGCGTCCCCACACTCCCCGCCGTCGCGGCAGCAGTCAGAACATGCGAGCTCCCACTGGCTTGTGGAGTATCCGTTTGCCCAATGGCACCTACTTGGTCGAGGGAGTATCAGAGAGTGTAGCCTGGCGTCGGTTCTTGGATCACCAGAACTTCGCCGAGCTGCTCAAGGGCGAGGTGGTGATGGCGTGTCGGACCGACCAGTCGCCTATTATCTCACGCGTCAGGTGTCGCAATGATCTCTCGTGAAAGAGCCCAAGAGATTGTAGGAGATCTCGGCTGATGCTATGGGAAGAGCTCATCTGGTGGTTGCGCAAGACCGTCTGCCAACTCACTTGGTGTCAATGGAGGTGGATCAACCACAGGATCGCCCGGTGTTCTCGATGTCGCAGATACAATCGTCAGCGTCGTCCCAACAAAGGAAAGAAGAGGTCGCATGTTTCGTCCCAGTAAGCGTGTGTGTGCGCAGTGTGGCAAGCCCAACTGGAACTTATATTCCACTTGCAACCAATGTCGGATCCAGGGATGCTGTCATCCTACCTCTCACATCGACTCATCCCATGCGGTTATCTGTTCCGACTGTGGCACGGTGATGGTGCCTCGGCTCAAACGCGTGGGATATGATCTCGCCCCGGCAGAAAAACGGAAGGCGTATTGGCAGCGCGGAATTGGCTTGCAAGCACCTGCGCCCCCACAAGAACGACACTTGGAGACCTAAACATGATCGATTACAAAGGCGGCAAGGTGGTGTGGGACAACTCTCACCACTGGGAGAAGTCGGAACACGAGTATGACTATGATCAGGATCTCCTACAATTTATGTATGGCGAGCACTGCGTTATCGATGTAGGACGATATTATAGTCGGAATGACGGACACCGTTTCGTCATCATGGTGGTGGATTACCGACCTTATCACAATGAGCAGGAGAAGCCGGACGCCTGGAGTAATCCTTATGCTGCCATTCCATGTCAGGATAAAGATGACTTGTTGATACAGTTGCAGCGAGCCATCGATGTGTATCCTGAAATGATGAGGAGGACAAAATGAAACTGGATCCTTATGTAATGAAACCGGTCAGGATTGCCTATGTGCAAGTGATTGGTAAGTTGTGGCTACCAGCCATACAAGCCGCCCAGGTGTATGATCTGACCGACCTCGATCTGTATGAGATCGGCAAAGCCGCCCATACAGGTGAGCTGACCCGAGATCTCATCCAAGACTGGCTTGCCCGACATGGCAACGACTTTGCCTCTATTACGGACTTCCATGCCCAAGTAGGCGAGCAGGAGATACCGTGGTCAAAAGACGACAGTGAGGATGCCTATGATGCCATTGTGGAAGGATACTACCAGGAAGGAGCTTCGCCCCTATGACCCAAGATGATAGGATCCAGTTAGCCATCGGGTGGTTGGAAGCCAGTGGAACGGCGCCGGTGTCGGCTGATATCGCCTCTCTGGCTGCCTTGCTGGAAGTGGCATACAACATGGGCAAACAGGATGCCCTCACACAACTGACCGAGATGGTCAAGAACTCTAACACAGAAGGAGAAGTGTCATGAAGTTAGAAGAGATCAAGCCAGGAGTGCGCGTGTTTGCTCATGTCGGACCCGACCACAAGATCTATGGCACCCTGGGTAATGCGTGGGGAGAAGAGGGTCCCCAACCCATCGTCAAGTTCGATAACGGACTGGTTTCTTGGATTACCGAAAGTAATGTGGGACAACTGCATATTGATCCGCCTAACTAACGGTGATGTCGTGAAGAAGGTCAGATGTATTGATGATCGCAACAGCTCTGGAATTTTGATACAAGGTCAGATCTACGAAGTAGAGAAGGAGAATGAATACTACCTGCTCAAAGAAAACAAAGTGTGGTGGAGCAAAGATCGTTTTGAGGAGGTAGTGGAGGAGATCCTCAATGTGTGTGAGCATGGAGACCACCCTGCCCCGGAGAATGCTCGCTTTTGTAGCCCAGAGTGCCAACAGTGCGAGCAGACCGCCTTTGATGAGTCGATCGCCCAATGTGCGGGCATCTGCGGAAAAGGACAGATGGCGGCACCAGTGCCACCCACATCTTCTTCCGACACAGAACCATTCGACTTTGACACCTACAACGGATTGAGGAGGAAGACATGAGCGATCAACAACAGGCAGCCCAACGGTTGGACTATGCCATCTTACAAGTTGCACGCGCTGCTCAAGAATTGGAGGAGGAAGCGATCAACCATCACAACATCACTTACACAGTGAGTGCGGAGGCGATGCTGGATCTCAAAGACGCCCTCCGAGCCTGGAAGGCGGCAACCGAGGACTTTCTGGCTGCCTGCTCTGATCCTACTTCTGACACCAAGGAACCCACATCATGAATGATACACTGACCGAGGGACGAGAGATACTTGGTCTCGCAGAGACTGCGAGCCAGGCTTCTGGCGAAGCACTCATGGGTGTGCAGTTGGGTGGAGGTGATACCACCGCCTCTCCTCCCGCTCCTCCCATCGAATACGACATCAGCAACGCCACCATGTTGCATGACCTGGAAGAGCAGCGCGAGGAAGCTCTGCTCCAAGTTGCTACTGCTGCCCAGGAAGTCCTACAAGACCTGCGACAGATGGACAGTGGATTATTGCGAGACTTCCTGCTGGTGGGACGCAATTCAGTGCAAGCTCTGCATGAGGCACTCGCCGACTACCAGCAAGTCAATCAGGACTACATCTCCACCCTCACCTCCCTCCCGGAGGCACCTGCCACCACCAAGGAGCTATGAACATGGGCGAGATCCTGATCAAGAACTTGGCTCCCAAGGTGGGAGATCGTGTGTTATATCGGGACAAGCCCGCCACCGTCATCGCCCATGACCCAAATGATCAAACATACCCTTATATGTTGGGTTGGAGACCAGGAGATGAGATGCCTGCTAGTGTCAGAGGCAATAACACTTTGCATGGTGGTTCTATGGATCCTCGCAGGCTGGGTGCCCAAGTGATCGCCAACATCGAGCAATATACTACCACCATGTGGGTAGTTAGCCATGCCCCGGTGCAGCCGTTGGCTGCCGCTCCTGATGTGGTGAAAAGTGGTGGTATAAGGTGTGCAGGACGCTACTGTCAAACTTTCAACGAGTATGCGGTGGGAAATCAACCCGACGGTAGTTTTCTTTGCTACCAGTGTCGCTCCCGCCCCAGTTTTATGAGGAGGTAATCATGGAACTTGTTCCCATTAGCACACTATCCCTCAAGGTGGGAGATCGTATCCTATATGGTAAGGTGTCGGCAACCGTCATCGCTCATGATACCAAGGATACCGAAGTTCCCTATATGGTGGGATGGAAAGAGGGAGAACCACTACCATCGAGCATAAAGAGAGGACAGACTCCTATTACAACAGTTGGCGGTTCTCTCGATCCTCGCAATAAAAGCTATGTGCTGACTATTGCCAATATAGATCTATATACTACTAATACCTGGATGTTGGGCGGCACGCGGGTCAGCTTATTGACCGCTTCCGCTACCACCTCCGTTCCAGGTGGCATGAAATGTGCGGGCAGAAATTGCGGAGATCCCTTCAACCCGTATGCCACCCCCAATCAACCCGATGGCATCACTTACTTGTGTTTTCAATGCAGAGGTCGCCCAAGTTGGGCTCGATAACAATAGGTGGGATAAACATGAAATACAGTAAATGTTTTGTATTACTCGGATTCCTGCTTGGATGTAATCAACATCCCACTCCGGTCAAATGGAATGATAGTGTGTTTGGTAGCATACCCTATAATGATAAGGACTCCAAGAATACGGTATTCTCCACTGTGGATGATCATGGTTTCCAATATGAAACTGACTGGTATTTCAGTACCCGTATCAACAATGGAAATATAATCACCTACATGGATAACATGAACTCATTAGAGTTTACGCCGGTGAAGTTGCCGTATGATAGTATTCATCATTGTGGTAATGGTGCTACATGTTATACCAACTGGTCTTGCGAGCGTACAACGGTGTTCGCAATAATAACTACCAATAGTTATAGTGGTGGATTCGTGTGTGGTCGTTCGGATGCTGATGCCAAAACTTATTCTAGTTTCACACTAGAAGTAGGTTGTTCGGCGAATCGCCCCGATCAGCAGAGAAACACAATGCGCCTATCTTTATCAGATAGTGATCCTATAAGCCATACTGCTCTAAGCAAGTATGAAGTTGAGTTTGTGGCTTATTGTCGTACTTATAGAAAATAATATTACGGATACAAGAAAGGAAAGGTAATCAAAATGGCAAAGCAAGAAGTCGAAGAGGCGAAAAAGTTTTTCAAGAGAGTTCAGGAGGAGTCCACCAAACATATCTCTATTCCAGATTCTAACCTGCAACAGAAGATCAAAAGAGTATCTGAAGGTGCAGGTGAGATTGTTCACTACATTGAAGAGAAATCTAATCCAAAAAACGGCTAACAGTTTTGGTGCGTCAGGTTTCTAACTATCAAAGAAACGACGCTTTGAGATGTGTCATACATACGAGCCAGTTTCTTTTGTGAGACGCCTGTTGTATGCAGGCGTCTCATTTCTTTTACATCCGCATCAGAAAAATAACTATATGCGAATTGGTGTGCGATTGCTTGTTGCGCTTTCTCATACTTTCTCGGCAAAGATAATACATGACCTGGATAGTATAACCATTGTAATAGTTGTTGAGCATTACTATTATAAGACTGTAGTATGTATTGTGGAGCGGGATTTTTGACAACATGATCGCGTATCATGTATATCTTATCAGGTTTATTCATTTTCGTATATTTATGCACTCTAAACTCCGATGGTATCATCTCTTTTACTTGGTCTATGATTGCTTCGGAAGCAGAACATAAATATACACTAACTCTTGTTCTATCATATCCACGATTGTGGTAATCAAAGAAACAAACAGAACCATCTCCGTCAATCATACCTCTAACAAAATCTCTTATATATTCTGATGGTATCTCCTTTGTAAGTGAAAGGGTGAGAGACTTCCTGGGTGTGCAGCCATAGGATATGAGCCAATTAGAACTGGTAGTATCATTGAACCTAAAGTTATATAGGTTTCTACCTTTATCTTTATGAATGGGCTTATCAGGTGAAATGTGATCTCTTATCTGCATAAGCCAGTCATCATCTTTAGATGATATCAACGTTTGTGATCCGTATATGCACCCATCGGTCATGTAGGCTCCCAGCAGATAGAAGGACACCGCGTCCTCTCGTAGGAAAGCCTCCCGATGCACCTGATACTTTCGTCCAGAACCAACACCTATTAGTAGGTGGTCAGGATTGAAGGAGGAGAAGGTAAGCCTTTCAATGGCAAGCTGAACCAAGCTAACGCCCACCTGATGAATAAGTGGTGTGCCCGTGAGTGTGAGAGAAGCACCATCACTCGGGTAGGAGCAAAGATTATCTTGCCCGACATGACACACCCAGAACCTAACTGCCATAAACCGGCACAAGAGAAGTAATAATACCATGCGATCCTATCTCATCTCTCTATCCCTGCTGGCGTGCCTCTCGGGTTGCGCTGGCACTCGTTCGTCTGCCGTCAGCTATGGCGCCTTGCCGCCCCCTCGGGCGCACCAACGCGAGATGAGGCTGCGCCGTGCCCTGGTGCGCGCCCTTGACCGCCAAGAGGCAGAGGATGGCTTGCGTCTGCGATGTTATGACGACGCGTGCGTGGAAACCTTGGACCGCTTCGGATACACCGTGCTGGTGTGTGATTGACCATGGCTCAAACACTAGAGTATGTTTCTGTGTGTAAAACAAGGAGATCAATATGACCAAACATGAGTTTGCGCAAGAACTTGTCCTACGAATTTTCATTGCCAAAGGAACCAACCTATCTCACACCACCGTTCCCATGGAGACCCTCACCGCCATGCAGCGAACTGCCCAGGGAGCCATGAAGCTGGCGGACGCCATCCAGGAGATCATCCCGGACTTCTTTACCCAGTCAGAGGAAGAGGCACGCAAGTCGTTTGATAAATAGGTGAGACCATGAACAAGAGAGTGGTAGTATGGGCGGGCAGTTTTGATCTGTATTCCATCCTACAAGTGCAAGACGCTTCTCCCGAAGAGGAATACGCCCAAGTGGTGCAACAGCTGCAAGCTCGCCTGGAAGAGGATTTTGGCGTGGGGAGCGCACTCATGCGCCGAGGTCCGCAGGAGTATGACATCTCGGTAGAAAAGGTAATCGCATGAAACAAGATATTTTTACTGCCCACATTCAGTCTTTGGATGCGTTAGTGATGGCAAGACTGCGCGCCCCGTTTGGGTGCGAGCTGGTGTTAGGAAACCCTCGGCGCAATGTCTTTGGCAGTATGCCAGGTGTGCGTCGGTGGCGTATCTTCGACGCCAACGATGATGCCATCGCCTCGGTTGCCGAATATGAGGAAGGATACGCCCGGCTCATTGTCCAGGCGCTCAACGAACACTTTGAACGGAGAGGTAAGTAAAGATGCTGCGTATCATTAGCATGAATGGTACTCCCTATACTTGGAAAGTGGGAGATGACAAGATCGTCCATGAGAGGGTCAAAGACATTTGGCGTCCGCTACATACGGAATTGCATATGCAGGTGCAGGTGAAGGAGCTTCGTGCAGATGGTGATGAGTATGCCTACATCGCCACTAACTTCAAAAACATTCCCATCCGATATGGTTATGGCATGATATGGAAAGGTGAGATAGCTCAACTCATCTATGACAACCTATTGGAGTGGCAGCAATGAAGAACGCTAAACGCACCGATTGGTCTCGCAAGTTGTCTTGGTGGTGGCACGGGGGAGCTCGGCGCCTGCACGCTGCCCAGCTGCGCCGACAACCCGTCAGCTCCTCCACCGACTATGTCCCACATTTACGCGCCTTGCGGTATCTATTGGGAGAAGATGGCTTGAGCCGACTCATCATCCACTCGATTAGAGATTTTACCAATGTGGATGCCCGTGCCATGGTGTATCGGCAATACGCCCGAATAATGACCTCACCATACATGGGAAGCCTATTGCCTTGGACGGGATAAAAACATGCACGATTACTATTACCGAGACGCTAACGAAGCGGGCGAGGTGATCATCCAAGCCTCGGATACGCAGCTGTCGGTGCGCGTCACCGAAGACGATGGTCAGACTTCTGCACTCATTTTCCTACCGATGGAGGAGATTGATCGGATGATGGCTGGGCTGCAAGCAGCCAAACAAAAGATTTGTGTCCAGTCTGCCAAAGAAAGGAGAGATAATGGAATATAATCTGGCTATGGTAGCTTTATGTCGGATAGAGTGGGCAGGCACTAACTACCAGCAAGAGCCATGTTGCCCGGAGTGTGATGCTCCATTGTATGGAAAAAACTCGGCTGTGTGTGAGTATGTGCTGAAAGAGGCTGATCTCCCGCCGTTGCCCAAGCCATACCATGCTCTGGAGCCGGGGTATCACTTCCCCTACTGTGTGTTGGATGAAGCTCTCCGAACACAACCTGACTTGCAAACTCCCCAGCAACGAGAACTGGTGCGACGGGGTTCATACAAACCATGGGAAAGGATACAAGAATACATTCAGCTCTAATGTGAGATTATATCTTACAGTAGCTTATCACACACCTGAACATATATCAGGAGAGACGATGCCACCTGCTACGACGGCTCAACACATGCGATGGATCGTGTTTGATTGTGTGCGAGAGGAGGCTGGCGGATAGGGAAAGATAAGCCAATGTGTGCCTATCTCTTCCCAGACAAGATGCCCCATTTTTCCGAGCCAATTTCGATTGGCGAGACGAAGGGGGTAGTGTATGCTTTTTCCAAAGGTGTGGAAAGAAGCGACCAAGGCGTCGATCCGTCCGGCGCATGTAGTATAAAAACCTACCTGATAATATACAGCCGGAGACCTCCCTAACCCACGGGGAGCTCTTCGGCTTTTTGTTGCCCATAGGTTATCGCACATGCACTTACCCAACCAGTGCCCAAGGGAGTGATCTGTTCTATAATCCAAGGTAAGTAGAGGTAGTTAGATGAAACCCATTAGTCCCTGGCAAGCACTCTTGTATGGTATGGCATTGGGCGCCACCGTGGTGGCACCTACTATCCTGTATGTGTCTGGACATTTTATCTTCCGAGGGCAGACCCACTATCACCTGATGGTCAGTCCGGACTTTACACACGAACAGCAGCAAGAGATCCGACAAGCGGCTCGCAAGTGGGAGCGGGCAGTGGGTAATCGGTATGCCCTCACTATCCAAGTGGAAGTCGGTAAGTGTCCCGATCAACCAGGAGCAGTGGATGCCTGCCTGGCTCCTACTCCATATCTCATCGCCTGCGCTGATACGGTGGCAGTAGGTTGCACTACTTCCAATCACTATTCCCGAAAAGTGGAATTGGATGTCTCTTGTTATCCAGGGGCACTTTCACATACCGCGCAACACGAAATGGGACATCTCTTTGGTTTGAAAGATAGTCAGGTCAAAGGAACGGTGATGTATTATAGTGTGGTGTGTGATACACAGATACAACCCATCGCCTCACAGAATGTCTCCCAGACGGATGTTCGAGCCTATATGAAGGAGAAGCAGTGAGATTACTTCTGCCTGTAGGAGCTCTTCTGTTTGACAGTCTGCGCCAGATATCTTGCCTGGACATAACCGTATTGAGTGCTACCTACTTTGTGTAGAGTGTCGCCCACACCTACAAAGACTGTGTGATGTTGCTCTCTAAAACTATCATAGCCCACCTGGTAATCAGTAATTCGTTTGCTCTTTTGTATCGCATACATACCGAAGTAGGTGCTGTTGCGTTCCTTACTTTCTACCTCGTATTGTAAAGTATCAGGCTGTCTATTATAGGTATGGGTATTAGGATTACTGGTGTAATAACAGATGTATTTAGGAAACTTGGTAGTGTGCCTAGGAGCTTTCATGATCGGATGCCCTTCTGTCGGATGTAGTGTTTGAGATAGGTTTCACTACGTTTGCCACCATCATACCTGTTAGTGCCGACCACGTGCCGGTTATGAGCTACATATACATAGGTGCGTGTTGCGATCACTTGGTTGCCCACACGTCTATCGCGTAAAGGTTGTTGGGAACGGGTTTTATAGTAGTCGTGTTTGGGTCGTTGTTTAGAATAGGGAGTCATCTTGACCTATATATCATACCCGAGGCAGAATGGTTTCGGCAAGTTGCAGGTAAAGGTCTGCACACCTAAGGTTGTGAAGCAGAAGTGATTACTTCTATCATTGTGTAAGAGACGAGGCTGGATCGGATATCTATGCCGACAGTTGGTTGCAGGTAAAGGTCTGCACACCTATGATTGTAAGGGGTCGGTCTATGGAGTCAATGAAATCGCGGGTTTAGCTGCGATGTTGCGAGCGGCGTTGAGATCGCGGTCGGCACGATACTTGCACTGTGGGCATTCTCCGATACGACCGTGCTCATAGTCCCATGATTCCTTTGATCTATATCCACATTGCGAGCAGTCCTGGGAGGTATAGTGTGGCTCCACCTCTCGCACGCGATTGCCAGGTACCGGTTGTCCCTTGTCATCGCGAGCCCCATACCTCTCTAATAGGGAACTGCGAATGAAGCGCATCACAGATACTTTGGAAGAACCCATCTGACCTATCTTACTTGGTAGTTGTTCGAGCTTGATGGTTTCCGTAGTAGCCAGAGGCTTGATCACCTTGTTGAATATTTCGTGCTTCATATGTCGAGAAGCCGCTAACTGTAAGCGATGAGTAGCCGCCTCCATTCTATCCGTAGGTAGGTTTTGAGCACGACGTTCCGCTGCCATGGCTTGTCGTCCCGCGATGCGTTCCACATATATACGACCACGTATGTTAGGGACAATATTGCCATCACTCATAGCAGCGATGTTATCTAACCCCACATCGATTCCAATAACGGAACCTGGAACAGCGGGCGGTAATTGTCGGATGGGCACTTCTACTTTGATTGAGGCCCACCAGCCATCTGCTTTGTGGGTAATAGAGACGCCCTCTAATACTCTACCCTCTGGAGTCTTACCAGGTAATCGACCTTTGATCTTCAAGCCGTTGAACTTGATACGACAATCATAAAAGGGATTACCACGTCGGGTGCCAAAGTTTCCGAGCTCAAAACACTCACCGCTTCTGACTTGTAAGGGCATAGGGTCGGAAGATCGGCGAAACTTTTTGCGACGCTGATTGCTACCTCGGGTGAAGTAGTTTTTAGTGAGAGCTCGATAGAAGTGAGCATTACCAACTATCACACGCTCCTCGTCGTCTTCATGATACCAGCTATCCACACGTTTTAGTAGAGTGTAGTCGTGCTCGCACCCGAAGTGAGACTGTAAATCCTTGAAGGATCGATATGCACATTCGGGCACCTTATCAGTTGCCTTATGCACCGCCGAGTGCCAGTCTCGTAATTGTTGGATGTATGTCTCCTTTGCTTCTTTTGCAGCTTCTGGTGTCAAACCAACATAATCGGGTGCTTGTGGTTTAGCAGACACTAAACCGTTTCGAATAGCGTAGGCTTGTCGTGCCGCAATAACTTCTTCGGTTTGTTTGACCAACCAATTCCATACATGTCGAGCGTCAGACTCTAACAGGCGCAATTTCTCTTCTGTTTCTTTGTCGGGATAGAGGCGTATCATCATGCCCCTAATTTCGTTGCCCGGTTGAATTGTAAATTGTTTCATGACCATTCTTTTGCTAATATCAAGTATAAGACTCTCCTCACTTACCGTCAAGGACAAGGTAATTATGGATAATATCAGAATGGCTTGGCATGACTTTTGCTACGCGCCTGGGCGCGCGATACGTGAGGAGGAGCTCTACCGATCCGCGAACGCCGCTTCGCACTAGTGCGAAGCCAAAACCGGGCTAACTGCGAACGTCTTTACGCAGTCAAGGCGATGGCAACAATAGTTTCCGCTACTTATCCGTTGGCATGCGGAATGCACCATCTCTCGGCAGCGGCACGAATCGCAAATTGTTCGCAACCCCTTGACGTTGCCAGCCACACGCCTTACGATGGGACTCTCAAAGGAGTGCAGTCCTTTACCTGCAACGCGGGGATAAGGAGATCATTACATGTCGCAAGATAAGTTCCAATCTCCGAAGCCCACCTTTCAGCCGACTTCTAATACTGCGGCGGTAGAAGCCATCGTGGCTCCCAAACGCCAGATGACGGAAAAGAAATTTGCCATCTCTAAATTGAGTGGTCGGGCAACAGCAGCTGGATTTATAGCAGCCCATCGAGCCTTCTTGAACCAGCGGGACTTCTTGTCTCCCACTCTGCAAGCCTTCGATAATCAGGAACAGTCTGCGGAACTGACTCTACTACAACTGCAATCGGCGTTGTTGGATCATGTCATGCAGCTGGAGTTGGAGCTGCAAGAGGAACGACTCAATAAAAAGGTAGTCAAAGCGGAGAAGAAGGGGCGCCCGACGGAAGGGAAAGCTAAACGCGTCAAGCGATACACCTGCACCCTGATGGTAATGGGGGAGGATGGCACGCCGCAAGAGGCGACTACCTGGCAAGTGGATGATTATGGGACAGCTATGCGGTCGGCGGATCGCAAGTTGTTGCATCGAGAAGACAGTGTGTATGCCAAGATCTGCAACAACTACGATGTGCCGGTGATTACCCAGGTGCCCCGACAGGATAGTATATCTCGCCTGTTGCGCGGCAAAAAGGGACCTGCTTCCCATGTTAGAGGGCGCAGCACCCGAACTCTTTCCTGGCAACCGCATGTCAAACAGACTCGGGTGACGGGACCCTGGTCTCATAGGTAGAGAGGTGTTGATATGAACTTCCAAGATGTCAAGCAGTTTCTGGAAAGCTGGGGACTGCATTACGATACTCCGGACGGGGTGTCTAATGACATTCCGTATCCGCAGGTGTATGGTAGAATGCGGTCGGAAGCGTGGGCACTCGGCAAGGGCAACCCTCGCCTCTATAATTTCATAGAACGCATTACTGACACCACCGACGGTCGCACCTACCTCACTCCCGAGTCTTGGGCAGAAGTAGAAAACGCGTGGAATCAAAGCTCATAGGTTAGGATAATGACCATCGAGATTCTCAAAAAGGGCACTGACACCTACTACGCCACTTGTGAGAAGTGTGGGTGTGAATTCACTTACCAGCGCGAGGATGTGCATACCCACTATTCGCGTGTTGGAGACTATGTGGCTTGTCCCACTTGCGGACATGCTCATTTACACTTGGGTGTGAAGGAAAAGTGGTAAGGAGACTGAACATGAGTAAGGGTCCTAAATACGGTTCTCAACGAGCCAAGACTGCTAAACACTTGCGTAAGGGCACCGAAAAGAAATTCAAGAACGACAACCCTGAGTCTCGCGCAAAATATGCGGCGAAGATGGCTGCTCGCGCGAACAGGCGTCTCAAGAAGCGCAAGTAAAAGTGTCGACCGTCTCTTGACGGTTCGCGAACCGCCCTTACAATGAGGGCATCAAAAGACGGTCCCGAGCAACGGCAATATCGCCCGAGCCGACGACCCTAACCAAGAAACAGAAACAAGGAGAACATATCATGAATACGATCGAGATTACGTTGATCAATGGCGCCGATGGCGCTATCGATGAGGAAGCTTCCGTGGTTGCCGCGGAAGAGACGGTTCGCGCTTTCGCTGCCGAGCGTCGGGCGGACGAGGATGCGATCAAGGTGGCACTGGATCAGGTGTTTGACACCCGACCGGGACAGCGTTTGAATATGCCGTTTGTTATCAATCAAGCGCTGGCGTTGATGGGTGTTTCGCAGCAGCCCACCAACTACACCACGCTGTACGAGCGTGTCCATAACTTTATCAAGGCGAACAGCCAGGGTAAGACGGACAAGGAGACCAAGACGGTCGAGCGTCCGGACAGCTACTTCGTCAGCGGTCGTGGCAAGGGAAATGGTTTGGCTCGCAGGGCGGATCTCGATGCGCTCGAAGCGGACAAGCTGGCGCAGTCCTGAA
>Ga0187801_10000034_pt1 | contig 26904 bp, 22 predicted proteins | sample NC_wetland_sal_i_10_FD_132465 | JGI IMG/M metagenome (GOLD analysis project Ga0187801, IMG submission 132465) | Wetland sediment microbial communities from Neuse River Estuary, North Carolina, USA - Control_1 | ecosystem: Environmental > Aquatic > Freshwater > Wetlands > Sediment | place: USA...
CCTGGCGCTCTGGCCGCTCGACCTGACGAAAAATACCTCGTTTTCCGCACGCTTGATGTGGCGCATCGAATCTTTCTAGGCCAATTTTTGCCTGGCGCAAAAAAGGGACACCTGGATCGCCACCCAATCCGTATTTGTGATTTCAAGTATTACGTCTTGATTCCCAGCATCTCCATCAACTTTGCAAGCGCATCCTTCATGCCCGATGCCTTGTTCATTGCGTCCCCCAGGTTCCCCTGGGCTGCCGCTGCGGACGCGTCTGCCCAACTTTGCTTCAATTGCTCGTACTGAGTCCCAGCGCCCGCCAACATGTCCTTGTCCATCCCAGCGGGCATGCGAGCGCCGCGCGAATAGGCGTCCAGCCTGCCCTTTACTGCAGCCAGGGACTTGGGCATGGATTCCTTCAGTTGCGCCCAGGCCTTGGTCCATTCATCTTTCTTTGCTGCTGCCGCTGCAGCCATTTCTTTCGCTTTGCTCGCTGCGGCCCGCGCTGCCGTCAATGCTGCCTGGTAATCATCCTTCGCGAGCGCATCCCTTGCTGTTTGAAGTGCCGTCTGAGCAGCCTGCAATTGATCGGGAACATACTTGGCCGCCTCTGCCTGTGTCGCATTAATTGCGCCCTGCGCCGCATTGATCGCTGATTCGGTGGCGTCTCGCTGTGCATTCCCGCATCCCCCCACAAACAGCATAATTCCGAGCAGAGTGCACCGTACCCAGCCTGTCTTCCTTGCCATGGCCAGTTTCCTTTCCGGAATTCTCATCATGATGGGCGGAAATTGGACAGCTTGTCTTGCCCGCCTGACCCCAACAGCACTTTATTCGAACCTCGCACACTCTGACAAGGTTTCCGCCCACTGTCGATCGACCGACCTGCATTCGCCGCCCAGCTGCATTTCCGGATTCGTTTCCATTCGCTGTATGCTTCTGTCTTCTATGCGCGAAAGAATTCTTCGCTTGGCCACATCTGCCTGGTTCATCGCTATGGTGGCGATGGTTTTGCGCACAGCGTTCCTGATTTACAAGGCTCACATGATTCCTGCGGAAGTGCTTGCCACGCTGCCATTCCAGAATGAAGTGGGCAACGTCGCTTCTGCGCTTGCGCAAGGTCAGGGATTTTGTTGCCTCTTCCGCCAGCGCACGGGTCCCACCGCTTGGCTCGCGCCGGTGTATCCGCTGCTGATTGCGTGCGTTTTCAAATTTCTAGGCACATTCACCCTGCGGTCCTTTTACGCTGCGGTCCTGCTGAATTGCGTTTTTTCCTCGCTTGCGTGCATCCCCTTGTTCCATGCAGGGAAGCGCATTGGGGGAACAGCAACCGCGGTACTCGCGTCTTGGCTCTGGGCAATTTTCCCAAGCGGCATCATTATTCCCTTTGAGTGGATTTGGGATACCTCTCTCTCCACGCTGCTTGCCTCCGCTTTGTTGTGGGCCACGCTCGAACTGGCAGATTCTTGCCGCCGCCGCGACCTCGTTCTATATGGACTTCTCTGGGGTTTCTCCCTGCTCACTAACCCTGCCCTTGGAGCCCTCCTCCCTTTTCTGTTCGGGTGGGTGCTCTACCGGCATCGCGGCAATCGTCTCCAGCAAGTCCGCCTGGCCCTGTTGCCTGTTGCCATGATCCTTCTCTCTTGCCTGCCATGGACCGTCCGAAACTACGTTCAATTCCATCGCTTCATCCCGTTTCGGTCTAATTTCCCTTATGAATTTTGGTCCGGCAACAACGAGATCTTTGATGAACACTCACGCGAAGTGAATCGTATTACCCGCTACGAGCAAGTCCATCTGTATGCCAAACTCGGGGAAAATGCCTTCCTCGATGAAAAATGGCAGAAAGCCAGGAACTTCGTCCTTAGTCATCCCACTCTGTACACACAATTGTTTGGCGGCAGAATCGTTACAACTTGGCTGGGCACGGCATCCCCCTGGCAGGATTTCGCGCACACGGATTCGTCCCTGGCCCGATTTCTGCTGCTCTGGAACGCGCTGACGCTTTTGGGTGTCATCCTCGGACTTGTCAGGCTGTATCTTCAGCACTGTCCGTATTTCTTTCCCCTTGCCTCATTCCCGCTCGTCTTTCCGCTGACGTTTTACATCGCCCACACCTCGCTTCGCCATCGCCATCCGTGCGACCCCATCCTGGCGCTGCTGATGGCTGTCGCCGTGGCAACGGGAGGGGTACGAATTCGTACGGAATAGGGTAGACTCCTGAAATACCCGCGAACCAGGGAATTCCAGTTTTGAGCAAGAGGAGTCTGAGGACTCTTCGGACGTGAGCGCGATGTTGACTGCCTCTGAAACCCTCTACCTCTCTGTCATCGTCCAGTTGCTTCTTACTGTCTGTCTGGTAATTCTGCTTTGGGCTCTTTACGCCCGTCTGCAGCGGTTCGAGTTCTTTCGCTGGTGGGCTTGGGCATGGACGGCCTGCGCTGCCTACCTGGCATCGGCCACCGTCTCTCTTTATCTCGGACCCGCTTGGACGCTGCAAAAGAGCAGCGCGGTCCTGTTGCTGCTTCTTTCCGGTTTCCTTCAACCCGTTCTTCTTGTGTTTGGTGGGCTGAGCTGGCGGACCCCCGCAAAACCCTCCCGCCGACTGTTCTGGTGGGGAATCGCGCTCGCCGGCGCAGCCGCGGTGGTGTGCTTTGCTGCCAGTTTTGCGCTGCGCGAGATTCCGGTGGCCAGTTTTTCAGTTCGAAATGCCCCGCGCACCCTCGCTCTTGCTGCCGCTTTGCTCTTCTGCTCCGCGGTTTTTGGGCGCCAGTTCAGCAGGAGCCGTTCGTACGCCTCGGCCATCACCGCAATGTTTTGTCTCTCGTACGCCTTTGACCAGACTATCTATTTCTTGAATTTCAGCAAGATGCTCAGCGCCCAATGGAGCCTCTCCTTTCCCACGCTGCTGCATCGGTTTGCGAGTCTGGAGGTGTTCGCGCAATCCAGGCTCCTCGTTTTCGATTTGTTCGACACTTGCGGCATCTGCGCAGGGATGATCCTGTTGCTCGTGGAACGCTATCACCACACCGCCTTCGAGTTGGTAGTCAGCGAACGCCGCCGGCTGGATCTGGCGGGCGACAAGGCCTCACTCCAGATCGAAATTCAGGATCGCCAGCGGGCCGAACAGGAGCTTCGCCGCAGCGAAGAATTCAGCCGTCAGGTCGTCCTGAACTGTCCTGTGGCCATGGTGGTGAGCCGCGGACAGAATGAGGTCGTTGAACTTGTGAACGAGAAATTCACCAGTCTCTTCGGCTACACGCTGGATGATGTTCGTGAAGTTGCGGACTGGTGGCCACGAGCCTACCCCGATCCGGAATACCGCGAGTCCGTTCAGGTTCAGTGGCGGAAGCTGATCGAAAGAGCAAATCAGGGCAGCACGGAGAAGTTGGCGATGGAAGCGCGCGTTTGCTGCAAAGACGGCTCCTTTCGCGATATCGAGTTTCATCTTTCGTTGGTGAACGACCTATATCTGATCAGTTTTGTGGATCTCACCGAACGGAAGAAGGCCATGGAGGACGTGCAGGAGAGCGAGAGCCGCTATAGGGATCTGGTCGAACACAGCGAAGATCTTCTGGGCACACACACTTTGGATGGCCGGATTTTGACTATTAACAAGGCGCCCTGCAAGCGCCTTGGCTACTCGGTTGAGGAAATCCTGCAAATGAGAATTCAGGACCTGCTGGCACCGAGGTTTCGCCAACTGTATCCACAGTTCATCCGGCGAGTCCTGGAGCATGGACATGAGACGGGACTCATGGTCGTGGTCACCCGCAGCGGAGAGGAGCGCATTTGGGACTACACCTCGACGTTGCGCACGGAAGGCGTCCCCGCGCCCGTCATCCGAGGCATGGCCCATGATGTGACCGCAAGATTTCGCGCAGAACAAGCTCTCAGACTTTCTGAGGCGAAATTCGCGACCGCTTTCCGTGCCAGCCCGCATGCGATGACCATCACCTCTCTGCACGACGGCCGCTTCATCGATGTGAACGCCAGTTTCGAGCGGCAGAGTGGTTATTCCCGGGAAGAGGTGTTAGGTAAGACGGTTCTGGACATTGGATTGTGGGCGGATAGTGCAGACTTCTCCAGCATCATGGCTGATTCCCTAAAGCGCCAAAAAGTAGTCGGCCGCGAAGTGCGCCTACGCACGAAATCGGGACGCATTGTCAATGCTCTTTATTCCGTTGAGGTGATCAAGATCAGTGGCGAGCCATGTGCCCTGGCTGCTGGCGAAGATATTACGGAGCGCCTTCGGATGGAGCGCGCTCTCAGAGAAAGCGAAGCCAAGTTCCGCCTGGTGGCGGACACGGTGACGGCCGCCATCTGGCTGCTCCAGGACAATCATTTCGTTTACTTCAACAAGGAATTTGAGCGGCTCTCCGGTTACTCACAGGAAGAAATTCTAGCCATGAACCCGTGGGACCTGGTCCACCCTGACTTCCGGGCCGAGAATTTCGCCCGCGGACAGGCGCGGCTACAGGGTAAGCCCCTGCCTTCGCGCTATCAATTCGCGATTGTTTCGAAGAACGGAGAAAAGCGCTGGCTGGATTTTTGCGCGGCGCTCACGGAATTCAATGGTAAGCCCGCCATCCTCGCGTCTGCTTTAGACATTACAACTGCCAAGCGCGCTGAACAGGACCTGAAAGAGCACGCTATGTATATGGACGCCCTGATTTCCAACGTCCCCCTGGGGATCGTCATAAAGGACCAAAATCATCTTGTTCGCTTCTGCAACGCAGCCTTTGAACAGATGTTTCTCTATACCCAAACCGAAATCCAAGGCAAGAATCTCGACGACCTGATCGCTGCTCATGACAGCCAGGAAGCAGCCCTGCTCTCCGCTGCCCTTCAGAAGGGCGGGGCCGTTCATGCCACGACGCGGCGCCAGCGTAAAGACGGGACACTCATCGACGTCGAGATCCACGCCGTCAGGGTTTTCTCTGGGGACTCTTTCGTCGGCGCCTTTGCCATCTATCAGGACATTACGGAACGCAAAAAATCTGAGGAAAAGTTGATTGCGCTGCGAAATCGGCTCTCCCGCGCTCAGGAAGAAGAACGCGCGCGGATCGCACGCGATCTCCATGACGACACAGGCCAGCGGCTTGCCTTGCTTAGCATCGATCTCGAGCAGTTGAAACAAGCTTCCGTGAAACTCAAGTCTTCGCTCACACAGCAATTGGAATCGCTCGTGAAGGCCGCCAGCGAAATTACTTCTGACGTTCACAATGTCTCGCGGCGTCTGCATCCTTCTCAAGTCGAATTGTTGGGACTTGCCCCCGCGTTGTCCAATTTCTGCAGGGATTTCGCCGCTCATAATTCCATGGAGATTGAATTCGTCGATGGTGGCCTGCAACATAAGCCACCGCAGGATGCGGCCCTTTGCCTGTTCCGCGTGGCTCAGGAAGCGGTCCGCAATGTGCAGAAGCATAGCGGGAGCTGCCGCGCGCTCGTTCAACTGGACGAAATCTCCGGCTCCCTGCGTCTTCGCGTTACCGATCAAGGCGCTGGCTTTGATCCGGAATCTACTGACTTTTCTCAGGGGCTGGGGCTTCTCAGCATGGAAGAACGGCTGCACAGTTTAGGAGGTGAGTTGTTCATCCACTCCCGCCCCGGCGGCGGCACCTGTGTCGAGGCCTGCATTCCTCTCTCGGCCACGGTTCCCGCCGCGCACTGAAGGACACATTCCCAACCTGCTGTGACATTCGAAGCCAAAGGCCGGCCTCTACCAGACCTTGCACACTTTGTCGGCAGGTTTCGTCATGGGCTGGCCTTGTTTGCATGCAAATGCCTTGGCGAACTCGGGCATATTCACCACCACCCCGTTGATGCGGTATATCCCTGGCGAATGAGGATCGGTCGCCGCGCGCACGCGCAAGTTCTCAGGCCGGTCATTATCGCAGGCCCATTGCGCGAATCCGACGAAGAATCGCTGCTTCGGTGTTAGTCCATCGCGCGGCGCCGGGGATTGTCCCTTGGTTGCGTCTTCCCAGGCCATGTAAGCCAGAATCTCGCCCCCCAGGTCTGCGACGTCTTCACCCAGCGTGAGCCGGCTGTTGATGTGAATGTCGTCCACCACGATGTAGGTGGCATATTGATCTTCCACGCACTTGGTCCGCGCATCGAATTTCTCGCGATCCGCCTTGGTCCACCAGTTTTTCAGGTTTCCGCTGGCATCGTACTGGCTGCCTTCATCGTCGAATCCATGCGTCAATTCGTGACCGATGGTGCCACCGGTGTCGCCGTAATTTGGCGCGTCATCCATCTTTGCATCATAAAGAGGAGGTTGTAGCACGCCAGCGGGAAAGTTGATGTCATTCATCTGATCGTTGTAATAGGCATTTACGGTCGGTGGGCTCATGTCCCATTCGCCGCGGTCCACCGGCTTGCCAATTTTGTTGACGTCCCGGTGATGCTCAAACTGCGAAGCCCGGCCCACGTTGCCCGCAAAATCATCTCGCGCAATTTTGACGCTGCTATAGTCTCTCCATTTGTCGGGATAGCCAATCTTGTTGCGGATCGTGTGAAGTTTCCGGAGTGCCTGTTCTTTTGTTTCCGGGCTCATCCAGTCCAGTTGCTGGATTCGCAGGGCCATAGCATCTTCGATGCGCCGCACCATATCCAATGTGCTCTGCTTCAGTTCGGGCGAGAACACCTTGGCCACGTAGACCTGTCCTAGGGCCTCACCCAAACCGTGATCTGTGTAACCGACGCAGCGCTTCCACCGCGCCTGCTGTTCCTTCGCTCCCCGCAGGTACTTCCGGTAAAACTCAAAATTCTCATCGACGAATGGAGAGGAGAGATAGGGAGAGGCCGAATCCACCACATGAAACCGCAAATACGTCTTCCAGTTGTCAATCGGTTCAGCCGCCAGTAGTGTGTTGACTTCCTTAAAAAAGTCCGGCGTGTCGACATTCAGGATCTCGAACTGCGGATACTGCGCGGTGCTGTAATAGGCCTTCCAGTCAAAGTTCGGTGCCAGTTCATTCAGGTCCGCAAGCTTCATCTTGTGTTTCATTTTGTAGGGGTCACGCCGGTCCACACGCGTCATTGAAGCTTTCGCCAGTGCTGTTTCGAGCCGCATTACGGTGTCTGCATCCTTTTTCGCCGTGTCCCGGTTCTCGCCCATTAGTTCGAATAGCTTCTGCACATGTTGGACGTAGCGTTCGCGCGTCTCTTTGGATTTCGCATCCTCCTTGGTGTAATAGTCCCGGTCTGGCAAACCCAGACCACCCTGATCAAGTTCCGCGATCATCAGTTCGGAGTTGTCCGGGTCCTGCGTCGATCCTGCTTCAAACAGAACGGAGCGTCCGTACACCTGTTGCAGTTGCGCCACTAGCGGCGCAATCTCCTTCGCCGATTTCAGGTTCCCGACGGCGTCCAGATAGCCCCGAACGGGCGCGGTCCCTTGTTTCTCCACGGTCGCTTCGTCCATGCAAGCGGCATAAAAATCGCCAATCTGCTGCGTGACCGCATCGCGAAGCCCAGCGCTTGCAGAGGCTTGTTCCAAAATGTCTCTCAGAAATTGCAGATTGTCTTGATAGAGCTTGGCGTAGACCGACCAGGACGTCTGGTCGGGAGGTATGGGATTATTTTTCTTCCACCCGCCGCAAGCGTACTGATAAAAATTCACGCAGGGATCAGCCGTCTTATCCATAGACGCCAGATCCAGACTGGGAATATAAGGTAGGACCGGTTCTTGCGCTGCCTGGTTTGCCGGCGGTGTCTGTGCCTGTCCCATGCCGCCCGCCATCAATCCCAACAAACACGCACACCAAAGCCTTATCCTCATAGTCACCTCAACGCGTCATTGTCTAAGAGATAGGTGCTGTCCGCAACTAGTGCCGTTCCAATTTATCCTGCGAGCCATTCAAAATGTCCGCACGTAGGATATGCAGGCTGACTCCACCCTAATTCTTTGGATGAATTGGAACGGCACTAGCGGCTTGCCGACACATGAACTCGGTTACGCACTAGAACTCGAAATGGCCCTAACCGGGCAATAGTGTTTGTTGGCTGGCCACGCCCTGCCAGCCCCTTTGCCCGTAGACATACACGTGGGTGACACGCCACTGCCGGGAAAAGGAGCGTCCGTCCTGCGTTCCGCGCGCGCTCCACAGACACGACACCACCGCCGTTTCCTCGAACATGCGCACGCGAATATCCGAAGCAATAAAGGAAGTGTACTTGACGCCCGAATTTTCTACTGAGGCGATCCATCCCGCCTTGTCCTTAATCTGCCCGGAGGGCAATATCCCCACAAAGTCCTCACCATAGATTCGCCGGAAGAGCGTACCGCTGTTCCATTGCATCGCCCGCGCCGTTTCCAGTTCCAGATTTGTTAATTCCTCTAGCTTGACGTCTTTTTCTTTCGCTAATTCTCTCAACTCGGCGGCGGTTAGGCTCTGCGCCCGGCTGCAGGGAACCAGCAGGAGCGCTAGGATAGCCAATGTCAGCTTCGGTAGTTTTCTCATGCCAGGGCACCTCCTTATCCGCATCAGCCGGTTCATTGCGAAGACGTCGTGGTTCCGTGAGCTTTTTCCGGCCAATCGCGAGTATAACGCGTGTCACGCCCTCGTCTGTGGAGCTTGTTGCGTTCTTCTAAACACGGGCATCAAGGGGCTCGCGCCATTTCCCGGGCCTCGGCCGGCAGCGCACAGACGACTGGCCCCGATTAGTCCCAGTCTGTTACAGTTTCTTTTCAAACTTTGGAGTGAACTATGCCGATCCCCAACGAACTTCTGGCCATCCTCGTCTGTCCTGTCTGCAAAAAACCCGTGCACCTGCTGCCGGACAGTTCCGGGCTGAAGTGTGATGCCTGCAAGCGCGTCTATCCTGTCCGGGATGACATTCCTGTGATGCTTCCCGAGGAAGCCACCATTGTTCCCGAATGAGCTGATAAGCCTCCCTATGAAAACAGAGTTGGCCAGCGCCATTCCCCGACTGAAACGGCTTTTGCCGCGATTCCACAAAGTCCATGTCGCCGTGCTCGGCGATCTGATGCTGGACCGCTACCTCTGGGGCACCGCCCATCGTCTCTCGCCAGAGGCGGCCGTTCCCGTCGTGGATTTTGTCTCGGAGAACGATTGCCTAGGCGGTGCCGGGAACGTTGCGGCAAATTTGGCTGCGCTCGGGGCGCAGGTGCAGGCCTTTGGAATCGTGGGTGGCCGGAAAACCGCTCAGAAAAAGATCGCCGATGACGAAGCCGGTGCGTCCCTCCGCGCTTGTCTTCGGCAGGCGAAAATTGGGGACGGCGGGGTGTTCCCGGATCTGGAGCGGATCACCACCATCAAGACCCGGGTGATCGCCCGACATCAGCAGATCGTGCGCATTGATCACGAGCGACGCGACCCGCTGACGCCCCAGGCGGAAGAAAAATTGTTTCGCCTGCTTGTTGCCTCTCTCAAAACAATCGATGCGCTGCTCTTATCTGATTACGACAAGGGTTTGATCACCGACGGATTCGCCGACCGCATTTTGCACGCCTGTCACCAGTTCAAAGTTCCCGTATTCGTGAAGCCCAAGACCTCCAGGCTCTTTGCCTACCGCGGCGCGCGCACCATCGTCTGCAACACGAAAGAGGCGGGCTTCTACGTCACGCGTTCGTTGAGCGACGAAAAATCTGTCGAGGAAGCTGGGCGCGCCTTACTGGCCCACTTTGGTTGTGCAGCCGTGGTGATCACCCGCGGCGAAAAGGGCATGAGCATCTTCGAGGAGACCTCACCGCGCCATCTGCATATTCCCGCAACCAGTTTCGAAGTAACCTACGCGCGCGTTGGCCAGCCCGGCATCGACCGAGGAGACACCGGCCGCCAAGTCTTCGATGTCACCGGCGCGGGAGACACCGTTCTCAGCGTGCTGTCCCTGGCGATAGCTGCGGGCGCAACCTTGCCGGAAGCCGCTTTTCTTGCCAATACTGCGGCGGGAGTGGTCGTCGGCAAACTCGGCACCGCGAGCGTCAGCCCCGCCGAACTCGCAGCCGCGCTCGATGAAATTCGCCTTTAGTTGGGTGGATCTCCGCTGCCTTGGCCTTATGGTGGGAAACTGAACGACTTGTCCGATGGCGAGACCCACAGCGTAACCACTCGCGTCTTGCGGCTCTTTTCCGCGTCGGAAGCCTCCGGCAGCGGGGAATATGGGCTCAGCGCCACGTTTACGGCAATGGAATCACTTTTCCTTGGCGCAACAGCCCCCATGATTTTGTAACTCTTCACGGGGCCGTAGTATCCCGCCGGTCCCCAATCTGCCAGAAAATCATCTTTCTTATAACTCGTGGTGGGCTTCCACAACGCGTACGCTTTGTCAGTGTCCCCCGCGACCAGCGCGTTAAAAAACTGTTCCGCCGCTTTTTTCTCCGGGTAGTAACGGAACGTGAACCATAGCACCACGGCCAGGGCCACGACCAACGCCACCAGGGTGATCGTCAAAGCGTGCGACTTGTGCGGTTTCTCCGGTGGTGGTTCCAGTAGTGACATCATACCTTTCAATTGCACGCTAGATTTGCCGGCTCTCTCTTCAGACTAGCCGCCAGAAAAACTCTATCAGGAGAGATGCCGCCTCGCAAACCCTCTCTAAGGTTTGACGCCGCAATTTCCCAAAATGTTTCCCGAATGGCCGCGCTGCTCTCTGCCAGAAATTCACTTGAGTTTGACAAATGGGACGATTTTCAACCAGAGAGTGCGCCGCCAGAACCTTCCGGCAGCTCGATGGCGTATTTTGTGCGCGCTTTTTCCCGGTGCATCTCAAAGGCTAGCTCAATCAGCTTGTCAATTAATTCCCGGAAGGGAATTCCGCTCGCTTCCCACAGTTTCGGGTACATGCTGATCGATGTGAACCCGGGAATGGTGTTTACCTCATTCAGATAAAGCTTGCCGCCCTTTTTCTCCAGGAAAAAGTCCACGCGTGCCATCCCGCTAAGCTCCAGCGTCTGGAACGCTTTCACCGCCGTGGACTGAATCTTCTGCACCTGCGCGGGCTTCAGGTCAGCGGGAATTACCAGTTGAGTCCCTTCCTCCAGGTATTTGGCGGTGTAATCGTAGAACTCCCGGTGCGGCACGATTTCGCCCGGCACCGATGCTTTTGGCTCGTGATTGCCCAACACGGAGACTTCAATCTCGCGGGCCGTAACCGCCTTCTCCACCAGAACCTTCATTCCATATTCGCACGCCAGGTCCAACGCTGGTCCAAGCTCATCCGCTTTGTGCACCTTGCTCATCCCTACTGAGGAGCCCAGAGTGGCGGGTTTTATGAACACGGGATAAGGAGACTCTCCTTCAATTTCGGCCTGCACGGCCCCGCGCTCTTTCTTCCAGCGCCAGCGATGCACCGTCACCCACGGCACCACCGGGATTCCTTCCGCCTGGCAGAGACGTTTGGCCACGTCCTTGTCCATGCCTACGGCCGAGCCCAGGACGCCCGCGCCCACATAGGGCAACCCGGCAAGATCCAGCATGCCTTGAATCGTGCCATCTTCTCCAAAGGTGCCGTGCAGCACCGGGAATATGACATCCAGCCGCTGCGCGCCCGCTCCTCGGTCCAACGGCACCAGCGCCGCCTCGGTCGGGTCCGCGGTCAGCATCACGCGCCGCCCGCCCTTCAACACCTCCGGCAGCATTTTCGCGGCGCCTTCGCCAATCAGCCAGTGCCCATCCTTCGTAATACCGATGGGAACGGCTTCGTACTTGTCCGGGTCCAAACCGCGGATCACAGAGGCTGCCGACGCGAGCGACACTTCATGTTCGCCGGAGCGGCCTCCAAAGAGTACGCCTACGCGCAATCGTTTCTTGTCTGGGGTCACGAGTCTTTCCTGTTGGGCTGGGGGCCGATTTGCAATAATCCGTTTTCAGTTATAAAGCAAAAAGGATGCGGGAAGGAAGTGAGTCTGCACCAAGTTTCCCAAGCAACAACGGCGCCTTACGGAACAGTGCTCCCCCTAGCTGGGAATGCACCCTATGGAAAAGAACTTGGAATTCAGGGCGGAGTTTGCTAACAAAGAGGCGCTCAAAGGATTGAAAGTTTCTAAATTATCGATTGCAGACTTTTGGAAGCTGGGAGGCCCTGCCGATAGCGTGGGTGCTCCTGCGAGCGGAAGAATTCCATGGAAGGGAAGGGCCTGAATAGATGAAACGATGTATTTGGATTGTGCTCACTACTGTTTTACTGCTGCCTGTCGGACTCGGGGCTCAGACAGTGGACGAAATCATTGCGAAAAACGTGCAGGCACGCGGTGGCCTTGAGAAATTGCGGGCCATAAAGAGCCTGCGAATAACCGCCAAGCTTTCGCAGGGTAGCTTTCGCGCTATCTATGTGCAGGAGAACAAGCGCGAGGACAAGATCCGTGAGGAAACCATCATCCAGGGAATGGCCCAGGTGCAGGCTTACGATGGAAGCACGGCTTGGCAAATCAATCCCTTTGGGGGCCGCAAGGATCCCGAACTGATGTCCCAGGACGACGCTAAGCCGCTTCTCATCGATTCCGATCTGGAGGGGCCGCTTGTCGATTACAAGCAGAAGGGGCACAAGGCCGAACTGGTCGGCCGTGACCCGGTCGAAGGCACCGATTGCTACAAGATCAAACTCACCCTTAAGAATGGTGACGTCCGATACTACTACCTCGATGCCGATTCCTTCCTGGAAATCAAATTTGAAACGCAGACCAATGTGCGCGGTGCCGTCCAGTACAACGACACCATGCTCGGCGATTATGAACAAGTCGACGGCGTCTATTTCCCCTTCGCTATAGAAACCGCCGAGACCGGCACGGAAGATTGGACAAGATTCACTGTGGAAAAGATCGAGCCAAATGTCCCGCTCCAGGACTCGCAATTTTCGCTGCCAGCCACAAAAACGGATGCAAAGCCTGTTTCTGCCGCAAAGTGAGCACTACAAACTGGGAAAATTCAGCTTGCACCTTACGATCCGAGCAAGATTTCTGAACAAAATCTGAGGAACCGAACATGTCAAACGCTTCAACCACTTGTTACGCTGCAATCCTCCTTTGCGGACTGTCTTTAATCGCGCCTTCTTCCCGTGCCCAGGAAGCCCAATTCGATTCGGACACCATCTCCGGTTTGGGCGCCCGCAATATCGGCTCCGCCACTATGAGCGGCCGCGTCTCCGCGCTGGCCGCCGTGAAAGAAAATGGCCGGCTCACCGTCTACATCGGCGCGGCCAGCGGTGGTGTCTGGAAATCCGTGAATGGCGGTACGACCTTCAAGCCTATGTTTGATAAGCAGCCCGTGCAGTCCATCGGGGCCATCGCCATCGATCCTCAATCTTCCAAGACCATTTGGGTCGGAACCGGCGAATCGTGGACTCGGAATAGCGTCTCGATTGGCGACGGGATTTACCGTTCGACCGACGGTGGGGAGAACTGGACCAATCTTGGTCTGAAAAACTCTGAGCACATTTCCAAGATTCTAGTCGATCCCAAGGACAGCAAGGTCGTCTATGCCTGCGTCCCTGGCAAACTCTGGAGCGACAGTGAAGACCGCGGCGTCTACAAGACCACCGATGGGGGAAAGACCTGGAACCAAATCCTAAAGGGTGCCAACCTCTCCACCGGTTGCTCCATGATTTCCATGGATCCTCAGGATTCCAAAGTTCTCTTCGCCGGCATGTGGGACTTTCGCCGGAAGGGATGGACCTTCCGCTCTGGGGGCGAAAACGCCACGGCGACGAGCGGCAGCGCTTTTTATCGAACGGCCGATGGCGGAGCCACATGGAACGAACTGGACGACAAAACCGCCAAGGGACTTCCTCCCAAGCCGTGGGGACGCCTCGCGGTAACCGTAGCGCCTTCCAACCGCAACGTTGTTTACGTCTTGATCGAATCGACTCGCAGCGCTCTGTTTCGCTCCGATGATGGCGGCAAGACCTGGCAGGAGCGCGACCGGAGCAATTGGATGGTTTGGCGTCCTTTTTACTTTGCCCTCCTCACCGTTGACCCGAAAAACGAAAACAAAGTCTACAAGCCGGATCTTGGCTTAATCATGAGCGATGACGGGGGGAAAAGTTTCTCCGAGGTTTGGAAAGGCGCCCATGGTGATTTCCACGACATTTGGGTTGATCCGGAGAACACCGATCACCTGATCGGTGGCGACGACGGTGGCGTGTGGTACTCCTACGACGCCGCCAACACGTGGTGGAAAGCCAACAACCTGCCGATTTCGCAGTTCTATCACGTCAGCGCGGACATGGCCGATCCCTATCAGGTGTACGGCGGGTTGCAAGACAACAGTTCCTGGGTCGGCGACACGCAATATCCCGGGGGAATCACGAATAGCCGCTGGGAAAATCTTTTTGGCGGTGACGGTTTCTGGGCCTTTGCCGATCCGAGTGACCGGAACTACGCCTACGCCGAAGCGCAGGGCGGCGAAATCGCGCGCGTCAATCGCGCCACGCTGGAAAAGCGGCTAATCAAACCGCAACCAAACTATGGTGAGGGAAAGCTGCGCTTCAATTGGAACACCCCGATCCACATGAGCCCCAATGAAAAGGGCACCATCTATATCGGCGCGCAGTTTCTCTTCCGTTCGCGCGATCACGGCCAAACTTGGGACCGCATTTCCCCGGACCTGACCACCAACGATCCCGAGAAGCAAAAGCAGGAGGAGTCCGGAGGCATCACCGTAGATAACTCTGCCGCGGAAACTCACACAACGATCTATTCCATCAGCGAATCCCCGCGCGATGGAAACACCATCTGGGTGGGGACCGACGATGGAAACGTTCAGCTCACGCGCGACGGCGGAAAGAACTGGACCAACGTCGTGGCAAACGTCCCCAATCTTCCGAAGTTCTCCTGGGTTTCCTGGGTGGAAGCCAGCGTTCATGATCCGGCCACGGCCTACGCGGTTTTCGACCGTCACACTTTCGGCGACATGAATCCCTACGCCTACAAGACCACCGACTACGGCAAGACCTGGACGCGCATCATTGCCGCAGATAGTGGCGTGCGCGGCTACGCTCACGTCGTCAAGGAAGATACGGTTTCACCCAATCTTTTATTCCTTGGGACAGAATTCGGATTGTGGGTTTCGCCCGATGGAGGGAAGCACTGGGCACAGTACAAAGGACACAGTTTCCCCGACGTCGCCGTTCGCGACCTTGTTGTGCAACCCCGCAATTCCGACCTGGTCGTCGCCACACACGGCCGCGGGATATGGATCATCGATGACATTACGCCGCTACGCCAGCTGACTCCCGAAATCATGGCCAAAGAGGCCGCGTTCCTGCCCGGGCGTCCCGCGCAACAGCAGATTAGAACGTTTGGCGGATGGCCAGAGGGGAGCGCTGCGTTCAGCGGGCAGAACCCTCCGGCCGGTGCAATGATCACCTACTACCAAGCGAAGCGCCACATTTTCGGCAAGATGAAGCTCGAAGTGTTCGATTCGGAGGGTAAGCTGGTGGACACGTTGCCATCCAACAACCGGCGTGGCATCAGCCGAGTCGTGTGGCCAATGCGCCTGAAACCGCCGCGCGTGCCCCCTGCAGCCACGGCTGCCTTTGACGCCACCGAAGGGCCCAGGGTCGTCCCCGGCACTTACACGGTGAAATTGACGCGCGGGAAGGATACCTACGCGGAAACATTGGTTGTGGGGCGTGATTCGCGCGCAAAGTACACCTTGGAGGACCGCAAGGCGAACTTCGACGCCACCATGCGTCTCTACAATCTGCTTGGCGACATGAGCTACGACGTCGACCGCATCAATGGTGTGCGCATGGCCCTGCAAGAGCGCGCGGGACGTCTCCCGAAGGATCCCGCACTCGCCAAGCATCTGCAGGAAGTCTCGTCATCGGTGGAAGAGATCCGCAAAAAGATTGTCGCCACCAAAGAAGGCGGCGCGATTACCGGTGAGGAACGTATCCGCGAGAAGACCGCGCAATTGTACGGAGCTCTCAATCTGTATGAGGGCCGCCCCGCCGACTACCAGGTCGCGCGCATTGATTCGCTCAAGAAAGAACTCGGGGACGTGGAGTCGGAGTTCGATGCCTTCGTTGCGAAGGAACTTCCCTCGGTCAACAAGTCCCTGGCGCAGAAAAAACTGCCGCCGGTTCAGCCCATGACCCGCAAGGATTGGGACGCAGCCAGCAGCGGAGACGATGCCTCCTCGGCCAAGCCGGGAAGCGAAGGGTTCTGGGAACGCGACTGACGCGGGAAAATGTCGGCACGGAAAGACCCTCCGCTCAAAAACGTGACTGGAGCATTGCATGTCGGCGGGATTGCTTGTAGGTTATCGTTCGGCCGGGAAATCAAGATGGAGATTCCGGTCTACCCAGCCTAGGGAGGCGCCATGGATCCCCGGCAGGCTACGCCTGCGCTCAAGCGGCGGAAGTGGCGGACGCGCTAGCCTTCAGGAGTAATTCCAGCCTTTCATGCAAGCCCTTTGCCATCAATCCAAGGAGTCGATTCTCACGTAACTTGCGATCGAGCACGTTTGCGCAGATTTGCGGTTATTTGACAGAATTGGCCGCAGGAACCATCCGCCCTTTGCATGCGTCTATCTACGTTGAGGAGTTGGAGAGCGCTATGTCATACACCTTGTGCTTCTTGCATCTAACAGAGGGTTAAGGTTTGTGCACTATCCGATAGTTGCAACTTGGAGTCACGTTTGTTATTGTGCAGCGAATTAAGGTTAACTTGATTTAGTGTGTGGGGTTCTGAGAGGGCAAAAATATGTCGTATGAGCCGAAAATACCGGAACCTGAGCTGGAGAGGATAAAAGCTGGATTGGCTTTGCCAGATGAAAAGCTGAAGGCGCTCAACGAATGGGCAAAGAAGAACTATGCGTACCTGATAAGTGCCGAGTATCAAGATACCTCTGTCTATGACCAATTAAATATTCCGGGGCCTCAGTTCTATGGCGCACTTTCGGTCATTACCTCGTACCTGTTTGACAGAGAAGTATCGAGCGCTCTTGACCTGAATGCATATGTGGAGCAACTGAAGGAGCAGGGTTTAGGAGAACTCACAGATAAGGTCAAGCTATTGCTCAGCGGGATTAGCCCTACCCCCGCTGATATCGAGTTTGCTCGACGACGGACTATAGCTACACAGGCAGTTGTTCCAACGCTCGATGATGTTGATTGCGTTTGCGAATTACGTGCAATTTTCCGCAGTTTGCCAGGCCCCTACAAAGCTGAACAGTACCGAGAAAAAGTGAAGGTGCTGTTAGGCTTCGAGCCGGTCGTACTTGTGAACATCCAGACGAATGATGCGAATAGCGCGGAAAAGCTGTGTATTTTTCAGGTTACGGAGACCGGTCTTAGGTCACTCATACGGACTTTAGAAGAGGCCGCTGGACAATTGGACATAGTAAAGCAGAGTCTGGTGGGAACAAAGGAAGTCAAATAAGGTAATTAAAGTATCGGCGACAAGAGCGAGAAATTGCTATGCCTACTGAGATGGAAAAGGTCGGGGCACTACGAGGCAATAGGGGTCCGGAAACTCCGGTGCGAACACCTGACGAACAGGACGTGGAAGTTGTCTTTAAGGAACAGGTCCGACGTATTCTGGGTAAGAGGGAAAAGAGCGCCAAGGGGTTCTTCAACTTCTATGCGGACATTCTCCGGGAACGACGCCGCCCCTCTCCTTCCTATATTAATGTAAGCATATATGAGGGACTGCACGCGGCGCATGGCACCAAGGTATTTTTCGGAGAATTCGAAAACAAGCCGGAGCACATCGTACCTTCTGGGCTCCCAAGAAGGATTCAGTACGAATCCCACGGTCTCGCAATTCGGACCGTTTCAGTTCCGCATGATAAGGAAAAAGAAGACCTAGAAACGAAAATACAGCTGCTCGAGCACCAACTTCAGTGCGACCGCTCACACTTGCAACTGTTTAGGTTGGGCGCCGCTAGCCTGCTTATATCATTACTGTCGATTCTGTTCTGGCGGATAACAGGTGTGGGAGCTCCGCTCCACCCGGTCTTTGCGGCGGTGGTAGTGCCTATATCAGCTGGTCTCATGGCGATGGCGTTCTTGATAAGATCCGGAAAGTCAGAGAAGAAGCCAAAACGGAGCACCTGATAAGAAAGTTGTCTTCTGACCCCAGGCGAGAGGACGGCCGACTGCATGGAATCGGTGGTTGCCCAGCTTATCAAGCTGGCCGATAAATATGGACCAGCACTTGCAGCCTTACTATTCATTGTCGCGGTCACAGCCGCTCTTGTGTTCTTGTACTTAGTTCTAGTCGCCGGAGACAAAGCTGGAAAGATGTTTGTCCCATTCGCGAAATCCGTCATAAACACTCTCGTGAGCGAAAGAGATAACGACCATCCTGCTATCAGACTCGAGTATGGGATGCATCGAGTTCTAATTCTGTTTTTTTTTGGGTCCCTGGGATTCCTTATGCTTCACGCATTGATTCCTTGGCACGTGCGAGTGAACGAAGGGCTGCTTGAGGCTTTGGTTGTATCTATTTTTGTTGTCTTCGTGATTTTGTGCGGCATCAGCTTTAGGTATGCGTCTCGACTGAGTTAAGGGGCGGTTGACCCGGGCTCAACGGTTAGCACTAAGCTGGGTGGCTCATGTTCGTGGTTTGAGAGCCGGTTTTGGGTTTTCTTCTTCCCTCTGCGTTTTTCCATTGGCTGGTAACTTCCAAAGGCGTGGGATGAATCACCGGCAATTTGTGATCGCCGCGTAGCAATACATGAAGGCCGGAAGGCGAGGCGTGCCCCTACGGGAGATCAAGAGGGATGCGAATGCGGCGGCGGGGCAACGAAAACCCTCAGGCCTGAAAGGCCTGAGCTACAGGAGGAAGAGAAGACCAAGATGCCCGCCTGAAGGCACGCCGCTACGTATGGCGAACGAGCGAGACGCGTGTAGAATGGCGCTATTTTGGAAGTCAAAAGGGAATTCTGGATAAGGTAGACCAATAAAATCTGAACTCCCCTGGAGAGCGAAACATGGCGGAATATCGCATCGCCCAAGTTAATATTGGCCGAATCAAAGCTCAACTGGATGACCCGCTTATGGCAGGATTTGTGTCCCGCTTGGACGAAATTAATGCTCTTGCCGATCACAGTCCGGGATTTGTGTGGCGGCTGCAGACTACGGAGGGCAATGCTACGTACCTTCGGCCTTACGACGATGATCGAATGCTCTTGAACATGTCGGTCTGGGAAACGGTGGAAGCTCTCAAGCACTACGTTTACCGAACGGCTCATGCGGAATTGCTCCGCGAGCGACATGAGTGGTTTGAAAAGCTCTCCGCTGTCTATGCGGCACTGTGGTGGGTGCCCGCAAATCACTTTCCGGGCATTGACGAAGCCAAGAAGCGCCTTGCGTATCTCGATGTGCATGGGCCAACTCAGTTCGCTTTTACGTTTAAAACGCACTTTCCGCCAGATGAGAAGTTTCAGCAGAGCATTGACTGGTCCTCTTTTCAACCGTGTCCGGCGACTTAGTTGGGAACCGGGTCCGCAGCTCAACAGTTGGGAGGAGTTTGAGTGCCCATGCTCGGAATTCCCTTGGCGTGCCGACATTCTTCCCGACAAAAAGTTTACAAGGACATGACAAGAACTTTGCTTGCCGGTGACAAGCTTCCCAACGAAAACACTTACAGTACTCCCACGGCCTCCCTCTCCAGCACAACCGGGGGGAACCTCACGGAGAAAACAAAAAGTTTGTGCAATCATCTAGCAAATCACCGGTTATTCGTGAGAAAAGGAGTGCCGGCAGGCGAGTGGACGCGTCTGATGGCATAAAAGTCACACCGTGTTGCCGAAGGAAGATGCCGTAAGTAATGTAAGAGAACCCCTCCGACGCGGTGCCGGATATTCAAGCCGACGGATGGAGATAAATGATGAGAGCCATCGCGACTGCAATATTCTTTCTTGTACTTTTGGGTGCAACGGTTTTCGCACAAGAGAGCCAAAAACGGGCCACGTCCAGGCCTGTCACCGTGGACATCATAAATGCGCAGGGCCAGAGCGTCGGAACCGCAGTGCTTTCCGAGGCGGCGCAGGGCGTGAAGATTAAGTTGGATATCAAAAACCTGCCGCCCGGCCCGCATCTGATGCACATTCACCAGTACGCGATATGCGAACCGCCGGACTTCAAGTCCGCGGGAGCCCACTTCAATCCGGCCGGGGCGAACCACGGCGAGCACAGTCCCACAGGCTTGCCTGCGGGAGACATCCCTCATTTTGTGTTGACGGTAGCCGCGGATGGCACGGCCCACACGAGTGTGATTGCTCCAAGCGTCACGCTCGGCACCGACAGCAATTCCGTCTTCAGCAACGGGGGAACCGCCCTCGTGATCCATGCCGTAGCTATGGAAGTTTCCGCCAGCGCGCCTCCGCGAATCGCCTGCGGAGTCATTACGAAGCCGCAATAGCCAAGGCTGGCTGCTTGAATCATCCCGCCCCGAGCTCCGCCACCTGGGTTGAGGAGCTTTTACGCGAAGGCTAGAGGATTTTCTTGCCCAGGCCGGAGAGGGCGAGTTCGACGGCGAGGAGGGCGGTGCGGTTGTGCTCGTCGATGACGGGATTGATTTCGACAATTTCCATCGAGACCATGGCTTCGCTATCAGCGATCATCTCCATGGCCAGATGCGCTTCACGGTAAGTGACGCCTCCGCGCACGGGCGTGCCGACACCGGGCGCGTCGCTGGGATCAACGAAGTCCATGTCCAGGCTCACGGCGATACCGTCGGTATCATCCATCGCGTATTTCAAGGCGTCGGACATGACCTCGCGCATGCCGCGCTCGTCGATTTCGCGCATGGTGAGAGCTTTTACGCCCAGCTTCTTGATGAATTTCTTTTCGTGCGCGTCCAGGTCGCGTACCCCGACCAGAACCACATTCTGCGGCTCAATTTTCGGTTTGAACCCGAACAGGTCGGGTAGCTCTTCCGTGCCGTAACCCATGATGGCGGAAAGCGGCATGCCGTGGACATTCCCGGAAGGCGAAGTTTCCGGCGTATTCATGTCGCTATGCGCGTCCAGCCAGATGCAACCGATGCTCTTTTTCTCCTTGCGAAAATGAGCCGCGACCCCGCTGATGGAGCCGGCGGCAATGGAGTGGTCGCCGCCCAGAACCAGCGGCAGGTAACCATCCTCGAGCGATTTCTGGACTGCGGTTCCCAAGTCCTTACACGCATCGGTAATTTCGGCGATGTACTTCGCGCGCTTCTCCCCGTAGGAGAGTTCTTCCGGCTGCTTCACGGAGACGTTGCCGATGTCTTCCACGTGATGCCCAAGCTGCTTGATCCGAGCCTGTAGACCTGCAACACGGAGCGCCGACGGGCCCATGTCCACCCCGCGGCGGCTGGCGCCGAGGTCCATGGGTACGCCGATAATGCGGATTTTCTGAGGCATGTGTTTGTCCGTGACTTGTGACTCGTGTTTCGTGACTGTGGACTTGGCCAACATTCAGCCTAAGTCCGCTGCCTGCCGCAGGGATATGAGTTGTCCTTTTGTGGCTGCGGGAACCGCCGGAACTGCCGATCTACCCGAGATTAAGGATATACCCGATAAATCATTCGGGGGAAGGGGATGACTTCGCGGATGTGCTCAGTGCCGCAGATCCAGGCTACTGTGCGCTCGAGGCCCATGCCGAATCCGGCGTGCGGGACGCTGCCATAGCGGCGCAAATCCAAGTACCACTGGAAGGACTCCACGGGTAAGTTGTTTTCTTTCAGTCGCTTAACCAGCAGGTCATAGTCGTGAATACGCTGGCTGCCACCGATGATTTCGCCATAGCCTTCGGGGGCTAGCATGTCGAAGGAGAGTGCCAAATCGAGACGCTCGGCGTCCGGCTGCATGTAGAACGCCTTAATGGCCGCGGGGTAGTGATGGACCATGACGGGGCGGTCAAAGCTGCTGGAAATGATGGTTTCCTCATCGCCGCCGAAGTCGTCACCGAACTTGGCGGGGTTGCCGTTCTTCTGAAGGACGCCGATGGCTTCTTCGTAGGTGATGCGGGGGAAGGGTGGCTTGATGTTTTCGAGCTTCTTGACGTCGCGCTTCAGAGTTTCGAGTTCGCGGGACTTGTTCTTGACCACGGCTTGAACGATGGCGCTGACCAGGCCTTCGCCGAGGTCCATCATGTCCGGAAGTTCGGCGTAGGCGGCTTCGGGCTCGAGCATCCAGAATTCCGTCAGATGGCGGCGCGTCTTGGATTTTTCGGCACGGAACGTGGGCCCGAACGTGTAGACCTTGCCGAGAGCCATGGCGGTGGCTTCGATGTAGAGTTGGCCGCTCTGCGTGAGGTAAGCCTTTTGGTTATCGATGTAGTTCACTTCGAAGAGCGTGGAGGTACCTTCGCAGGCGGCGGGCGTGAACATCGGCGCGTCAGTGAGGGTGTAGCCCTGGCTGTCCATGTAATCGCGCGCCGCGCGGATGGCTTCGGCACGGATGCGCAGGATGGCCGCCTGGCGCGGCGTGCGGATCCACAGGTGCCGCTGGTCGAGCAGAAAATCGACGCCGTGTTCCTTTAGCTGGATGGGGAAGGGAGTGTCTTCGGAAACTTTTTGGACGATCTGGATTTTGGTGACGCCCATCTCGTAGCCGCCGGGCGCACGCTGCTCGGCGCGGATTTTGCCGGTGACGATAACGCTGGATTCCTGCGTTAGACCTTTCAAGGCCTGGAAGGCATCGGGGTTTTCTTTCAGCGAGCAGACGCCCTGGATGATGCCGGTGCCATCACGAAAAATGGGGAAGACTAGTTTGCCGGATTCGCGAATGTTGTAGAGCCAGCCGCGGATGGTCACTTCCTGCCCGTCGTACTTGCCTGCATTTTCGATCGTGATCGTGGTCATGGTGAGGTTCGTCAGTCTGAATTCAAACGAATAGTTTAACAAAGAAATGCCGTCAGCGAAGGCGGACGGCGCGTGTCATCGGGCGCTTGAACTATCCGAGGAGGTGCGGCGCGACCACGTTGAGAAACTCGCGGGAGGTGATGATTTTCGTCTTTTTCCAAAATGCCGGAAAATGTCGCTTATTTCCCGTCACCAAATAGTCCGCGCGGGCGGCATCCGCACATTCAAGAAATATGTTGTCGCCGGGATCGCTGGTGGCTTGCAGTTGCTGCGCGGGTTTAATCATGTAGGCGCGTTTTTTGACGAGTTGCAGCAACTGTTCACGCGGGCCCTTACGAATTTTGAGTTCCGGACGAGCCAACACCGCCCGATATTCGGCAGCGATGGCAGGAGAAACGTACAGCCGGGCTGGTTTGGTGAGCGCCAGCAGGATGACGGTGCGTTGTAAGCCGTCCGGCTTGAGTGCCGCGGAGACGAAAACATTCGTGTCCACGACAAGTCGAAGCGGAATCATCGGCGCTTTGAATTCCGGGCGCGGGTTGCCCGGATCAGGCTGTCCACCTGCTTGGAAGTGAGCTTGTCCGTGCCCTTTGCCTTGGACTCCTCGCCGATGATCTTAAGAACTTCCGGCTCCGGGGCCGCGAGCCGCACATAGTCGCGTATCCCCAACAGAACGGCTCGCGGAGTTCCCCGTTTCTCGATGACAAGGGAACGGTGCTCGTCCTCAACCCGCCGCAATAGGCTGCCAAAATGAGTGCGCGCGCGGAAGGCTGAGACCACAATACTCCCGCTTTTTCTTGTTCTGGGCATGTCTGAACTCACTAGTTCGATTATACGAATTGAGTAATTCGCGCGCAAGACTTTGGGGAACCAAAATCCTGCAAACGCGGGAGGACATTGACTAGCCGCTTTGTTGCCATTCTTCTTCGACCCGGTCCAGAGACTTCGCGGCAGCGCCTAGCTGGTCCCAAAGGCTCGGCGCATCCGGGCCCGTCTTCTCCTTCAATTCTAACGTGAGAGGTAGGTCGGTTGCGGGTGCGGAGCGTAATAGTTTGATGGCGGCGGGCCAGTCGATGGAGCCGTCGTAGGGCGGCAGATGCTCGTCCTTTTCGCCGTGATTGTCATGGATATGCACGCTGGCAATGAGACCCTTCAGCGGTTCAAAGCCTTTGGAGATGCGCTCTTCTTCTGGACCCTCGGCCAGATTTGCGTGGCCGACATCGAAGTTGAAGCGCAATCCCGTCAGGCGGGTTTCGTCCACGAACGAGCGGAGATAGGTGGGATCCCCCATTTCGTTGGTGGTGTTTTCGACGCAGATGGTGACGCCGACGTGCTTGGCGTGTAACACGAGATGTTCCAGCGAACTGAACGCCGCGTCGCGCTTGCGAGGGTCGGCGGTTTCGCGGGAGCCGCCCATATGCAGAATCAGCCGCGGGTAGGGCAGATCTTCGGCGACGTCGATCACGCGTTTCAGTTCATCCATGGCCTCAATCCGGCGAACGCGTTCCACCTCGGTTACAGACAGAGGACTGCCACCTTCGCGATTCACGTCCAAATCCCGGCTGGTGGGAGCATGCAGGGAAACGAGCTGCAAATGGTTGTCCGCAAGGGCCTGGGCCATCGCGCGCACCTCGGCCTTGGTGGCGTAGTCGAAGTGGCTGCGCGTGCCAAAGATTTCAACGCTCTGGAACCCGGCTCCGTGAATCTGGGCCAGTAATTCCCGAGTGAGCTTCTTGGAAACAAATAAGTAGGTCGAGAGGATTCTTTGCATAAATGTACTGCTTCATTTTACGTTGAGATGCTTCGTGCAGAAAGCGCGCTCGGCGTGATAGGTCTTAAGGGTTAAGGCGCGATGGCCATTTAGGATCTAATAGCCGACGGCGGAGCCCTCATCGCGCGGGTCGGCGGCTCCGCAGCGTTCCCCGGTCTTTGCGTCGATGCCGATGGCGTTGACCAGCCCGATATGGCCGTGCCGCTTCACGGCGTATCCGCGCGCCTTCATTTGTTCTTCCATCTCCGGCGAAAAGAGCTTCTCCATCTGAATCTGATCCGGCAGCCACTGGTGGTGGAAGCGCGGCGCATTAATGGCGGACTGCGCGTCCATGCCCAGGCGCATCCAGTTCAGTACCGTCAGCAGCGTCGCGGAGATGATCGTCGGCCCGCCCGGTGAGCCGGTGACGAAACTAAGCTGACCATCGCGCAGAACCATGGTGGGAGTCATGGAGCTGAGTGGCCGCTTGCCCGGAGCGATCGTGTTGCCTTCGGATTGAATCAGCCCGAAGAGCGCGTTTGGTACTCCCGGCTGGGTGGTGAAGTCGTCCATTTCGTCGTTCAGCAAAAATCCCGCGGAGGACGTGACGTGCGAACCATAGCTGTCATTCAACGTTGTTGTGCTGGCAACGGCGTTGCCTGCGGCATCCACCACCGAAAAATGCGTCGTGTGCGGCCCTTCGCCCAGGCTGATGACCGTGTCCGGCGCAATGCTCGCGCTTACGCCCGAGCTGCACACATGGGGATTCCCGGCGCGCACTTCTTTGCTGGAACTGGCGCGCAGGGGCTCGATTGAGGCGAGCAGTTCCTTTGCGTAACAGGGACTCGTCAAGCCCGCCACCGGAACACTCGAAAAATCAGGGTCCGCTAGATACGCGGCGCGGTCGGCAAAAATCCGTCGCATTACTTCGGCCACCATGTGCACGCTTTGCGGATCTTCCCAACCCTTCAGTGGCACGTCCTGCAGCATGTTGAGTGCTTCAATGATTGCCACGCCGCCGGAACTGGGTGGGGGCGAGGAAAGAACCCGCCAGTGCTGGCCATTGATGGTGTAATTTGCCTCCAGAACTTCGCGAATTTTCGGTTGATAGTGCGCCAGATCGTCCAGCGTAATCAGCCCTCCAAACGAAGCCATGTCCCGAGCCAGCATTTGCGCGGTCTCGCCACGGTAAAATTCTTCCGGTCCGTTTTTCGCGATGCGCTTTAGCGTGGCTGCAAGCTCGGGCTGGCGCAGCGTGTCTCCTGCCCGGTACATCTTTCCGTCATTCAGAAAAATGCGACTACTCATGGAGAAGCGCTGCAGATCGTGGCGCTCTTCCTGGAATTCGCGCACCAATTTCTCCGTAACGGGAATGCCTTCTTCCGCGTAGCGGATGGCGGGTTGCATCACGTCTGCGAGTTTCATAGTGCCGAGAGTTTTGAGGACGAGAGCGAGCCCAGCGACCGTTCCGGGGACGGCGACGGAGCGATAACCGACCGTCGAAGCCTCGTTGTCTAGCTTGCCGTCTGGTTTGATGTACATGTCCCGCGTGGCTTTACCGGGAGCCACTTCGCGATAGTCGAAGAAATTGCTCTTGCCGTTGGCCAGACGCACCAACATGAAGCCGCCGCCGCCGATGTTTCCCGCCGCAGGCTCGACGACGGCAAGCGCGAAGGCGGTCGCTACCGCCGCATCAATGGCATTGCCGCCGCGCTTCAGGATCTCTACGCCAGCTTGGGAAGCCAGAGCTTCATCGGTTGCCACCATGCCGTGCGCGCCACGAACCGGTTCGCGCGGCCATTCCTTGGGGATTTCCGGCCGGTCGCGAAATTCAGCCGCGGTTTGTGCGGAAGCGAGGGACGGCAACGCCGCAGCGGCAAGAAGCACAAATAGTGTCAGGAAAGTTTTCAGTCGCATGGCAGAGAAAAAACAGTATGTGATTAAGAGAGGGGCGTCAAGGCGAGGCGACGCTGGGGTGGCCCCGTTTCCGATTACGCAACAAGTGAACTCAGTTAGGGTAGCTGCAACTTCCCACTACGTTCTAACCTGCCCATGGATAGAGGCTTAGGCGAACGGTCGTTGCTAAGTTAAGAAACGCGATCGAGGACCCTGATGGTCTTATCGATTCCAGAACTCGACCGAAAGCTTCCAGGCCACTCGGTAACTTCAGCGATTAAGACCCTAGCAGAATCAGAGAGGGCGCGATCTGGCCCGCGCGAGCCAAGAAAAGCGCCACCTCCGTTTTTGCCGATCCAAACAACAGGAACGGGGTTTAGTACCAAGTTGACAGCTCTCTTTTCTGCCGAGCTTAGGCAAGGTCGTAGCGATCAAGGTTCATCACCTTGTTCCACGCAGCCACGAAGTCCTTCACAAACGCCTCCTTCGAGTCGTCACATGCATAGAC
>Ga0187801_10000035_pt1 | contig 26839 bp, 21 predicted proteins | sample NC_wetland_sal_i_10_FD_132465 | JGI IMG/M metagenome (GOLD analysis project Ga0187801, IMG submission 132465) | Wetland sediment microbial communities from Neuse River Estuary, North Carolina, USA - Control_1 | ecosystem: Environmental > Aquatic > Freshwater > Wetlands > Sediment | place: USA...
GGCTTGATCCTACGCGAGCGAAATCGTTTCAACGACAATTGGATTTACATTCACGATCCGAAGGTGAAAGTCGGACGCGTGCAGAACTACAAATCGTGGTCACCCGAAATGGTGCCGGATCCAAACTACTGCTGCTATGGGCTGGAGTATTTCTGTTTCGAAGGCGACGGCCTCTGGACCATGCCAGATGAGGATCTGAAAGCCCTCGCGCAGAAGGAACTCGAACAGGTTCAGCTCGCCGCCGCCACGGATGTCGTGGACGGCTGCGTGATTCGGCAAGCCAAGGCTTACCCGGTCTATGACGACGATTACAAACGCCATGTCGACACCATTCGTCAGGGACTGGACACACATTGCCCCAACCTCCACCTCGTCGGGCGCAACGGCATGCACAAGTACAACAATCAGGACCACGCCATGATGACCGCGCTGCTGGCTGCGCGAAACATCCTTGCGGGCGAAAAGAAATACGACGTCTGGGGCGTCAATGAAGACGGCGAATATCACGAATCCGGGGCGGCGGGCACGCAAACCAGCAGTGACTGGAAAGGCGTGGCGGCCCCTGCTGCAAACTCATGAACTTTCCTCGTAATCGGTGGGTCCAGCTCTCTGCCCTCACCGCATTCCTCGCTGGCATCGGCGTAATCGCACTGCGCCTGAAGTACTGCATCCGCGACTACGACATCTGGTGGCATCTTAAGGTGGGTGACTGGATTGTTCAGAACTCCGCCCTGCCGCACACGGGCATCTTGTCGCGTACCGCTGCGAATCGCCCTTGGGTCGCTTACAGTTGGGGTTATGAAGTGTTGCTTTCGCGCGCCTACGCCTGGTTCGGGCTTATGGGCATTGGCACCTTCGGCGTTGCGCTGACCATCGCAGTCGCCTACTCCATTTTCTGGATGGTGCGGCGTCTTTCCGGGCGCTTCTGGCTGGCTTGCATCCTTGCGGCCATCGTATGCTCCGCGTTCCTGTTCAATGGAATGCCTCGCCCGGTTTTCTTCTCTCAAATGTTCTATTGCGTCACGCTAGCTTTGCTACTCGAAGCGCAGCGCACGGGCCGGATCCAAATCCTCTATTGGCTGCCGCTGGTGTTTTTGCTTTGGACTAATCTGCACATTCAGTTCGTTTACGGCTTGTTCGCCGTCGGTCTTTTTGTCAGTGTTCATCTCGCTCAGCACCTTCTCAGTTCGCTTGGCTTCGACCCCGAGCGCCTCTTGCAATCCACTCTGCCGGCGAAGCCTCTCGCGGCCATTTTCGCTGCCTGCGCGCTGGCCACCATTATCGGGCCCAATTTCTATCGTCCTTATCTTGTTGTGCTAGCCTACTCAAAAGCGAAGTTCGCCTACACCATCATCAGCGAACTCCAACCCTTGACCTTTCGCGGTTACAGCCATTTCGCCGAACTCTTCCTTGCCGCAGCGGGTTTCTATGCCATCGGTTGGCAGAAAAAGCTCGACCTCTTCAAACTGGCGCTTCTCGCTGCCGCCAGCATGGTGGCGTTCCGCACCATGCGCGATGCCTGGTTCATTTGTTTCTCCGCGGCCGCGTGCATCACAGACTTCTCTCCTCCAGAACCCAAACTGGATCGCGCCGAATCCTGGCGAGAACTCGTTGCAGTAGCCGCGGCCGTCATCCTTCTTTTAGTCCTCTCCACTCCCGCGACCAATTTCAATACGCGCGGACTTGACCGCACCATCAGCGCCGATTACCCCGTCAACGCCATCAATTTCCTGCGCCGCTATTCTTTCTCTGGCCCGCTCTACAACAATCTAAATTGGGGCGGCTTCTTGATGTGGTATCTTCCGGATCTCCCCGTCGCAGTGGACGGCCGCAACGATCTCTACGGCGATGATTTGGACCGGCTCTTCTACACTTCCGAGTCCGCGTTCCCATCGTACAAGACGGATCCCTATCTCGAGGAAGCCGGCGTGGTCGTGCTCGATTCGCATCTCCCGCTGGCCAAAGTTTTGACGATCGATCCTCGCTTCACGCTGGTTTACCGGGACGAAATTGCTACCGTCTTTGCCCGGCGGTGACAAACACACAAATGAAATGACCTAATCGTGACCGACTCCACTCCGAAAACGCGACCCGCTTCCCGCTGGCGCTTCTGGCTTCCCCGCCTCGCGGCCGCTATCGTCGTTCCCGTTCTTCTTCTTGCGCTGACCGAAGGTGCACTTCGCCTCTTCCATGTGGGCTATTCCACCAGCCTCATGGAACCCTGCACAATCCATGGGCGTCCTTCCTCTTGTTACAACCTCTTTTTCGTCGCGCCCTTTTTTCCGCCCGGAATGATTAAGACACCCCAGTTCTTTTCCATCCCTTCAGAAAAACCGCAAGGCACCTACCGCATTTTTGTGCTCGGGGAATCTGCGGCCATGGGTGATCCTGATCCTGCTTACGGCTTCAGCCGCTATTTGCAAGTCATGCTGCGGGAGCGCTTCCCGGCCATGAAGTTTGAGGTTGTCAATACCGGGATGGTGGCCATAAATTCCCACGTCATTCTGTCCATGGCCCGCGAACTCGCGAATTACAAGCCCGATCTCTTCATTGTCTACGCCGGCAGCAATGAAGTCGTCGGCCCTTACGGCCCTGGCACCGTGCTCGCTGGCTCCTCCATGAGTCCCCCTGTGATCCGCGCAAGCATTTTGGTGCGGTCCTCACGCATCGGCCAGTTGCTCACGGAAGCCGGCAAGCCGCGCTCGGAGTGGCGCGGCATGGAGATGTTTCTCGACAAACAAGTTCGAGCCGATTCTCCGCGAATGGAGCCTGCTTACAGGAATTTCGCAAGCAACCTGAGAGATATCGTGGAGGTCGCGCAGGCTTCCGGCGCCCGAGTGCTGCTGAGCACTATCGCCAGCAATTTGAGAGATTCCGCTCCTTTCGCGTCGCTTCACCGTGTGGGCCTGAGCGCGGAGGCTTTAAGCTCATGGTCCTCCCTCGTGCAACAGGGCGCCGCTCTCGAACGCACTGGATCCTGTGCGGAAGCCCTGAAGCTATATAGCGCGGCGGCACAGATCGATGATCAGTTTGCGGAACTTCACTTCCGCATCGCCCGGTGCGATTGGGCCCTGGGTGATTATGCCACCGCAAAAGAGCATTACGTCCGGGCGCGGGATCTGGACACCCTTCGCTTTCGCGCCGATTCTCGCATCAATGAAATCATCCGTTCGGTCGCCACTTCCTCCGGCCCAAATGTGCAATTTCTGGATGCGCAATCCCTTTTTGCCGCTGAGAGCCACAACGGCGTGACCGGGAGCGAGCTTTTGTATGACCATGTGCACTTCACTCCCCTGGGCAATTATCTTTTGGCGCTCGCTGCCTTCGAGCGAATCGTCAACATTCTCCGGGCCAATGCCCAGAGTTCTGTGAGCAGCACCGAACCTCTCTCCGAAACCGAGTGCGAACGCCTGCTCGCGTTCACTGGTCATGACCGATCCCGCGTCGCCGCCGAGATGGTTGATCGCTTGCAGCGCCCGCCATTCACAACCCAGTTGAATCATGGCGAACAGTTGCAGAGCCTGATGTTTCGAGCCGCAGGTTCCACGGAAAGCGTTCTCGATACGGTCTCACAGTATCAGTGGGCCATCGCACGATCCCCTGACGATCTGACACTGCATTACAAATTTGGATTTTTCCTTTTCGACTACGACCGCGCGGCTGCCGCGCGCCAACTAATGCTTGCCCGGCCAAATGACGATTTCCCCGTCTTTCTGCCCGACGGCACGCGGATTGAATGAAGCCAGGCCGGGGGTGAGAGTGATTTCTCGACCGAATTCTGCGCGATTAGAATTGGGAATAGATGAATTGGGTGTTGTGTTCGTCGAAAAGCAGGAAGAGCAGTAGTCCACAGAGATACGCGATAGGGCGGCCAACGATCCGAAAGAGAGAAGGACCGTTTGCACCTGCGCTCTCCTCGATCTCACTGAGTTTTCGTAGCAACAGCGGTTCGATGGCGCAGAACAAGAGAATGACCAGAGTGAATGCATAAAATCCGGTACCGTAAGCTCTGCCGGTACCGAAGCGATAGAACATGGAAGAGAGGATCGCGCCTGCCTTCGTCATGCTGGACGCGCGGAACACCACCCAGGCGCCCGCGATCGCCATCAAGGTCAGCACGCGACCGATCCCTGCAAGGACGCGGGATTCGGCCAAGATTGGCAACACCGCCTTCCTGCTTTCGTACACCCGATAAATGACGAGATATGCCCCGTGCAGGAAGCCCCAGAGAATAAAGTTCCAGCCGGCGCCGTGCCATAGCCCTACAAGCGCCATCACGCAGAAAAGGCTGAGATACAAGGGTAATGGCGCGCCAAGCCACTTGGCATTGATGGGGAAAAAAAGGTAATCGCGGATCCACCGCGACAGTGTCATGTGCCAGCGAGCCCAGAACTCCGGCGGGGTCGCTGCGTGATAAGGCTGGCGAAAATTCTCCGGAAGCGTGACGCCGAGTAAGCGCGCGGCTCCAATGGCCATATTCGTGTAGCCCGCGAAATCAAAGTAGATCTGCAAGCCAAAGGCGATCGCCAGGAACCAGCCATCGATGGTGGAAGGGATTCCCGCCACTGTCGGAGCGAATCCTCTATCCACCCATATGCCAAGCAGGTTCGCGACAACGTTTTTTTGCACCAGCCCCCAGATCACGCGATCGAAGCCTTCAAAGAAAAAACGCGGCTCAAGCGCTTTGTGAAAATTCAGCTGAGGGACAAGTTCGCGCGCACGAACGATCGGCCCGGACAGGATGTTGGGCCAAAACAAAAAGAACAGGCACAGGTCCAGGAATTTGGGCATGCTCACACGGCCCTGGCGAACGTCGACGAGATAGCCGATGGCCTCAAACGCATAAAACGAAATCCCCATGGGAAATGCAATCGCAGTTGCTAAGGAGAGGTGGCGTGCTCCAAAGGACGTTGCCAGGAGATTCAGGTTGGTCAGGAGGAAACCGCGGTATTTGAAATAAAGCAGCAGGGCCAGTGCGCAAGTGATTCCCAGCCACATCCAGCTCTTCGCTTTGCCGGAATCGGCCACCATCCGCGTGCCGATCAGGTACACCATTCCAGCAACGACGAGGGGGACGCAGACAAAAACAACACCCCAGGTGGCATAAAAAGCCAGACTGGCCACCAAAACAAACACGCGCCGGAAACGCGGCGGCAGCAGCCAATACACGGCCACGGCAACCGCAAGGAATGCCAGATACGGCAGAGAGTTAAATGGCACGAGCAGGTCTCACAAGTGATGGTCACTTAGGTAGCAGGTTTTGCCACACGCTCGATGGTTCGAACAATGAGATCTACTTCGTCAAAATCCTCCGGCTGGAGAGTCTCCGGAGGAATTCGTACATGGAGTTTCTTCTCCAGGAGAGAAATCAGCTTCAGGACGGACAGCGAGTCAATCAGGGCGGACGTCACCAGCCGCTGCCCATCCCTGATGGGCTGGCCGGCGACTTCTGACGCGGCTTCACGAGCGGCGTGACGAATTGAAGCGTTATCGGGTAGCAATGCAATCATCTCCTCTAAGTAAGATTGAGCCTTTCGCGCAGGAACCTTTCCCGGGTCTCCCGCCGCGAGATCTTTCCTGCGGTACTCTTCACGATCCATCTCCGTGGCACGACCGCCACATGGCGCGGGGCGATACCGATCGTGGTGAGCACGAGCTTTCGAATGGCAGCTTCCAACTCCAGCGCTGCCTCCTCACGAAAATTACTCTGCATCTCAGCAACCACAGCAAGGCTCTGCGTGCCGTAATCTTTGTCCTCCACGCCGAATGCGACAACACGTCCCGGATAGATGCCGGTGATGGTGTTCACCACGGCTTCGACATCCTCGGGGAAAATATTATTTCCTCCCACAATCACAATATCCTTAAATCGTCCAATCACGAAGAGTTCTCCGCCCGCCAGGAATCCATAATCGCCTGTGGCATGCCAGCCATCGCGCAGCGAATGCGTTTGGAAGCCGCCGGAGCCCCAATAACCGGAGAACAGCGAGGGCGTGCGCACGTGAATTTCGCCGGTGACCGCTTCGGGACAAGTGGAACCATCCGCGGCAAGGATCTTGACCTCCGTGTCCAGGATCGGCCGGCCGGAAGATACGTACACGTCATCAATCAAATCGAAGGCAAGTTCGGAATAATCCAGGCTGCCGTGCTTCACGCGGTTTCGCAGGACCGTGGGGAGCTCCTTACCTAATTTAGACTGTGTAATAGCAAAAACGGTTTCAGCCATTGCATAGGACGCCTGCAAGCTTTCCTTTTGCACTCCCCAGTCCGCAAAGGCGGTGGCAAATTCCGCGACGGACTTGAGGCGAACGGGCTCCGAGCAGTTGATCCACGCGCGCACGCTGCCCAACGAATAGTTCTGCTGCATTGACTCGCGGCGTTGACTGAGGTACGAAAAGGAAAAATTGGGCAGCCAGCAAAATGTGGCGCGGTAGCGCGAAATGTATTTGAGCAAAAGTTCTGGGTTAATCACCCAATCATTGGCGCCAATTTGCAGGGAGGCTGCGCCATGCCACAGCGGCATCCAGTAGCACGCGATCAGTCCCATGTCGTGATAGAGGGGCAGCCAGGAGACAACGCCGTCGTCTGGCGTGAACCGCAAGGCATCTCCCAATTGCCTTAATTGCTGGGACAACATCGTGGCCGTAACCACGATCGCCTTTTGCGCTCCCGTCGTGCCGCCCGAAAACTGGAGAAACAAAGTATCGGGACTGGGATGAGAATCGCCGGTAAGAAACTCCCGCTGTTCAAGCTGCTCGCTCACCGGACCTGCCGGAAACAGTTTTTCGAAAGTTGCGCCATTTGAGAGCGGTAGGCCGACCGAGAGATAGGGCAAGCTGCCCTTCAGATTCTCCGCCAGCCGTGGCAGTGTAATCAATTGGTCCGCCGGCAAGTGACATAGCTGGTGAACCAGGTTTCGCTGATATTTCTCGGGATCGATGCGACTCGTTGGCCATGGCAGAATGGCCGGTATATGGCCCTTCAGGACCAAGCCAAGCTGCAGCAGAAATAATTCGGGCGAGTGTGGCAGGAGCAGCAGAACCACTGCGCGGTCCTTTGGCACCGTGCAAGAGGAAACCAGATCCTCGGCACGGTCAAGCATGGTCCTGCCCGTGAACTCCAGCGGGTGGTCAAAATTGGGCGGCACAACGACGCGAAGCAGGACCTTCTCCTGATTCGCTAGGAGTCGCTCAGCCAATTGCTGGCAGAACTCAACGTGCGTGATCACGCGTATCTTCTTTCCTCTTGTCAAAGGTAAATGCGCATCAACGGGCAGCTGCAGTTACCTGGGAAGTGCGTCTCACTGCCGTTCCGCATATGTCGGTGGCAATTACTTCCGCCGCCAACCGGTGTCCCGTTTCGTTCCAATGACCGGCACCCAGATTCGCACTATGGAAGCCATTGAGATAAGCATGATTTGCTTCGGCATATTCGGAAAGAGCTGGGGCGAGGTTTGTTACCGGAATGCCCTCTCGCGCTCCAAACTCCCGGATTCGGTTATCCGCGTAAGAAAGGTCTGCAACGCCAAGCTTGCGCATGAATTCCAGGCGCTTCGCAGGATCGGGAATCACTTGAGGACGAGCGGCCAGTGTCACAATGCGAAACTCCGCACCGCGCGCCTTGACCTCGTCTCGCATCGCCAGGAGAAGCCCTTCAGTCACGCTCCAAGCCGTCTGCATGGAAGGTTGCAATGGGGGCGCGTAGATTGTGTATTCGAGATTGTCCACGCCTGACTTCTCTGCCCTCTCTTTGACCGCCGCCATTGCCGCGCGAACCTTGCCAAACCTCTGCAGTGCGGTAATTGCCTGAAACACACGAACGTGCTGATTTAGCTGGTAATTGAGATTTTGCAGCCGGATTTGTCGTTCCTGGAGAGGCGGCAGTGCGCGAAACGAATCATCGAGCACGAGCTTGTCTCCTTGATAGACAAAATAAGGCGACTGCTCGGGGTTGATGACGTTGTTCAATTCGCGCACGTTGTTGGCAATGTCCCTGGCCGGATAAAACGCTACGATAACCACATCCGGATGGTACTTCCAGACTTCCTGCTGAAGCGTGAGCAACTCTTGCGCCGTCGAATAGCCCGCCACGCCAAAGTTCAAAACCTCCACCCGTTTTCCGCCAAAACAAGGGTTATCCGTCAGCTTATGCTCCAGGACCGAAGTGTAGGTCTTGTCCAATGGTACCTGCAACGCTTCTGTCCAGGAGTTGCCAAGAACGGCAATCCGCACCGTATTCGCCGGCTTATCGTAAGTGCGTTCCCGGTCGCGAAACCCATGGCTGTTGATGCGCACGTACTGCTTGGTTTCGACAGCGACCACGCCGCTCGCTCCGGGACGCAGGGTCCAGCCTCGGCCTCGGTCGGCGGTATAGAGTTGCGGCTCAAATGGCACGCGCGCCACTCGTAGCGCTACCTCAAGCAGTATCGGAAACCCCAACAAAACCAGAACCACCAGGATAAGTTCTTTCTTGGTGGGCGGCATAGATTTAGCACGCGTGGAAATAGGAAATGACGTTCTGAAGTGTGGTGGGATACATCTCTGAATCCGCGGACGACATGTGCGCCAGCACGTAGAGAATGCCGATCAAGACCAGTAACACCGCTAACGGCAGCAGCCACCACAGCTTCCGTTGCCACAAGAAGCTGAAGACTCCTGCGGCCGCTGACGATGGTTGCGTTTCCCTTTCCGTTTCATTCATGTGCTTCCCTTTTCCGACAATAGTTCGCGAAGCTTATCCAAGCAAGCCCGTTTTTCGAGAATATCGCAATGGTGTCCTTCAGCGCGCTTCTTCCATTACTACCGGTTTCGATTTTTGTTTGAGTCCTGTCCTGCGGCCGGTTCCGGTAGCAACGCGTCCGGTTGCGCCGCCGATCTTCGGAAAATGAAATAGACCTCTCGCTCGAAAACCGCGCGTTTATAAAGATAGTAGCCATCTGAAAAATGCACTAGTTCGTATCCGCGCGAAGTTAATTCTCCTACACCCGACTCCAGCATCTGCTGCGGGTCCATAGAATAGGCGACCACATACTCCGGCTTCACGCGATTGAGCAGGTCGACATCGAGCCACGTGGCGTCCAGCGGCAACCCATGGTGAAAAAACGCGTTGGGATTGTTCACGAAAATGTTGTGATCGAAATAGGCCTGCACGCCGACCACGCCGAACAACAACCCGAACATAGGCCCCCGGTCCGCTCCCACAGCCTTCAGATACTTGGCCGCGTCTTCCGCACCGCTATAAGGATACTGGTATTCGCGTTGGATGACGACGGCTGCATCCCAGATGTTGATCGCGCAGAGAACAAGCAGCAACGCGTTCACAGCTATCAGCGCAAATTGATCGTAGCCTCTGAATGCACGTCGTTCCTCTTCGGAAGGCCAGGCAATCCACAAGCCGGTTATGGCCGCCACAAATACGGTTCCGTGATGGTGGGCGGCCCCGTGCACTGCGCCGTAAAAGTCAATAAGCGCCCCCACTGGCAAGATAAAGGTCAGCCACTTGCGGCGCCACACACACCACGCCGCCAGCAGTAGAACGAATACGACGGACGGAACGAACCAATCGAGAAAAGCACCGGAGGTCACGCTGATCAGCTTCTCCGAAACCCCAGGAAGATGCGCCTTGAATGCTGCTGGCGCCTGGGCGAACTGCTTTTTCAAAACAATCTCTTCGACATCTGGAGTTGGCTTCAAGATAACTAACAGGAAGAGGAACGTGCAGGCCATTGCGGCCAGGCAAATTGCATATTTTCTGTGCAACGCCTTGTCGAGTACCGTCCAGCTCTTTATCGCCTCGATCAAGTAAGCGAGCCCCAGACAGCCCGCAAGGATGGTCCCGTGAATCGTCAGTGTCGCCATCAGGATAAGGACCACAGTCATCCGTTCGGGATGCTGCAGGTCTGTGAACAAAATCGCCGCGCAGAATGCCAGCAGCGGCAGCAGCGTGTACGGCCGCGCGATCACCGCGTATTGATAGACCATCACGTAGGTGAACGCCAAGGGCCAACGCACAACTCTCGGAAATGGCGCCTTGAACAGCAACACCGCCGCTCCGGCAATCGCGAAGACCAGTCCGATGTACCCGATTGCCGCGTAGCTCGCATGGAGCACACGCTGAGTCACCCACAAAATCGTGTGCCAGAGCCCCGGCGAGCCCTCATACCGCAACTCGTGAAACCAGATGGTCCGCAGATCCAGATCTCGCGCAATCAGCCAGGCTTGCGCTTCATCCGCCCACTTCTCGTGGTAGCGAATCGTCCATGCGACCACGCACACGTATGCCAACAAGACCGCGCCGTCCCCAATTCTCCACCAGTCCCGAATTTTGCTTTCTTGCTGGATCATGCTCTGGTAGCTTCGCCCGCTACTGGTTCTCCTTTTGCAACAGCACGATCGAGATGTGGTCTTCATACATCACCTGAAAACCCGGCAAGCCCCGCAGAGCTTCGCCCATCACGTTCTGTTTATTCAGCAAAAGCGTTCGCGCCAGGTTCATTGGCGGATAGCTTTGGTACGGCACTTCCGCATTCATTACTTTGAAATAGTCCAATTCCTCTTCTTCGGGGAAAAGCCCTCGCTGCCCGTCGATAGCAACGGGATATTCCGGCAAGTACCACGTCAGAAAGCCGCCCCATTCGTACGAATTGAACAGTGGCGCCGCCAATTGCTGGTGGCGAATGAAATCGCACGCGCGGACAGGAAAACTCTCCGCGATCTTCTCCATGAGCACTCCCCGCTCGCGCGGGACCCGCAGCGCGAACGCCAGCAATATCAGGGTGATGGTTATCCCTGCCGTTGCCAGTGTCCGCATGCTCCAATGCAGACCGCCTTCTACCACCATATTTTTGCCTCTTTGCAAGATCGATTCGCCGATCACAGCTACAGCCGCCAGCGTCGCCAGCCAGTTCTCCCGCTGTGCGTGAAACGCGAGAGCCACGCATCCAATTAGCACACCTAGCAAGAAAACGTCCCGCGAGCGCCGCACGCCCAGCCAAAAAAACGCCGCCATGACCAGCAACAGCAACACATAATCCTGTGGCTGGTGAAAACTCATTGCCGTGTAGCCCGGCAGATAACGATTCACGGCGCTGCTCTCGTACGCAAAGAATGCGGCGTAACCATGATAAGCATATGGAGTAACAGCACTTGCGACCAGGCAAGCGCATCCGGCCAGCGCGGCGGTTCTCAGCTGAATTTCTGTCGCCGGCCTCTCGACCCAATTCCAATTCGTGATGTGAGCGGTCTTCTCCACCGCAAGCGCGGCGAAAAACAAAGCGTACAGGCCCATTCCGTAAACGAAGCCTAGATCCAGATTGGCCCACAGGAGAAACAGCAGAGGAAGCGCAAAAAGCAGCCGGTAATTGCCGGACCTGCGGCTTTCCAGTAGAAGAAGCAATTCCGTCCCAAACAAAACCGCTGAAGCAAAAGCCGCGTCCGGCCCTATGCCGAACAACGCGTACTGAGCCACGGCAGACAGAGCCACCGCACTCCAAACGTTCCCCCGCCGGCCTCCCGCCAACAAGAATGTGATTCCGGCCAGCGCCACCCGAAAGCCCATCAGTAACGCGGGAAGCGCGCGTAGCCCGAGCAGTTGGTACGCAACCGCGGCCACCGCGTCGTAGCCCCAGTTGAAATCCCTCCACGGAAGATTTGTCGCCTGTGAGAAAAGCCCGAACTGCGGCCAACATTTGTTCTTCAGGATCCAGTCGCCCACCTGCAAGTGTCCCCAGATCTCCGCATCCCGCAGCGAGAGCAGCCGCGTGCTCTCAAAAATCGCGCCGAGGCTGAAGAGCAGCACGATCGAAATCGTCCGGGACACTCCTTCCCCGGACGGACGATGCGCAGCGCTGGCAGAATCCCCGTGTCGCATAATCAGATTTGTCAAATTGCTCAGAAATCGACGCTGATAGGCCCGCAATCCGTCTACCTAGTTTTTTCGAACCGGAGCGACTTGCGGCAGCACGGTACCATTTACAGAAACTGAGCCATTCGCATTGTGCACCGCGTTATGGCACACCAACGTGCAGGTGTTCGTGGCACGGTTATAGGAAATCGTCATCCCTTGATTCGAGCCGACCACATTGATGTCGAAATTGATGAGCCTCTCGCCGGAAATGCCCGCGCTGACGGCGCCCACTCCGTGCGCCGTGTGGCACACCGAGCAGGAAAATCCGCCAGTTGAAACATGAAGATTGTGCTGTGACCAGCTTGCGTTCGACAGAATGTTGTTCAGGTCATGGCATTTCGCGCAAAGGGCATACGGCCCCTGTGGGCTCAGGTCTGGCGTCGGATACGTGTTGGTCACCGTTCCACCGGGTGCCGCCGCCTGGCTGAACTGGTAATTTCGCTCCAGAATGTGCGCGTAAGTCGAGCCGTGCGGCCCATTCGGTCCCGTGCCACCAAATTCGCGGTTGTCGTCGCTGTTGTGGCAATCTGTGCAGAAGATTCGCGTCCCAACCAGCCGAGCCGATGGTGTACCGTTCAGATTCAGCATGTTCACCAACAGGCTTGGCTGCGGCAGGGGGCTGTTGCGATCGTGTACGACCGGATGACTGGAGGTCGAGTTGAGGCTGAATTGCGGCACCAAGTTCAATGCGTCCGCCGTGAACACCAGCCGCGCCGGCAGGTACCCATACTTGAGCAGCACTTGTTTTCCCACGCTCGTTCCGTGGCACCGGAAGCAATTCTCGTACTGATTCACCGCGGGCGTCAGAGCGGTCACGCCGTCGATGGCACTCACTCCTACCACGCCCGCCTGCGGCGGACGAATAGCCGGCGGCGCGGTAAACAAACTCAACTGATTTGACGCGTGCGCGCTGTGGCAGTCCACGCAAGTGGCATGCCGGTTGTTGTTCAGCACCGCAGTCTCCGCCGCGTCGTGCCCATTTGTCCCAGCTGGCAGCAGGTGAGAAATCTTGGAGAATTCCGAGTACACATTCGGCGCCGCCGGCGAAATATTCGTTCCACCATAGTGGCATGTGAGGCAATCTTGCGTGCTGGCATCCACTCCCGGTGCAGCCGGTGTCGCGGAGCGCAGCAGTCGTGCTGGACCGCTCGCGCTGTGCTCCATGTGGCATGATGTGCACGCATTCACAGCCACCGTCAGGTACGAGCCAACATGCGCGCTGCTCGCTACCTGATTCGTTGCGACGGCATGGATGCTCCCGGTCCAGCCGCTCAACAGATTAACTTGCCCGTTGATCACGCGATTGGGATCGTGGCAGGCCAGGCACAGTTGGCCACTCGAGCTGTCTCGCACGAGAAAATTCTGCGCGATGGGATCAATCGCCTGGGCATGCGGGTTGTGGCAGCTCGTGCACTCCACATTCCCGGCAACCAGTTTCACCGCTTTCGTCGGATCCGCGGTCACTCCCCGCGTCGCCAGTGTCGCCACCAGATCCGGCGAATCCTTCATCGGCAGCACCAGGCTAAACGGATGTGACCCGCTCAAATTCGTGCCGAACACATCCTGGTTATTCATCGAGCCGGTCACCGGAATTTTCCCGTACACCGCGGTCTGACCAATCGCCACTGTTCCGTCATGACAGCTCAGGCAGAGGCTGCTGGATTTCCCCAGGATGGGCTGTGTGCTCCCTTTCTGCTTATATGTGGTGCTCGTATACGGCGTGTAGGTCTGCTGGGACAGGGTCTGGTTCCACAGGGGCGTGACGCCGCCAAGCCCGCTATGAGGTGCGTGGCAGAAAGTGCAGCCCAGGCTCCCCTGCACGGTCACCGGCGAACCGCTGGCCACCGTCAGATTGTGCATCCCGAGCGTGTCCGCCTGAATGGGCGGCGCTGTCTGTCCCGTCGCCGGGAGGCAACGCAACATCAGCATCAACACGAGGATCCACGGTGCGCGCTTCACTGGGCTCTCCCGGCTGCCGTGCCAGCGCCATAATAGTGATAGATCTGTACCCGCCGGTTGAACGAATCCACGACGTAGATCCGGTCGTGCCCGTCGATCCGCAAGCCAGTCGGCAACTGAAATTCGCCGGGCGCCGCGCCCAATTGGCCAAAGTAATACAGCAGTTGCCCCTCGCGGTTGAACACCTGCACCACGCTCCACATTCCGTCTACCACGTACAAATGCCCTTCCGAATCAAATCCCACTCCCTTCGGACGGAACATTCCCCCCACGTCATCCCCGATTTTTCCAATGGCGTATTGAAACTCCCCGTTCTTGTCCAACACTTGTACGCGAAAGTTCAGCGCGTCCACCACCGCCAGGTTGTCACCGTACAGCCGCAGTTCCGTCGGGAAATTGAATTCGCCATTCCCGGTGCCGGGTTTCCCGATCCTCTTCAAGACGCTGCCCTGCATGTCCATCTCGAAGATCTGGTTACGCAGAGTATCTGTCACGTAAATCCTCTGCGCCGCCGAATCCACCGCGATCCCCGTCGGGCGCTTAAAATAACCTTCGCCGTATTTCAGGCTGCCAATCGTTCTTTCGAATTTCCCGTTCGGGTCAAAAACAAAAATCTTCCCCGCTTCCGAATCCGTCACGTAGATTTTGTCCTGAGCGTCTACCGTCACGCATTGCGGCGCGACAAACGGGTCTTTACCTGTGTCTCGCCGGGAAAGAAATTTGTATTTTTGCTTTTCAAAATCAAAGATGTGTACCCCATGCGCGCCTGGGTCGGTCACGATGATTCGTCCCTTCGAATCCGTCGTGATGCTGTAGGGCCTCACCATGACTCGATAATCAGGCGCTCCGGCCACCACGTCCACGACCTTTGTCCAGAATCCCCTCTTCGGCTTGACCTCGTGCTCGGAACTGAAACTTCGCTCGTAACTCAACTTCCGCCCGCCATCCATCAACAGATCCGGAACCTCAACTGGTTTCAGGTCTTTTTTCTTGTCCTTCGCTGCAAAGGCAGGGCCCACTAGCAGTGCTCCGGCCAAACAACTGGCCAGAATCTTCGCGCGAAGATTGGTTCTATTGGCTTCGCTTAGAAGAAGTTGATCCATCGGGACACTCCGATGAAATACGAATACTGGCTACCTGGTGGAGTGCCGGCCGCGCTGATCCCCTGTGAGAACTTCGTGTATCCACCCAGCAGACTGATCTGTCTGAGCCGGTATTGGAACTGGCCGTAGAAAATGTCAGTCCGGTTATTCGAGAAGGTCGTGCTGCTGAGCGTGTCACTCATGGCATGTGAATAGGTTCCAGTAATGGACAGCCGGGGGATGGGCGTCAACGTAATTCCGCCACCATAACTCTTGCCATTGTAGACAATTATCCCCGCGGGCGGCAAACCGGGCGTCGGCGCAATAGGTTGGATCCCAGTGCTAGTGAGAATCGAATTCCCGCTGGCCTGCACGTAATTGGCAGTCAACGCCAGTTGCCGTAACGCCAAGCTGGTGGAGAATCCTTCGCCATGGTTCACCGTGCCCGGCTGGTTCGTAAAGCCGCTGCGGTTGCCATTCATTGCGCCCGTCCACTGCATCCCGCGTCCCAACCGCCGATGGAGGTTCGCGCCATAGTTGTAATAAGAAGTTGTGTAGGTCACCAGCAGCGTCTGCACATTCTGCGCGTAGCTGAAGGAAGCCGAAGTCTCCCACAGGCCGAACCGCCGGAAAAAGTTCACGTTTCCGATGAATCCCAGCGAGCTGTTCGCAAATTTGTTCGAACTTTCGATCACTGTTGCGGACACTGTGAACATGTCCAGGATTCGCTTGCCATACCCTACGGTCCCGGAAATGTAACTTCCCTCGTAACTCTGTCCAAAATATGCCTGGTTGTAGTAGGTGGCTTCCGCTTGGGCGAAAAGATGATTAGAGAAGGTGTAGTTCGCGCCCCCGCTGACCGTGGACGAATTGGACTCTGCATTCACGGGCTCTAGCGGCACGCCACCGCCGCTATTCACCACCGACTGATAGAAAAATCCGTTTAGGTTATCGGTATATGCCTGGTCAGCGAATAGCGTCAAATTCCTCGTCGGATGCAACGTCATGATGGCGGTCTCGTTGTCCGTCGTGTAATTGGAATTTGTTATATAGTTGGAATTCGGTGCGATTTCGTTGAACGTGGATCCGGTGTTTCCGCCGTAGGTCGCGTGGTTGTAGGTAATCCCGATCGTTCCTTTCCAGGGAAGATCGTGGGAGCCGTTAATCCCGAAATCGTTACCGCTGAAATTCGTGAAATCTCCGCCCTGTTGGCCACCAAGGAAGAAAGGAAATTGGGAGTCTAGGTCGAGGTGCGTGAAAAAGGCATTTAACTGCCACCCTTTCAGCAGGTAAGAAGATCTCAAGTTAAGCGTGCGAGTTGTGGAGCTGGATTCCTCATTTGTGCCGTACACGGTCCCACTTCCACTCCCCTGCGAGTAGCCAACGGAGAACGTCGGCCAGTCCGGAATTAGCGCGCTCCACCCGATCCCAAATCCCTGGCCATTTCCCACGGTCGTAAAGTTCGGACTCCCGATAAGCCCGAGCGTCCCTGTGCTATCGTGCGAGTAGTAGTAACTGGCGTAACCCGGGAACCTGCTCCCGGAGAAAAAATTCGCGTTCGCTGAAACTCCGCTGCTATCCGTGAGTGACTGAAAACTCGAGTTTGCCCGCGATTGGTTGTAGTAGGGCGTGATCGTGAAATTCAGGAAACTTGGATTGTAATAAGATCCGTTGATCTCGGCATTCCCCCCGAAGTTCAATCCGTGGCTGGACTGGATCTGATCCCCATAGTTCGCCGTATATCCCGCTGTCAGCAATCCGCCGGCGCTCATGCGCAGGTCATCGCCAAGCTGTACTTGGGCTTTCACTCCTTGTGGAACCACCAAGAGCAGAAGCCAGCCCGCGTATCTGGCGATCCGTTTCACTCCGATTGGCTCCTCTCTGCCAGCACTGGCAGGCGATTCAAAACTGGGACGACCCTAGACATGTGATTGCACAACGCTTGCCAAGTGCCCTCCGTCACGAAAATCTCTCAAGTCCTTTATTTCTTGGCACTTACTTCCAGACACTAAGCTTCTCTTTTCTCGCCAGATCCGCGCACCTGCGACATCTCACCCAGTGCAAAGTGCTGAATTCCTCATCACTCACGCTGCTGGGCTCTGCGCTCTTACTCCATACGCCAGCGCTCCCGGGCAGCTCATTCTCTTCTTTGAAATTCACAGGAAAGAGTGGTCCACGTCTTCTTGCCGCAAGGCTGCGGCTTTCGCTTTTGGCGCCCGATACGAGGCGGGGTTTCAGTCTCATCGTCACCGTCGGCTCTAGAGCACCTCCACCTTTGCTTTTGCCCGCAATTGTTTGTCGAGCCCGGTACGGAGTTGTTCGTATTTGGCTTTTTGAAGTTCGCTGCGCAGGCTGTCCTTTACTTCCTCAAAATTCTGCTTCTTCGCCGGGGAATGTTGATTCAACCGGACAATCGTGTAAGCCTGCTCGATCTGAATCAGGTCGCTGATCTGTCCCGGCTTCAGCGACAGAAGCGCCTTCAGCACCTGCGGCGGTAGCTTGTCTTTCTCCACCACCCTGTGATCGCCCATGTTTACCCGGAAGTCGTCCTCGGAAATCTTCTCTGCCAACAGCCCGAATTCTTGATAGCTCTTCGTTGTCTCGGCCTGCTTCAATGCCTCATTTGCCCGGCGCAGGCCCTCTTTCTTCTGCTCTGCGGTCGGATTTTGCGGCGGGAGGATGGAGATGGACTGGAATGTGAAGGACTCGGGAACCTGGAACTTTGCTGGATTCTTGTCGTAATAAGCGCGCAGCTCGGCCGGTGTGACAGCCGATTTATTCTCCACATCGGACTTCAAAACTTGCTCGATCAACAGCGAGCGCCGGATTTTGTCCTGGACCGCTTGCTCAGACCCGCCCGTTTCCACTTTTACGTACTGTTGATAGTCCTGGGCCGAACTGAACTGCTTCTTAAACTCCGCTTCCGATTGTTTTATCTGCAGCGGGGGAACCGTCAGCTTCCGCCGCAGAGCCTCCTGGTACACCAGTTCCTCAAAGATGATCATCTGCAGCGCGCCTTGTCGGATTGCTGCTTCTTGCGACTTTGGAAATCCGTTGTGCTGGCGTGCGTAGGGAAAAATCTGCAGCATTTCGCGCAAAAGGTCGCGGTCCGTCAGAACGGCGCCGTTCACTCGTGCTACAGGTTTGTCGCTAACTTGGAAAGAGGAGTTCGCGGGCGTTGCTTGCTGCGCGGGCCCGGTGGGAGCATGGGAAGAAACTTGGGCATTTCCATTCGCGGCGGCTAGTAGTAGAGCGAAAACTACCAGAGACTTCATGAAAACCTCCTACTGCGATCTCTAAAAAAAAAGGGGAGAGAGTACCCTCTCTCCCCCGAAACAAACTGTCTCACTGGAATACGGTCTTGATGCCAAAGGTGTTGTTGGATTCGTTCGATTCACCGAAGTGGCACTGACGGCAGAACTGTGTCGTCGAGGGTGCTGCGGTGTTGGTCACGTTGTTGATGTTCGGATTGTACGGGCCGTTGATGAAAAAGTACGTCGCATAGTACTTGCCGCCGCCATCGCCATTGATCGGGCTGTTGGCGGTGGAGGTATAAACGGTCATCACGTGCTGGTTGTGGCAGGTGGTGCACAGCACATAGGGCTTGCCGGCCGGGTTCACGCCATAGGGGTTGCTCCAGGTACCCGGAGCCAGGGCGGGCCAGCCGTAACTGGCGATGAACTGGGCATAGTTCGAGCCGGCGGTCACGGTGAACGTGCCGTTGGCAAAGACCAAGCCGCTTCCGCTGCTGATCGTTGCGTTCAACCCCACCGGATGGTCGTTTGTATAGTTTCCTGCAGTAGTTCCATCGTTGCCGAGCAGGGTCGGGATTGGGGTAGTGCCATAGGCTGTATTCGTCAACAGACCAATTTTCTGTTCGTATGACTGGTTCGCCATCATGTTGTGCTGGGTGACATTTCCATCGTGGCAGCTGAGGCACAGCAGAATGCCGCCGATTTCTTGTGAGCCGCCAGCAATCGTGTTCGGCAGAACTTCAACGTACCTGCCGTTGTCGCCGAACGCAACCGTCTTCCCATAGAGTGGGCTGGCGTCTTGCCCCCACAAAGCGTAGCTTCCGGCATCGGCGGCGCCTCCGTGGCCTGAGCCAAACGATCCGCTGTGCGGTGAATGGCAGCCGGCGCATCCGCGGCCGCCGTTGTTATGCGCGCCGAGGACGTCTGTTCCGTTCGGGGACGACCAATTCTGACCCATCGCCAGGCCGGCGGTAGCCAGAACGAAAAGTCCTGCTAAAATCGCTCTCTTCATAAAAGTGTGAAACCTCCATTTGTATCGCAAAAACTTTCCACTTCGTTGGCTGAGGCCTGGTGCGGACCCAGCATGCGTTGTCCCAAAGTGCACCCCTTATGCCGAACTGATACAAATCGACCTTCTCTCTACAATCTTGCGAACCTGTTTATTTTCTTAGACATAGGGTCCTAGTCCTTGTGATAGTGGATACAATTTGTCCGGTTTGAATGGCCCGCTTTGCGTGATATGGCCCAACTGTGATGCAAAATCACACAGGCTACTGATGCAAAAATAAACTGCTTCTTAGTGGCCGGAGCTCGGTTCTGCGAACACTTCGCCCCTCTTCCACCGTGAATCGTCGGTGAACGTCCGTTAACAGCCACACTCCATTGATCGCCATTGGTGTGGCACAAAACCCTTTTCGAATCATGGGTGTTTACTTCCTGAGGTTTGCTATCGGATACCTGATCGCGGTCTGCGAGTTCGGGAATCACTCCAATACACAACACCTTCTCCGAGTGCTCATCAGAAGGCGTGTCCGTCAATTCGGCTTCGCTGGTGCTGCGGACGCTGGCGGGGTCAGCGGCGGGTTTTCCGTACCTTTTCTCTCGTCACTCGCTTTTTCTCTCTCGGCCGCTCTTTTTTGCCATTCTTGTTCGGCTTGCGCGTCCGTCACGTACTGAAATTGCTGCGCCCGTCCAGGATAAATCTCCGTGGTGAAGACGCGATTCCGCTTATCAATCGCGATGGCCACCAGTCCTTGGAATTGGCCCGGCAGAAGCCCGTGCCCCCCGAAGGAAATCAGCAATTGCCCCTCGTTGTTGAATACCTGCACGCGGTCTTGCATTCCGTCGGCTACCCAGATATGGCCGTCGCCATCGATCGCCACTCCCTTGGGCCGCGAAAAGTAGCCTGGTCCGTCTCCGGCTTTCCCAAAGGTACTGACAAAATTGCCATCCGCATCAAAGATTTCAATGCGGTTGTTCCACGTGTCCGCCACGTAGAGATTGCCCTCGGCGTCCACCGCAACGCCCGTTGGCTTCGAAAAATCCCCCGGCGTGGTTAGCTCGTGCTTGTGGCCCGCGGTTCCCATTTTGCGGAGCAGTTTCAAAGTGTCGGCGTCGTAAACCAGGACCTGGTCCAACTCCTCATCGGTGACATAGAGCAACCGGTTCTGCGTGTCGATTGCCAGCCCACCCGGTTCCACCATTCCTTCGGTAATGACGTCTTCCGCTTTGTGATTCTTGTCGAATACCAGAACGTGGCGCAGCCCCGGATCGGAGACGAACAGCCGGTCGGTATCGTCCATCGCCAAGCCGATGATGCGCACAAAATGGGCGTGCACGCTGTTTTTGATCAGATCTACGTCCCGCGTTTCGGTGTTGAAAATGAAAACGGCTCCTACCTTTTGGTCTGCTATATAAAGGCTGCCCTTGGAATCCACCGCGATCCCATAGGGCTGAAGCAACGAAAAAGGCCTTGAAAACACTTCGTCGGAGGATTGTGTCCCCGCAAGGCGATCCATCCAGCTCGATTTTTTCTGTTTGTTCCCTTGAAGATTTCGCACCGACTTGTCTGACGCATACCACGTTGTGTACTTGATGCGGGTGATTGCCGGGGGATTTGGCCACACGATGTTCGAATAGTCGATTGCCTTGATCTTCGCATCCACATCGGCCTTCGCGTCCGCTTTCTTCTTCTTGTCCGCCTGCAGCGCCAGCGGCGAAATCATGGCCAGCATAGTCAGCACTGTTACTGCGGCCAGCGTCCGCCGGAGCCCTTCGAAGTTTGTCCCGACTCTACGCATTGCAATTTCTCCTGATCTCTTTCCTTAACGCCCGGTCAAATCCTTGTGGCAAGTCGCGCAAAAGGCCGTGTTGTTTTCCTGGTCCTTCACCAGCAAATCCTGGTGCGTCGACGCGTGCGGCTGATGGCATGTCAGGCAACTCAACTTCTCTCTGACTTTCGTGATGTCCGCCGGGTCCATGACATCGGAGACCGGGTGGCCCGCGATCGGATGGCCTTTGCCGTATCTCAGCGGCAGCACCGGGACCTTGTTCTTTTTGTAGTAGTCATCCGGCAACCCCACTGCTCCGTTAAAAATTTTTAGCAAATGCGCGCTCTTGTCTTCCTGCGGGGTCGCGTCCGGCCCGTGGCACTCCAGACACAGCGCATTGCCTTGCGCCCTCAACAGTTTATCGCGTTCTCCACCATGAGGCTCGTGACACGTGCCGCAACCCTGCACGAAGGCCGGTTGGTGGTGCACCTGCTTCTTAGCCAGTTCCGCAATGTCAGTGTGGCAGGCCAGGCAGATTTCGACCCCGTTGGTTTTCGGCAAGCCTGGCTCCCTGCTTGCGTGTGGATTATGGCAATCCGTGCAATCTCCCGCCGCGCCCGGATGCTGAACTTTCGCGGTTTCAATTTGCTTGGCCTTCTCGTCATGGCACATCACGCAGAGCGCTTTGACATTGTCCTGCGTCAACACCACTTTCCCGTCTTTCGCGGGCGCATGGCAGACTTCGCACTGCTTATCCGCAAACGGTGGATGCGTGAATTTGGCCATCAGCTTCGGCATGACGGATTGGTGAGGATCGTGGCATTGCACGCAATTGGCGGTGGCGAATGGCTGGTTCCGGTGGGCTTTCTGCAAATCCTCGCTGCTCGGATCGTGGCAGTCCAGGCACAACGCCGGCGGGTTCTTGGTCAGATGGTAGTCAAATTCCATATTGCCCGGCTCGCCCGTCTTGTGCGTCACATGGCAGGTTTCGCATCCCATATCAAGCGCGACGTGGCGGCTGCCCTTCTCCGGTACGTTTTCCCCGGTGGTGTGGCAGCTCAGGCAGAGATTTTCTTTTGCATCCCCGGAGGTGGGCTTGAGTAATTGATATTTGTTGTCGGATTCGTGGGGATCGTGACACTTCACGCAATCCCGCACCGCCGGCTTATGAACCGTGCCCTTGAGCTCCGCGGCGTTCTTATCTTTGTGGCAGGTCAGGCAGAGCCCGTACGACGTCGTGGTGATCAACTTCACCCGCGTCACGTCTCGATTCACGCGGATTTCGTGGCAACTGGTGCAGCCCGTCGAGATCGCGGTGTGCACCGACTTCCCTTTCGCCTTGTCCGCATGGCATTCCAGACACTTGGCCGAATCCGTGTTCTTTTCCAAGGGGACCGGGTGAATGTCCGCACGAATTGGCGCAACGAGGAGGAGGAAAATGGTCAGCAGTCCAAGCCCGATTCCGCTATGTCTTAGGGGACGGCTCTGGCGTTCACACATCGCTCATCCCCAACAGGCAACCGGCACTCAGCGTGGGGACGGTGTTTGTCTGTAGGGAACTTGTCTTGCTTCCTTCAGTTTTTCTCTCGCCTGCCAGCACCAGCGCCGTTGTCAGCGCCACGGCAAACACCAGCAGCATGATCAGATATGCAACCCGGCGGGAGCGATTGATTGTTTTCACCGTCATACCCATTCTCCCTACTGGCTTCGGCCAGAGAGATTTACTGTCGAACCAATCTCGTCTGTTTCGGGAATCCCCAACTATTTCTAGCCTACCCGAACGCGGGGTATGTCCATCAATTGACCCCGAAATGCATTGTTTCTGGTTGCACCCGCTGTGCCGAAGTGACTCAGGCTGACGATAAAGGGCACTCCCCCCTCAAGCTACTCATGCAAAGGGACTTACGGGCCTCGAAATTTGTGACGGCTAACACGCCTGACCCTAACAGATGGACGCTTCCTGGGTGATATACCCCAAATGTGATGCAAAATCACACAGGAAAACATTTCAAAATCAAGCGCCCACGTCAAGTCTCGTGGCCAGATTTCTCGTTCACCCCATCCTGCTGTAAACTTGTTGTTCTTGAGCGATCTTCGCTTGCTTCGCTCTTGGAACTGCGGATGGAGGATTTGCTTGTTCAAGACTGTGGTCGTGTTTTCGTTGTGCTCCACTATCTTAGTTCTTGCGGGTCTGTCCCTCAATAACATCAGCTTGGCCGCCGAAATTGGTTCCTCGCAGGAGCATCACCTTCGCCTCTATCATACGCATACGGGTGAGCACATTGACATCGTGTATCGCCGTGGGGATATCTATCTTCCTGAAGCTGAAGAACAACTGGACCATTTTCTTCGCGATCATCGCACCGGCGACGTCAAGCACTACGATCCTCGCGTCTTCGACATTCTTTCCGATCTTGCCACCGCTGTCGGTCATCCGGACGGGGACATCGATATCATATGCGGCTATCGTTCCTCTTGGAGCAATGAATTTCTGCGCACTCGTTCGTCCGGAGTCGCAAAGAATAGCCTGCACATGCAAGCGCACGCCATCGATATTCGCATCCCGGGAGTCGATACGCTGACCTTGCGCAATGCCGCCCTCGCGCTCGGCCGTGGTGGCGTGGGGTATTATCCCCGCTCCGGCTTCGTGCATGTCGATACCGGCCGCGTGCGCACGTGGTGTTATGGTTGTTCTTCCTCGCGCAGCAATCCGGAATAAAACGCAAACGAAGTTGCGCCGCAATTCAGTTTCTTGAGGCGTACGCCTGGGCGAATAGCTTCGCCAGCGCCTTGTCGTACCCATAGATGTCGTCGAAAAAGAAAACCTGGCCGTCTTCTTTCACTATGGCTGTACCGTAGACAATCAACACCGGAATCGTGCGCGCCAGATTCACCCGCTGTTCCTTCTGCGCCTGAAAGGCCGCCTCAATCCGCTCTCGCGTCCAACCCGGATTATTCCGCAACACCCATTCCGCCAGCGCCTTCGGGTCCTCCACGCGAATACATCCGTGGCTGAAGTCGCGCCGGGTCCTGCTGAAAAGCGACTGCGAAGGTGTCGAGTGCAGGTACACATTGTTGTCGTTGGGGAAAATGAACTTGATCAGCCCCAGCGCGTTTTTCGGCCCCGGCTTCTGGCGCACCATCAGCTTTCCTGCACGGAGTTGTGCAAGCACATCGTCGCTCACGACTCCGTCGGTCACCACCTGTCCGGAGTACGTCACCACTTCATAGTTGTTCTTCTGCAGATACGCCGGATCTTTTGCAATCTTCGGGATGATCTCGCCGCGCAAGATGCTCGGTGGAACATTCCAGTAGGGCCAGAAGATCACATATTTCATGTCTTCTTCGAGCACCGGCGTCTGCGTACGCATGGCGCGTCCCACGACAACTCGCATGTGCAGGGCCGGCTCCCGCTGTGCGTCATACGCGCGCAGAAGAAATTCGGGAATATTCACGACGATGGGGGGCTCCGCAAAGTTATGGGGCACCCACCGCCAGCGTTCCAGCGTCAGGCGCAACTGTTCCACTCGGTCGCTCATCGGGCGGTTCAATTCCGTCATGGTTTGCGGTCCCAGTTTCCCGTCCGCTTCCAAGCCATGCCGGGTCTGAAAGCGCTTCACGGCTTCCACCACTTCTCCGGAATAAATCAGCGAGCCTTCTGGCACCGACACCGAGCTCGGCAGCTCCCCGAGAAATTGCAGCCGGCCGACCAGTTTGCCCAGTCCCTCGTAATCCTGGCCTGGAGCGATCGACTTTTTCACCTGCGGCAGCGGGTCGGGCACTTCCTCCTTCGCCATCTGCAAATACTTCTGCAGCGCCACCAGCGTGCGCTGATAACCAGGGTACGGCGGCTCCACTCGCGCCAGCGCTTCTTTCACGCTCTGCGCCCCCACGACGTTTTGCCAAAGAAATGCTCCTGCATCATGTTTCTGGCGCTCCGGGTCAAAATCCTTGTGCAGGGTTTTCGGGTCCACCTTCCCCAGGTGCAGGTCAGAAACATAGCGAACTGCTGAAACGGTCAGCGCTGCATCAAATTTCACCAACGCCGTTTCCGTGGTGCCGCCGCTCTCTTGAAGAGCTTTCAGCCGGTCCGGCCAGCGCGCTCCATCGTAGTCCTTACTATCCAGTCCTTTTTGATCCGCGCCTTCCAGGAACCCTATAAGCTCTATAGCCTGGGCCGTCGCCCTGCCTCCTTGGCTCCATGCCAACTTGTAGCCAGCCTGTTCGTAGAATTCCCTTACGTGCGCGGCCTGGTCGGAAAAATTCGGCCACTGCAGATCAGCAAGCCTCCCACTCTCTACAATGGCACGGAGCTGTTGTTCTCCCGCCGCGCTTAAGGATTCCAGCGTGCTTTCTGCCCGCGTAGCGGTCGTCCCTTCCCGCGCCGCGTTAGCGGAAAGCATCCCACCCAAGCGCGCAGACAATCCCAGTCCAATCGTCAGAAACACCATTAGCGGCTTTCTCATGACTTGTTTTGTCTCTCCGCGTGAATTTTCAGGCGTGCACACGCAACACCGCAGCCCCGGATATTGCGTCATCCTTCAGAATATTCAATGCGCGATTCGCCTCACTGAGCGGGTAGACCTGGACGTGGGTGCGAATCGGAATTTGGGCCGCCAGGGTCAGGAACTCTTCTCCGTCCCGCCGCGTGTTATTCGCCACACTGCGTATCATCCGTTCCTGATACAGCAGATCATACGCGAAAGAGGGAATATCGCTCATGTGAATTCCACCCAGGATCAGCCGCCCGCCCTTTCGCAGCGCTTTCAATGCCGCCGGCACGATCTCCCCCGCGGGCGCGAACACAATCGCCGCATCCAGCTTCGTTGGCGGCGCGTCCAGTGTGCCGCCCGCCCATTTTGCCCCCAGTTCCATCGCAAGCTTCTGGTGTCTCACGTCGCGCGTGGACGCATACACCTCCACTCCCCAATGGCGCGCCACCTGAATCGCCACGTGTGCCGCGGCGCCAAATCCATAGAATCCCAGCCTTGCTCCTCGCGCAACTTCGGCCATTCGGAGGCAGCGGTACCCGATAATCCCTGCACAAAGCAGCGGCGCCGCATGTTCATCCGGGAGTCCTTCCGGAATTGGATAAACGAATGCCTCCGGCGCTACGATCCATTCCGCGTAGCCGCCATCCACGGTGTAACCGGTAAAGAATGGTGCATCGCACAGGTTTTCTTCTCCACGGCGGCAGTACTCGCACGTCCCGTCTGTTTTGTGCAGCCAGGCGATGCCCACGCGCGCACCCTTCGAGAATCGCCTTGCGTCTGCTCCCACCTGCTCCACTGTGCCCACCACCTGATGCCCCGGGATCACAGGGGATTTCTTGGGCGGCAATTCCCCTTCGATCACGTGCAGGTCCGTACGGCAAACACCACACACGTTCACGCGCACAAGCACTTCCCCGGCGTCGGGTTTCGGCTCGGCAATCTCCCCATATTCAAGTGGATTGTTTTCGATTCGTGCGGGAGTGCGCAGCAAACAGGCCTTCATCGCTGGACCTCAACTCCGGCTTGCTCCGCACACCCAGAAAGGGCGGCCAACACACGTGTTGCAGAAATGATACTCCGAAGTCAGGCGAAGCGAAACCATTCTTTCCGTACCCTCTTTCAGTTTTTCCGCTTGGTCTCACTCTCTTGCTAAGGATTTCTCCCACCCTCCTCTCTCCCTGCTTTTCGCAGCTTTCAACCTCGCGGTCCGTGATTATTTATTTGCTCTGCCCCTAGGCCGTTTTCTCTCCCAGCTGTGCTCGTTCAGAATGATTGGTGACACTCGGTAGAGTGTCAGGATGAGAGCACCGAGATGGGATGAACTTCCCGAGGCTCGCCAGCTGGCGAGCCTGGGGAGGAGTTTGAGCCGGGCAGCA
>Ga0187801_10000036_pt1 | contig 26766 bp, 24 predicted proteins | sample NC_wetland_sal_i_10_FD_132465 | JGI IMG/M metagenome (GOLD analysis project Ga0187801, IMG submission 132465) | Wetland sediment microbial communities from Neuse River Estuary, North Carolina, USA - Control_1 | ecosystem: Environmental > Aquatic > Freshwater > Wetlands > Sediment | place: USA...
CATTGGATCATTTATACGGACTCAAGTTTTAAAAAACGCGCAAGGATCGTCCCTTATCCGGCCATTAAGCGTCATCTAGATCAATTTCGAAAAGTAATCACTTCCCACAACGGTCCCTACGGACTTCACCGAGCGCGCGAGGAGCACTTTTTTCTAGGTCAAAAAGCTATCGCGCTTCGCAAATGTGCCGAGCCGTCTTTTACTTATACCGATTTTCCTTGCTATGTTTCGCAGACACACAATGTGATCCAGACTGATCGAATTAATCTGCTTTATCTGACCGGCCTTTTGAATTCTCGCCTTATTCGGTTTTGGCTTAAGCATCGTGGCAAAATGCAAGGCAATCGCTTTCAAGTCGATAAAGAGCCGATACTCGCAATTCCGATTTATGCGCCGGCGCTTCCTGATCAACTGCGAGTCGTGAATTTGGTTCAGCGTATAATTGATTGTCTCAGTCGGATGTCCAGCGCGCGGAGTTCAGCAGAACGAGAACAGCTTTCCCGCCTGATGAGCCAATATGAAGGAGAGATGCAAGACATTATCGAGAACCTGTATGGACTTTCAGACGAAGAGAGAAAAATGATCTTAAGCTAACCCGCTCCACCGAGCGCTGGAACCATGTCTGGCGTCGGAGGATGGGTCTAGTCGGCTCGGTCAGTGCAATCAGTGAAGTCAGTGAAATTCCCATATCTCCACGAGCACACCCGTCTGCGCGCATCCGCTGCATGGAGGCCGGGCGGGGGCATCTCTGTGGAGATATCGAGTTTTCACTGATTTCACTGATTTCACCGATCTGGTCGGTCATTTTCATTGGGCGCTTGTGAGCTTTTGGACCGCGGCCAGCCGGTCGCGGATCGATAGGCCGCCCCTGGCGTAGACTGCCTGCCGCTTGCCGTTGAGAGCTATCGCCGAATCTTGGTGACGAACGGGGTCAGGCGGCAGCGGTTTGAGTTTGCGATCTGACAACCTCGATTCCGTCGTTGAACTTTACTCCCAGCACGACCTTGGGCAATAGGTCATAGCCTTTGAGGCGACGCCAGCTCTTCTCGGCGGCTTGGGCGAGCTTGAAGATCATGGCGAGCGCGGTGTTGTTGGAGAGGCAGCCCTTCGATCGGATCGTTCGATGCCGAACGGTGGCAAACGCGCTCTCGATCGGGTTTGTAGTTCGCAAGTGCCTCCAGTGCTCAGCGGGGAAGTCGTAGAAAGTGAGCAGCGTGTCGCGATCCTTGCTGAGGCACTCGACCGCCTTGTCGTATTTGCGGCCGTAGGTTTCGATAAAGGCATCGAAGGCGGCTTCGGCGCCGTTCCTGGTTTCCGCCATCCAGATGTCGTGCAGCGCACGTTTGGCCTTGGCGTGCAGGCTGTTCGGCAGCTTGTTGAGCACGTTGGCGGTCTTGTGCACCCAGCAGCGTTGCATTCGCGTGTTTGGCCACACCTCATCGAGCGCCTTCCAGAAGCCGAGCGCACCGTCGCCGATGGCGAGTTGCGGCCCGGTTGAGAGCCCACGCCTTTTCAGGTCGAGCAGAACATCGCGCCAGGATTGCGCGCTCTCGCGCAGGCCATCGGCGAGCCCGACCTGTTCCTTCTTGCCCTCCGGCGTGGCGCCGATGATCACCAGCAGACACTGCGCCTCGTCTGCCAACCGCGCCTGCACATAGATGCCATCGACCCAGAAGTAGACATAGCGCTTGGCCGAGAGGTCGCGTTTGAGCCAGCGAGCATGCTCGTCCGCCCACACCTCCTTCAATCGTGCGATGGTCGACGCCGACAGTCCGCCGGCGTTCGGGCCGAGCAATGCCGCAAGCGCCTCGGCAAAGTCGCCGGTGGAAATACCCTTCAGATACAGGACCGGAATGAGCACCTCCAAGCTCTTCGAGCGGCGCGCATAGGGCGGCAGGATCGCCGAGCTGAAACGGATGCGATCGACGGCGTTGCCAAGCCGGTCGCGCACCCGCGGCACGCGCACCTCAACCGGACCGATCCCGGTCATGATCGCTCGCTCCGGCAGGTGGCCGTGGCGCACCAACCGTTGCCGGCCGTCAGCGGTGCGCTGGTTGGCGTGCGCGGCGAGGAAGCCGGACACCTCGGTTTCTACGGCTTGGGCGAGCAACGCTCGCGCGCCATCCCGCAAAACCTCCGTCAGTCGATCGGTAAATGTTCCTGGTTGGACAAGCTGGAAAACGTTAGTGTCGGTCACGGCGTATCACTCCTTCAGTGGAGAAGTGGAGGCGTTGAACACCCCCACGATACGCCGCCTTACCCCCTCATGCCGTCACCAACTTCTGCGAATAGCTCTGCCGTTGATGACCCAAAGCCCATCTTCGGCATCATCATTGCGGACGGGGGTATAGCCGCACTTCTCAAGGCGATGCGGGATCGCGCGCCGGTTCTTGCGGTCCCTGATCCATTCGCCGAACTCACCATCCGCCATCGTTGTGATCTGCCTGAGGGTGATGGCGTCCGGCCTGATTATCTTGCGGGGGTCGGTCGGGTCTGGGCTGCCCATTCGGTCGATTGCGTCCGCCAGGTCGGCATCCTCGGGGGAGCGGTTTGCATCAACGATGTCCCAGAAGGCTGCGGTCTTGGGCGGCGGTGCTTTCGGGTCAAACCCCGAGATGTCCACCTCCATCATGTAACTAATGACGTCGCCGATGCCGCCGTTTTCGTAATACCACCCCCAGAGTTCATTCCAGTAAGAGTCGGTAAAGTCTTTCTTCCGGAGAGGCGACCACGCCACATAATGGCGCCGATCGTCGGCGGGCAGATATATGCCGTCCATCTTATAGTTGGTGGTGATGATGACACCGCAGCAGTTAAAGACGTAGTATTCCCGCAAATGCTTCTCATCGATGCGCAGCACATCGGGCGGTGCAGCAATGTATGATTTCATGTGGTCGTAGAATTCGAAGCGATTGCTGTCGCCCAGATCACGGGCCTCGCTCACACGCAAGATCGCCGACTTGAGGAAACTATTAAAGCGACCGGTAATTTGCTTGGGTGATACTTCCGAAAAATTCCATCGCCCGACTGCATCCTTCAACGGTTCGAGTAGCGTATCCTTGCCGATACCCTGTTCACCGCCAAGCACCAGTGCATGATTTATCTTCTCCTGCGGTCGCTGCACCCGATGCGCGAGCCACTTTATGATATGGGCATCGTCCTCACCGAAGACCTTATAGACGTGATCGCACCAGCGTTGCGCTTTGGTGGCGTTGCCAAGCCTGACTATCGGCGGGCGATATAAGTTGAAACAGGCGACGTCTTTCCGCTCGATCCATCCGCCGTCAGAGATCAGGCGGTCGGGAATCAGCATGGGCATGCCCGGCACCCATGTCATTTGCTCCACTGAGCGATTTTGATCGAGCCATGTGCTGGCTGCGACTGTCTTTGGTTTGCCTTTATCGTCGACAATGGGATTGCCGCTTGTGTCACAGATTGGCACCGGGTCCAGCCGTGAATTGACGCTGCTTGCCGGCCACATTTCGCGGCTCGGTTCGAATATGTAACTGTGCGTGGGCGCATAAGCGCGAAAGTCATTGATCGTTACGCCTTCGGCTGGTGAATGCTCTTCAGCCTTGCCGTTGGATTTCTTTGTGCTTTGGTATTTCCGCGCACGATCGTGACGGGCCCGCACCGCCTCTTCACCTTTGTTGCGCAGCGTGTCGTTGATGTCGTCTTTCATGGCCCGATGCCCTCAATTCTGATCTCCATGCCACGACCGTCCAGCGCGTCGGCCAACTCATAGGCGCCGCGTTGACCGGCTTCGTCGGGGTGCGCGTAGATCGTGACGGCTTCGATGTAATCCGGCATCACCAGCGCCAGCTTCGGCATGAAAGACGCACCACCGCTTGCCCATGCGCCCAGGCCCGTAGCGCAATGAACGCTCAAGGCGTCTTCGACACCTTCGGCGATTGCGAGGCCAAGTAGGTCATTCGGCGGGGCAATCACCATCGGCGTTCCGGCAGGCGACGCGACAGTGATCTTGTTCGGCTCGATGTCGGCCTTGCCGCTGCCGTCCGCTTTAAGCAGTGTCAACTGCACAGCGGTGATGGCCTTAAGGCCGTACGGGACGATCATCGCCGGGTGATGATCGGACTTGAACGGCGGCAGATACCTCACCGTCGCCGGCAATGGCCCGGCATTCCCATTCAGGCGCCAGTGCAGATAGTTCTCGACGGGCGTCCCGGCTGCTGCTTTGGACCCGCGCCACAAACGTTGCGCCTTGTCGTGTTGCTGGCGCTCGTAATCGCCGATGCCGGAAACACATTCGACGGCCTGTCTCTCGACGCTGTGGCTCGGTGTTTCCCCCGTTAGGATCGCGCAGGCTTCGCGGAAGTCGCAGCCGTCAAGGAACTGTACCAACGCAATAACATCGCCGCCCTTGCGGCAGCCGCGGCAGTTGAAGAGCTGCTTTTTCGTGTTGATGGAGAAGCGGTCAGTACCACCGCAGATCGGACAAGGGCCTAGACGTTCGATCTTGCCGCGCAGCTTGATGCCGCGCCCGTTTATGATGTGCTCGACCGGTATGCGGTGGGCAGCGTCTATTATTTCGGCGCCTATCGTCATCACTTCACGCGATGCAGTAACGGCGGCAATTCGCGGCCGTTGTATTGATCGAGGATTTTAGGATCGATGCGCGCGTAAGTCTCAAGCACGTCCAGTGTGGCGCTGCTCGCTGCGATCAAATCGCAAAGCAATTCAAAAGTTGGTCTCGGCCCTAATGCGTAAATTGCCGTCGTGAGATGGCGCGCGCGCAGCACCGTTGACGACGGGAGAATCAGCGATCCGGCCTTCATGACACCGCCTCGCTGCTGCTGGCGATGGTGATGTTCGTGGCACTCATGACGACGACCATCGTAGAAATTCTGGAATGCTCAGATCTGCGGGGATCGAGTCGATCAGCCGGGCGACTTCTCGCTGTTGATCGGCAGTCAGAGTCGAAGAGCGGGTCGAGCTGATCTCGGTGCTGATGACCACATTGAGCGTGTCGGAATCGACGGAGGTGGCATTCGGCCAACGGTGACTACTGCCGAGGACATTCAGGGGAGGGGGTCGATCGGCAAAACCGGTCTTGAAAAGCTTTGATATTATTTGAGTTTTTTGGGCACTTTCGTCACGTTTGGCATCTAGGTAGCGGGCGTGACGAAATTCGGCGTTTTTGCACTTATTGTTGCAGAAAACCTTCGGCCGACCGGCTTGCCGGAAGAAGAACTGTCTATCGCAGTATCGACAGCGGCCAGGGACAAGTTTGCGGTGATTCTTGGCGCGTTGTATAAGCACGACGGCGTTCTCCCAATCTCTGACAGGGTTGGAGAGCCACGGGACTCAAAAACGGCGCGCTGGCTCACGGCGCGCCGTTTCTTTCAGATGCGAACTTCTCTTGTTGGTATTTGGCGACGACCGGTGCGCTCACGCGGGACTTTCTTCTCGCGCGACAACAACCAATCCTGAATTGATTTGGCTCTGTAGTAGAGCTTGCGGCCGATCAGAGTTGGGGCTGGCCCTATGCCTCGCCGGCGCCACTCTCGTAGCGTTCTGACGCCAATATCGAGCTGTTTGACGAGCGCGGCTTCGCTGATGAAGTCGGCAAGCACGTGCTCACCGCCGGGCGGTGGCTATCCGGCTTCAAGCCGTTTTATTCTCTCGACCAGATCGATCGTGTCGGACTCCAGTCCGGCACGCTGCTGATATTTTTGATGAATAACTTGGACATGTTTCGGCACGGCGCAAACTCCGATGGTTTGCCGGCCGCATTTGCGGCTCGGCAGCGCAACCCACCGACCTGCGATCCGCAGGGGTGAGTGCAGTCCATCGGAGCGGCGTGCTCCGGTTTACGCTTTGAGGGCGATCCGCCCGATTCCCCATACGGGGAAATCCAGCCGGCATACTGCGGCTATCAACCGTAAAATAGATAGCAATCGCCGCGAAATGCAAGAGGCTTTCTTTGCGGCGATTGTTATTTCCCGTTGTTGGTGATGATGGCGCCGGCTTTCTCCGTTGCTAGCCGCAGCGGATCATCCGCAAGGTGCGCATAGCGCGCTGTTGTTGCCGGTTGTGTGTGGCCTAACAAATGGCCGACGATCGGCAGCGAGTAACCGGCGCTCACTAAAATACTTGCATGGGTATGCCGGAGATCGTGGATCCTGGCATTTTTGATGTCAGCTGACGCGCAGATATTTTTCCAGGCTTCTTTGATCTCGTAACGATGGCCAGTGCGACTAATACCAGGAAATACATAACCGGTGTCATTGCCGTTAGTACGAAGCTTTGCCAGCAAGGCGCGTGCCGGCCCCGACAATGGCAACCGATGGATCCTCTTCTGTTTCGTGTGTGCGCTCGGCTTGGTCCATATGCCGGCATTAAGGTCTAGATCTTGCCAGCGCATGGTCAGGACTTCGCCGACACGGCTTCCGGTCAACAACAGCAATGCAACGATGGCAGCAGCTTGCTTATCGTGGAACTTGTCCAGCGTTTCACCCAGCCGGCTCAATTCTTCCGGCGACAGGAACCGTTCACGCTTCTCTTCGTGATTGAATTCGATACCGCGACAGGGATTGTCGGTGCGCCAGCCCCACTTGATGGCAAGGCTAAACATTTTAGAAAGCTGGGCGAGGATCCGATTTGCCTGTACCGGGACGCCATTTTTCGTGACTTTACGGTGCAGGATATCGACGTCGGCAAACGTGACGTCCGCGACCTTGAGCGCTCCGAGTTTCGGCAGGATGACATTCCTGATGGCGGCGGCATAATTTGTTCGTGTAGATGGGCGTCGTTTTGGCAGGTGATCATCGATGAACCGTTGGCACAGTTCGGCTACTGTCGGTGCTTCACGATCAGCAACCCGCTCGCTGAGCGGATCGCTGCCCTGGTCAATCTGCCGTTTTAATTCTTTTGCTTCTGCGCGGGCTGCGCTTACGGTCCACTCAGGCAGACTACCAATCGTATAACGCCGTTGCCGACCGGCCCGGTTGCGGTAGCACAGGACAAATGCGCGGGCGCCGGCGGCGGTAATGCGCACACCAAAGCCACCGATTTCGGAGTCAAAATGAATGCGGTTTCCGGTCGCTGGCAGTGGCAGCTTGGCGACCGTTCGATCAGTCAGGCGCTCGGTCATGTTGGACCTCCCTGATTTTAATTCAGCGCGCCGGGACGGATTGTCCGTGTCAACACCGTGTCAACGGGTTATTATGTATCGAGCTGCCGCCAATCTGCAACCGAAATCAGTGAGTGGCCGGGAAATACCCTTATTTTACGAGCACAAATGACGACGGCCCGCAAGATCGTGTCAACGGCGCGGGTTTCTGTGAATAGGCGAGTATTGATCATTATTCAGAGCGGCGAGGTCGAAATTCGTCTCGGCAATCGTGTGCTCGAGACGTTACCTCAATACAGCATTTTCGGAGAAATGGCCTTGATCGACAACGCGCCGCGTAGCGCGACAGCAATTGCCGCCAGCGACGCCAAGCTGGTTCCGGTCAGCGAGAAGCGGTTTTTGTTTCTGATCAGCAATACGCCCTATTTCGCGCTCAATGTAATGCGCATTATGGCACGGCGTTTGCGCGCAGCGAACACCGCCCTGTAGTTACGCGGCGGCTGATTCGCCGTCTCCTAAAGCCGCCGTGCAGTTTTTATCAAAACGCAAGTGGGAGCCTCACCATGGTAACGCCGCTGGCGCTTGGCGAGATCACCATCCATCCGGTGGTCGAGCAGCAGGGAGCGTTTTTTGACGCACTGAGTTTCTTCCCGAACCTCACCAAAGAACTGCTCGACGAGAACCGAGCCTGGCTGCAGCCGGAATTTGTCGATGTTCAGGATAGGTTGGTGCTCTGTATTCAGAGCTTCGTCATCAAGACGCCTCGCCACAACATTCTGATCGACGCCTGCGTCGGCAATCATAAGCCGCGACCGGCGCGACCGTTTTGGAACATGTTGAACAGCGATCGTTTCGAAAAAAGCCTGGTTGCCGCCGGACTCACCGTGAACGATATCGATTATGTTATGTGCACGCATTTGCACACCGATCACGTCGGCTGGAACACGCGGCTCGAAAACGGGCGATGGGTGCCTACCTTTCCGAACGCGACCTATATCATGGCCGATCGAGAGCTCGCGCATTGGACGCAGCGGGAGAAGGAAAATCCGCAATCGGTCCCATGGATCACCGACTCGGTTCTTCCGGTCATTGAAGCCAAGCGCGCAAAGATCGTCGCCAGCGATTTTGCCTTCGACGACTCAGTCAAACTCATTCCGACGCCCGGTCACACGATCGATCATTTCTCGGTGCTGATCGGGCGCTCGGACGCGCTGGTCACCGGGGACATGATCCATTCGCCATTGCAGGGAAAATATCCGGAGCTCGGCATGATGTCTGATTATGATTCCGTTCAGGCCGGAATAACCAGGCGCGCGATTTTTGATCGTTTTTGCGATGAGCCCACGATCATGTGCATCACCCATTTTCCCAGTCCTTCGATCGCGCGCGTGCGACGCTGGACCGACGGCTATCGATTCATCCCGCTCGGCGGCTGAGTCCGGGACTCCGTCCGTTTTGTTTCGGGACCATAACGAAGGCTGCTTCCAGCGCGGAACCAAAACGGCGGCAGCGGGTTGGCGCTTCGTCGCGGGAGCAGTTCGGCGTGAATGCAACGTTCAAAACAGCTTTGGCTATGTCGATCGTAATCGTTGGCGCGATCGTAATTTATGAAACATTCCATCACGATTCGTGGTGGTACGGTTCGGGCTTGGCGATGGCTTGGAGCGCGACGGTCTCTTGGGTAAGAAATCTGATCTAGCTGCTCCGCAAACTTTCTGACGCCGTTTTAGCGAAGAACAGTGGGCCGGCAATCTGCGTACGCCAGCGGCGTTCATAGGGCTGGCGAGGCATGCGAAAAGGGCATCCGAACGGATGCCCTTACGCCTCATCAGTAGCCGCGATGGTGATGGTGGTGATGATGATGATGATGGTGGTGACGATGAGCTCGCGGCCCGACGCGAACGTAAACGCCAGCGCCGTGATGGTGGTGATGGTGATGATGGTGCCCGATCACAACCTGGGCGGTCCGGGTGCCGCCGCTCTGTGCCAGACGTTGATCGTCGGCTTTCAGCAAAGGCAAGGCGTTCGGGATCGGGTCGAGAAGGTCGCGATAGCTGGTAGCTTGAGGGAGTTCCGGCCCGCGCGCCGGCGCCGCCTGGGCAGCGGACATCGTTGTGAGGGCTGCCGCCGCTCCTAACAGGCCGGCTAGTTTCTTGTCCATGGTTCCTCCATAAGCGAACTTCGCCCTTCACTCGACCCCGACGCAACAAGTCATTGCGCGGAAGGAAGTTCCCGGCTGCCGCTGCAAAAGGAGATTTCACCAGGGCAGTTACTGCGCCGGTCATCGAGATCCCACGATCAACCGGAAATCGTTGCTCGGGGCTGCTGTCAAACCTCACGCGCGGTGCACAATGCACAGCCGGGTTCGGTGGAACATTCCACGTTGGATTTCGCGGCGCGCTCGCTTAATATCGGGCTCGTGTTTCGGTCAGGGGGACGACCGAATGGCTGATTACTACTCAGTGCTTGCCCGAGCGGTCGTGAACCTTGAAACCGAGGATAGTGCTGCGCGCGCAGAATTGTATGAGCGCGCCCGCAGCATTATCATTGCCGAACTGCGCAAGCAAAATCCGAAAATTTCAGCGCTGACCATAACGCGCGAGCAAGCCGCGCTGGAAGCGGCAATTCGCAGGCTCGAGGCAGAATTGCAGCCTCGGGCGAGAGACAATGATCGCAAGAGCAATCTCCACGGCCGATTGGACGTGGCAGAAGCCGATCACTTGGGTGAAATGCCCAAAGCGCTCGCTGCGATGCTGTTCGGCACCGCTTATTTGGCGGCGATCATCGCCTTCAGCGGCGTCATCTATCTGCGCGGTCTGGCGCTCGTCTACGCCGACGTTATCCAATATCCGATCCTGCTTGGCGCCATGGCGGGTCTTGGGTGTTTATTAGTCCCCTTATCCCGCACAGTATTCCGGAGGCTCCGCGGTTACAGTCGGAGCGCCGTTCCCGCCAGATGATTCAGTTGAGCGGAGCATGTTGCTCGACCGGTGCGCGCTTTGAGCGGCTTTCTCAATAAAGCATCCCATCGAACCGATTCATTTCGCTGTTCAACTGAGCGATTGCACTTTGCCGGTCCTTAACTCGTAAATGCCACCGACTACTCGGATTTTGTTGTCGGCGGCAGATGCGCTCAGGATCGGGGCAGCGTTTTTGAGCTTGTCGACATTGAGCAAGACATTGCGCCGGATCGCATTGGCCAGCACGTCGCCGCTTTGCCCTTGTACTGCATCAACCGCAGGCTTGAGAGCTGCGACCAGGGACGGCAGATGACCGGGCAGCGTCGAGCCGTCCTTCAACGACTTGATGGTGGCGTCCACCGCCCCGCAGGCTTCGTGCCCAAGCACCATGATCAAAGGCGTCTTGAGCACCTGCACCGCATATTCCAGGCTCGCCACCATTTCATCACTAGCGAAATTGCCGGCGACGCGGCAAACAAATAGGTCGCCGCGCGCGGTATCGAAGCAAAGTTCGGGAGCGATGCGCGAATCGGCGCAACTCAAAATCGCGGCGAATGGATTTTGGCCTGCGCTCAGCGCCTCGCGTTCATGTGCAAAATCGTGCCGGAGCGCGGTTCCTCGGATGTAGCGGCCGTTACCTTTCATCAAACGGTCGAGCGCGGCATCCGGCGAGATGACATTTTGCGGCTTTGGCGGCGTCTTTTCTTTCGCAGCCATGGCAGGTTGGCCGATCAAGCCTGCCGCCAGTGCCGATGCTGTAAATGTCAGAGCGCTGCGTCGCGTCAGGCGATCACCATAGGCGTTCTGGCAAATTTCGCACATGCTTTCCCCCATGCGGTTGGTTGCCGGGACGATATTAGTTGGCGCGGGATGTGAAGTAAATTTGGAAGGTCTGGCGCGTCGGAAATTTGTCCGAAAAAATGAGAACTGCTCACCATTACGATTAGTTTGGTGATGACTCGCCCCGCCGGGCCGCGCTGGCAAATCGCTTCGCCTCGTCAGCGGCGCGAAACAGCGCCATGGCCTTATTGATGCATTCCTGTTGTTCGAACTCGGGTTCGGAATCGGCGACGATACCAGCGCCCGCTTGAACATACATCTTGCCGTCCTTGAGAAGCGCCGTGCGCAAAGCGATGCAGGTGTCCATCTGTTCGCCGGCCGAAAAATATCCGACGCAACCGGCGTAAAGGGAACGCTTTTCTTTTTCCAGCTCGTCGATGATCTGCATCGCGCGCACTTTCGGCGCGCCGGAGACGGTCCCGGCCGGAAAACCGGCCGCCAGGGCATCAAGCGGCCCGCAATCTTTGCGCAATGTTCCCTCGACATTCGAAACGATATGCATGACCTGACTGTAGCGCTCAATGAAGAACTGGTCGGTGACTTTGACGCTGCCGATCTCGGCAACCCGGCCGACATCGTTGCGGCCGAGATCAAGCAGCATGAGGTGCTCGGCGCGCTCCTTGGGGTCGGCGAGGAGCTCGGCTTCAAGCGCCAGATCTTCGCGGGGTGTGGCACCGCGCGGACGCGTGCCGGCAATCGGGCGAATAGTTACAATCCCGCCGGCGGTCTTGACCATGATTTCAGGGCTGGATCCGGCAATGGCAAAGTCGCCGAGATTGAGAAAATAAAGATACGGCGATGGATTAACGCGGCGCAAAGCGCGATAGAACGCAAACGGCGGCAGCGAGAACTGCAGTTCGAAACGCTGCGAGAGCACGACCTGAAAAATGTCGCCGGCGGCGATGTAGTCCTTTGCGCGCCGAACCATGCGTTTGAATTCGGCGGGAGTCGTGTTGGACGTAGGCTTGACGAGCAACGTTTGGCTCTCGATTTCGGCTGTCTTATCGAGCGGCCGGTCCAGTGAATGAATTACCGCCGCTAGACGTTCCTTCGCGCCTGCTAACGCCGCTTGCGCCGGCACCGTCCGGTGCCCGCGAACCGGCGTCACGATCGTAATCGTGTCTTCGATCGCGTCGAAAACCAGGATCAATGTCGGGCGGATGAGGATGGCGTCCGGAATGCCGATCCGGTCGTCGCGGGGAGGCGGCAGGTCTTCAATCAGTCGGACGATGTCGTAGCCGAGATAGCCGAATATGCCGGCGGCCATAGGCGGCAGGGCCTCGGGCAGGGCGATTCGGCTTTCGGCAATGAAGCTTCGCAGTGCAACGAGCGGTGCGTCGTCGAGCGCCGTGAACGCCTCAGGTTCGGTTTGCGCGGCGCGATTGATCTCCGCTCGACGAGCATTGATGCGGAATATGACGTCCGGCTCCAGGCCGATAATCGAATAGCGCCCGCGGACTGCGCCGTCTTCGACTGACTCTAAAAGAAAACTCGCGGGCCGTGAGCCGGCGATCTTGAGAAACGCGGAAACCGGTGTTTCCAGATCTGCCACCAGTGTGGTCGATACCACCTGCGGTTCGCCCGCTGCATACCGCGCAGCGAACAATTCGGCCGAAGGCTCGAACTGCATCTAGTTGCTGTCCGGCGCGCTGTTGCCTGTCGCTTGCGCCAGCACCGAAGCGTTTACCGAGGTGCCGAGGTCGTCTTCGAGCCGGGCAACGTATTGGCCGATCAGATCAGCCGAGAGTTCCCCTTGCACGGTTTGCGTCATACGTCCGTGGTCGGGCGAATTTGCATCGAGCGCCGGCGTGTTCACTTCAAGCACACGAAACACGATCCATTGCGATGGATTGTCGCCCGCTACGCTACCATATGCGTCTTTTGCGGTTTGAAAGACGGCATCCGTCATCCGGGCCGAAATGCCGCCGCTCGCGGTACCGCGCTTGATGTCCTTTGCCGTCTGAATCTTAAGGCCATCGGCAGAGGCTAACGCGGCCAGCCGCTCGCCGCTGTTGAGCTTGCCGATCACGTCGGTGGCCTTGGTTTTCAATCGAGACGCGACTTCGTCGTCACGCCAGCGCTGCTCGACCTCCGCTTTGACTTCGTCGAGCGTGCGCTCGCGTGCTGGAGCGATCGCGGCGACGTCATACCAGATATAGCCACCGTCGGCGTCGATCGGATCGTTGTCGACCCCGACGTCGGAAGCAAACGCGGCTTTAACTAAGTCGGCGCCGTGAGGAATATTAGGGAGCGGTTTGCCGTCTGGATCACGCCCGGATCGGTCCACTTCGTAGGTGGTTACCGGTAGCTTCAGCTTCGCCGCGGCTTCCTCAATGGTGCTGCCGCCGGCTCGATCGTCCTCGATCTTGTCGTGCAGGTTTTGCACCTGGCTCTTGGCGCGTTCGCCTGCGATGTCAGAGCGAAGCTGCGGCGTGGCTTCGGCAAGGGATCGCGTCGTTTCAGGTGCGATCTGCAGTACCGTGACGAGCACGGCTCCGAACCGCGTCTGTATTGGCGTGCTGACTTCGCCTTCCTTCAGAGTGAAGGCCGCATCCGCGACCATCGGCTCCACGATGCGCGACTTCGGTATCGTGCCTAGGTCGATGTCCTGGTCCTTCAAGCCGCGGTCGCTGGCGATCTCGCTGAAATGCGCGCCGTTTTTGATGCGGTCGGCGGCGGCTTGCGCATCGGCCAGTGTCGGAAACACAATCTGCTCGACGTGCCGCCGTTCTGGTGTCGTGAAACTGGCGCGCCTCTGATCGTACGCCTGTTTGACGTCGTCGTCAGAAACTTCCATCCATTTCGCCAGCTCCGCCGGGGTCACCGTGACGATTGCGATCTTCCGGTATTCCGGGGCGCGGAACAGGATCTTGCGCTCGTCAAAATATTTCTTCAGTTCTTCCTCGGTCGGGCGTGGAATGTCGCCGGCTTGCGCCGGCCCGAGCGCGATATATTCGATGCTGCGCTGCTGATTTTCGAACTGGTTGACTGCATCAAGCCACGCTTTGGGGGCTGCGAGATCGGCAGAGACGCTGCCCAGAATCTGCCGGCGCAAGGTTTGCTGCCGCTGTTCGGCGACGAACCGTTGCTCGGAATAGCCCATATTGCGCAAGATCAGGTCGAATTTGGCTCGATCAAATTGGCCGTTGGCTGTTTGCAGCTTTGGATCCGAGGTAATGTGCCGTGCGATGTCGGCGTCGGACAGGCCGAGACCCATCTGGCGCACGCGTTGATCGAGTCCGGCCTGCGCAATCATCTCGCCAAGCACTTGCCGGTCAAGCCCGAGAGCGTTGGCGCGGTCGGCCGGTAGCGGCCGTCCAAGCTCGCGGCCGATCTGCTGCAGTCGATCTTGGTAATTTTGCCTGAAACGATCGATCGGGATTTCAACATCGCCGATCTTGGCAAGTGTGGCGCGGCCGAAGCCGCGAAAAATATCGTTGATGCCCCAGACGGCGAAGCTGCCCGCCAGCAGCGTCATGACCGCGGCCATGAGGCCCCGGCCAAGCCAATTTTCCGAGGCTTTGCGAATACCTCTGAGCATGCTGCCAACGTTGAAATGTGCCGATCGGTACAGCGCGGCGGTGCACTATAAGGATGGGTCAGTGCCGCCGCAACCGATGGCAATGAGCCGTAAAGCGCCTCTTTTCCGCCCGCAACCGGTCTGCTAACGGCTGTTTGTCGCAGGCGATACGACGATTTTTAGGGTTGCATCGAGATCAAGATGGCGCGCCGTCCGCTAGTTGCCGCGAACTGGAAAATGAACGGGCTGAAAGCCTCGGTCGCGGAGCTGGCAAAAATCATTGCCGGCGCGCGTGCCCTTGCCGCGGTCGACCTTGTGGTCTGTCCGCCGGCAACGCTCATCGCCGGCTTTGCGGCGAAAGCGCAGGGAACGCCCGTCGCTATCGGCGGTCAGGACTGCCACGCCGAGGCCGTGGGCGCCTATACCGGGGATATTTCCGCTGAAATGCTGCGGGATGCCGGAGCCACGGCCGTGATTGTCGGACATTCCGAGCGGCGCCGCTACCATGGCGAGACCGATGCGGCGGTTCGCGCCAAGGCCCTCGCGGCGAGGCGCGCCGGCCTTCTTGCCATTATCTGCATCGGTGAAACGCGCGCCGAGCGCGATGCCGGACACACCCGCGATGTATTGGGCACGCAGTTGGATGGTTCGTTGCCTGATGATGGCGAGAGCATCGCGATCGCCTACGAACCGATCTGGGCCATCGGCACCGGTCTAACGCCGACACGCGACGACGTCGGCGAGACGCACGCATTCATTCGAGCGCGATTGTCGTCGCGCTTTGCCGAAACCGGCCGCAATACGCGTATTCTCTACGGCGGCTCGGTCAAGCCAGGCAACGCAAAGGACCTGCTCCGAGTGGAAGATGTGGACGGGGCGCTTGTCGGTGGGGCAAGCCTCAATGCCGAAGAATTCCTGGCGATTGCCGGCGTGTACCGCAACCAGTGAGGCTCAGATCGGCGCGCGGTCTTTGCACGCAAAGAGCCATAGAAATGCCACCGCGGACCGTGTAGAGACCTCGCGGCTTCCTATATGAGAGGGGCGCCGGCGCAGTGGCAGCGTCGTTCTACTCCCTGGATTTGAGGCCACGGCGCTGGCGGATTTCGGAATGCTGACTGTCCTGATCGTTATTCATCTGATGCTGGTTATCGCGCTAATCGGCGTGGTGCTGCTGCAGAAGTCTGAGGGCGGCGGCCTCATCAGTTCAACGAGCGGGTTCCTCACCGGCCGCGGCACCGCCAATGTTTTGTCGCGTACAACGGCGCTATTGGCGGCAGGCTTCTTCGTCACCAGCCTAGTCCTATCGTGGTGGGCAAGCTTTCAGCGCCACCCCGCCTCAATCATCAACACTGGCGCTCCGGCGAGCCAAGAAGCGCCCGCCGGAACACCGCAACCGCCCCAATCCGGCCAAGGCGGCGGACTGCTCAATCAATTGCAGAAGGGTATTCCGACGCTGCCGTCAGGCCCTGGGGCGGCGCCGGGCCAGGAGCCCGTCCCCGCGCCGGGCGGACCGCAAGTCCCGCAATCCCGATAAGCGTAAGCGATCCTGCTTTGGCGACCATCGCAAGATTGAAAATGGCCACAAGCCGTTACTTACGGTTATGCCTAAACACATAAGTCCAATGCCTTGTAAAAACATGGTGTTTTGCCGTTCTTGCAAGCGGCTTTCCAATGACGCGCCAGCCATGCCGGAAAATAGCTCGTCGAATCGAGCAAGCCGCGCTAAGGGTTAGGTCCCATGGCGCGGTATATTTTTATCACCGGCGGCGTGGTCTCCTCACTCGGTAAGGGTCTCGCATCGGCGGCGCTTGGCGCGCTCCTACAGGCGCGCGGCTACAAAGTGCGGCTGCGTAAGCTCGACCCTTATTTGAACGTCGACCCCGGCACGATGTCGCCGTATCAACACGGCGAGGTTTTCGTCACTGATGACGGTGCCGAGACCGATCTCGACCTGGGTCATTACGAGCGTTTCACTGGCCGTCCGGCGACGCGCCAGGACAATATTACGACCGGCCGTATCTATCAGGAAATTCTCGCTAAGGAGCGGCGCGGCGATTATCTCGGCGCGACCATCCAGGTTATTCCGCACGTCACCAATGCCATTAAGGACTTCATTCGGGACGGCAACGATGAATTCGACTTCGTTTTGTGCGAGATCGGCGGCACCGTCGGCGATATCGAAGGCTTGCCTTATTTCGAAGCGATCCGTCAGCTCGGCAATGATCTGCCGCGCGGCCACACGGCCTACATTCATTTGACCCTGATGCCGTTCATACCGAGCGCTGGCGAACTGAAGACCAAACCAACGCAACATTCGGTTCGCGAATTGCGGGCGATCGGCATTCAGCCGGACATCTTATTGTGCCGCACTGATCGCGAAATTCCCTTGAGCGAACGACGCAAGCTGGCGCTGTTCTGCAATGTTCGCGAAAGCGCGGTGATCGAGGCCCGCGATGTCGACAACATTTACGCGGTGCCGGAGGCCTATCACGCCGCCGGCCTCGACAGTGAAGTGCTGACGGCATTCGGAATGGAGAACCCGCCGTCACCCGATTTGGCGACCTGGCATCTCATCAACGAGCGCATCCGCAACCCCGAAGGCGATGTCACGATCGCGGTGGTCGGCAAATATACGGGAATGAAGGATGCCTATAAATCGCTGATCGAGGCGCTCTCGCACGGCGGGGTGGCCAACAAGGTCAAGGTCAATCTCGATTGGATCGAAAGCGAGGTGTTCGAGAACGAGGATCCGGTGCCGTTTCTTGAACATGTTGACGGCATTTTGGTGCCGGGCGGATTTGGTCAGCGCGGTGCCGAGGGAAAAATTCGCGCCGCACAGTTCGCGCGTGAGCGCCGCGTGCCGTATTTTGGAATTTGCTTCGGTATGCAGATGGCCGTGATCGAGGCGGCGCGGAATCTTTGCGGCATCGAAGCCGCCAACTCCACGGAATTTGTCGCTACGGCCGAGCCGGTCGTCGGCCTCATGACCGAATGGATGAAGGGAAATGAGCTGCAAAAGCGCGGTCTGACTAGTGATATGGGAGGCACCATGCGGCTTGGCGCCTACCCGGCGGTGCTGCAGCGCGGCTCGCGGGTCTCACAAATCTATCATGCTACTGAGATTTCCGAACGCCATCGCCACCGTTACGAGGTCAACACCGCGTACAAGGACCGTTTGGCCCAGCATGGGATGCGCTTTTCAGGCATGTCCCCGGACGGCCTTCTGCCGGAAATAATCGAATATGATGATCATCCCTGGTTCGTTGGCGTGCAATTTCATCCCGAACTGAAATCGCGACCCTTTGCGCCGCACCCGCTATTTGCGTCCTTTATCAGCGCGGCGGTTGAGCAGAGCCGGCTGGTGTAATTTTCAAGCGCGGTCCCCAACCTGCCGTCAGGATGGGCGGCTCGGATCATCGAAATCGACGGCTTACATCTCATTCTCGGGAGGCAACTCATGATCTATGAAATGCGTATTTACCGCTGCGTACCCGGCAGACTTCCAGCTTTGCTGCAGCGCTTCGAGAAGGTCACGCTCAGCCTCTGGAAGAAACATGGCATCCGGCAGGCCGGTTTCTGGACCACGCTGGTCGGCGATTCCAATCACGAATTGACTTATCTGCTGGCCTGGGAGTCACTTGCCGAGCGAGAAAAGAAATGGACCGAGTTTATGAGCGATCCACAGTGGATTTCCGCGCGCGCCGAAAGCGAACGTGACGGTCCGATCATTCAGAATGCGCGCAACCAGATCCTTCAGCCGACCGCGTTTTCCGCGGTAACATGACTTGGAGCGCTGCCGCCACACCCAGGATCCGCGCCAGCAAGGCTGTGATGAGCGCAAAACCAAATTCGGTCGTTACCGTTGGCGAGGTCAAGTTCGGCAACGCCCTGCCGCTTGCCGTGATCGCCGGCCCCTGCGCCTTGGAAAGCCGCGAGCATGCTTTCGAAATGGCCGCCGCGCTCAAGGTGATCACCGGCAAGCTCGGGCTCGGTCTTGTCTATAAGACCTCGTTCGACAAGGCGAACCGCACCAGTGCATCGAGCGCGCGCGGGCTCGGTCTCGACAAGGCGCTCGCGATCTTCGCCGATTTGCGCGAGCGGCTTGGCATTTCACTTCTCACGGATGTGCACGAGCCAAGCCAATGCGGGGTCGTCGCGGAGGTGGTCGATGTTTTGCAGATACCGGCATTTCTCTGCCGCCAGACCGACTTGCTCATTGCCGCGGCAAAAACCGGACGCGCCATAAATGTCAAAAAAGGCCAGTTCCTCGCCCCGTGGGACATGGCCAATGTCGTCGCCAAGATTACCGGCGCGGGCAATCCCAATGTACTCGTGACTGAACGCGGCGTGTCCTTTGGCTACAACACACTCGTTTCGGACATGAGGGCGCTGCCGATCCTGGCTAAGATCGGCGCGCCAGTGATCTTCGATGCCACTCATTCGGTGCAGCAGCCCGGCGGGCAGGGCACTTCATCCGGCGGCGAGCGTGCTTTTGTTCCGGTACTGGCGCGCGCAGCAACCGCTGTAGGCATTGCGGGGCTGTTCATCGAGACCCATCAAGATCCCGACCACGCGCCGTCCGATGGGCCCAACATGATCCCGCTCAAGGATTTGCCCCCGTTGCTGGAGCGGCTAACGCAATTCGATCGGATCGCGAAAACAGGCTGAATTGCAAGCGCGGCGCGATGCAGCTCACTTTTCTTCCACTTTATGCGGCACGGCGGATGCAACATCAGCGTCCACAGTCGGGATCTCCGCTTCGGAGCAACCCGCAAGCCGCAGCGCGATCCGCAACCGCCCGCCGGCCTCCTGCAGAAGAGCGGCGGCTTTATCGGGCGTGCAGCCGTGCAAAATCAGCATCGCTTTCTTCACATTGCCGCCGGCCCGATCGAGCGCATCGCGGAGTTCATGCTCGCTGCGACCGCTGAGCCGGCGCAATATGTTTTGGCTGCGCCCGATCAGCTTCGCATTGACGGCTTGAACATCGACCATAAGACCTTCGTGCACGCGGCCCAGCCGTATCATCACCAATGTCGACAGCAGGTTGAGCGCCACGCGCTGGGCGGTGCCGGCTTTCATACGCGTTGAACCCGCGATCGGCTCGGGACCAGTCTCGAGCAAAATCGGACAATCCGCCTCGATGAGCAGCGGCGTCCCGCGATTATTGGCAATGCCGATGGCGAAGGCCCCGCGCCGTTTTGCCTCGCGCATACAGGCGACTGTGAACGGCGTGGTTCCGCTCGCGGCCACCGCGATAATGACATCCACGGATTCAATTTGATGTTGCCGGATCAGCCGCGCGGCCTGGTCAATCTGGTCTTCGGCGCCCTCAGCCGAGCGCAGGAGCGCATCCTTGCCGCCTGCCATCAGAAGCAACAGGCGTTCTGGTGGCCAGTTGAACGTCGGGATAAGCTCAGCGCCATCCTGGACGGCGAGACGACCGGACGTTCCCGCCCCAACATAAATCAGTCTTCCAGTGCCGGAGAGGCGCGTCTGCATCGCCGCTGCGGCTTGCTGTATGGCGGGCAGGGCCGCCCGCACCGCTGCGACCGCCGCCATCTGGCTTTCGATCAATGCGTCGAGGATATCGCCGGGTTCCCACCGATCGATATCCGAAAACCTTGGACTGGCGCGTTCAGTCTCCATGGATCCAATATCGGTGTCGCAGGCGTTGACTGGAATGAACCTTAAAACAAACCAAATTGGCCCTATTTTGTTCTTATAATCTGGCGCGATTCCATGACTTTAGGAAGTTGATGGCAGAACGAAATCTTCTGATTTTGGGCGTTGATGGCGGCGGGACACAGTCCCGGGCGCGCTTATGCGCCTATTCCGGGAGGTTGCTGGCCGAGGCCGCAGGCGGCCCGGCCAACCTGCGTCTGGGAATTGAGGCCAGTTTTTCATCGGTTCTCGATGCTGCACGCCAGTGTCTCAAGGATGCTGGGATGGCGCACCAGAATCTTTCGCGCATTGTCGCATGTCTCGCCCTGGCCGGTGCGAGCGAGCCGGGGCATTTGGATGCCGCCAAACGCCACCGGCACCCCTTTCGCGCCGCCGTTATCACCACCGACGCGCACGCCGCGTGCCTTGGAGCCCATGACGGCAGGGATGGAGGCGTGATAATTGCCGGGACCGGTACGGTGGCATGGGCGCTAATTAAAAGAAAAACTTATCGCGTTGGCGGCTGGGGCCTGCCTATCTCCGATGAAGGGAGTGGGGCATGGATCGGGAGCGAGGCGTTGCGTCGTGTGTTGTGGGCGCATGACGGTCGGATCGCATGGACGCCGCTGCTGCGCGAGCTGTTTGCGGATTTTTCCGACGATCCCCACGCGATCGTTGGCTGGACCGCTACGGCATCGCCGCGTGACTTTGGCGCCTTCGCGCCGCGTGTCGTCGACTACGCCCGGAACGACGATCCAGTGGCGATTGAATTGATGCGAACCGCCGCCGCCCACATCGATAGTCTTGCGGCAAGGTTGATTGCGCTTGGTGCTCCACAATTGGCTTTGGTTGGTGGATTTGCCGCGGCAGTGCAGCCGTGGCTTGCGCTGCAAACAACGTCGCGGCTCGTCCAGCCGGCTGGAGACGCGGTCCAAGGTGCACTGACGTTGGCTCGCGCGGCGGCGCAATCGCTGCAAGATGTTGCGTGATCTTTGCCAGGGTGTGAACGCGCATGAAACTTGCCGCCGGGATGGAAAGCGACTTGCAGGAAGCGGCGGCAGCGGTCGAGCGGCAGACCAATGTTCTGGCCGCGCCAACAACGGCCCTGATCCGCGAGCTCAGTCGTCATCCGCCGCGCGTGGTCGTTACCTGCGCGCGCGGCAGTTCGGCGCATGCGGCGACCTTTGCCAAGCACTTGATCGAACTTCGGCTTGGGATACCCGTCGCTGCCGCGGCGCCCAATATTGCGACCGTCTATCGCCGCGCATTGAGTCTAAAAGGTCAATTGTTCCTGACGATCTCGCAATCCGGCCGCAGCGACGATTTGATTGAGACCGCGGCGATGGCGCGAGCCGCGGGCGCGATCACGGCGGCTATCGTCAATGACTCAAAGAGCCCGCTGGCGGAGGTCTCACAAATCGTTCTGCCGCTTGGCGCAGAAACCGAACGAAGCGTCGCCGCGACCAAGAGCTTCATCGCATCGCTTGCGGCGCTATTGCAGCTTACAGCGTTTTGGACCGATGATCCTGCAATGCGGTCGGCCCATGGGCGGCTGCCAAATCGTCTGGCGCAAGCAGGACGACTTGATTGGGCCCCAGCGCTTGCTTCGCTCACCGGCGCTGACAGCATGATTACGCTTGGCCGCGGCCCCACGCTTGCGATAGCCCGCGAGGCTGCTTTGAAACTAAAAGAAACGTGCGAGCTCCACGCCGAGGCATTCAGTGCCGCTGAGTTCCGCCATGGACCAATTGCGCTTATTTCCGGAGCCTTGCCGATCCTTGCTTTCAATCCAGGGGATGATGCCGCGGCCAGTTTGACGGCTCTGGTCGCCGATTTACGCCGCAAGGGCGTTCGTGTGCTCGTCGCCGAGCCTGGAAATTCGCGCGACGATCGCTTGCCGGTCTTACCGCCCGATCATCCGGACGCCGATGCAATCTGCATGATCCAAAGCTTTTACGCCTTGTTGGTCAAACTCGCAGCGCAGCGCGGCACCGATGCGGATCGGCCACGGCATTTGCAAAAAGTAACGCGCACGCGATGAGTGCCAAAGCCAGCCGCCGGCCGCACGCAATCGCCGCGAGCTGCGTCTTTGATGGCGCAGTCGCGCATCGCAATGCCGCGGTCATCATTATTGATGACCGGATCGAGAGCGTTGTGCAGCACGCCGAGCTTTCCGGCAATTTGCCCGTGTATGAATTGCCGCCGGGCGCGTGGTTGGCGCCAGGCTTTATCGACCTTCAGGTCAACGGCGGTGGCGATGTTCTGTTTAATGATGCACCAACACCTGAGACGATACGCCAGATCGTAGCGGCGCATCGCCGGTTCGGCACCACAGCCTTGCTTCCTACCTTGATCAGCGACAGCCCGGCAAAAATGAACGCCGCCGTGGCGGCGGTTGACGAGCTCAGCGGTGCCCACCCCAGCGTTCTCGGCATCCACCTCGAAGGTCCGTTCCTCTCCCCGGAAAAGGCTGGCGTGCACGCGCCGCGCCACATTAGGCATCCGACCGCAAATGATCTCGATCTAATTACGGCACGTCGCCGAGGCGTGACCCTTGTCACCCTGGCGCCCGAGCAGGTGCCGCCTGACTTTGTGGGCAAGCTCACAAGGGCGGGGGTGCGCGTCGCGCTCGGCCATTCCATGGCGACCTATGAACAAACACGCGAAGCCATCGCCGCCGGCTTGGCCGGTTTCACGCATCTATTCAACGCCATGCGAGGGCTCGACTCGCGCGAGCCGGGGCCGATTGCTGCGGCGCTGGATTGCACCGATGTGTGGTACGGCCTCATCGTCGATGGCGTTCACGTTGCTCCGGCGATGCTGCGGCTGGCATTGCGGGGCCGCGGCCGACCAATTCTGGTGACGGATGCGATGCCACCGGTCGGCGGCACGCGCGCGACATTTGCCCTCAACGGCGACAAAATTTCTGTACGGGATGGGCGTTGCATGCGGCAAGACGGGCGGCTCGCCGGAAGCTGCCTCGACATGGCCAGCGCGGTGCGCAATTGCGTGCGCTTGCTGGGCGTGCCGCTGACAGATGCGCTCCGTTTCGCCTCGACGCAGCCAGCTGAATTTGTTGGGCTCGACGCGAAGCTTGGTAGAATCGCGCCGGGATTGCGCGCTGATCTGGTGGCGATCGATTGCGAAACTATCGAGGTGCATCACACCTGGGTTGCCGGTGAACGTGAATAAATTCGCTGGCGCGACTACGCGAGCATATCGCGTGTAAGCGGGATCACCTTGCGGCCATAGAGTTCGATGCAGCGCATGATCTTTTCATGTGAAAGCGTTCCAGCGCTGTATTTCATGTGAAAACGTGAAATGCCGAGTGCTTTGGCTGTCGTTGAGATCCGTCGCGCGACTGTCTCCGGCGCACCGACATAGAGCGAACCGCGTTCGATTTCGCTGTCGAATTGCGTTCGAGTCATGGGCTGCCAGCCGCGTTCGGCGCCTATGCGGTCGCGCATTTTTTTGTAATCCGGCCAGAGCTCCTCACGCGCCTTGTCGTCGGTCTCGGCGACGTAGCCGTGCGAATGCACACCGATCTCGCGCACCGGGCGGCCGAACTGTGCAAAGGCGCGGTGATAGAGGTCGACATAAGGACGAAAGCGATTGGGATCGCCGCCAATGATGGCCAGCATCAGCGGCAGATCGTAATGCGCCGCGCGAACGACGGACTCCGGACTGCCACCGACGCCAATCCAGGTCTTGAGTGTGCCGCTCTCGATCGGCGGAAATATGCGTTGATTGGTGAGGGGAGGGCGCGTTTGACCTCGCCACGTGACTGGCTCGTTCTTCAAGATTGCCGCAAACAGATCGAGTTTGTCGTCAAACAGCGTTTCGTATTTCGATAGGTCGTAGCCGAACAGCGGAAACGACTCAGTGAACGAGCCGCGCCCGAGGATTACCTCGGCGCGCCCGCTCGATATCGCATTGACGGTTGAGAACCGCTGAAAGACCCGAATGGGATCATCTGACGAAAGCACGGTAACAGACGAGGCCAGGTGAATACGCGTCGTGCGCGAGGCGATAGCGCCAAGCAGCACTTCGGGGGAGGAAATAGCAAAATCCGGCCGATGATGCTCACCCAGGCCGATGCAATACACGCCGACCTCGTCGGCAAGCACTGACTCTTCAATCACGTTCCGGATCACCTGAGCATGGGTCAGCACTTGCCCGTCGGAGCCAGCTTGAATGTCGCCGAAGGTGTCAAGACCAAGTTCAATTTGTTGCGCCATCAGTTCGTCTCATCAATTTTGGTATGACTACCCGGCCCGGAGGTATTTGTCATAACAGCGGATCACGACTTACCAGAGCACCCTGGCTTGGCGATCTATTGTGTTCAATTGCTGCAGCGCGAACACCCGGGGACTGCAAATTTCGGAAAAATCGGCTATTCATCGGTTGAGCGTTAGTCACCGGTCGCAGCCGGGCCGGAGGTTTTGTCGCGTAGGGAGAGTTTGGAGATCGTCATGCTCAGCGCGGAACAGAATGATCGCATCACCCGCGTTGGTCCCGATAAGCCAGCTGGACGGGTGTTGCGGCGTTATTGGCAGCCGGCGGCTTTGGTCGACGAACTGAGCGGTAACCGGCCGCTCAAGGCGGTAAAGCTTCTGGGGGAAGAGCTCGTGATCTTCCGCGACGACAAGGGACGCTATGGGCTCCTCGGCCGCTCCTGTCCACATCGCGGCACCGACCTTGCCTATGGACGCCTCGAAGATGGCGGCCTGCGCTGCGCGTTCCACGGTTGGCTATTCGACATCAAGGGCCAATGCCTGCAAACGCCTGCGGAGCCGGCGGACAGCAACTTGTGTCGCAATATCCGGCAAAAGGCCTATCCGGTGATCGAGCGTAGCGGAATTTTGTTTGCCTATTTGGGACCCAGCGTACCGCCGGAATTTCCGCGGTTCGATTGCTTCATCGCTCCGAATTCGCACACCTTTGCTTTCAAGGGAAAGATCGCCTGTAACTGGCTTCAGTCGCTTGAAGTCGGAATTGATCCGGCGCATACGTCGTTCTTGCATCGGTTTTTTCACGACGAGGATCCAAAACAAGGTTACGGCAAACTGTTTCGCGATACGTCAATCGATTCCGCAATGCCGATGACAAAAATCATGCGCGAATTTCCTAGACCGCGCATCGACGTCGAAACGACCGATTTTGGATTCCGCATATTGACGCTGCGTCGGATCGATGCGCAAAACACCCATGTCCGCGTGACGAATTTGGTCTTTCCAAATGCTTTCGTCATTCCGATGAGCCGCGAAATGACCATCACGCAGTGGCATGTGCCGATCGACGATACCACCCATTATTGGTACGCCATCTTCACCAGCTTCGGAACTCCCGTCGACAAGGACGAGATGCGGAGCCAGCGCCTGCAGCTCTATGAATTGCCCGACTACGTTCCGCGCAAAAACAAGAACAACAATTACGGTTTCGATCGGCACGAGCAGGAGCACGAGACATATACCGGGATGGGCGCCGACATTAACGTTCACGATCAGTGGGCTTGTGAGTCGATGGGGCCGATCGCCGACCGAACCCAGGAGCATCTCGGTCAATCGGACAAGGCGATCGCCGCCTATCGGCGGCTGTTGCGGTCCGCGATCGATGCCACGGAGAAGGGCGGCTCCCCGCCGATCATTTTTGATGCAGCCGCTGCAAGGGCGATGACTGGGCCACCAGCCATCGATGGTATTGGTCCGACGGACGACTGGCGCGGCTACTGGCAGCGAACCGATGCCAACAAACGCAGCGCCGCCAGCTGGGCCGATTCGTTCTAAGCGCAGCGGGGCGGGAAGCCGGGAGCACATCGGGCAGCAACATGTCCTCGCACAAACGCCGGTCGTTGGCTCGAAGCTTCGTCGATCGGTACGGCTTATGGAGTGAAGCGCAAGCCCGCGCCGCCGCGGCTGTCGACAAAGCGATCGTCCAAAAGAGCCTCGAACTGGTGCGCTTTTCATTTCCGGATCAACACGGCGTCTTGCGCGGCAAAACGCTTCTGGCTGGGGAAGCATCGCAGGCGCTGCGCAACGGCGTCACAATGACCAGCACCTTGTTTGCCAAGGACACTGCCCATCGCACCGTTTTTCCCGTCTTCGGGCCCGGCGCTGGAATAGGCGTGCTCGAAATGGGCGGGGCCGGCAACTTCATCATGGTGGCCGATCCGCGAACTTTTCGCACGCTGCCTTGGGCCGACAATACGGGCTGGGTTTTATGTGATTGCTATTTTGCCAATGGCAGGAAAGTCCCGATCGCAACCCGACACCTTTATTGCGACGCGGTCGCCAAGCTTCGGAAAGCCGGTTTCGATTTTGCCGCTGGCATCGAAATCGAGTTTCACCTGTTCAAGATCGAAGACGCGCGGCTTGGCGCCGACACGCTGAGCTGGCCGGCCGAACCGCCGCTGGTGAGCCACACGACGCACGGCTATCAATACCTGACGGAAGGCCGTTACGATCAGATCGCGTCTGTCCTTGATATCTTACGCAAGAACGTCGTTGCTCTGGGGCTGCCGCTGCAATCGCTCGAAGTTGAATTCGGGCCGAGCCAATATGAACTCACCTTCGCTGCCGAAATCGGCGTTACCGCTGGCGACATCATGGTGCTGCTTCGCAGCGCGCTTAAACAGGTGGCGTGGCGGCACGGTTATCTCGTAAGCTTCATGTGCCGCCCGCGCCTGCCCAATA
>Ga0187801_10000037_pt1 | contig 26589 bp, 20 predicted proteins | sample NC_wetland_sal_i_10_FD_132465 | JGI IMG/M metagenome (GOLD analysis project Ga0187801, IMG submission 132465) | Wetland sediment microbial communities from Neuse River Estuary, North Carolina, USA - Control_1 | ecosystem: Environmental > Aquatic > Freshwater > Wetlands > Sediment | place: USA...
GCGCTAAAAAGCGCTACCAGCAAGTGATCTATGGCGTTCTCTCCCTGGGTTGGCGCAATTCCGCGCGGCACTGGCATCGCTATCAATCGGCCTACCTGCTTCTTGCCGGCCTCGCTACACCACTGGTGCTCTCGGTCCATACGGTTGTGAGCTTCGATTTCGCTGTGGCGATTGTTCCCGGCTGGCACACCACCATCTTCCCGCCATACTTCGTCGCCGGCGCCATCTACTCCGGCTTCGCCATGGTGCTCACTCTCGCGATTCCGCTCCGAAAAGCTTATGGCCTGGAAGATTTCATCACCATGCGCCACCTCGACAACTGCGCCAAGGTCATGCTTGCCACTGGCCTCATCGTTGCCTACGGCTACTTCATCGAATTTTTCATGGCCTTCTACAGCGGCAACAAGTTTGATGTCTTCCTTGCCGAACAGCGACTGCACGGGCCCTATTCGCACTTTTACTTTGCGTTGATCCTTTGCAACATTCTGACGCCGCAACTGCTGTGGTTTGAAAAAGTGCGCCGCAACGTGCTTGCCCTCTTCCTGATGTCGTTGGTCATCAATACCGGCATGTGGCTGGAGCGGTTCGTTATCGTAGTCATCTCGCTGACCCGCGACTTTATGCCCTCTGCCTGGGGCCGTTACTCTCCCACGTTCTGGGATTACAGCACCTTTGTCGGAACCCTGGGCCTGTTTGTCATGCTCTTCTATCTGTTCGTGCGTGGATTGCCCGCCATCGCCATCTCTGAGATGCGCGAACTTGTGGCGCACGAAGCACATTCGAAGAAGGATCGCCAATGACGGAACATCGCTCCCAACTGCATGGCGTAATGGGCGAGTTCGAGACGCCGGAACAATTGCTTGCCGCCGCCAAAAAGGCGCGTGAAGCCGGCTATAAACACGTGGATGCCTATACCCCGTTCCCCATCGAGGGACTCGCTCAAGCCATCGGCTTCCGCTGGACCGCCGTGCCACTTATCACACTCATTGGCGGAGTCGGTGGAGGTCTCACGGGATTTGGCCTGCAATACTGGTGCTCGGCCATTACTTATCCCCTCAACATCGCTGGACGTCCGTTGAACAGCTGGCCTGCTTTCATCCCCGTTACTTTCGAATTGACCGTTCTCGGGGCCTCCCTCTTTGCCGTTATCGGCATGCTCGCGCTCAACAAGCTCCCGCAGCCGTATCATCCGGTCTTCAACGTGGAGCGCTTTACCCAAGCTTCCACCGACCGCTTCTTCCTCGTGATTGAAGCGCGCGATCCCAAGTTCAATCTGGCGGAAAGTTCCAGGTTTCTCCAGGAACACTCTGCACGGCATGTCACCGAGGTGAAGGATGAAGAGTAAGTCCTCACTGCTCGCGGCACTGTGCCTGCTTGTGCTTGCTGTCGCCGGCTGCGGCACTACGCTGCGCCAGGACATGGCCAATCAACCGCGCCAGAATCCGCTTTCGCCCGCGGCGTTTTTTCAGGATGGACGCTCCGAGCGGCCTCTGATGGAAAATACGGTTGCCCGCGGCTCGCTTGAAGATGACGCGCTCTTTGTTCCCAAGGAATCCAATGCTTTTCCACTTCCGCTCACGCGGGAACTGCTCGATCGCGGGCAGGATCGCTACAATATTTTCTGCTCGCCTTGCCACGGACTTCAGGGCGACGGCCAGGGCATGGTCACCATGCGCGGCATGAAGCATCCGCCGACGTACCATCAGGAGCGCTTGCGAAACGAGCCCAACGGCTATCTGTATGACGTGGTGACAAACGGTTTCGGCGCCATGAACGGCTATTCCGCGCAGCTCACTCCGCACGATCGCTGGGCCATTATTGCTTACGTTCGCGCGCTGCAGCTCAGCCGCAATGCGCATGTCGCCGATTTGCCGGCGAATCTGAGGGAGAAGCTCATGGCCGGAGGGGCCGCACAATGAACGCGCAAGACTACCAGGCACCCGCGAGCGTCAGCCGCGTTCAGAGCGGCGGATTGTTCATCGGCGGCGCGGCGTTGTTGCTCGCGATCTTCGGAGCAATTACCTCGCCCGACAAGTTTTATCAATCTTATCTCTTCAGCTACCTGCTCGTTCTGGGTTTGACGCTTGGCTCGCTGGGCCTGCTCATGTTGCAGCATCTCACCAGCGGCCACTGGGGCGTCGTGATTCGCCGGCCGCTCGAAGCCGCTTCCCGAAACATCTGGCTAATGCTTCTGATGTTTATTCCCATCGTCTTCGGCATGAAGTCGCTTTACAGCGCATGGCTCGATCCGGAGCAGTTGAAGGCGCACCCGCTTTCGGATTATCAGCAGCGTTATCTGACGCACAATGGTTTCCTGTTCCGCGCAGTGCTCTACTTTGTGATCTGGTTTGTGCTGGTGCTGCTCTTTAACGCCTGGTCCAAGCAACAGGACACGAACCAGGAAGACCGCGCGTTGCGCCGCCGCATCAAACTATTTGCCGGACCCGGTATCATCCTCTACATCCTGGCCATGACCTTTGCTTCCGTTGACTGGGTCATGTCACTTTCGCCGCACTGGGCCTCCACTATCTACGGTTTCATCTTTGTTGGGGCGCAGGCGATCAGCGCCATGTGCCTGATGATCATTGTGGTCGTGCTACTCTCGGGATCCGAGCCCTATGCCAGCCTCGTCCAGGAGCGGCACCTGCACGATCTTGGCAAGCTGCTCTTTGCCTTCAACATGCTCTGGGCCTATTTTGATTTTTCCCAACTGCTCATCATCTGGTCTGGCAACCAGCCGGAAGAGATCAGCTTCTACCGCACACGGCTGTACGGCCAGTGGGGCGTGGTGGCCGTGATCGTGCTGCTATTCAGCTTTGCGCTTCCTTTCCTCGTGCTGTTGTCTCGCGACGTCAAACGTAACGCCAGTCTCATTTGGAAAGTAGCGCTGTGGATGCTCGTCTTTCGGCTTGTGGACCTCTACTGGATGACCCGGCCGGAATTTACGTCGCGAGCCTGGCCCACCTGGCTGGACCTTGTCGTGCCTGTCGCGCTGGTCGGATTGTGGGTTGGCTTTTTTGCCAGAAACCTGAAACAGCGCCCATTATTGCCCCTGGGAGATCCGAAGCTTGCGGAGGCCATAGCGCATCATGAGCACTGAGCATCACAACCAAGGCCAAGATGCCAATGGAGGGCCGGTTCACGCGGACGTTTCCTTCGAGCCGCGCGATGTGCGCACTTCCCTGATTCTGAAGTTCCTGTTCTACCTCGGCGTCACGATCGTCGCGTCGTACATTCTCACCTTCGGCATCTACCGCGGCCTGAAGAGCTTTTGGGCGGACTCTTACTCCCAGCCCATGCCTTCGCGCCTGGAAGCCGGTCCGACCATGCCTCCTGAGCCGCGCATGCAGGGCATGCCCGGCCACTTGACCGACCCGCAGCAGGATTTGCGGGACAAGTTAAAGGCCGATACCGAAGCCAACAAGGCGTTGGCGTGGATCGACCGACAATCCGGCATCGCGCAGATTCCCGTGAAAGACGCGATGCAACTGATCGTTGAAAAAGGTTTGCCGGCAGTGGCAGCACCGCCGGCGGAAAAGAAGTAAGAACGATGAAAGCACTACGCAGTTTTATGGTTATGGCAGCGCTGCTGTTTTGCGGCATCTTCGGCCGCGCTCAGATGATTCCGGACAACGTCGGCAAATCCTCGAACGGCTTGCCTCCGGCCCTCGTCAACGTGGGCTTTGATCCACAACTCAGGGCACAGATCCCGTTGGATGCGCCCTTCGTCGACGAGTACGGACAACCCGCCGCTCTGCGCGAATATTCGGGCAAAAAACCAGTTGTACTGGCCTTCGTCTATTTCACTTGTCCGATGCTTTGCAACCAGGTGGAGCAAGCCCTGGTCGGCACGCTCAAGATGATCTCCTTCAACCCCGGGACGGATTATGACGTTGTGTTCATCAGCTTTGACCCGAATGACAAACCAGACGCGGCGCTGAAGAAAAAGCACGAGGCGTTGTCTCGTTTCGCGCGTCCCTCCACCGAGGCGGGCTGGCATTTTCTGACTGGCACGCGGGAGTCCATTGACGCGGTCACCAAAGCCGCCGATTTCCGCTTCACGTATGACCCGAAGACCATGCTCTTCGGCCATGCCAGCGGCATCCTTCTCCTGACTCCGGATGGCCGCATCTCGCGCTACTTTTTCGGAGTGGATTACCCGCCGAGCAATGTGCGGCTGGGCCTTGTTGATGCGTCCGCCGGAAAAATCGGGACACCGGTCGACCACCTGTTGCTGTTCTGTTACCAGTATGATCCGACGACGGCCCGGTACAGCGCCACCATCCTCACCGTCATCCGCATGGGCGGAGTCGTGACACTATTTTGCCTGGCCATCGGTTTTGTGATTTTCCGCCGGCGGGAGCAGCGTGGCGCCAGCAGCGGAAATACCGGGCCGGGTTCGCCGACGCAAGGAGCACATTAGAGCCGTGCAGTCACCGCTTCCATTCTTTCCAGAGCAGGCCTCCAATTTCGCAGGAAAAGTGGATGTCCTCTTTTTATTTGTTTTGCTTACTTGTTTGTTTTTTGCCGTTCTTGTGACAGTGCTTACCATTTATGCGGCTTTCAAGTACCGCCGGAACAAGCCCGGCGAAGTCGGTTCCGAAGTCGAGGGCAACACCCTCCTGGAAATCGGATGGACTACCATCCCCCTGGTTCTGGCCCTGGGAATGTTTGCGTGGGGCGCGGTTGTGTACGTGAACTACCGGACCGCCCCGAAGGACACGCTGGATATTTACGTGGTGGGCAAGCAGTGGATGTGGAAGCTGCAACAGCCCAACGGCAAAAGAGAAATCAACGAACTGCATATTCCCGTCAACCGCAACATCAAGCTGATTCTGGGCAGCGAAGACGTCATCCACAATTTCTACGTTCCTGCGTTCCGCGTGAAGATGGACGTCGTGCCTGGCCGCTACAATACCATGTGGTTCCGTGCCACCAAGGTCGGCAAGTACCACTTCTTCTGTTCGCAGTATTGCGGCACCAACCACGCCGTCATGGGCGGCTGGGTCACCGTGCAGGAACCTGCGGATTATGCCGCCTGGCTCTCCGATGAAACGGGCGATGTCAATCCCGCTTCCGCCGGGGAAAGACTCTTCTCTCAACTGGCGTGCAACACTTGCCATCTCGCGAATGGCACGGGCCGCGCTCCATCGCTCAACGGGGTCTACGGCGCCAAGGTTCTTCTTGCGGATGGCACCATCGTGACCGCGGACGATGCCTACATCCGTGAATCGATTCTGCAGCCCAAAGCAAAGATCGTGGCTGGGTATCAGCCTGTGATGCCCACGTTCCAGGGCCTGGTGTCGGAGGAGCAGATCCTGAATCTGACCGCTTACATCAAGTCCCTGCAGTCGCAGCCTGTGCCTGCCAAGGGTGCGGGAATTGCGCCAGCAACGACGGGGAAGAAATAGCTATGAGTACGACGACATCCAACGGACCGGCCCTGCGTCTGCCGGAAAAGCATTATCTGAACGCCACCTACGGCATCCGTTCGTGGCTGCTGACCACTGATCACAAGCGGATTGCGCTCTTGTATCTGGCGTCGGTCACCTTCTTCTTTTTCATTGGCGGGTTTTTCGCCATGATGATCCGCCTGCACCTGCTCACGCCCAGCGGCTATCTCTTGTCCGCCGATGCGTACAACCGCATGTTCACCATGCACGGCGTGGCCATGATCTTTTTCTTCCTCATTCCTTCCATTCCCGCCGTCCTGGGCAATTTCCTGATCCCCCTGATGATTGGCGCGAAGGACCTGGCCTTTCCGAAAATCAATCTTCTCAGCTGGTACATCTACATCGTTGGCGGCGCTTTCACGCTCTATTCCATGGTGACCGGTGGATTGGATACGGGCTGGACGTTTTATACGCCGCTGAGCACGGTGTACTCAAATTCCGCCGTGGCCCCAGCCGTGGTTGGCATTTTCATCACGGGATTCTCCTCGATTCTGACCGGCTTGAATTTTCTTGTGACCGTGCACACTATGCGTGCGCCGGGCATGACCTGGTTCCGCCTGCCTCTTTTCGTTTGGGCTCACTACGCCACTTCAGTTGTCATGATCCTTGGGACACCCGTTGTGGCTATCACACTCGCGCTCGCCGGCATGGAGCGCCTCTTCGGCTTGGGCTTTTTCAATCCGGCCATGGGTGGCGACCCCATTCTCTTCCAGCACCTGTTCTGGTTCTATTCGCACCCGGCCGTGTACATCATGATTCTTCCAGCGATGGGCGTCATCAGTGAACTGATTCCGACCTTCGCCCGCAAGAAGCTTTTCGGCTATCACTTCGTCGCGGCGGCCAGCCTGGCTATTGCGGTGATCGGCTTCCTGGTGTGGACTCACCACATGTTCCTGACCGGACAATCGACCTATGCCGCACTGGCGTTTTCCTTCCTCACCTTCCTGGTGGCGATTCCCTCCGCGGTGAAGACGTTCAACTGGACGGCTACCCTTTTCGGCGGGTCCATCTCGTTTGATACGCCGATGCTCTACGCTTTTGGCTTCCTGGGTTTGTTCTTGATCGGCGGCCTCACGGGACTGTTCCTTGGCTGCCTGGGCATCGACATGCACGTCCACGACACTTATTTCGTCGTTGCCCACTTCCACTACATCATGGTCGGCGGCGCCGTGATGGGCTATCTCGGTGGCTTGCACTTCTGGTGGCCGAAGATTACCGGCCGCATGTACCCAGAGTGGCTGGCGCGCATTGCGGCGCTCATCCTTTTCGTCGGATTCAACCTCACCTTCTTCCCGCAATTTGTGCTCGGCTATCTCGGCATGCCGCGTCGTTACCATGTGTATCCACCGGAATTCCAGGTCTACAACGTGATGTCCACCGCCGGCGCTTCCATCCTGGCTGTCGGCTATCTTTTGCCCATGATTTATCTCACTTGGGCGGCGTTCTATGGGAAGGTCGCGGGAGAGAATCCCTGGCCCGCCACGGGGCTGGAATGGAAGACGCCTTCGCCCCCGCCAACCGAGAATTTTGAAGAGACTCCTGTGGTTACCTGGGACGCTTACGACTTTCACAATCGGCCCGACCTCGGACTGGACGTACCTGGACATCCCGCGGCTGTGCCAACCCACGGGGACGACTGAAGAATCGCCGGGTTTCGACCCGGTCACAGGCGATTAGTTGACGCCTGAAACTGACGGATAGAGGAGTACGGAGTGCATCGCACCGGCGAACTGTACGGGCAATTCAAGACTCTCGAGCAGCAGAAAGAGACTGCCACGCTCGGGATGTGGATCTTCCTGGTCACCGAGGTCCTGTTTTTCGGTGGCATGTTCCTGACCTACACCGTTAACCGCCACATGTACTTTACGGCTTTTGGCGTGGGTGGAAATATGCTGGACCTAAGGCTCGGCGCGACCAACACCGTCGTCCTCATTGCCAGTAGCTTTACCATGGCGATGTCTGTCTGGTCGGCCCAGACCAACCGGAAGAAGCTGCTTCCGCTGTGTTTGATATTGACCCTGGTCCTGGGCTGCGCCTTCTTAGGGATCAAGTATGTTGAGTACAAGCAAAAATTCGATCACCACCTGGTCCCTGGCCATTCGTTCGACCTCACCTATCGAATTAACCATCCGGCACCGGGCGACGATCCCAGCGAGCTCGAGAACGAACGAAAAGAAATTGAGGACGCACTTCGGACCGAGGCTCCTGGAAATCCTCAGCAAGCTCTGACTGCGCTCAATGCCCATGCGCAGCTTTACTTCTCCCTGTATTTCGGCAATACCGGGGTCCACGCCCTTCACATGGTTGTTGGTGCGGGACTTCTCATATGGGTAATCAAGGAGTCATTCAAAGGCCGTTTTTCGGCCAGCTATAATACCCCGATAGAAATCATAGGCTTGTACTGGCACTTCGTCGATATTGTGTGGATTTACTTGTTTGCTCTACTCTACTTGATTAATCGGCACCCGGTTTGACGAAAAAAGCGAGGTACTTGTGTCCGAACACGTCGTTTCTCCAAAAATCTATGTGGTGATCCTGCTTGCATTGTTGCTGGGCACCTACCTTACCGTCTCTGCTGCGCTGAGAGACTTTGGCCCATGGAACATTGTCATTGCCCTCGCCATCGCGACCACCAAAGCTACCCTCGTTGTGCTCTACTTCATGCACGCGCGCTACAGTCCGAAGCGCACCCAGCTTGTCATTATGTGTGGCGTCTTCTGGCTTGCACTTCTTCTCTTCATGACCATGAGCGACTACGTTTCCCGGATTGACTACCGCGGTGTCCGTTTCCCCGCGAGCCAGAACGTGACCTTTGACCTCTCCCGGCACAGTTGAGGCTGGATTCTCCTAATATCCATTCTTTAGCCACACAAGGGAGGCCGAGAGGCCTCCCATTTCGTTTTCTGCTAGAGAAAGCAAGTCCAATCCCTGGATGGAAGACGAACAACAGCGAATAACAAAGATCTTCGATTTCGTGAAGAGGAAAAACTTTCCTGGAGAAATTTCTGAGGGCAAAAATGAAGTGAGGGGAAGAACGAACCGGCCCAGCCCTCAATCCCCTAAAGGGATCCTCGGCTCGTCTCCCCCACCCCTTGAGGGATTGCAAACGGTTGGCCAATATAACATGCTTATTTTCAGCGCGTTAAAGTCTGGACCCTGGTAAAAATGCACTACCCCCGGGGAAAAAATTACTCAGACTCCAAAAGCGAAAATTTTTTCCTCTTCGAATAGCTATCGATTTCCTCATCCGTCGCCCCGTCAACTTGACCATTCCGTGCACGTGTTGCTATGTTGAATGATTATACTGGGCTCAGTCTACTCACTGGGTGCCAGGGCTCCTGTGGAGGGAGCGCTTTTCTTTATGGCTCTCAGCAAACTGGTTGTGCGAGGGGCGCGGCAGCACAACCTGAAAAACATCAGCCTGGAGATCCCTCGCAACACGCTCACGGTGATTACCGGTCTATCCGGTTCCGGCAAGTCTTCCCTTGCATTCGACACGATTTACGCAGAGGGCCAGCGAAGATACGTCGAATCTCTTTCCGCCTACGCGCGTCAGTTCCTGGACCAGATGGAGCGCCCTGAGGTCGACGTCATCGAGGGCCTGTCACCTTCGATTGCGATCGAGCAGAAAACCACGACGCGGTCGCCTCGCTCCACCGTCGGCACCATCACCGAGATCTACGATTACTTGCGCGTAGTCTACAGCTCGGTCGGCGTGCCGCACTGCCCGAACTGCGGCAAGCCCATTACACGCCAGTCCAGCGAACAGATTGTTCAAGCGATTCTTCAGGGCGAACTCTGCAAGCCGGACGACCGCATCATGATTCTCGCGCCCATCGTGCGCGGCCGGAAAGGCGCCTATCGCAAGGAACTCGAAAAGCTCGCGCAGGACGGTTTCGTGCGCGTGCGCATCAATGGCGAGCTGCTGCCGCTGGATGAAACCCCGGTGCTGGACAAGCGCAAGAATCACACCATCGAAGTGGTCATAGACCGCCTGTTGGTGAAACAGGGCATCGCTTCCCGGCTCGAACAGTCCATTGCGACTGCCTTAAAGCTGGGCCAAGGCTTGGTGACGGTCGCGGTTGTGGGTGGCAAAGAGCACACCTTTTCCGAAAGACTAGCTTGCCCCGATTGTGGTCTGTCCGTGCCGCAACTCGAGCCGCGTTCATTCAGTTTCAATTCGCCCTATGGCGCGTGCCCGGAGTGCCACGGCTTGGGCTCCAAGTACGATTTCGATCCCGCGAAAGTAGTTGTGGATTGGACGCGACCGCTTTTTGACGGGGGACTTGGCCCGGGTTCGGCCTCCGCCATCTTGAAGCGCACACTTGAACTCGGTGCCTATGCGCACGGATTCCACTTAGACACGCCGTTCGAAAAATATCCCGCGCGCGTGCAGAATCTTCTGCTCTATGGCTATCCTCCCTCCGGCGCAAGAAAGACCGCGGGAGATGGCGGCGGCAAAACATCCAGCATGGAAAAAGGATTTCGTTTCCAGGGCATTCTGAAATTTCTGGAGCGCAATTTTGAGGAATCGAATTCCGATTCGTACCGCGAGTGGATGACGCAATACATGTCGGCCACGCTTTGCAGCGCGTGCCTAGGCCGGCGTTTGCGTCCGGAATCGCTTGCGGTCAAGCTGGGCGGGTGGTCCATCTCTGATTTCACGGCGCTCGCTCTCAGCGACGCGCGGCCTGCGGTCGACAAGATCCTCTCCCAGTTGACGCCCCGGCAAAAGGAAGTCGCCGCCAGGCCCCTCGCGGAAATCGGCGAGCGCCTGGACTTCCTGCTGGCCGTGGGCCTCGGCTATTTGAGCCTGGAGCGTTCCGCGGCTACCCTCTCCGGTGGCGAAGCCCAGCGGATTCGCCTGGCCACGCAGATCGGCTCGCGCCTTCGTGGCGTGCTCTACGTGCTGGATGAGCCTTCCATCGGGCTGCACGCGCGCGACAACAACCGCCTGCTTCACTCGCTTGAGCAATTGCGCAATCTCGGCAACACCGTGTTGGTGGTGGAGCACGACGAGGACACCATTCGCCGCGCCGATTATGTTGTGGACCTCGGCCCGGGTGCCGGAAACGCAGGCGGCTACCTGGTGGCCACGGGAAAGCCCGAAGAAATTGCCGCTGCACCCGATTCTCTGACCGGACGCTATCTTTCCGGCGCTGCGGAAATTCCTGTACCGGGAAAGCGCCGCAGTCCTAATGGAAAAGGGATCCAGATTCTTGGCGCGCATGCCAACAACCTGAAAGATGTGGACGTCTCTCTTCCGCTGGGATTGTTCACTGTTGTTACGGGCGTGTCTGGCTCAGGAAAATCCACGCTGGTCAATGACATCCTCTATCGCGCGCTGGCGCAAAAGCTTTATCGCTCCATGGAGCCGCCCGGACCGCACAAAATGATCCTGGGCATCGAACACATCGACAAAGTGATCGAAATCGATCAGGCGCCCATTGGACGCACGCCGCGCTCCAATCCCGCCACGTATACCGGCGTGTTCGCGCCCATTCGCGAACTCTTTGCCATGTTGCCCGAATCGCGCGAGCGCGGCTACCGGCCCGGACGCTTCAGCTTCAACGTGAAGGGCGGCCGCTGCGAAGCTTGTCAGGGGGAAGGCCTGCGCCGCATCGAAATGAATTTTCTTCCGGATGTTTATGTTACTTGCGAAGTCTGCCGCGGGCGGCGCTACAACGCGGAAACCCTTGCCGTGCGTTACAAGGGCCACAGCATCAACGACGTACTGAATCTGCCCGCCACCGATGCCCTGAAATTGCTCGAAAATATTCCCCACGTCCAGCAGAAGCTCGCCACCATGGTCGAGGTCGGCCTTGGCTACGTGCAATTGGGCCAGTCGGCCACCACTCTCTCGGGCGGCGAGGCGCAACGAATCAAACTTGCGCGTGAACTTTCAAAGCGGCAAACTGGCCGCACTGTATACATCCTCGACGAACCCACCACGGGGCTCCATTTTGACGATGTACGAAAACTCGTGGATGTTTTGCAGCGTCTGGTCGACCTGGGCAACACGGTTCTAATCATCGAACACAATCTGGATGTCATCAAACAGGCTGACTGGATCATTGATCTCGGCCCCGAAGGCGGCCAGGGTGGCGGGCGGATCGTCGCGCAGGGAACTCCCGAGCATGTCGCGCGCACAAAGAAATCCTATACAGGCCAGGCACTGGCGCGCGTTCTTCACATGAACGGTACATCCAACGGCCACAACAATGGCGATCACAAGAGTGCGTGAGGCACCGGCGATTGGCGGCCTCGCTCACCCTTGCGCGCCCGCAGCCTTCCCTCGTAAAGTAATGACAACTGCATGAGCATTTATCCCATTCAGCCGGTAACGCTTGGCGGTGTTCGGACTTATCCGCTTTCCGCGCGTAAGAGCAAAGTCACCGCGCACGATCTCGCCAGCCCCGCGCCCCGCGGTGCCTCCTTCATAAAGTTCCTCGATTCACTCCCCAAAATTCTGGCGGCTCAGGATTTGCGCGATCTCTCTTCAGCCATCCGGGCCGCGCGCAAACATAAGAAAGCCGTTGTATGGGGCATCGGCGGCCACGTCATCAAAGTGGGGCTCGCGCCCGTGCTCATCGACCTGATGGATAAAGGTTACGTCTCTGGCATTGCGATGAACGGCGCGGCTCTCATCCATGATTTTGAAATTGCCATGGCCGGCAACACTTCCGAAGACGTGGAAGTCGCACTCGGTAAAGGCCAGTTCGGCATGGCCCAGGAAACCGGTTGGGGCATCAATGAAATCGCCAAGCTCGCTCACCGCATTCGCATTGGCTACGGGGAAGCTGCCGGACAATATCTCACCGGTGGCATTGTCGAGCCCAAATATCCCGAGCTGAGCCTCTTGGTCGCTGCCTATAGAAAGCGCATCCCGGTGACCATCCATCTGGCCATTGGCACGGACATCCCACACATGCATCCTTCGGCGGAGGGCGCCGCCCTTGGCTCCGCCTCGTTCCACGACTTCCGCCTCTTTTGCGGCCTGGTTCAACAAATGGACGCTGGCGGCGTATATCTGAATTGGGGCTCCGCCGTGCTCCTCCCGGAAGTGTTTCTTAAAGCGGTTTCCGTGGTGCGCAATCTTGGTGTGCCCCTGCGCTCCATCACTACTGCCAACTTTGATTTTATTCAGCATTACCGACCGGTGATGAATGTGGTAAAACGCCCCACCGCAGCATCCAATGGGAAGAGGGGCGAAGGCTCCAGAGGCTTTGCGATTACCGGTCACCACGAACTCTTGCTTCCTCTTCTCGCCGCCGCGCTGGTGGCTGGATGGCCCGCTCAGGGAAGGCGTGCAAAGCGATGAATCCTTTTGACGAGACTCCGCCGCCGCGAGAACCGAGCCCCAACTCAGAAAACCCGTCGCCGCAGCAGGAGCTAACTCCTACTCCACTCCCGTCACCGGAAAGTGCGCCGGGCTTGGCCACGGAGCAAGCCGCGCCTCCGTTGCCCGCTCCGCCGGCCTACCCCGAAGATCTGAAGATCACCTGGTCCTGGCCGCATTTCATTCTTTTTGTTTTCTTTGGGTTCGTTAGCCTGGTGGCGGTCCAGGGCTTTATGGCCATGCACTACGCCCCGCACAAGCGGCTCAGCTCCACAGAGCTCGAAAATTATCTGCTCTCCAATCCGAAATTTGCCATCGGCAGCATGCTCATTTGGTACGCCGCGCTCTTTTTCTTCCTCTACATCACGCTCTCCGTTCTGCGCGGACACTCCTTCTGGGAGTGCCTCGGTTGGCGCAAAATCAAAGCCCGCGCTGGGGGCTCGCCAAGGAATCCGCTGATCTATTTCATTTCAGGCTGCGGATTATCGCTTTTTGTTGCCATCGTTTCGGCGCAGATGAAAACTCCGGACAATCTCCCGATGGAGGAACTTTTCAAGTACCGGCAGACAGCGGTGCTCTTCATGGCCATGGCAGTATTGGTGGCGCCGCTCGTGGAGGAAACGCTCTTCCGCGGCTATCTGTATCCCCTGTTTGCCCGATCCTTCGGGATTGCGCCAGGTATCGTCCTCACTGGCGTACTTTTCGGGCTAATGCACGGAGCGCAGCTAGGGTGGACGTGGAGCCTGGTCACCATACTCATTTTCGTAGGCATCATCTTCACCATCGTGCGCGCACGCACGGGCAGCGTTTTCGCCAGCTATCTCATGCACCTGGGTTACAACTCCTTGATTTCGTTTTTTGCCATTTTGGGCACCCACGGCTTTACCAAGCTTCCAACAGATCACTAACGATTCGTCCCTGGAATCCACCTTCGTTACAATGGAGAGAGGGGAAAACGGCGAAATGTACGTTGCGCAACCTATCGAATGGACCGACAAAGGCGTGGTCATACTGGACCAGCGCCGCCTTCCGGGCGAGGAGGTCAGCTACACCTACACCGACTATCGCGAGGTTGCCAAGGCCATCCACGAAATGGTGATACGGGGCGCACCGGCGATCGGTGTTGCCGCAGCCATGGGTGTCGCGCTCGGCGTCCAGAAGTCTTCTGCTGTTTCCATCGAAGCGCTAAAGATTGAATTCACGGAAATTTGTGACGCGCTGGCCAAGACGCGTCCAACGGCCGTCGACCTCTTCTGGGCCCTGGAGCGCATGAAGCGGCGCTTCCACGAATTACTGCAATCCCATGCGGACCTCGCGTCCATTCGCGGGGCGCTCATCGCAGAAGCGCAGGAAGTTCATCTCGAAAAGAAGGCCACCGATGAAGCAATCGGCCGGTTCGGGGCGGAATTCATGCCCAAAGAAGGCCAGGTCATGACCCAATGCAACGCGGGCGCGCTTGCTACCGCCGGTATCGGCACCGCTCTGGGCGTGATTCGCGTCGCCATCGAGCAGGGCCGCAAACTGCACGTTCTCGTCCCGGAGACACGGCCGTACCTCCAGGGCGCGAGGCTCACGGCCTGGGAGCTCCACCGCGGCCGCATTCCCCTCACTCTCATCACAGACAACATGGTCGGCCATTTTCTGAAGACCGGCAAAGTGGGCGCGATCGTCACCGGCGCGGACCGCATCGCGGCGAATGGGGACACCGCCAACAAAATCGGCACCTACCAGATGGCTGTGCTCGCCAAGGAAAACAACGTCCCCTTTTATATTGCTGCGCCGATTTCCACCTTTGATTTGTCCGTGCCGGACGGAGAGCATATCCCCATCGAGGAGCGTACCGCTGAGGAGGTCACCCACATTCGAGGGGTGCGAATCGCTCCGGACGTCCACGCTGCGCATCCGGCTTTCGACGTTACGCCCCACCGCTACATCCGCGCGATCTTCACGGAACGGGGCGTTGCTACCGCACCTTACACGGAGTCCTTGAAGAAATTAGCCGCAGCGCCAGCAGTTAGCGCCGCGCGCTGAGCCGCGCGGGGAATGGTGTTTCGTGACCCGTGGAAACCCCTTCGAAGGGCGCGCCGAGCGATCTGGAACCGGCGCCCGTGGAAAAGCGTACGGACGCAGGAGAAGGAATTGTGACGAGGCTGGAGCGGTGCGGGGAGAGTTCAGGGGGAGATTTCACCACGAAGGTGTTTGGCGAGTTTTTCGATGCGTTTCAGTTGATCGGCGAGGTCCTTCGGGAACTGCCCGCGCGTCACCAGGTCGACCTGTGCCGGAATAGCCGCGGATAGCTTTGCAAGCTCTTCGGCCTCCTGTTTCAGCTTAGCGGGGTCCTGAGCCTTCTGCTTGGGATTCGCGGGTGGTTCAATGGGGGCGTTTGATTCCTTGTCCGCTTGGCGCACTCCCGGCGGAATGGGCCGACCGCCCTGGCCGTAGTCTTGCGACGCAGAGCAGAGCAGGGAAACTGCGAAAAGAAATGAAAAGAGGAGTGGCTTCCGCATAAACACCTCCGCGGAATGCTGTCAGGAATGGACCTTAACGTACAGTTTGAATCTTTTCTGCGTGTAACGCACTGCAAAAAGAAAAACGGCGGGGAGAAATCTCCCCGCCGTCCAATTGTTGAATAAACTTACCAATCAAGTTTCAGTCCGAATTCGAACTGGCGGGGAGCCCCCAAAGCGTAGGTGCCGGATTGGAAGCTGGCGAAGTACGGGGTGAGACCCGCGGGTGTCACCCCGCCAATGAAGCCCGGTGATATGGTCCCGTTGTTGCCGCCTGGCGTCAGATTTGGGAGCGGCAGGTTGCCTGGCAAAAATGCGTTGCGGAAATTGAACAGGTTGAAGATGCTGACGCTCGGCGTAATCTTCAAGCGCCCTTCTTTGAGGAGCGGGATCGGCCAAGCCATCTCCAAGTCAAATGACTTCAGCCACGGAAAGTTCACTGCCCCGGGAGCAACGTTGGGAAGAGTGGGCATGACCCAGCCCATCGCAGTCATCTCGGCCGCTGTCATGACGCCGCCGTTGACGAGCTGCGAGCCAGCAGGCGTTAGCGTACCCGCATACTTGCTGTTGTAGGTGTTGATCACGTTCTGCAGATTTCCGGCATTCGTGCCGCGCATGAATTGGCCAATTTGTGTGCCAGGAACAGGCAACGCGGCGGCGTTGGAGCCCAATCCGGCGCCCAGCCAGTCGGTAGCAAAGATTTCGCCACCGCTGGTCAGTTCGGGGAGCAGGATGTTCTGCGGAAGGGGGCTATAGAAGTGGCCGATAAAGCTCAACTGTGTAAACGCAGGGAGCAGGAAGGTGCCGCCAAACGAGAACTGGTTCGTACGGTCTAGCGCGTTCGGTCCGGTGAACTGCAACGGATTGTCGTTGTTCACGGCCAGGTTAATGAAGTCCTGGTCTTGCACCTGGCTGACGAACTTGGACAGGGAATATGAGAATTGAAAGCTTGCGTGCTTGACGCCGTAGAAAGGCTTATTCACATTCTGAACGAGCCTTATCTGGAGACCGTTGTAAACGGAACGACCAACGGGTGAAAGCATGTCCAGCGTGCCGACCGTGCCGCTATTGCCACTAACCGGATTGATACCGGGAAACGCGCAGAAATTGCAGGGTGCGCCGCCGGTGACGGCGATATTGGAGTCCAGCCCCGCGGCAGAATAAGCGGCTTGGGCACCAGCTTGGCCCAAGGCGTTGATCATGCAGGAGACCTGACCAGCCCCTGCAAGGCAGCCATTCGCGAGCTGAGCAGCGTCACGGGCGGCGATCGCGTTGGGGAGATTGAAGGACCGCGCGGCGCCGCTGTGGTTCATGTCGATGGCCAGCAGGTAGTGTTCACCGACGTTGCGGATGTAATCGGCACTGAACACCATGCCGGGAAGAATCTCGCGCTGAACTCCAACATTCATTTGCCAGGAGCGAGGCGTGCGGTAATTTGGATTGAATACGTCGAATCCGTTCGCGTTCGCCGCATTGAGAGTAGTCCCGATGTAATTGGGGTTGGGTTGAAGTCCCGTAACACTGGCTGCGGCGGCCTTAAAGGCGTTGCTCAGAGCGATTACCTCACTGCCCGAGCTGGCAATCGTGTTCCCGCAGAAGCTAGGTGTCACGGTGTTACCTGCGCCAGCGATTCCTGCTCCGCCGGCAACCGAGGTACCTGCGGTGATATTCGTAGGCCAAGCAAATGAATTAGACCCCCCACCGGCGCACACGAGCGGAGTGTAGGCGAAGATTCCCTGGGAGATTCGGGCCGGGCTATCGAAGAGCACGTTGTTCCAGATGGAATTCTCGTAGTAGAGACCACCGCCAGCGCGAATCACGGTTTTGCCATTGCCCCTTATGTCCCAAGCAACACCTACTTGCGGAGCAAAGTTGTCGTAAGGTGTGCGAACCTGGTTGCCGAGGCCCGGACCCCAATCGTTGAGCACAGGCAAAGGTCCGAGGTTACTGTCCACTCGCCCCGTGTCAAACCCATAATGCAACGCTGCCGTGAGCGTCAAATTGGGTCTGATCTTCCATGCGTCTCCGATGTACCATTCGAAGCGATTGTCTGGCCCTAAGCCGCCGGCCGGAAGGCCAAAGGCTTTATTCGGCGTGGAAAAGCCCACGCCATTCCCCAAAAAGGCGAAGTCAATAGGGTAGGAGGTGGGGTCGGAGCTCGCTCCGGGTGCGGTTGTGCCGACCTGGGGGAAAGTGAAGAACGCCGCGAGACCACCGCCTTGGATGTGATTGTAGGCCACGCCGTAACGAAGAGTGTGATTGCGGATGGTTTTGCTGCCATCGTACTTGATTTGGTGATTGCTCTGGAAGGTCTGCTGCGGTGCCAGCAGGTTCGGTCCCCCGCAATACGAGCCACCGCCGCTGAGCACGCAACTTCCAGCAACCGGGGCTCCAATGTTAATGCCCAATCCGGGAATCGGGTTGTCTACGCCGGCAGCGATGCTGGAGGTGCCGTCGCCGATGGCGTTACGAAACTTCAAGTATTCAAAGCGAATGCTATGGCTGAAGGAACCGGTATTGAAGTCGATACCCACGGTCTGAGAAGGCGTGTGGTTTTCGTTTTCAAATCCCTGGAGGGAACTGGCCGAACCATACGGCCGAATCTGACTGTTTTGGTCGAAATTGAAGCGATAAAACATGCGCGCTGAACCCTTGATATTCCAGTCCAAGCGGGCATCGGTCTGCACCTCCCGAAAAGGTTCCTGGAGACCAGTGGACAAGGTATCGAAGGGAGCGGAGAAAGGCTCGGCAGCGCCCAGGTCCTGCTTCGAGCGCTCCGCGTCGATAAACCAGAACAGCTTGTCCTTAATAATGGCACCACCGGCGCGTCCACCAAACTGTTCGCGCTGGAAGGTAGGTGCAGGAGTTCCCGGTAGTGCAGCGGCGATGGCGTTGTCACGAAAGAGTCCGTAGAGTTGCCCATGGAATTCGTTGCTGCCTGAACGGGTGGTGACATTCACAGCGCCAGAGGAGGTCAGTTCCGTCGACATGTCCAAAGACGATTGAGAAAGCTGGAATTCCTGGATGGCGCTCGCAGGGATGTTCTGGGTAGTTGTGCCGACGGTTTCATCACTGATATCCACTCCATCCACTTCAATTCTTGCTGTTCGACCAAAACGCCCATCGAAGGAGATCGAAGAGAATCCGTTCTTGGTAGGGTCGAAGGTACTGCCCTCTTGAATCTGCACGCCGGGTTCAAGTTGGGCGAAATCAAGGAAGTTGCGGCCATTCACAGGGAGTGTATCCATTTGGGCGCCCGTGAGGACGCCTTGGACAGTGGCCTGCTCGGTGTTGGTCTGCACAGCTGAGGCGGAGACCTCGATGGTTTCAGAAGCTTGGCCTACCTCCACCGTCACGTTCCCAGTGGCTGAAGTGCCGACTTGCACAACAACGGACAACTCTGCGGCCTTGAAACCTCCTGCTTCGACTCTCACCACGTAGTTCCCCGGCACCAGGGCACCAGAAGTGTAGGCACCTGCTGAGTTGCTCGTGGCCTTAATGACTTGACCAGTGGCTTTGTCGGTGATTGTAATCTTGGCCCCGGCAACCACACCTCCTGTGGGATCCATGATTGTCCCTGACACGCTGCCAGTGGACGTTGAGACCTGAGCGTTCGCAGGTGGCACCAGGGAGAGGTTTATCGCCAATCCGACCGTCAAACATCCCAAAAAAGCGAGCAGCAAACCGCGCATAGGGACAAGTCCCCGCAGTGTAAACATTCGATCCTCCTGGATCTGGACTACTTACGCCAAAGCAGATTTTCTACGTGAATCGCAACCGAGCTTCCCCGTACCGAGTCCCCCCATGCCAGACCGACCTATGGCATGTTACCGATGGGTCAGCCAGGAGCACGTAAGTTTCCATGCCAAGACATAAATAACCTAAATAAATTCAGAGAGTTGTATTATGGCCAAGTTTTGGTTCTACGGAAGTGTCTACTATTTTTGGAAATTGCCTATGGAGTTTGAGAGCTCATCAATTACCTAACCAGACAGCCGCACGTAAATTGTCCGGTTCTGTTGCCTAACTATCGGGTGGGATTGCGATACCGGAACAATTTCGAAGCCAAATGAAAAGGGCCTGCGCATTCAAGTTGTGAATGCGCAGGCCGGAAGAGATCCGAACGGTCGATTATAGGGCCGTGACCTGACTCCCGCGCTCAGGTTCCACTTGCGAACCAAGCCAATCGCGGGCAGCCAGGCCCGGTAAGGTTAGAAGCTCAGGCGCAGCGAGAACTGGCCGAACCTGCGCTCATCATGGTTCCCGCCTGTGGCCAAGGTTCCCAAGCCGCCCTTCTCCTCGATGACGTTCAGCGGTGCAGTCGTGGGACCCTCACTCGTATAGTACAGCGTAGTGGTGTTTACGTAATAATTGTGATGGTTGAAGATGTCAAAGCCCTCGGCGCGGAACTCCAGGCCAAAGCGCTCCGTGAGCTTGAAGTTCTTCTGGACTGCCAAGTCGAGGTTCCAGGCTCCCGGTCCTCGGAATTGGTTCCGGCCGCTCATGGCAGCTGGGAAAGGTCCGAGGTCGGAAAAGCCCAAGGTTGGGTTGAATGGGCCGATGTTGGCGGGGGTTGGGATAGTCAAGGCGTTATACACATTCGGTCCTACGTTTACAGGCTTCCCGGTCTGCCACTGTGTAATCGTCGTGGACGGAACTAAGCGCGGAACGGTGTAAAACGTAGCGTCATAGGTATAGTCGTACACGGAGAAGGGGGTTCCCGTCCGTGCAGTAAAGATCCCTGAGACGTTCCAGCCGCCGAGAGTCTGAGTCAGGAAGCCCTTTCCGCTTTTGAACCAAGGGGTTTGCCAGATCGGAGACAGAACGAAGCGGTGGCGGATGTCATAATCCGAGTTGCCCCAGTCGAGTTGGGGATGGGTCGGGTCGGTGTATCCGAGGGAGCCAATATAGCCGGAGCCGCCCTGGAGACTATCGGAGAATGTTGAGCTTATGTCATCCAGCGAGTGTGCGTACGTATAGTTAGCAATGATGCTCAAGCCAGTGTGACCCAGATCATTTCCCTGGAACTTGACGTTGAGGGCGTTGTAGCTGCTGCCGCCGTCGCTACCGCGGTCATTGATAGCCGCATATTGCGAGTTCGCGCGGGTATAGCATTCGGGAGCGCCGGTTGTCGGGTTTGAGTAAGGGCAATTGGGATTTGATACCAGCGGGTCCCCCAGGTAAGCCTGTCCTCCCCCGAGGTTGTTATAGTTATTGATGTCGTAGAGATGAACGCCGTGCGCGCCGCTGTATGACACGGCCAAAATGGCATTGTGGGTCAGTTGTTGCTCCAGAGCCAAGCTCCAAAATTGGGTTTGCGCTACATTGATGTGAGCGTCGTTATCGCGCAACTCAACGGGAGTAAGCGGGCTTGAGGGTCCAGGAAGGCCCAATGGACCCAGATTGTTGTTGGTGGCAAGATACTGGCAGTTGGTGACCACGCCGGCGGTGGCGCTGCAAACGTCGCTGAGGACGGCGCTGGCCGGGGGATTGAAAGACGCGTTGTAGGTCACGTTTCCGAAGTTGCGTTCATAGCTTATGCCGAAGCCGCCACGCAAGGCGGTCTTGCCGTTGCCAAAGACATCGTAGGCAAAGCCCACGCGCGGTGCCGGAGTACCCCACCTAGGCGCCCAAAATTGGCCAACGGGGCTCTGCGAAGCAATGTCCACCGCTCCGCTGCGAATGGATGACTCGAAAAGGCCGTTACCCGGACCTGGGTAAAAGTTGGAATCCAGGCTCCCAATATTATTGTGCTGCACGCCATAGTGCTCGTAGCGCAATGCGTAGTTGAGGGTAAGCCTGCGGGTCAGCCTAAAATTGTCCCCTGCATATATAGCCCAGTCTTTGTAACGGTAACTGCGGGCATAGCTGGCTGAGGTGAGTGGTGGAGTCACCGTGCAACTGGCAGTTTGAATGGGATTGCCGTAGATATCGGTAGCGCAGGGCAACACGCCATTCGGATTGACACGAGCGGTGAATGCGACCAATGGGCTGGCATACGCCCCGGAGCTATCCTTGACGCCGCCGGCATTTACCATACTATTTAGTCCCCCATCAAGGGTCGCGCCGAGTTGCTCGACAGCCTGCGCATATGCGCCATAGGCCTGGTTTAGCTGGATGTAGGTAAACTCGCCTCCGAAAAGCATGTTGTGCCGGCCCTTGCTCCAAGTCAAATTCTCGACCAGCTGCAACGTGTTTTGGGGTCCACCGTAAGGCAGGCCGCCCAGGCCGACGGCGACGTTTTCCAGTCCTGGCATCTGGACCAGGGTACCGGTAACGGGATCCACTGGGGTACCTGAGGAGAGATATAGATTCGGCGTATTGGTTAACGACGTGTCGAAGCTGTTTTCGACATCAAATCGGGTGAAACTGACCTTGCTGCTGCTCAGCACGTTGGTGGTGAAGGAGTGGCTGATCGAATACAGGTAACTATTATCGAGATTTGTCCCACCCACGTTGTACTGAGGATAAGCAGTATAAAAGGCGGAGCCTGGAAAGTCGTTTTCGCTGTACCGTGCATAGCGGAAAAACATCTGCGTCTTGCTACTCAAGTTGAAGTCAACACGCCCTAAAAGATTGTAGGTGTTTTGTGGAACACCGCCGCCCGCATCAAACGGAGCGGTGAAATTTACCGTATCGAAAACCGGAGTCGAGGCGGCCACGGGTGTTATACCGTTAACCATTGGAAAAGAACCTCCGGTGCCAAAAAGGCCACTCGCCGCCAAGTCGCCCGCAGTGGTGACCTTGCCGGAGGGGGCCAGCGTAGTCTTGCCGAAGGCCGAAAAGTACTGCTGGATATTGGACGGCATCAAACTTATAAACGCCGGATCGAGTATTTCCTCCGTCTGGGAGGAATTACTGCGCACGCGAACAAATTCTTCGGAGAAGGTGGCGAATAGCTTGTTCTTGAGGATTGGACCGGCGATATTGAAACCAAACTGATTGCGCGTGTAGCTACCTTTCGGAAGATCGTTCACGTCATTGTTGAAAGTGTTGGCCGTATAGGCGGAAAGGCGATTGTACTCATACGCGGAACCGTGATAGTCGTTGGTTCCAGCCCTGGAGTTCACATTCACCACGCCACCCGACGCGCGCCCGTATTCCGGGCCAAAGTTATTGGTGATGATACTGTACTCCTGGATAGCATCGGCCGGGACCTGCTGGCCAATCGTGACGCTGAAGATCCCTATGTTTTCGATGCCGTCCAACAGGATTTCCGTACCAGACTCCCGTTGACCGTTAATTGAATAACCGACACCACGGTTGGACAGATTCTGTCCGCTACTTGAACTCGCGGTAGTATTATCGCCGCTGCTAACGTTGCCGGAAAGAACGACAAAATCGTAAGGGTTGCGGGTCAAACTGGGGAGCTGAGCCAACTGGGTGGAATCCACCAACTGAGAAAGCTCCTGAGTTTGCGTGTTTACCTCAGTACCGCCAACTCCCGCCGTGACTTCAATCGTCATTGAGCTTGAGCCGACTTCCAATTGGGCGTTGACTGTTAGGCTGGCGCCGACGGTAACTTCCACGGTAGTCGTGAACGTCTTGAAGTTGCTGCTGACAATCGTGACCTTATAGTTGCCCGGCGGAAGACCTTTCAGAGTGTATTGCCCGAGGCTGCCGGTTTCGCCACTTCGTTCCACCGCTGTCGCCACATTCGTAGCGGTTACCTTCGCGCCTGGAACCACCGCCCCCGAACTGTCGTGAACCTCGCCAGAGATCGAACCGGTGTCCACTTGGGCATTGGCTGCGCCCGCAAAGCCCAAGATAACCGCCAACAAAACTAGTAAAGTGCTTTTCATTCTAAACATCGCGCCTCCAGGAAAGAATCAGCCTAAATTCCGTAAATGGGCGGCCTGGACTTGAAACCAAGACCGCTCCTCAAAAAGGCATCACGTACCTAGGTTAAATTTCGATTCTTGATGAAATTGACCGACCGACCCCGAACTTAACAACCGATCACAAGCCGCAAAAACCGAAATATCAGTTCATTGGCTTGCGTTGGACAGTCAACATGCACGCTTGCTGCCAGTTTCGCCAGAGGGCCACTGCTTGTAAATACTTGATAATACAATAGTTAGTTTTACTCTGGATTAAGGAAGTAAAGGGAAGGGTCTGATTTTTGGAAGGACTATTCCAAATCACGTATGCGGTTCGTTCAGACCCTACCCCACTTAAGGGTGCCGGACGATTCCGACTTATGTGCTGTGCCTCACCCGTTCCGCCAGGGCCCGGGCCCGCTGTCGCGCGATATCGACGAACCGATAATCCCCGGAAATCTGGTCCAAGAGGGGTAGGACCCTTTGCGGTTCGGGGAGCACACCCTTCGTGAGGTCGCTCTCCAACTCGAGAAGTGCGTCGTTCACGCCCAGGCGATCATATTTCATGCGCCTTTGCAGCAATTCGATGAGCTCCTGCTGACGCGCCAGCCCTTCGCAGATTTGCAGAAGTTGTGCCGCTGCCGTGTTCACGGTGTAATTGAACTTTACCTCATAGTTTTCCGAGCCGCGTTCCCAGTGAAACGTTTTTTCCCCCAGATTGGCGATCTTCCGGTGTACCTCCAGATCCAATCCCTTGAAATAGTTCAATTGGGCAATCAATTCAAATACCTTTGCGCGCAAAGCGTGGTTGATCTCAAACGGCGTGGCACCAGGATCTTCATCGAGTTGCCGGATTTCATAGGAGCCTGTATCCGAATCCTGATTGATTTTAATCTCAATGAATTCCGGCGTGCTGGACTTGAAGATTCTGCGGTAGGTGAAAACCGCGGAGCCCGACGGGGTAGCGAAGACTTCACTTGCTGCTCCAAGGTAGAAAAGCAGGGCCAAAGCCAGAATAGGGCGGGAAAGTGCGTTCATCGGTCGGGTTGGATGCGCGTGCCGCGTTCGACTGTTGTGTGGCTGGCGGGCGTCGGCTGTTTTTGCGCTCTCGGTCTCGCATTCCCCGTCAAGTCCGCTTTCCGTACGCCGAAACGCCGCTCCAACTGATCGGTCTGCAAGTGACAGAGTGCCACGGCCAACGCATCCGCAGCGTCTGACGGCTCAGGGACTTCCTTCATCCCAAGTTGTGCCTGCACCATGAGCTGCATCTGTTTTTTGTCCGCATGGCCATAGCCAGCCACGCACGCTTTGACCTCTCGCGGCGAGTAGCTACGCACTTCCACTCCGGATTGTTCGGCAGCAAGAAGCACAACGCCGCGCACCTCCGCAAGCCGCAGCGCCGTCCTCATGTTCAGCGCCGTAAAAACCGATTCCACCGCCATGACCTGTGGCTTGAATTTGGCAATCAGTTCGCATAACAGGGCATGCACATCCTGCAACACAGCCCCCGCGGAGGATTTCTGCCGCTTGGCCGCCACTTTGAGCGCGCCAAAGTGGAGCACTCGGCACCCGCGGCCCTCACGCTCGATAATTGCGTAACCGGTCGGCCCTGCCGCCGCCGGATCCACGCCCAGCACGCGCAGGCAACTGGACGAACTCCTGCTCCGGCTCGGAAGGTCCTGACTCATGCTTGTTAGTCTAAGGCGAAGCGACCGCGCGTTCCAATCAATTGTCACGCGCGCAAGGACGGAAAGGAACACGCCCATCTTTTTCGCGCCATCGATGGCCGTTTGCAAAAACTTCTGACTTAACTTGCGCTGACAGCTGCCTGTATTTCTGACTCATCGATGTCAAAGTTCGCGTAGACATGCTGGACGTCGTCGTGCTCTTCCAGCGCTTCCACCAGTCGCAGCATCTGCGTGGCTTGCTGCCCGGTCAACTTGATGTAGTTCTGCGGCACCATGGCAAGCTCCGCGGAGGTGGGTGTGATCCCGGCCTTGTGCAACGCTTCCTTCACCGCCTCCAGGGATTCCGGCGGCGTGACGATGTACCAGGCGGACCCGTCGTCCTTCATGTCTTCCGCCCCGGCTTCCAGCACCACGTCCAGCAGCTTATCTTCCGATGCTGCTTCCTTGGGGATGGTGATTTCACCCTTGCGATGGAACATCCAGCCCACCGCCCCAGCCTCGGCCATGTTTCCGCCGTTTTTGCTGATCAGGTGGCGGAACTCACCGACAACCCGGTTGCGGTTGGTCGTGACTACCTGAATCAGCATGCCCACTCCGCCCGGGCCATATCCTTCAAACATCGCTTCTTCGAACTGCTCGCCTTCGAGTTGGCCCGTTCCGCGAAGGATGGCGCGCTCGATGTTTTCGTTTGGCATGTTCTCGTTCTTCGCCGCAAGGATAGCGGTGCGAAGGCGAGGGTTGGAATTGGGGTCGCCGCCGCCAATGCGCGCGGCGATCGTGATTTCACGGATTATCCGTGTGAAGACGCGGCCGCGCTTCGCGTCGGTCGCTGCTTTTTTATGCTTGATCGTAGCCCATTTTGAATGCCCAGACATAACACATCCTCTTCGTCTCGCCAGACCGCGATGCGGTCATCGTTTTATGGATTTTGTGCCGCCCTGTGCCTGTAGTCAGAAACAGGATTATGACACCAACACACGGCGATAACACCTGATGGGGACTTACAATGCACCGCGTTCGCTTGCGGAACCTGCTCAGTTTAGCACAGCCTCCCAACCCACGAAACTACCCCATCGCCCACATAATACGTCCGTTTGCGTTTTTTCACTTGGCAGGCCGAGAGATTTCTTCGACTAATCTTCGCCTGCTTCTCGCAATGCGGCGGCGTACTGAGCGGCGATCGCAGTCCAGGAAAAATCTTGCTGTTGCGCTTGGCGGCTTCGCGCCCGGAGGGATGCACGATAATCGTCATCGCTCAGCACCCGAACGAGCGCTGGCCCGTATTCATTTTTCGAATCCTCTGCAAGGAGTTCCACTCCTGCTTCCGTTATCGGAGGTGCGGTTTCCGATCCTGCACACGCCACCACCGGAAGCCCGCATGCGATCCCCGCGATTGCACTTCCTCGCTGCGAAGAGATGGGGCCACTTGCGAAGAGCAAAACATCGCTGGCACCTAGTTTGCGTACGACCTCTTCGGCGCCCAGTAAGCCGTGAATCACCACTTCTACCTGGCTTCCCGCTAACATTCCTTGCAACAGCTTCCCGCCAATTTCCGAGTTCCGCCCCAAGACTGCCAGTCGCAGGGGCCCCATTTTCTCCGACGCATAATGCATTGCCGCTGCGACACGCCTGACCGCTTCGCCGCCAAGAGCACCGCTTGAAACGGTAATGGAAAAAACAGCGACCGTGAGCATGTCATTGTCATTTTTGTTTTTCAGGTGCCAAGCTTCTTCAGGAAACGGCAAGTTCGCGCCCACGGGAATAAAGGTCACACTTCGCAAA
>Ga0187801_10000038_pt1 | contig 26551 bp, 20 predicted proteins | sample NC_wetland_sal_i_10_FD_132465 | JGI IMG/M metagenome (GOLD analysis project Ga0187801, IMG submission 132465) | Wetland sediment microbial communities from Neuse River Estuary, North Carolina, USA - Control_1 | ecosystem: Environmental > Aquatic > Freshwater > Wetlands > Sediment | place: USA...
ATCACGTTCCAGGCGGAGAAGCCCACCGCTCGCATGGTGGCAATCTCGCGGCCACGCTCGGCCACAGCGGAGTACATGGTGTTCAGTGCACCGAAGATCGCGCCAATGGCCATGATTGCGGCAACGAGGCCGCCAAGAACGGTAATGAGCCGGGTCATGGTCGTTGATTGCTTGGCGTAGTAATCGATTTCGCGCACCACGTCCACATTCATGCGCGGGTCCTTCGTGACGGCGTCCTTGAACGTCTGGAAGGTACTGGGCGAGACGAGATGCACGGTGGCGGATTGAAAGATGTTCGCGGGGCGCTGGAGAACATCATTGAGGTTTTTGGCGTCGCACCAGATTTCCGAATCGAACGCTGAACCGCCTGCGTCGAAAATGCCGACGACCTTCCAGTGACCACCCGCGAAATCGACAGCGTTGCCGAGAGTCAGGCCAGCATAGGTCTTTGAGGCATTTTTGCCCACGACAAGCTCAGAAAGACCGGGCTGAAACATGCGGCCCTGCGCCATTTTGACGAAGGTGCGGACCTGGAGAACGTTGGGCGAGACTCCGCGGACCTGGACGTTGGCGTCCGTGCCGGTGCTGATCAGAGGAACCGGAATCACGCCGACAACATCCTGGGTGAGGATAGCGCTGCCGGATGGATCGCGAGCAATCCCGGGCGCGTCTTGCAGAACTTTGATGGAGTCCAGAGTGATGCCACCCATCATCTCCGAGGAAGAGCCGGCGCGCATGACGAGTGCGTTGCCAGGAGAGCCCGAAGCAACAAGGGTGGCCCTGAAACCGCGAGCCAGCGAAAGCATGGCGACGAACACTCCGACCGTTCCGGCGATGCCGAGGATCGCGACAATAGTGGAGGTCCAGCGTGCCCGGATGCTGCGGAAATTGTAAGAGATGGGAACCGAACCCAGAAAGGGCGCGAGCAAGCCGAAGATAATCCCGAAAAGAATCAGCAGCACAAGCATCAGAACCAGGATTGCTGCCACTGTGATGAAAAATCCGAAGATGAGCTTGGGCAGCATGCTCAGACCCTCCGCAGCGCGTTTACAACGCGCAGGCGCATCGCCCCGAGACCGGGCAGCAGCCCGCTGAGAATTCCCACCAGAACGGCAGTGACAAAACCGGACAATAGCATAGATGGGGCAAGGACTATGCTGGGAAGCAGCCCACTCAGGGCCCTGGCTAAAACGGGCATGGTGAGGAGGGCCAGGAGCAGCCCGAGCCCGCCACCGATGAGGGCAATGGACAAAGCCTCCGCGAGAACGAAGAAGAGAACGAAGCGGTCCGAATAACCGATGGCTTTGAAAACGGCGAGTTCGGAAGTGCGTTCGCGCACGGAGATGGCCATGGTGTTGCCGGTGACGAGAAGCAAGGTAAAGAATACAACCGTGCCTATGGACACGATGAGGAATTGAATGTTGCCGAATTGCTTGACCCAATTGGCGGCGAAGGAGGATTCGGTTTCGGTTTTGGTTTCGTTCGGGGAGTTCATGAATTCGGAGTCAATCGCCTTGGCGATGCGAGGGGCATCATCCGGGTTATCGACGCGGAGAACGTACCATCCGATCTGGCCCTTGATGCCTTGTGGAATCCTTTCCTCGAAATAGTCCCACTGGAACCAGAATTGGGTTTCATCGTCCTGCGGGCGCTTGCCGTGGTAGATGCCGACAAGATTGAACTCCCAGGAACCACCACCGTAGAGGGTGGTCTTAATGGGGATGCGATCACCAATCTTCCAGTGGAAGCGTTCGGCAGTTTTAGCCCCCGCAATGGCGCCCTGGCGGTCCTTCAAGAAAGCGTTCCACTGATCGTCGGGAACGATGAGCTCAGGAACGACCTGGCGTTGATTCTCGGGGTCGATCACGAACTGGGGAAAGAAATTTTTCTCTTCCTGGTAGACGCCGCCAAACCAGTTGTTGTGCGTGACACATTTCACGCCGGGAATCCGTAGGATCTTGTCGCGATAGGAAAGCGGGATGAGATTGATGATCGAGGTGCGGTTGATGACGACGAGCCGATCCGCGCCGGCGACGTCAGCGCCGCGGTTGAACGCATCGCGCACCACGGCAAGAAAGGCAAACAAGAACAGAGCGACAGCGAAGGAACCAAGGGTGAGGAGAAGGCGAACCTTCTTGCGCAAGAGATTTGCCCAGATAATGCGTGCGAATTTCATGCCACACCTCCAGCGGGGATGCCCTCGGGAGATTTCTTGCCCTCCACCAGAACACCTTTATTGAGATGCAGGGTGGTTTGAGCCCGGGCGGCGACCACGGGATCGTGGGTGACCATCAGCACGGTCTTGTGATGCGTGGCAACGAGTTCCTCTAGCAGGGCCATAATCTCGTCGGCACTCTTACGGTCCAGATCGCCGGTGGGCTCGTCGCAAAGGAGGAAGGTGGGGTCTGAGACGATGGCGCGGGCAATGGTAACGCGCTGTTCCTGACCGCCAGAGAGTTGACGGGGAAAGTGGTGCATGCGGTCGGTGAGACCCACAATCGAAAGGACTGTCTCGACGTGGGCGCGACGCTCCGCCTTGGAGAGCTTGGTCAGGAGCAAGGGGAGTTCGACATTCTGAAAGGCGGTGAGAACAGGAATCAGGTTATACATCTGAAAGATGAAGCCGACATGTCGAGCGCGCCATTCCGTCAATTTGCCCGAAGACATGTGGGTGATTTCATCGCCAGCGACAGTGATGCTGCCGCGCGAGGGAACATCCAGGCCGCCGAGGAGATTGAGCAAAGTGGTTTTGCCGGAGCCGCTGGGACCCATGAAGGCGACGAACTCGCCCTTAGAGACGTCGAGATTGAGTCCCTGCAGGACATCGATGTCCTCGCCACCACGGCGATAGGTTTTGTCCAGGTCGCGAACCTGGATAAGGCTGGACTGACCACCACTTCCGTCAACTTTAACCATGAAGAGTGCTCCTATTTCTGGATCTGAACAGATTGACCGTCGCGAAGCGTGTCTAGGCCATTGACCACAACGAGGACGTCGGGCTGAATACCGCCGAGAATTTCGACGTCGGAGCCGCGGGTCGCGCCAGTGGTCACCGCGCGGCGCTCGAGGGTGTCGCCCTTGACCACAAAAACATACTTGGAGCCATTTTCCTGGCGAATGGCTTTTTGTGGAACCATGGCTACCGCGGGAGATTTCTCTGCCTTCGCTCCGGGCTTCGCCTCGTTCTCCAGGAAAGTGACCTTCACGCCCATATCCGGAAGGATGCGGGGATCTTTGGCAGGATCAGATAGATGGATATGGTCCGGTTCTGTGATCGAGATGCGAACCTTCACGGTCGCCTTCTGGCGATCAGCGGTGGGGATCACGGTGCGAACTTTGGCGGGAATGGTCCAGTCCGGATAGGCGTCCAGAACGGCGTTCACAGGCTGATCGTTCGCCACTTTGGCGATGTACGATTCGCTGACATCGATTTCAAATTCGTTAGAGTGAAGATCCACGATGGTGGCAATGCCGGTGCGCGTGAATCCCCCGCCGGCGGATACGGGCGAAACCATCTCGCCGACCTGAGCGTCCTTTGAGACAACGATGCCCGCGAAGGGGGCGCGAATGGTGCAGTTATCCACGGCTTGCTGCTGCTCGCGGATACGCGCTTCGGCAGCGACCACTTGCTGTTTTGCCAGGGCAATCTTGGCTCGCAAGCTGTCCGCAGTCATGACAGCAGAGTCCAGCGCCTGTTGGGTTTGAACTCCCTCTTTCACAAGCTGTTGCGTGCGGCGTAGCTCGATTTCGGCATTCCGCAACTGGACTTCAAAATCGGCGATGGCGGCCTGTGAAGAGTCGCGATCGGCTTTCGCGGAGTCCAGAGCGCGGCGAACGTCGGAGTCATCCAGGGTGGCGAGGAGCTGGCCTTCGGTGACTCGGGTACCTTCATCAAAGAAAACCCCAGTGACGCGGCCGGTGATTTTTGCCGCGATGGTGGCTCGGCGGCGGGGAGTCACGTAACCGCTCGCATTCAGGACGCCCGCGGGCCCATTCACGGGGCGGACAGCCGGGGCGGTCTCGACTTCGACCTTACGATTGCGAAAGGCGGAGGCAGCCGCACCAACCAGGCCGACAACGAGCACTGCGAGAACGATCCAAATCCAGCGTTTGCCGCGAGATGAGTTCGTGCGCTTCGTATCGGAAATACGAAGGGCCGATAGGTCCGGCTTCAAAGTATTCGGCGGCGGCGCCATGCGGCGGCTGCTCCTCGGTCGTCAGAAGGGTTCAGATGTGGATACGCACCCAGGCTTCTAAAAATATCGATTCCGCGAAGGGGGTATCCGGTACAAGGGTATTTTACTGGTCAGAGGCCGATTGTGGGAGAGAAATGCTGGCGGCGGAAGGGGTCAGACGCGGGAGCCGTGGTAGAAGAACTGACCAAGCCCGATGGTGAAGATGAAATTGCCGAAAAGGGCGTGATCGAGGCAGGTAAGGAGAAGCGAACCCGAGTGCTGGTAGGTGAAGGAGAAAAGGAGACCACCGATGATGCATAGTCCCACGGCCAGCCAATTGCCGAAAATGATGTGGACGAATCCGAAGGCGAAGGCACTGGCAAGGAGCATGGTCCAGCCAGACCCGAAGAGCGGTTGGTAACGGTGGAAGAAGAAGGCGCGGTACAGCAGTTCCTGCGGATAGACGGAGAGCAGCGGGTACAGGAGCATGACCACGGCCCATAACAGGGGCGCGCGCTTCACGAAGGAGAAAAGGAGCTGGGGCGAGAGAAAGCGGACAGCGAGGCCGAGCAGCGTCAGGAACACCGCATCTCGCAGCAGCAGAAAGGGGAGCTGCGGGCGGATATCACCCCAGGAAATGAGTCCGGCAGAATGGATAGGGGGGTCATGGCGAAGAATCAGGAATGCAACCACTGCTGCGGCCAGCAAGTATGGAATCGGAAGATTGGGAACGATCCGATAGAAGATGAGCAGGGGAACGCCGATGAATACAAAGGAGAACTCCAGCGCAAGTAAGATCAGGCGTGACATAAAATGGCGCGAAAGGAATGTATCAGGAAGCAGGCTTTTTATCGATGAGGAGCGGACTAGGGGAAGGATTCTGGCGTAGGGTGTTGCGCAGGCTGATGACAGCGGCCTGGGCGCGGTGAACCTGTTGCTGAATCAATTGGGCGCTGGCGCGATCTTCCGGAGAGAGAGAAGGGATATCCGTGAGCAGTTCGGAGTAACCGAAAATGGCGGTGAGCGGGTTGCTGATCTCGTGGGCAGCCCCCGCAGCCAGGCGGCCGAGGGCGATGAGTTTTTCGGAATGGTTCACCTGTTGCTGAACAGCTTTGAGATTTTCAATGGAATCGCGAGTCAGGCGCACCAGGTGGCTCAATTCGCGCGCCAACAAACTGAGCTTCCAATAGGCCAGGGCGCCAAGCAAGAGCATGGCGGCAAACACGAGCCGCAGACGGAATGCGGCAATGTCTGGCGGTATTTTCACCTCGTAAAGCCCTAGCAGGGCAATGAACGGCAGGGAGAGTATGCCGAGCATGGCGAACCGGGCGGTCCAGACGCTTTGCATGAGTTCGCGATTGGGCGTGCTGTCTTCGTGAGGCTGCAAAGAAGGCCCAGAACCGGCAATAAAGGTGAACACGCAGATCGCCAGCAGAAAGGGAGTGTCGTAATAACTTCCAGCGAAATAAGTACGCTGAGCGATCCCCACACTCAGAAGCAGGTTTCCCGCCGCAATCAATACAAATGCCACGAGGAGTTGCAGGTAAAAGCGGCGCCAGGGAGAGGCCTTGCGCACAGATAGGATCGCCAGGGCGACAATGATCACCAGGTGTTGAATCAGCGCGAGCAGGTAGTAAGACGGGTTATAGAAAGAGAAATTCTGGTGGACAAATTGCCATGGCAGGCTGAAATAGCCGTAGAGGGACAGCCACCAGAGGCTGAGTAACGCGAAGTCCAAACTCCGTGTGCGGAGGTCGCGGCCAGCGGAAGCGGAATGTGGACGGAGCGCGAAGGCAGAGAGAAAAAAGACATGAGCCAGAAGAAAGAGGGAGTCGCCGACAACCGGGCTCGGAGTGGAAGTAAGCCGGCGCCAGTCATAGTAGAACCAATAGGTTTCTGAGAGCAGCATGATGACCAGGCCACCGGTGAATATTTTCCAGAAAAGCGAAAGGATGCCGGGGGCGCCGCGGAGATTTTCCCGGGCAGCAAGTATGGCGAAAAAAAGAAGTACGCAAGGCATGGCGTCGCCGTACATCGTGAGATGAAATGAGGGCTTGGCAATGGCGGCAACCACCAGGTGGACCAGGAACACGACGCTGGCAATGGCAAAATAAACTCTCTGGCGCGGGAGGAATTTCACAGAACACCTTCCGCAAGCAAGGTGCCTGCTTCCTTGTTGTTCTCCGGCAGCGACTCGAAAGTCAAAGGAAGCAGAACAGTAAAGATGGCTCCGCCTTCGGGGCGATTGCGGCAGGAAATTTCTCCATCGTGCTGTTGGATGATGCCGTAGCAGGTGCTGAGGCCAAGGCCGGTTCCCTTGCCCACAGGTTTCGTGGTGTAGAAAGGTTCGAAGACGCGTTGGGGCTCCCTGAGTCCCGGGCCGGAATCAGCAAATTCCAGGATGAGCTGTGACCCGGAAGGCCGGATCGCAATGTCGAATGTACCGCCGCCCGCCTCCTCGAGAGCATCGACCGCATTGGAAATCAATTGAAGAAAGACGTGCATGAGCTGGTTCGAATCGCCACGAACCAGTGGGCAATTCCCTTCCTGGACAAGGTCAGCGCGCACATTGGGCAATTTTGCAATCCGGCTGAGATGAAGGGCGCTTTCGAGGAGCGGTTTGACGTCCAAAGGAGCCAGCCGCAAGGGGGTCTCCTGTGCGAAGTGAAGCATATTGTCGACCAGCACATCGGTACGAAGCGCGTACTGGCCAATTTTCCCCGCCATACTTTGGATGCGCGATTCGGCGTCTGGACGGGAGCTCAGCCGGGAAGAAGCCTGGAGGATCGACGCCATGCATCCCTTAATCTGGTTGGCTACTTGCGCGACCAATTCACCTAGCGAGGCCAGCTTCTCGCTTTGCGCCAGATGGATCTTAAAACGGTCAATGCTGCTGTAAGTTTCAGAGAGGCGTTGCAACGAACCGATGAGACCGGCGGTAAGGACATCTTGCTCGATCGAAAGGAGCAGAGTCAGAAGAAACATGGTGAGCAGGGTGATTGCGAGGCGGAAGGGTCGAAGTTGGAGTGGGGCGGAGGTGCTCGACAGCAACCAGATACCGATAAGAGGGATCGAGAGTGTCACGAGCATGGCCAGATGCGAAAAGCCAAACGCTGCGCGTTTGGGCGGAGGGTCAAATTCATTGGAAGCTGCCATGAGGGGCTGGTCTTGCTCCACGGTGCGGCCGGCGAGTGTTAGATAAACGAAAGCGACCAGAGACACGATCAACGGAATATCGTAAAGGCTGCCGGTGTAATAGCGCCCCATGTCGATGGCAACGTTGCTGATGTTGGAAGCCAGGCCATAACAAGCGGCGGCGAAAAAGAAGATGCGGTAGAGGCCACGCCAGTTTCCCCGAGAGCGTAAAAGGGCAATCCCCACAACGATCGTGAAGACCTGATTGCCGGTGGCGTCCGCCAAATTGAAATGAAAATTGTAGATGTCCACCGCCCCCGGCAACAGCCGATAGGCGAACACGCCAAACGCATACAGGTACAAGGAATAGAGCATGAGGATGAATACATGCAGAAGCCCGAAAGCCCTGAAACGCGAATTCTGGTTGCGATCCGGGCCAACCACAACCGCGGCGGTGAGGGGAACAACCTTCACAAAGAGAAGGATATCGACTATCGGAGCGTCTGGGACTGGGCGGGCAAACCAAAGCTCGTAAAGCGACCAGATCACGCTGCTGACGGTCCAGAGCAAGGATCCTGCAAAGATCAGGAGCCAAAAGATGCGCACTCGGGAATGGCTGCGCAGAGAGTTTTGGAAGGCAAGAAATGCGGTCGCGGCAACAAGCACTACCTGAAGCAAGTCACCGAATGCCGCCAGGGCAAGTCCCCGAGGAAGGAAAGCCGCTGCCAGCGAGGTAGCGATAATCACGCCCAGGCCCAGCAGAACGCCAAAGCGGAGCGCGCGAGGGGATTCGGGACGGGCAGCAGCCTGAGCGAGCGCGAAATTGGTTTCGTCTGCCATATGCACGCGGCACGAGACTTAAAAGAGATATTGAAGCGGCCTGAGCTAGCCGAGGAACCGTCGTAGGCCACAGACAATTGCGTCCGCGGACTGTTGGGGTCCACGCGCATCCCCTATTTTTGGGCATTAAGAGGAGACTGGGGGAGGAAATCTGGGCAATGTGCCGCGATCGTTAAATAGCACTTTGGTACCAGAGAGAGAAGGACGTGCGGGAAGAACCCTGGGAGGGTGCACGGGAAAGGGCAGAAGGTATCCGATGCCCTTGCAAAACGGGTAAAGAGTGAGCCAACCTAAAAGCATCGCGGACACGCTCGCCAGCGAACGATCTTCCAAGTCATCAAACGAGGAATCCATGGGATATCAGACACCAAGTGAACAATATGCCGCGAAAGTGACGACGCCGGCGAAGGCGGTCGAAAGCATTCAAAACGGCAGCACCCTGTGCCTTGCGCTGGCTGTAGGAATGCCTGCGGGGTTGGCAAGAGCAGTGGCAGACCGCATCCTGGCCGGGGATTTGAAGAATCTCAATCTGTATTACCAGCACTCCATGAAATACAGCGAAGAGACATTGATTTGCCCGGAAGTACTCTACAAGGTGGATTCGAGGTGCTTTTTCATGGGCGACCCGGATCGCAAGATGGTGGCTTATGGTCTTGCGCATGGGAAAAAGAATCTGAGCTACGTGCCCATCAATTTTTCGAATATCCCGCGCGCGCTGACGGAATACATTCACGTAAACACATTCGTGGTCACGGTTTCTCCGATGGATAAATCCGGACACTTCAGCCTGGGGACGAACAACGACTATGCCTCGACGGTGCTGCGGCATTGCGACCGGGTGGTCGTGGAGGTGAACCGCAACATGCCACGTGTGTTCGGCGATTCGCTGGTGCACGTGTCCGAGGTCGACGCCATCGTGGAGAACCACGTGCCCCTGGTGCAGGTACCGTACAAGGAACCGGACCCGGACTCCATGAAAATTGGAAAATGCATCGCTGACCAGATTCCGGACGGCGCTACATTGCAATTGGGAATCGGTAACTTGCCCAACGCTGTGGCCATCCACCTTTCGAATCACAACGACCTGGGCATCCATTCCGAGCTGTTCAGCCATGCGTTTGTGCAGCTGGTGAAAAGCGGCGTGGCGAACGGGCGTAAGAAGACGCTGCACCCACGGAAACATGTGTTCACGTTTGCGATTGGCGATGATGAGGTGTATGACTTCATCAACGACAATCCGGCCATGGAGAGCTACGCGTCCTCGTATGTGAATGACATACACGTGATCAAACAGCACGACTACATGATGAGCGTGAACACAGCCATCGAAATCGACTTGTACGGCCAGGTAAACGCCGAATTCATTAACGGGCATCAGTACAGCGGGTCGGGCGGGCAGTTCGACTTTGTGAAGGGCGCGTCTTTTTCCAAGGGCGGGAAGTCATTCATCGGGCTGAAAGCCGCGGCGAAGAATGCGACCATCTCCGGAATCGTGCCGCACGTACAAATGGCGACGGATACGCGAATGGACGTCGAGTACGTTGCGACCGAATACGGATGCGTAAATCTGCGTGGCAAATCCACGCGAGAGCGCGCGCTGGCCTTGATCAGCATCGCGCACCCGAATTTCCGGGATGAATTGATGGCTCACGCAAAATCGATTGTCTTGATCTAGCGCCGTCATTAAATCATTTAAAAACTTGAGCCTCCCGGGGCACTTGTGTACCCGTTTATCGGACGCGCGCCGTCAATCAACTTGACAGAATGTGGCCATAAGGAATAGAAAGAGAATCCGGGCCGCTGTTCCCGTCTTCGCTCAGGGGGGGAATTATGGAACCGTCACGCCGTGATTTTCTGAAACTGGCAACCATTGGCGGCACCGCTGCTGCGGTCTTTGGATTCGACCTTCAACCCGCCTATGCGCAACTCAGAACGCTGAAGATCGCACGCGCCAATGAAACGCGATCCACGTGCCCCTATTGTTCGGTGAGTTGCGGCGTCATCATTTACACCATTGGTGACCGCGCCAAGAACGTCACGGCGCAAGTGGTTCATGTCGAAGGAGATCCCGACCATCCCATCAACCGCGGGACGCTCTGCCCCAAGGGTGCGTCTCTCGAACAAGACATTTTGAATGAACGCCGCCTGCTGAAACCGCAGGTTCGCCGGCCTGGCGGAACGGAATGGGAAGACATCTCGTGGGATGAAGCGATTTCCGAAATCGCCGAGAAGGTGAAGAAGACCAGGGACGCAACTTTTATCGAGACAGATGCGGCGGGACACCGGGTGAACCGCTGCGAATCGATCGCCTGGACCGGCGGTTGCACTGACACCAACGAATTTAACTATCTCGTCGTTAAGTCCATGCGCGCCCTGGGGGTCGTGCACCTGGAAAACCAGGCCAGAGTTTGACACGGCCCCACGGTCTCAAGTTTGGGACCAACCTACGGACGCGGAGCAATGACCAACGGCTGGGTCGACATGAAGAATGCCGACATGATGTTGGTCATGGGCGGCAATCCCGCGGAGAACCATCCTTGCGGCTTCAAGTGGGTCATCGAAGCCAAGCGAACACGTAACGCAAAGTTGATCGTGGTGGATCCGCGCTTCACACGCACCGCCAGTGTGGGAGATCTGTACTGCCAACTGCGCGTGGCCACGGATATTGCCTTCCTCGGGGGATTGATTAGCTACGCGATTGAGAACAACCGCTACCCGAAAGAGTACCTACTGAACTACACGAATGCCGCGTTTATCGTGAAGGACACCTTCAAGCTGCCGGAGGATGATGGGCTGTATTCCGGATATGACGCGAAGACGCTGAGCTACGACAAGACAAGCTGGAACTACGCCCACAGCGATGCGGCCGGGAAGCCTTTGCCGGAAGCGCACGTTTTGGCAGCGGCGGCACACCTGGCGCCCGGGACACCGGCGCCGCCTGCTTCCTTGCCAGAAAAACCTGCGTATGACTTCACGCTGCAGAATCCGAACTGTGTTTTCCAGCTTTTGCGGAAGCACTATTCGCGCTATACGCCGGAAATGGTAGAGCGCATCACAGGCGTTCCCAAGGAACAGTTCCTCAAGGCCGCGGATCTGTTCACTTCTATCCGGAAAGACGGTGACACGAAGAAAGTCGGAACCATCATTTACGCGGTAGGTTGGACGCAGCATACCTCGGGTACGCAAACCATCCGCACTGCCGCGATGTTGCAGCTACTTCTGGGAAACGTAGGGCGCGCCGGCGGCGGAGTCAATGCTCTCCGCGGCCATTCCAACATTCAAGGCGCGACCGACATGGCAGGAATTTTCGATAACCTGCCGGGGTACCTGAAAGTGCCGGTTCCCGCGGATGGCTCGTTCGCAGGGTGGATGAAGCGCGCCACACCGACGCCCTCAAAGCCCGGTCCATGGGAAAGTTTCAATTATTGGAGTAACACGCCGAAATTTGCGGTGAGTTTTCTTCGCGCACTGTACGGCGATGCGGCAACGAAACAGAACGATTGGGCGTATGACTATTTGCCGAAGGTGGATCGCAACTATTCCTGGACCTATATCTGGGATGACATGTTCAACGGCAACGTGAAGGGCCTCTTCGCCTTCGGGATGAACGGCGTAGCTATCGGCCCAGACACCAAGAAAAATATCGACGCACTCAAAAAGGCGGACTGGCTTGTCGTCGGCGAGATTTATCCCGATGAAACCAGCGAATTCTGGAAATCGCCCGGTATCACGACCGACGAGATGAAGACGATTCAGACCACGGTGTATCGCTTGCCATGTGCTGGATTCGCGGAAAAGGATGGGACGTTTACCAACTCTGCGCGATGGCTGCAGTGGAAGAATACAGCCTTGCCGATGCCCGGGGATTGCCGGCTGGACCAGGCCATCGTGGCGCAGATTTTCCTGAAAGTGCGCGAGTTGTACCAGAAGGATGGCGGCAAGTTCCCCGATCCGATTTTGAAGCTGACCTGGAATTATACGGATCCGCGAAATCCTTCGTTGGCGGAAGTTCTGAAAGAAATCAACGGCAAGACGTTCGTGGACGTGGAAGATCCAGTGACAAAACAGCAGTTGAAGGCGAATCAGCAATTGCCGGGATTCGCATGGCTGAAGGATGACGGCACAACTGCATGCGGCAATTGGATCTACTGCGGCGCGTATACCGAGGCCGGTAATTTGACCGCGCGGCGTGATGCGAGCGATCCCTCCGGAATGGGAGTGCACCAAAATTGGGCATGGTCCTGGCCGGCGAACCGGCGCGTGCTCTATAACCGCGCATCCTGCAATTTAGAAGGCAAGCCCTGGGATCCTTCCCGGCGGCAGGTTTGGTGGAGCGAGGCCACGCAGAAGTGGGTCGGCAACGACGTGCCAGATTTCAAGGCCGATTCGAAGCCGGCCGAACACATGGGGCCGTTCATCATGAACCCGGAGGGCGTGGGACGTATATTCGCGCCGCTCAGCGCGTTTGCCGACGGACCATTCCCCGAATTCTATGAACCGACCGAAAGCCCGGTAGATAACCTGTTTCATCCACAACAATCCCGTAATCCTGTGGTCAAGCGTTTCAAGACTCCCGACGATAAATACGCGACGCCGAAAGATGGCTACACGATTGTCTGCACCACTTACCGCCTGACCGAGCACTATCACTACTGGACGAAAAACAATCCCATGAACGTGCAGCTTGTGCCGGAACCATTTGTGGAAATTCCTGAGGAGTTGGCGCAGGAAATAGGTTTGCGCGGCGGGGACAAAGTGAAGGTCTCGAGCATCCGCGGAACGTACATCGCGAAGGCGATGGTCACAAAGCGAATTAAACCCATGCTCATCGACGGGAAGAAAACGTACCAAGTGGGATTCCCAATTCACTGGGGCTATCGCGGCATTGCCGAAGACGAAGGCAAAACCTCTAAAACGCTGGCGAATTTAGTCACACCAGCCGTGGTCGATCCAAATGCCTATACACCAGAATTCAAAGGATTCCTGGTGAAGGTGGAGAAGGCGTAGGAGAGCAGCGATGAGCCAAGCGACACTACGCATTCAGAAAATCAGCGGCCATGCCGGGAGCGTGGCAGGGGAAGACACGCAACGGCAGTCCCTCGTCTGCAAACTGGTGGACACGACCACATGTATAGGCTGCAAGGCCTGCGAAGTTGCCTGCGTTGAGTGGAACGACATGCCGTTCTCGCCGACCGTGTTTGATAACACGTATCAGACCATGCCGGAGACGCGCTGGAATTACTGGAACTTGATCCTCTTCAACGAGCACGAGCGCGAAGACGGCTCGCTGCAGTGGCTGATGCGCAAGCACCAATGCATGCACTGCGCGGAGCCGGGCTGCCTGGAAGCGTGCCCATCGGATGGCGCGATCGTGCAGTACACCAACGGGATTGTCGATTTCCAGCAAGCCAATTGCATCGGCTGCGGCTACTGCATCACCGGCTGCCCGTTCAATATTCCAAAGTTCAATAGCGTGACCAAGCGTGTTTATAAGTGCTCTCTCTGCACAGACCGCGTCAGCGAAGGGCTCGAGCCGGCATGCATCAAGTCCTGCCCGACGGGCTGCCTGCACTTCGGCACGAAAGAGGACATGAAGGATCTTGCGGAGCAGCGCGCCAAGCAACTGAAGGATCACTACGGATATGCAAACGCGGGCGTTTATGATCCGCCTGGCGTTGGCGGCACTGGCGTGATTTACGTGCTGCATGACGCGACCAAGCCCGAATTGTACGGCGGGCTCCCCAGCAATCCGAGTATTCCGCTAGTCGTTAAGCTCTGGAAGCATCCGCTGAAGTGGCTGGGCAATTTGGCGATTGCCGGAGGGCTGATCGGATTGTTTGTGCACTTCCTGCGATTTGGACCGAAAGCCCGCGAGGATGAAGACATCAGCACAGCAGGAGGACGGCCATGACTCATCCAGAGCAGGTCGCTCTGCATCACCACGTGCTACGTTACAACCTGCACGAGCGGCTGACCCATTGGGTAGCCGCGGGCTCCTATCTTTATCTCCTCGCGACAGGCTTGGCGTTTTGGTCACCGTGGATGTTCTGGCTCGCTGTAGTGCTGGGCGGCGGGCAAATCTCGCGCATGCTTCATCCCTGGGCCGGACTGGTTTTCACGGGTTCGGTCGTCTATATGTACAGCATGTGGTCCAAGCAGATGCGATTTACGGACGTGGACCGCGAGTGGTGGAAATCGCTGCGCTACTACATCACGAACCAGGACGACAAAATGCCGCCGGCGGGGCGCTACAATGCCGGGCAGAAAATGTTGTTCTGGAGCTTTTTCATTGGAGGCCTGGTTCTGTTGCTGAGTGGATTGGTGCTGTGGTTTACCGATTCGCTTCCGTGGAGTCTGCGCTGGCTGCGCTATATTGCGGTGATTCTGCATCCGATTGCCGCGCTGGTGACCATCGGGAATTTCATGATCCACATTTACATGGGTGTCTTTGCGGAACGTGGCGCATTGGGCTCGGTGATTCGCGGCGACGTGTCCATGGCCTTTGCGAAGCGCTATCATCCAGGTTGGTATGAGGAGATTATCGGGTCGTCTGATCCGCCGAAATGAGCTTTCTCGCCACCGGGAAAGTCAATTATCCCGCCCGAATCGAAAGAGCCGAATTGCTCTCCGCGCGTTATCCCTTTGCGAGCGAAATTCTGGGCTTTTACGGGCACGTTGCTAAATCTCAGAAGGAATTCCACGAACAACTGCCAAAGATTTGGGGCAAGGGGGCGGTCGTGCCGGCTGGCGGTGAGTTGCGAGCAGAACTGAACTTGCCCATTCTCCTTGAACCGTTTGGGAGATTTCTTTCCCTGATCGAATCTCAGGGCCCGGGGCCGCTCGCCGCACAGTCAGGGCAATTGAGAGCGCAGGGAGAAACGGAGTGGACGGCGGCGCTCGCGGATTTCTGGGAAGCGGGAATGCTGGAATCGGGTTCTTCGGAAGTGTTGAAGGAGTTTCTGGCACGCGCGTTTCTCCTGCCCTACGCGGAGTTCCTGGTGGGCGTGATGTTGCCTCCCATCTTGCCCATGACGGTTTGCCGTTGTCCGCGATGCAATTCCCTGCCCTTGCTGGGCGTCTTGCGTCCGGAGGGCGACGGCGGAAAACGCTTTCTGCAATGTTCGTTTTGTTCGCAGGAATGGGAATTTCGCCGCATTCTCTGCGCGCATTGCGGAGAAGACCGCGAGCAGCAACTTCCCGTTTACGTCGCCGAGCTGTTTCCGCAAATCCGCGTGGAATGTTGTGACGCCTGCAAACACTTCCTGCGCACGATCGACCTGACCAAAGATGGAAACGCGGTTCCGATAGTGGATGATCTGGCGGCCATTCCTCTGAGCTTGTGGGCCGAGGAAAACGGGTATAAAAGAATCCAAGGAAATCTTTTGGGAACATGACGTGTGGAGAGTGCAATGCAGAAGACCCGTTTGCTTCTGGCAGTTTTCTTGTTGTGTGCGATTGTGGCGCGCGGACAGGCTCCGTCGGCCTCCGCGGGCGCGTTGACCGTGATCCGAGCCGGTTCGCTGATCGACGGACAGAGCGACTCCGTTGTGAGGAACCAGCTCATTTTTGTGCGCGGGGGACGCATTGAAAAAGTGAGCGAGGGCACCGCTGCAATCCCGGCGGACGCCAAGGTCATCGACCTTTCTAATGCGACGGTTTTGCCGGGGCTGATCGACTCCCACACGCACATCTTCTTGTGGGGAGAAAATCCCGCGCAGGGCGGCTACGACGCAAACATTTTGAAAGCTGGGATTGCCTTGCGTGCCGCTCGCGCCACTTACGCTGCACGACGAGCGCTGGAGCAGGGATTTACGACCATCCGCGATGTGGAGACCGAAGGCGCGGGCTACGGCGACATCGGAATTAAACAGGCAATCGCCGAAGGAACGATCCCGGGGCCGCGCATATTTGGGGCGACGCGCGGTATTTCCTCGACTGGCGGGTACAACCTGGAGGGCTATGCGCCGGAATTGACCATGCCCAAGGGCGTGCAAATTATCGACGGGCCGGTGGAAGCTCGGAAGGCGGCACGCGAGCAGTTGGATCACGGCGCGGACTGGATCAAAGTTTACATGACGCACCGTTCCTGGCTGGACAAGGAGGGCCACCTGGTTTCCCAGCCGACGTTGACGGTCGAGGAATTAAAAGCAATCGTGGACGAAACGCATGGTTGGGGAAAAAAGGTGGCCTGCCACGCCTATAATGGCGTCGGATTGCAGCGGGCGCTCGATGGCGGGTGCGATTCGATCGAACACGGCCTGGAAATCACGGATGCACAGATCGAGCAGATGGCAAAGCAGGGCACTTGGTACTGCGCGACGATTTCGGTTTATTACAGCGACTGGGACCCTGAGAATACGCCTTCGGGAAAACGGGACCGCGTGCGCGTCCTGGTGCATGAAACCAGTTTCCGCAAAGCACTGAAAGCGCGTTCGAGAATCGTCTATGGCACGGACATGGGTGGAATTCCCTGGCAAGAGTCGGAAGCCCAGGAATTCCAGCGCATGGTGACCCTCGGGATGTCTCCGATGGATGCGATTCAATCGGCTACTTCCCGAGCGGCCGAGATGCTGGACAGCAAGGGCCAACTGGGCGTGATCGCGCCAGGAGCGTTCGCGGACATCATCGCGGTCAGCGGCGATCCGCTGAAAGATGTGGGTGAATTGGAGAAAGTGAGATTTGTGATGAAGGATGGTACGGTTTACAAAGACCAGCTCTCCAGCAAATAAATACGGCTGTTGCGTACTCCCGGCCGGATATTTTTCGAAAAAAGCGATTCAGTGTTTGCTCGTGAGGGCGGTCCAGGCTTTGTGGAGCAGTTCGCCCAGCGTCGCAAGCTCAGAGCCGGCGCTCGTCTTCAGCGAATCCCCAATGGCAGGCCGGCTCGCGAATGAAGAGAAGGCAGGCGCGCTCATCCCATTCGACGCGTGAACGTCTCTGTTGGAACCGTACATAATTCTTGCGAGGCTCAAGTTGGCCATCGAACACTCCTCGCTTCCACAGGGAAGCTCTGTTGCATTCGTACAGTTTGCGCCTGCGCGGAGCAAATGAAGCGCCGACACAACGGAAAGCGGCGAGTTGATAACTGTCCGCGCGGTCAGGTCTGATAGAATGCGGGCACACGGAAGGAGATTCAACAATGGCGGAGCAGACTTTTGCAAATCATGTGAGGTGGGTGCCCACGTTCCACTTTTTTGTCTTGCCGGTTTTGTTTTTGAATTTCGGGCAGTCCATCTACCGGCTGGTCCATAGAGGGTTCACATGGGACGGATTGATCGGCGTGCTGACGGCGGCGGCGCTGGTGATGTTGATGTTTCATGCGCGGCTGTTCGCCCTGCGGGTGCAGGACCGCGTGATCCGCATGGAGGAGCGCGAGCGAATGAGCAGGCTGTTCCCGGATGATCTGAAGCCGCGGATCGGCGAATTCACGCCGGGTCAACTGGTGGCGCTGCGCTTCGCGAGCGATGGAGAATTGCCAGCTCTGGCGCGAAAAGTGTTGAACGACAAGCTGACCGACACCAAGGCCATCAAGCAGATGGTGCAGAACTGGCGCGCCGATTATCTGCGCGCGTAAGGCTCATTCAGTTTGGCCTGCGTTCTTCGCCCACCCGTCATCTACGAGTGAGCAAATCCCGCGTGGCGCTTGTCATGCTGAAGCGCGGCGCCGTTTCCACGCCGAAGCATCTCAACTTTGAAACCTTGCACGTTACATGGGTTGAGATCCTTCGGCGATCCTCATCGGATCACCTCAGGATGACAGCGCGTGTCGTGTATGAGTAACGGAGAAGATGCGTCTCGCGATAAATAGGGGATCAGAATATGCTTTGCACGACGCCGCCCTCGGCGCGGACGGCTGCACCATTAATGATGCCGGATTGCGCGCTAGCTACGAACGCGACAACCGAGCCCACTTCTTCGGGCGTTTCAAAGCGCTTCAGAAGCGAACTTGGGCGTGCGGTGGAAAAGAATTGTTTTTCGAGCTCCGCGACGCTGATCCCTTGCTGTCGCGCAATGTCCTGCAGAAAATTCCCCACGCCTTCCGAAGCGGTTGGACCAACGAGTACGGAGTTTACTGTCACGCCCGTGCCGGCAACGGATCTCGCGATTCCGTTGGCAATCGAGACCTGCGCGGTCTTGGTCATGCCATAGTGAACCATCTCCACGGGAATTTGCTGCGCCGATTCGCTGGAAATGAAAATGATCCGGCCCCAGTTCTTCTTCAGCATCGAAGGAAGATAGTACCGGCTCAAGCGTACGCCGCTGAGAATATTCACTTCAAAGAATCGTTGCCAATCGGAATCGGGAATCTCCAGGAAAGGTTTGACCTCGAAAATGCCGAGATTGTTCACGAGGATGTCCGCGCTCGGCACTTCTTTCAAAAACGCGGCAACGCCTGAGGCGGTGCCAAGGTCGGCGGCGACGCCGGTAAATTCCGCGCCGCGATTTTCTTGACGCAGCTTTTCGAGCGCCGCATCCACGCGCGCCTGCGCCCGGCCATTAATGACCACACGGGAGCCTTCCTCGGCAAGCGCGGCGGCAATGGCAAATCCGATTCCTGCCGTTGATCCGGTGACTACCGCAAGTTTTCCTTGCAATCCGAGATTCATGTCTCGTTCTCCTCAAAAAGTTTTGTTGTTCGCGAGGTTTATCAGAACGCAGCTTTTGCCTTGGCGACGCTCGCAGAAAAGGATTCAATCTCCGCGATTTCCTGGGGAGTGAGGCGGAATTCCCCGGCGCGCATCACGCCTTGCGCCTGTTTCGCGCTACGTGACCCGACAATTGCGCCGGTGACACGGGGATAACGCAAGGTCCAGGCAATCGCCACTTCGCCTGAGCTTCGGCCATGACGAGCGCCAATTTCTTTCAGCTTCTCCACGAGTTCGAGATTTTTGGAGAGTTTAGGTTCCTGAAACTCCGGATTGCGGGCGCGGAAATCATCGGCCGGCAGTGCCGCCGCGCGTTCGCGGGTCATCCCGCCGGTCAACATACCCGAAAACATAGGCGAATAGACGATTACGCCAATCCTCTCCTTTTCGCAGTAGGGCAAAACTTCCTCTTCAATCTGGCGGCGCAGGATGGAATAAGACGGCTGAAGGGAAGTGATCGGAGCAATCTTTTGGGCGCGTTTCAGTTGCGGCACGTTGAAATTGGAAACGCCGATCCAGCGCACTTTTCCCTGCTTTTGAAGAGAGCTCAGCGTGCGCCAGGCTTCTTCCAGACCCGGGCCATCATCGGCGGGTGGCCAGTGGATTTGGTAGAGATCGATGGTTTCAACTTGCAAACGCCGCAAGCTGTCTTCGCACTCTTTCCTGATGGAATCCGCGGTGTGATTCGGGGTGATTTTGCCTGTCGAATCCCAGCTCAGTACACACTTGGTGAAAACATGGGGACGCGGGCCGCGCCATTCCTTCAAAGCGCGGGCGACCACTTCCTCCGAATGGCCGAGGCCGTAGACGGCCGCAGTATCGATCCAGTTGACGCCAAGCTCCAGGGCTTTGTGAATGGCAGCGATGGACTCCTTGTCATTCTGTGGCCCCCACGCATACTCCCAGCCGCCTCCGCCAATGGCCCAAGCTCCAAAACCGACGGGCGTGATTTGCAAATCGGAATTTCCCAGTTTGTGAGTGTTCATGGCTCTCTCTGAAGGCGATTCGTAGTCGCCCGGAAAATGGAGCGAGAAAACCCAGGCGCATCTGTTGGATGAGCAAGACGAGCGAAAGGTTAGGGTCGTTTTATTGAGCCACGAAAGCCGCGTCGAGAGAAACCGATTCGCCGTCTGGATTCGAGAGAACCAACTGTTGCGGGCCGGCTGACATTGCGGGCATAACGAGAATCAGGGTGTTCATATCCTTCCAAGTGACCACCGCCGATTTTCCGCCGAGCGTGGCCGTGATGCCGCTCTGGAAGCCACTGCCACGCAGGGTCACGCTCGATCCGCCTGCCGCAGAACCAGAAGAAGGAGTCAGCGTGCCGATCCCCAGGGGCACGTTCGCCAACTGGACGATGGTCAGCCCGCTGGTCGTCAGGGCAAACAGCCGCTGACCGTTTTCGTCGGTAGTGAGAAAGCCGCCGTGCAGTCCATCCACGTCAGTGTTCAACATTGCGAAAGGCTCCGGCAGGTAAACACGCAGGCGAAGCTGCCCGTTATGCGCGTCGCGAATGTCGATACCGCCGTGGATTCCGGTGGCGGGTGGAGCAGCAGGCGCCGGACCATCAAGGAAAGGCTCGTAAGTCAGCGCACCAGAGGGATGCAACGCAACACCGGGCACGGCTACACGATTCGGAACCGCCTCGAGTTCTGCGGCGGCTGGAGTGGAAAACAGTGTGAGGTCTGGCCCACGAACTTCCGTGGTGTTATTCGCGCGCATGGTGAAAAGGGTGCCGTCGCCGGAGGTGGCGAGGTCTGTTGCCGCGTCATTCGCCGTGGAAAGAGAGAAGGCATTGGGCGTCGCGGCGTTCCATACAGCCACCGGCCCGCCGGGCGCGGTGTCGTAGGCGAGATACGCCGTGTCACCCGCGGCATCCGCTTGCAACAAGGGCGTGCCGGTTAAGGAGCTCACTTCCGGTTGCGGAGCAGGCAGATACGCTGGTGGGCTGGCAAGGAGGTTCATCTGCCCCAAGCAACCGTTGCATGCGCCAGTGGAACTTCCCTCTCCGCTGAGGCCCACGAAGACGGTTTGATCGCTTGTGGCTGTGACGCGCGCCGGGCCGGAATTCAGAAATCCAGCCACGCCGCCTACGGGAACGGCCGTGCCGTTGTTCGTCGCTCCATCCGGATTGACGAGATAGACGTTCTGCGCGCCAAAGTCGGTGATAATGAGCTGCGAAAAATCGGGCGTCAGCGCGAGGCCACGGAGCGCGGCATCCGGCGGCGGTCCATTGGGCGGAGGCTCGAGCGCGCTCACGAAAACCAGTGCGTTCAAATCGAAAACGTCTACATGATCCGTCGCGCTGAGAAACACATGCTGGCGCGATTCATCGTAAACCACGAACTTATGTAGCCCCGGATTTGTGTAGGTCTGGCTGGACACCAAGTACTGAAAGGCTTTGGCTGCAGTGGTGGAACCCGTGGGAGATTGGATCGTCAGATCCGCTTTGCCGGGAGAACCGGTCGGCGTTTTGAGGACGATGCGCTCAAGCGCGAAGGGATACGTAGCATCGAGGCCCAGCGTGCTTGCGAAGGCGGGAAGTGCGTCCACACTCTGGATGCTGGCCGCCTGGCCGCCAATCGTGGCGGAAATGCTCCCTGAACTGCTGCCGAAGCCGTAGCCGAGCACGGTCACTGTGTCGCGGCCTTGCGGCGAGCCAGCGTTCGGAAGCACACGCACAATGCTGGGCCCGAAGCTGAAGGCTGAGGGCGCCAGAGCAATCCAACCGTTGGCGAAATACGCGGCCAGATTTACTGGCACGGCTGCGGTGCTGGCGGGAGAGACGACCCGCAGCTGCGAACCGCTCACTGCCGTAGCATTGACCGGGTTGTTTGCGCCGAAACGCACTCGCGGGCTGGACGAAAAATTCGTACCCGTAAGCGAAAGCGTTGTGCCACCCGCAGGCGGGCCTTCCGACGGCTGTGCCACGGGAACGCTGGAGAAAACGGGCGCGGCTTGCGGAAGCGAGCTGGGTTGCGAGGCATCTAGAAACGCGACACCACGATTCGCCAACCCGCAGAGATTCGAAGAAGCGCCCACTTCTTCGATACTGGTTGGCACACCTTGAATGACGATATCGGAAATTTGTCCGAGTTTTTGCAGGTTGCTGGCGGAGAGAACCGAGACAGCGCCTGCATTTCCGTAAGGCTCGGCCACATAGAGCGACTGGCGGTCCAGTGAAAACACCAGCCCGGTAGCGCCCGAAGACGCATAACTGCCCAGCAGATTCAGGCTGGCATCCAACAAAAGAACTTGCGCTGCGCCGTCAGCAGTGATGGCAACGGCGAAGCGGCTGCCGTCGGAATTTGCGGCGGCCAACGAAATCGCGCCCGCCAGTGGCGCTCGCGGGCCAACGAGCAGGTTGCCGGTGCCATCAAAAACGGCGATTTCGCCACTGGAGTCGTTGGCGGCGGCCAGAACGCGGCTGTGGTCACCCGACCGCGCGAGGACTCCGGCGCCGCTCTGAAATACCGACGGGGCGAGCGGAGTAAGGTTCGTAAACGTATTAGAGGAAGGAGCCCAAAGCGCCAAGAGCGATTCCGTTGCTCCCGGTTGACGGAGACGCACCAGAAGCTGGCCGCTGGCGAGCGCGAGCACTTCTGTGGGGCGGATGAAGACGAGGCCGGGTATGGGAGTGAGCCCAGCAACCGAGTAGCGCGCTTTCACTTGCAGTGAGCTCGTGTCCACGGCGAGGATCTGTTCCAGGGATGTGCCGACCCACAATGTGGTTCCGTCCGTGGAGAGATCGACGCTGGAAGCGCCCGGAGCGGCAATGGTCGCCTGCAGTGCAGGATCGGCAGCGGCGAACACTTCCACGCGATTCATCGCGCGATTGGCCACGTAGAAGCGCTGGTTAGCGGAATCAAAGACGATGTGACGACGATGGGGTTCCCCTTGCGGATTGTCGAGAGAAGCTACCGAATCATTCTCGACATAACTTGTGCGAGGAAGGTTAGTGGGAGCGGCGGTCTGGATCGCCAGCGAAAGCACCTGGGAATGAGAGAGAGCGCCACTGGTGCCCTGCGCCGTCACGCTGAACTGGCCCGCGGACGCATTCGCAGTCGCGCCAAACAGCACGGAAACGCTTTGGCCTGCAGCGACGGAGAATGGACTGACAGGATTGGTCGTTACGCCCGCAGGAAGTCCCGTGAAAGAGACTTGGACACTGGCCGAAAAGCCATTCTGGGGATTGATGGAAACACTGACGGGTGAACTTGTGCTGCCTTGCGGAACAACTACTGAAGTAGCGGAGAGTCCAATCGCAAAGTCCGGTTGAGGAGGAGGAGGTTGGACCCCAGCGGTCCCTCCACCTCCTCCACAAGCAACCGTGGAGACCACAACCCCTAAGACCAAAGCCTGGATGCTGCGGACACCTCCCCGCATGGCGTAGCTCCTGCAACGGGAGAACCGGTGCTACCGGACAAAGCCGGGGGAGCGTAGCCGACTTGGACCCTGGAAGACCGAACGAATATCTACGGCCACAGTAAGCATTAAACGATGAATTGTCAAGTTAGGAAATAATGCGCGGGCAAGAACCAGAATAAGAAACGGCGCCCCGAGCGAATCGGGGCGCCGTGTCAGGAGTACAGACTATGCGTTGAACAAACTTAAATGGTCTTCGGGCCGACGCCAGCGCCTGCGGGGGCTGAAGCGGTGCGCGTGAAAGACCCGGCACCGGATTCCTTCTCACCGCTCTTGTCGATTTCGATGGAGCCTTTGAAGTACGCGCCGTCTTCGATCATGATGCGGGCAGTGGTGAGATCGCCGTTGACGGAGCCGTCCTTCTTGATTTCGATGCGGTCTTTGGCGCGCAGATTCCCTTTCACGTTGCCATAGACCACTACTTCGCGTGCGATAATATCCGCGGTCACCTTGGCCGTGGCGCCAACGGTCAGTTTGCGCTCGTCGAGCTGCACCAAACCTTCCACCGAGCCCTCGATCACCAAGTCTTCATTGCCGGAGATTTCGCCTTTCACGTGCAGACTGGGACCGAGCCGGGCCGAAGCGCGGTCTGCGGTTGCTCCCAACGGACGCATGGCATCTGTACTCATTGCGGTAGTTCCCTCCCAAGTTGCCGCAGCTGGCTTAGGCGGCGGATTCACTGGAAAATTTTTGGATTCCGGTTGCGCTGGTTGAGGCGTATCCGGCTTCTTATTCCCCCACATCGGACCTCCCTAGGGACAGTGCACCCCACGCAGATTTCCGGCCCGGGGTAAGCACACAATAGTCCGCGGGAGGGTGTGTCGCAAACACAATAACAGAACGGCTTGCGTGAAAGTAACTAGACCGAAGAACAGGGTCGCGACTGTATCAAAGGTGTGGGAGAAGCACAAGCGAAGACCGGGAGGCTCGCGCCGCCGTCAGCCGTAACACGCGGCTCCTAGTGCCTACGTCTCCGGTGCAGGCGTTTATCAAGACTTAGTAGAAACTCATCCCTTTTGTATTTCATCTATCTCAGTGGAGCCTCGCACGCTTCAAATTAGCGAAATGATGCAGCCGAGACCCATCGGCCCTCACTGCGAGGAAAGGAATTTATGTCTATCCACAACCGTCTCGGCCTTTTTCTACTTGTGCCCCTGCTATACACTGCCGCAGCTTCCGCCCAACAGGACAGTCTGCCAACTCAGCCTGACGACAGTAGGATTTACCTTGACGTCGTTGTTACACCGAAGTCCGGGCCGCCTGTCACTGGTCTTCAGCAGCAAGACTTCACCCTCCTCGATAACAAAGTCCCGCGGCCCATTACCTCCTTCCGGGCGCTCAGCCGCAGCCAGGCTCCCCTTGAGGTCATCCTAGTCGTGGATGCGGTCAATACCAAATACGAGACCGTCGCCTACGAACGCGAGGAGATCGACAGATTCCTCCGTGCCGATGGAGGTCACCTGGCACATCCCACCGCTCTGGCCATCTTTACGGATACAGGCATGCAGATTCAGGAGGGCTTCTCCGACGACGGCAACGCTCTTAGTGCCTCACTGGACCAGTACGTCGTTGGCCTTCGTACAATCCGTCGTTCCGCCGCCTTCTACGGCGCCGTCGAACGTTTCCAGTTGTCTCTCAACTCCCTGCGTCAGCTTGCGGCGCGCGAGGCCCTGCGCCCGGGACGCAAGGTAATCCTCTGGGTTTCTCCTGGTTGGCCTCTTCTTTCCGGCCCTGAGGTCGAACTCGACCCGAAGCAACGGCAGGAAATCTTCAACGATATTGTCAGTTTCTCCACCCAGCTCCAGCGGGCACGCATCACTCTCTACAGCATCGATCCTTTGGGCAGCAACGACTTCGGTACACGCGCCTTCTACTACGAGGCGTTCCTCAAGGGCATTAGCAAGCCTAGCCAGGTCGACGTGGGCGACCTCGCGCTCCAGGTACTGGCCACTCAAAGCGGTGGTCTGGCTCTCACCGTCGACAACGACATCGCCGCCATGCTGCAAAAATGCCTCGCTGACACGGATGTTTACTACGAACTCTCTTTCGATGCACCCTTGGACACGAAGCGAGACGAATACCACCACTTGGAAATCAAACTCAAAGACTCCGGCTTAACCGCGCGCACTCGTCAAGGCTATTACGCGCAACCCGACCTCAAAGAACTTCAGAAAATTCCTATTGTGGAATCTCCGACTAGGTGACTCGCGTTACTGGACAGCTCTTCAGGCGAGCAGGCTGGCAAAATGCTTGTAGCAGGCAGCTCTAAGAGGACGGTTTGTCGGGTACAGGCTCGCGCGCCAGAAAATCGGCGGCAAACCGCTGTGAGTAGGACGCCAGCAGCTCTTCGATGCGTTGGGGCGAGGCCGATTTCAGGATGAATCCGGCGTGATGGAACTTCTTGATACGTTCGACAATTTCCGGGTCGGTGTAGGCGGAAGTGTCCGGCTCGTCCTGCCGCGCTAGCGATACGATGACTCCCGCATAGTCTTCGCGCGGCTGCGGCAACTGGTAAGGCAACCTCCCGGCCGTCACTTCCAGATGCGCCCACTCGCGCCAAAGGTTGATGCCGGTGGCAGTTTCGACCATGTTGGAAATGTAGGCGCCACCTACGCGTGCAGCGATTTCGATGAAGTAGATGCGGCTATCGGCATGCGCCTTCAGAAATTCCGCATGGGTAACGCCGCGCACCAGACCAAGCCCTTGGATGAGCTTCTGATTGATTTCCTTCAGCGCCAGGGTCTCTACGGCATCGCGCGGCAATGTGCGCGTCGTAAAAACGCCACCATGATGCGAAACGTCCAGGGGCGGCGCGCCATAGGTATGCGCCTCCGCAAATAGCACCACCCGTTCGGAGACCACACCGTCCAAGTGGAATACGCTTCCCGGAATGAATTGTTCCAGCAAATACTCGGATTGCCGGTCCCCGAGTCGGTCGAGCCATGGCCAAAGCTCCTCGGCCACCTCTATCTTTTTCATTCCGATCCCGGAAGCCTGCGAGCGCGGCTTCAGAAGCCAAGGGCCGGGCACATGGGCCATGAACTCTCGCAGGTCGTCGTAGTTCAGAATGTGAATGAACTCAGGAACGAGAATGCCGGATTCCCGTGCCTGCGCGCGCATGGCCAGCTTGTCCCGGAAATGACGGATCGTGGTGAGGCCGATGCCGGGCAGCCGCAGGTGCTCGCGGAGCGCGGCCACATTCTCCATGTCGAACTCGTCGAGCGCCACGATGCGGTCGATATGGCGCGTGCGGGCGGCATAGCTGACAGCGTGAATCAGGTCGGCGAGGGACAGTTCCTCGGGCATGAAAAACATTTCGTCGATCATGTC
>Ga0187801_10000039_pt1 | contig 26523 bp, 16 predicted proteins | sample NC_wetland_sal_i_10_FD_132465 | JGI IMG/M metagenome (GOLD analysis project Ga0187801, IMG submission 132465) | Wetland sediment microbial communities from Neuse River Estuary, North Carolina, USA - Control_1 | ecosystem: Environmental > Aquatic > Freshwater > Wetlands > Sediment | place: USA...
AGGGCTTCCACGTGGTGACCAACAGCGCGGGCTTCCACGTGGAGCCGGCTTCGTTCCTGGCCGCGATGTTCATGAGCCTGTTCGTTATCTACGGCTTCGACACTGCCTCGACGCTGTCCGAGGAGACCAAGGACCCGCGCCGCCAGGCGCCGAAGGCGGTCCTATACTCGGTGATCGGCGCGTTCATCATCGGCGGCGTGTTCCTGCTGGGCGCGCTGGTGGCGATACCGAACCTGAAAACCGCCACCTCGGGCGTCGGCTGGAACCCGGCGCAGGTCATCACGGCCAACTTCCCGTCCGCCTTCGCGACCCTGTACCTGTTCGTCGTCTCCGCCGCGATCTTCGTGTGCTGCCTGTCGATCCTGGCCGCGACCATCCGGCTCTGCTTCGGGATGTCACGCGACAACCAGCTTCCGATCTCGGGGCTGCTGTCTAAGGTCTCGCCCAGCCTGCACACGCCGGTCTGGACCTGCGTCGTGGTCGCGGTGCTCTCGGCGATCCCCTTCATCAAGTACTCCGGCGCCGGGACGATCGCGATCGCGGCCACCGGCATGATCTACCTGAGCTACTTCCTGGGCAACATCGTGATCATGGCCGCGCGGACCCGCGGCTGGCCCAAGGTCAAGGCGCCGTTCCATCTGGGCCGCTGGGGCCTCCTCGTCAATGTGGTCGCGCTGCTGTACGGCGGGTCCATGCTGGTCAACTTCGCCTGGCCGCGGGTCGCCAGCAACCCCGAGCCGCGGCAGGTCGGCCTCAGCTACGGCCTCTCCTTCCTGAACAAAATCCCTATCTTGTATACGGTCGCCATCGGCATCGCGGTCATCGGGGCGATCTACTACCTGATCACGGGGCGGAGGAAGGCGTTCGCGCCGGTGACGTCGCCGGAAGGGGACGACCCCGTGGAGCTGCCGGCGGGCGGCGGCGGCGCCGCGGTCTAGCCCGACGTCACTGCGTTACTGCGTTACGGCAGCAGACCGCAGTCGTCAGGGAAGGATCAGCATGCCGCCACCGCCGGGGACCGGGCGCCGCCGCGTCCGCCCGGCGCTGCGGACCGGCACCAGGCAGCCGCCGGAGATCGTGCGCGGGCCGGGGACCACGGTGCACGGGCAGATCGAGGACTGGCTGGCCGGCGAGATCGCCATCGGCGCGCTGCGGGCCGGTGACCGGCTGCCCGCCGAGCACGACCTGGCCGCCTGGTTCGGCGTCAGCCGGATGACGCTCCGGCACGCGCTGGCCGAGCTAGCCGCGCGCGGCCTGGTGACGCGGACGACGGGACGGCACGGCGGGACCTTCGTCGCCGCGCCCAAGCTGGAGCAGGACCTCACCACGCTGGCCGGGTTCTCCGAGCAGCTGCGCAGGCACGGGATGGTGGCCGGCGCCCGCGTGCTGTCCGCGCGCCCCCGCCCGGCCGGCCCGGCCGCGGGAGCCGCCCTGCAGATCGGCGAGGACGAGCAGGTCTACGAGGTCCGGCGGATCCGCCTGGCCGACGGCCGGCCGATCGTCCTCGAGCGCTCCCTGTTCCCCGCGGCCCGGTTCCCCGGCCTGCTGGACCTCCGGCTGGACGGCTCGCTCTACGAACTGCTCGAGGTCACGTACGGGCTGCGGCCGTACCGGGCCAGAGAGGTCCTGGAACCGGTCACCGCCGGGGTCCGCGAGGCCGAGGCGCTGGAGGTCGCCGAGGGCGCGCCGCTGATGCTGGTGGAGCGCACCGCGTACGCCCGCTCCGGCGAGCCGGTGGAGTTCGCCCGCGACCTATTCCGCGGTGACCGGACCCGGGTCGTCGTCTGGACCTCGGAGCTAGCCGGGGACATCTGAGGCAGGCCGGGTGGTAACACATCGTCGTTCGGGAAAAAAATGGATTTCTATTCCGAACGAGCGGTGGTGCGCGCACCGTCACGTGCGACGCAATTGCGTGGGGCGTTTCCGCGGAAACGCGCCAGGAGACCGCTACACCAGTTCCGCGGCGGCGGCGGACGATTCGAGGAGCCACTCCACGTCGACCTCTTCCCCGCCGACGTTGCCGGTGTCCCAGGCCTCGCTCACCAGCAGCGTGTGCAGCATCGGGCCGGGCAGCCGCTCCAGGTGGGCGCGCAGCGTCGCGTCATCGGGCAGCCCGTCGATCCGGGGCGCCAGCCGGTCCCGGATCTGAACCAGGAGCTTCATCAGCGCAGTGAGATCGGCCTTCTTGTCGAAGGCCCGCCGCCCGCCTTCCGCGATCCCGAGGGCGATCTGGTTCTTGATCGCGTGCACGTTTCCCGCCGGGTCGGTCGTGACCATCTGCCGCCAGGCCCGGCTCTTGTGCCGGTACTGGAGCATCGCCATCACCGCTTCGTGGCGCACGAAGTCCGCGTCCCGCAGGGGCCGGCCCCGCCAGGTGGCCGACAGGCACCGCGACAGCGAGATGACCGAGGCCAGTCCGCTGTTGAGCCCCCGTCCCGGCCAGAAGTGAATCGCGTTGGCCGCGTCGCCGAGCAAGAACCCGAACGCCCCCTGCTCCGTCGACGTCTTCGGGTACAGCTGGGCCGTGAAGCGCGGCCGCTGCACCATGTCCAGCCGGAAGCCGGTCACCGCGGTGAGGTTCTCCGGCCGGACGCCGAACAGCTGCAGCCCTTCCTGTATCCGGGGCCACAGGGCCGACCCCTTCACCAGGGCCGGCAGGAACAGGGCCTGGTGGCCGGCGCAGTAGAACTCGCGGTTGGCCCGCAGCTCCATCAGGCAGGGCGAGGACTGGATGCACTCGGTGAACACCCGCCGGACCGGGTCCATCCCGACCGCCTCCTTCGCCTCCTCGTCGGTCAGCCGCATGTTGAGGAAACCCTCGCCGCGCAGGGAGTTCAGCAGGAAGCGGTTCTGCGACACCGTCAGCAGGACGGCCATGGGGTCGGGGAGCTCGGACTTGACCCGCAGGCCGAGGACCAGGTCTTGCACCTGCTGGCCCTCGAGCGCGTACATGGACGTGTCACAGGCGCCGAACTTGGCTCCGAAGTATTCCAGCGTGCGCGAGCGACTGCCCTCGCAGATCGCGAGGACGTGCTGCCCGGCGAGATCGCCCCGCGCCGTCGCCGGGTCGAAGCGCTCCGGGATGAGCTGGATGCGGTCCCGCTTGTCGTTCGCGATGGCCAGCAGCTGATCTTCGACGTACGCGATCCGGACGTTACGCGGCCCGAGATCCTGGATCGAATCCGGGCCCTTGGGCCACATCTCGGTGTAGTTACCCGGGATGAACAGGCGTTCCTGGACGTCGGGGGGGAGCTTCAGGTACTGCCGGCTCTGGATGGTCACGACCTGCTGGCGGCGCACGTTGCCCTGTTCCGGGGTCTTCCATTCGATCCGCCCGCCGTTACGTACCCAGCGGCTGTCATAGACCTTGATGGCGGCGCGCGACCCCATCAGGTAATCCAGGAGCAGGGCAAAGCCCAGGCCGACCGGCCCGCCCCCGGTGACGGTGACATGCAAGACGGGCGCCGAGCCGGACGGGGCGGCGCGGCCGTCGGCCCGCACTTCGTACCTCTCGAAGCGGAAGGCCAGGCCGCCGATCACGAACTCGTCGCCGGACCGGAGTTGCCGGGCGGTCACCTGAACGCCGTTGACCCAGGTGCCGTTGCTGCTCCCGCGGTCGACCAGGGCGTAGCCGCCGGCCTCGGACCGCAGCTCGGCATGGACGCTCGAGGCGAGCAGGCTGGCGAGGACGACGTCGTTCCCGCCGTCACGCCCGAACGTCAGCGGCTGGCTGCCGACCGCAAAGCGCTTGCCCATGAGGGCACCGTCAAGCCCGACAACTGTGGCTACCATCGCATTGGCCTTCGCTCCCGCTTCAGCACTGGCCGCGCCGATGCCCCACCGTAACCGAGCTTCCCGCCGCCTGGAAAGCCCGGTCAGGCGCGTGCTTTCCGCGCTAGCCGGTTCACCTCATGAAGGGTCTCATGTGCCGTGGTCATCGGTCCTGCCTCCTGATCTGTCGTGGCCTCCTGACAAGATCTCAGCAGGAGGTGCCATGGACAAGGTTGGCCAGGTGCCGGACCGGTACCTGTCGCAGGAGCAGCGCCTGATGCGCGAGACCTGCCGTCGCTACGTCGATCGGGTCGTCCGGCCGTTCATCGCCGCGAACCGGGAACGCGAGTGGCTATTCGACCCGGCCGAGCGCCTGCCGGCCGAGATCCTCCGGGAGGCCGACCGCGCCGGGCTGCGCGGCCTGGGCGTTCCTGAGCAGTACGGCGGGTCAGGGGTTGACCCGGCCACCGAGGCGCAGACCTTCTCGATCATCGCGGCCGAGATCGCGCGCGGCGACGTGGGGATCGCCGACAAGCTCGTCCAGAACTGGAAGATCTCGGTACTGCTGCGGTCGCTGGCCCCGCGGCACCTGCAGGACGCGTGGTTCCCGCGCTACATGGCGGACCCGCAGTTCCTGATGGCCCACTGCCTCACCGAACCGCGCGGCGCCTCGGACCGCTGGCTGCCGTACAACGTGCCCGAGGCGAACATGGACACCAGGGCCGTCCGCCAGGACGGCCACTGGGTGATCAGCGGGCGCAAGCAGTTCATCAGCAACGGCTACGACGCCAGCCTGTACGTGGTGTACGCGAACACCGACCGGTCGGTGGGCCTGCTGGAGGGGACCAGCAGCTTCCTGATCCCGCGCGATACACCAGGGCTCCAGGTCACCCGCTGCAACGAGACCGTCGGCGGCCGCTACATGAACAACGGCGAGATCGTATTCGACGACTGCCGCGTGCCGGAGGACCACCTGCTGGCGCACGGCGACGCCCTGGGCCGGGCCGGCGTGTACTTCCGGCCCGGCAAGATCATCCAGGCCGCCAAGAACCTGGGCATCGGCATCGCGGCCTTCGACGACACCGCCACGTTCGTCCAGCGGCGGGTCCAGGGCGGCAAGATCCTGATCAAGCACCAGGCCGTCGCCCTGCGCATCGCCGCGATGGCGACCAAGCTCGAGGCGGTCAGCGCGCTGCTGTGGCACGCGGCCCGCGCCGTCGATGAGAACGACGCCTCAGCCACCCGCCTGTGCGACATGGTCAAGGTGTTCGCCTCCCAGGAGATCCTCCAGGTCTGCCAGCACGCCGTCGAACTGCACGGCGGTTACGGGGCGATGCTGGAAACCGGGATCGAGAAGTACCTCAGGGACGCCGCGGTCTACCTGCACATGGACGCCACCACCGACGTCTCCAACTTCAAGATCGCCAAGGCGCTGTTCCCCGACACCGCCGGTACCTACGCCGGCCCGGAGTGACCGCCGTAGCGGCCGACCTGCGGGGCTGGTCAGGGAGCCCGGCCGGGAGGTGTGCGGGCGGTGAAGACCCGGGCCAGACGGCGGACGGCCGGTTTGAACCCGCTCTGATCTGGCAGTATGAGGGGCTATGTCGGCCACGCAGCGGTTCCGCGTCACGGTCGCCGTGGTCGCAGTGTGCTGCCTGGTGCCATTGGGCTACTCGGCCCTCCACCTCACCATGTCCCGGGCGCCCCGCCCAGCGCCGGCGTCTCCGTCCACGCCCGCTGCCGGGGCCGCCGGCCCGTCGGTCACCGACATGGCGCTCCAGGTCACGCCGGCCCCGTACCAGCTGCCGGCGCCGCTGTCTCGTGAGGTCGTGCTGCCCGCCGCGGGCGGGCTGATGATCGCGGGCGGGCTGACGGCCCAGGGGACCTCGACGGACTCCGTGACCAGCCTGGACCCGGTGACCGGCGCCACCCGCCCGGTCGCACGCCTGGCCGCCGCGACCCACGATGCCGCCGGCGTGAGCCTCGGCGGGCAGACGTACCTCTTCGGCGGCGGGACGGTGGCCAGCGTGCCGGCCATCCAGGCTCTTACCGTCGGAGCGGCCACCGCCGCGGTGGTGGGCCAGCTTCCCGTCGCCCGTTCGGATGCGACCGGCGTGACGGCCGGGTCGGTCGCCTACGTGGTCGGCGGCTACGACGGCACCAGCTGGGAGCCCAGCGTGCTCGCCACGCAGGACGGCCGGCACTTCCGGGTGGCCGCGCGGCTGCCGGTGCCGGTGCGCTACGCAGCGGTGGCCCAGGCCGCGGGCGAGATCTGGATCTTCGGCGGCCAGGCGACGTCCGGCGCCACGAACGCCATCCAGCGGATCAGCCTGGCCACCGGCCAGGCGGCCGTGGCCGGGCACCTGCCCGCCCCGCTCCAGGGCGCCACCGCCATCGTCCTGGACGGGCAGATCTACCTCGCGGGCGGCGCGGGCGCGGGCGCGACCAGCCCGATGGTGTACCGCTTCGACCCGGCCACGTCCAGCGTCAGCGCCGCGGGCCAGCTGCCGGTGCCGGTGGCCTACGCCGCAGCAACGGTGAGCGGTGGTGTCGGCTACCTGGTCGGCGGCGAGGACGGGACGCGCGCCGTGCCCACGGTGACGACGCTTCGGCTCGTCCCGGCCGGGCAGGCCGTCCCGCAGGCCAGCCAGGCGCCGTGGCTGGCGCCCGCCACCGGACCGGCCCTGCTCGCCCCTGGTTCTGACCCGTCGGTGCTGCCCGCGGACGTTCTCATCGCCGACCACCACAACAACCGCCTGCTGATCGTCGACCCGCAGGGCCGCATCAGGTGGGAGTTCCCGCGCCCGGGTGACCTCGCGCCCGGCCAGACCTTCCTGCAGCCGGATGACGCATTCTTCTCACCCGACGGCCGGTACATCATCGTCACCCAGGAAGACGACTACGTGGTCTCGGTGATATCGACGGCCACCAGCAAGATCGTCTACCGGTACGGCGTGCCGGGCGTCCCGGGCGCCGGACCGAACCACCTGTTCAACCCGGACGACGCGATGCTCACTCCCACGGGCAGCATCGTCTCGGCCGACATCAAGAACTGCCGCATCGTGATCATCACCCCGCCCGCGCACGTCCTGACCCGGGTCATCGGCCAGACCACGAACGAATGCCTGCACGATCCGCCGCGCCGGTTCGGCAGCCCGAACGGCGCGTTTCCCATGACCGACGGGAACTACCTGGTCACCGAGATCAACGGCGACTGGGCCGACGAGATTTCCCTGGGCGGCGCGGTGTCGTGGTCCGCGAACCCGCCGGGCGTGCTGTACCCGTCCGACACCAACGAGGTGTACCCGGGCCGGTACCTGACGGCGGACTATTCCGATCCGGGCCAGGTCGTGGAGTTCACCTCGACCGGCCGCCTGCTGTGGCGGATGGGCGGGTTCAACCAGCCCTCGCTGGCCCTGCCGCTCCCCAACGGTGACGTCTTGCTCAACGACGATTACAACCACCGCGTCTGCGTCGTCGACCCGGCCACCAACCGCATCGTCTGGCAATACGGCCACACCGGCCAGCTCGGGAGCGCTCCCGGCTTCCTCAACGATCCGGACGGCGTCGACCTGGTCCCGCCCGACTCGCTCCTGATCACCCACGCCGCGACCATGGGCGAACCCTAGGCCGCGGGCGGTCCGAACCAGGTGGTCAGCGCGTCAGCCAGACCCGGGTCTGCCGGGTCTCCGGCCCAGGCGACGTATCCGTCCGGCCGGATCAGCACGGCCGCAGGGGCGGTGACCGCGCCGAGCACCGGAAGTTCCCACGGGCCGGCGTAGCCGGCGTCGATCAGCCGCACCCGGTCCGCCCGCGGGGTGATGTCGAGGCCGTCTGGCTCACCGAGGTTGAGCAGGACCGGCCGGGCTTGGTGCAGCAGGGTGAACAGGCGCACCGGGCCGCCGGCGGTGACCAGGTCCAGGTCGGGCACGCGGCGCCCGAGCAGCGGGTGTCCCTCGCCGAGGTCGTAGTGGATGTCCAGGCCCGTGATCATCGCGGCTATCCACTTGCGCGGTTCGTCCAGGCCCAGCAGCTCAGCCATCGTGTCGCGCAGGGCCTCGATGCGCGGGTCGGAGCGGGTGAGCGCGGTTTGCGCCATGGTGGTGCGCAACACGCGCGCGGCGACCGGATGCCGCTCGGCCTGGTAGGTGTCCAGCAGACCTTCCTTTGACGTTCCGCTGATCACCTGGGCCAGCTTCCAGCCCAGGTTCACCGCATCCTGGACTCCGATCTGGAGACCCTGCCCGCCCACCGGGTAGTGCACGTGTGCGGCGTCGCCGGCCAGCAGCACCCGCCTGTCCCGGTAGGACGCCGCCTGCCGGGTCATGTCGGTGAACCGGGAGATGTAGGTGGGGCTGTGTGCCCCGTAATCCGTGCCCCAGACGGCGATGAGCGCCTCGCTGAGATCACGCAGGGTCGGCTCACCGGTCTGCCCGGCGTACCGTTCGCTGACCACCACGCCGACCCGCTTCCCGTCCTCGAGCCGCCCCAGGGCTTGGGTGCCCTGGTCGGTATAACGGAGTCCCCACTCCGGCTCCTCGTCCATCTCGACCTCCGCGATCAGGGAGTTGATCGACGGATCCCACCCGGGGAACTCGATCCCGGCCGCCTTGCGGATCAGGCTGCGCCCTCCGTCGCACCCGACGAGGTAGTCCGCCCGGAACCACTGGCCTTCGGACAGCTCCACGTCGACGCCGGTGGCGTCCTGCGCGAAACCCGTCACCTCGCGCTCGCGATAGGTCGGCACCGCCAGCTCGGCGACCCAGCCGGCCAGGATCTCCTCGCAGCGCTCCTGCCCTAGCGCGAGCACGTAGTTGTGCCGGGTGGGAAGGTCGCTGATGTCCAGGAAGGCCCCGGAGAAGCCCGCCCGCTGCGTCACCTGCCCCTGGATGAGGAACCGGTCAGCGATTCCGCGCTGATCGAGAACCTCGATGGTGCGTGGGTACAGGCCGCGGGAGCGTGAGCCGTCGAGTTCCTGGCTGGCGCGCCGCTCGACAATCGCGACGTCGACCCCCGCCAGCGCCAGCTCGCCCGCCAGCATCAGCCCGGTCGGGCCGCCGCCGGCGATCACCACCGCATGCCCGGTGGATGCGTTCATCGTTACCTCCGGTGATCGTGGTCCTGGCCGGCGTCAGGCGCTCGTGAGGATGACCAGTTGCTGGGTGGCCCGGGTCATCGCGACGTAGCGGTCGACCGCTCCTTCGATCCCGGTGCCGAACTTCTGGGGGTCGACGAGGACGACGAGGTCGAACTCGAGCCCCTTGGCCAGCTCGGGGGTCAGCGACCGGACGCGGGAGGTGGCCCGCAGCGCCGGGTCGCCGATGACACAGGCGATCCCCTCCGCGTGCCCGGCGAGCCAGGCGTCCAGGGTCGGGCCCAGCTCCGAGGCGGGCCCGTGCCCGACGGGGATGCCGGTGGCCCGGATGGAGACCGGCACGTTGGCGTCGGGGAGCACGGCCCGGATGACCGGCTCGGCTTCGGCCATGACCTCTTGCGGCGTCCGGTAGTTGATGCTCAGGGTGGCTATGTGGACCCGGCCGAGCCCGATCCGCTCGAGCCGTTCCGGCCAGGACTCGGTGAACCCGTGCCTGGCCTGGGCGCGGTCCCCGACGATGGTCAGGCTCCGGGACGGGCAGCGCAGCAGCAGCATCTGCCACTCCGCATCGGTCAGTTCCTGGGCCTCGTCCACCACGATGTGCGCGAACGGGCCGGTCAGCAGGTCCGGGTCGGTGCGGGGCAGCGCGGCCGCATCGACCAGGGCGTCCTGGAAGTCCTCACCGCGCAGCATGCTCACCAAGCCGACGCCGTATTCGTCGTCGGCCACCTGGCTCAGGTCGTCCACGACCCTGGCCATCTGCTCGCGTTCGGCGGCCGCGGCCGCCTCCTGCCGGCGCTTGCGCCGTGATACCAGCGGGTCGCCGAGCCGGTGCCGGGCCGCGTCCAGCAGCGGCAGGTCGGACACCGTCCAGGCCTGGGCGTCCCGGCGCTGCAGCAGCGCCACCTCCTCGCGGCTGAGCCAGGGAGCACACAGGCGCAGGTAGGCCGGTACCGACCACAGGTCCGCGACCAGGTCAGCCGCATCGATCAGCGGCCACGCGCGGTTAAGGGCCCCCAGCAGCTCCCTGTTCTGCAGCAGCGACTTCCGCAGCAGGTTAGCCGGGACGTCAGCGTCGTGCTTGTCCACCAGGATCGCGACCAGGCCCTCCCAGATCTGATCGCGCGCCTCGTTGTGGGGGGTACCGGGTTCTGCCGCCTGGAACGCCTCGGCCCAGTCGTCGGCACTGAGCCAGACATCAGACCAATCGGTGCCGACCGTCATCCCCTCATCAGGCGGCTTCTCGGAGAACCGGACGGCCGCCTCGATCGCCTGCACCATGGCCAGCGACGACTTCAGGCGGGCCACGTCCGGATCGGTCTCGGCTGCTGCGCCGGCTCCCTGGGGGACCAGGTCCCGCAGCGTGCAGGTCTGGACGCCCTCCTCGCCGAGGCTCGGCAGCACGTCGGCGACGTAGGCGAGGTAGGGCTGGTGCGGGCCGACGAACAGCACGCCGCCCCGGCGATGACCGAGACGGGGGTCGGAATACAGGAGATAGGCGGTGCGGTGCAGGGCCACGACGGTCTTGCCCGTACCCGGGCCGCCGTCGACCACCAGAGCGCCGGCCGATCCCGCGCGGATGATGGCGTCCTGGTCGGCCGCGATGGTGCCGAGCACGTCCCGCATCCGGGGCGACCGCCCGGCGCCCAGGCTGGCGATGAAGGCGGACTGGTCGTCCAGGGCGGCGGCGTGCCCGGCCAGACCCTCCGGCGTGAATACCTCGTCCCAGTAGTCGCTGATCCGGCCGCGGGTCCACCGGTACCTGCGGCGGCTGGCCAGGCCCATCGGGTTGGCGTGCGTCGCCCCGAAGAACGGCTCGGCCACGGGCGAACGCCAGTCGACCAGCAATTGGCGGCCCGCGCTGTCCCTGAGGCCGAGCCGCCCGATGTACACGGGCTCGGCGTGGCCCGCGCCGACGATGTGTCCCAGGCACAGGTCCAGGCCGAAGCGGCGCAGCGCGCGCAGCCGGGCGCTGAGCCGGTGGATCTCCAGGTCCCGGTCCATCGCCTCCTGGCCTATGCCGCCGGGCGCCCTGAGCTCGGCATCGAGGCGGCCGGACAGATCGGCGATCGTCTGCTCCAGGCTCTCCGCGATGGCCGCGAAGTGCCGCTCATCCCCGGCGATCAGCGCCGGGTCGGCCTTGGCGGCCAGGCGGCCGGGTAGGTCAAACGCGCTGGTGGTCAGGCCGTTCACGTCTCGGCGCCCCCGCACGACGCGTAGGGCGACAGCAGTACAGGCACTTTCGCGACCCCCATCTCCGCCGGTTTTCTGCCCCCGGCCAGCGATTATGCGGCATGACCCGGGTCTTGCGGCAAGCCCCCCGGTGCGTTATATGTTGAAACTGAGGGAGAGTGTGCGTGTCCTCTCTTTTCGTCTGATTGGCGGCCGGGCCGGGGGCTGGAGGTCAGCTCCGGAGGATCAGTGCGTCCAGGACCTCCTGCACGTTCTGCTCAAGATCATGGGCGGCGTCGGCGTGGCCCGCCAGGTGGCCGATGAGCGCGTGCTGGAACAGCCCGTCGAAGACGGCGTAGGCCAGGCTGGACGGTACTGCGGGCGGCGCCCCGGCGAGATCGGCGAACTTCGTGACGATGCGCCAGATCATGCGCTCGAGGCTCTGATCGATCTCGCGCACATCGCCGCGGATCGCCTCGTCGAACAGGCTCTGGTTGCGCAGGTCGTACCAGAGCCGGTGCATGGTGGCGTCCTCGCGCAGCGTGGCCGCCATCGCGGCTCCGAAACCGCGCTTGAGCTCGGCTGCGGAGCCGGCCGTGGCGACGACGCCGTCGTAGCGGGTGACGCACTCGGCCTTGTACTGGCGGACGCAGTAGGTGATCAGCTCGAATTTGTCGCTGAAGTAGTAGTGCAGGACGCCGTGGGAGAAATCGGAGTTCTGCGCGATGTCGCGCAGGCTCGTGCGCGCGTAACCCAGTTCGGCCAGGGTCTGCAGCGCCGCCGAGGCGAGTTGCGCACGCCGTTCGGCGAACTTGTCGACCTGCCGGCGCGCGACCCGCTCCCGGTTCCGCCCCGCTACCTGGGTCAATGTCAGGGATCCGATCGCTTTCTGGGCCGTCGTCTCACGCTACCAGCCGGTATTGCCCGGCCGTCGCAGCTACCAGCGGAGAGCAGTCGGCATAGACATCTCTTGACGATCGGCCAAATTTTCTTGGACTATCGTCCAGCAATCTCTTGACAATTGTCAAGAGCAGGGGCAAGGCTATGAGGCACGTCACATCCCCGTGCGGCTGGTCAAGCCGCGGAATAGCGAGGCCCCGGAAAGAGGTGCGTCCATGAGCGTGTACGACCTGACCGGACGGAAGGCACTGGTGACCGGCGGAGCCCGCGGGCTCGGCGAAGGCATGGCCCAGGCGCTGGCCCGCGCGGGTGCGTCGGTGGTCGTCGGCGATATCCGGGAGGACCTGGGCAAGACGTGCGCCGAATCGTTGCGGGCCTCCGGCGCGGCCGCTGAGTTCGTGCCGCTGGACGTCACGTCGGAAGCGAGCTGGGAGCGCGCGGTTCCCGAGGCCATAAGCCACCTCGGCGGCCTGGACATCCTGGTCAACAACGCCGGGATCGAGATCACCAACCTGCTGGTGGACACCGACGCCGAGGATGCCCGGCGGATGCTCGAGGTTAACGTGCTCGGCACGATGCTGGGCCTCAAGCACGGATTCCGCGCGATGCGCCCCGGCGGCCCGGCGGGTGGAGGCGGCGCGATCGTGAATGTCGCGTCGGTGGCCGCGACGATCGCCTTCCCCGGCATCGCCGTGTATTCCGCCACTAAGTCGGCCGTGGACCGGCTGACCCGGGTGGCCGCGATGGAGTCGGGCAAGCTCGGCTACGGAGTCCGGGTGAACTGCGTATACCCGGGCCTGGTGCCGACCGAGATGGGCGCCCGGCTGGCGCAGGACGTGGCGGACCTGGGCCTGTTCGCCAGCCCGGAGGAGGCGGTCGGGGCGGTCATCGGGCTGACCCCGCTGGGGCGGCTGGGCGAGGTGGCCGACATGGCCGACGCGGTGGTGTTCCTGGCCTCCGACGCGGCCCGGTTCATCACCGGCATCGGCCTGCCCGTCGACGGCGGCATGGGCATGTAGCGGGCGAGCGGGAAGGGGCCCTCCCATGACCGGCTGCGAACACGCATCAGCCGAGGTCCGGACCGTCGTCGGCCGCCCAGCCGGCGATGCCGACGATGTGCAGCACCAGGATCCGGGCGAAGGGCTGGTCGTGGTACTGCGGGTAGCGCCGTGCTAGCCGGGCGGCCAGGGCCGCCGTCCGGCTGGCCGCGGTGTCGCCCGGCCAGCGCAGCTCGGCTCGGACCCACCACAGCCGTGACCAATCACTGCGGTCCCAGTGCTCGATCAGCAGCGCGGCCCGCGGATCCGCCTCCAGATTCCTTTCCCGCTGTAGTCGTAGCGACGCCTTCGGCTTCACCAGGTCGATCGGCACGCCCACGTAGCCGTCCTGGTCCACCGCGTAAACGACCGGCACGGCGTCTACGCCCCGCTCGGCGTGGACGGTGCACAGGATCCCGTGGTCGTGCGACTCAAGCCTGGCCCGCGCCTCGCGTTCCGCGAGCCTCATCGCGGTAGATCGGTAACCATGGACATGGGTCTGTGTCATAACCCTTCGCGGCGTGGCGGAGGAGCGATTCCCTACGAGGCGATCGTAGTTCGCCGCGGGCCGACCTCGACCGGGGTGCTCATCCGGATGAGGGCGGCGCGATGAATCCGGCCGCGTGGGTCGAGCGCCACGCCCGCCGGCGGCCCGGCGCTCCGGCGCTGGCGGATGGCGAGCGCATCCACGCGAGCTGGGGCGAGTTCGCCACCCGGACGGCCGGCGCAGCCACCGGCCTGCGCGATCAGTTCGGACTGGGGCCCGGGGACCGGGTAGCGATCGTCATGCGCAACCGGCTGGAGTACCTCGAGGCGCTGTACGCCATCTGGCACGCCGGCCTGGTGGCCGTGCCGGTCAACGCCCGCTTGCACCGCGAGGAGATCGGCTACATCCTCGAACACAGCGAATCGGCCGTCGCCGTGACCGACGCCGACCACGCCAGCGACGTCGAGTCGCTGGTCGGTACCGTCGCCTCGCTCAAGGCGGCCGTGGTCGCCCCTGGTGAGCGGTGGGACCGGCTCACGGCGTCGCCGCCGACCCCGCTCGTCGGCCGGCGGCCGGAGGACCCGGCCTGGCTCTTCTACACGAGCGGCACCACCGGACGGCCCAAGGGAGCCACGCTCACGCACCGCTGCCTCCTCATGGCGACACTCAGCTATTTCGCGGACATCGACCCGGTACTGCCGCAAGACTGCATCCTCCACGCCGCGCCGCTGTCGCACGGCGCCGGGCTCTACGGGCTGCCTTACGTGGCCCGGGGGGCAGTGAGCGTCGTGCCGCGGTCCGGAGGCGTCGACGGCGATGAGATCGCCTCCCTCCTGGCCCGCTGGCCCGGGATGTCGTTCTTCGCGGCGCCCACCATGGTGAAGCGGCTGGCCGACGACCAGGCCATCGCCGACGCGGACCTCTCCCACCTGAAGACGATCATCTACGGTGGCGCGCCGATGTACCTGGCCGACCTCGAGGACGCCCTCGCGGTGTTCGGTCCCCGCCTGGCCCAGATCTACGGGCAGGGCGAGGCGCCGATGACGATCACCGCCCTGTCCCGGGCCGACCACGCCGACCGGAACCATCCCCGGTGGCGAGACCGCATGCAGAGCGTCGGCGTCCCCCGGACCGACGTCGAGGTCTGCGTCATGGACGACGGCCGTGAACTCCCGGCCGGCGAGGTCGGTGAGGTGGTGGTCCGGGGCGACGTCGTCATGGCCGGCTACTGGAACCAGCCCGATGCCACCGCCGAGACGCTGCGGGAAGGCTGGCTGCACACCGGCGACATCGGGAGCTTCGACGCCGACGGGTACCTCACGCTGCGGGACCGGTCCAAGGACCTGATCATCAGCGGAGGCATGAACATCTACCCCCGGGAGGTCGAGGAGGCGCTGCTCCGCCACCCCGACGTCAGGGCGGCCGCCGTCGTCGGCCGGCCCGACGCGACATGGGGCGAGGCGGTCGTGGCCTTCGTGGTGGCCGCCGGGCGAGTCGCTCCGCCGTCGGCCGAGGATCTCGACCGGACCTGCCTCGATCACATCGCACGGTACAAGCGGCCTAAGGACTACCGGTTCGTCGATGCCCTGCCGACCAACAACTACGGCAAGGTTGTCAAGCGGGAGCTGCGCGACCGGCTCCGGGCCGAAACGGCCGGGCCAGGCCACGAACACAACAGTGAGGAGACCGTCTCATGAAGCTCGCTCTTTACCTGCCGAACTTCCGTAACAGGGTGACCGTCAAGGAACTCGAGGATCTCACCAGCCTCGCCGAGGAGCTCGACTTCGACTCCGTCTGGACGCTCGACCGGATCGTCGTTCCGGAGGCCTCCGATCGCGTGGAGCTCCAGTACCCGTTCGGCATGATGGAAGTGTTCCCGAAGGCGCTGCCGGTGTCCTCCCGCGGTGAGTGGTTCCAGGGCTGGCCGCTCATTCCCTGGCTGGCCGCGAAGACGTCGAAGGTGCGGATCGGCATGAGCATCTGTGACACTCCCTACCGTGCGCCCGGTGTCCTCGCGGCCGAGCTCGCCACGGTGGACCACCTCTCGAACGGCCGACTCAACGTGGGCGTGGGGGCCGGCTGGATGCCGGAGGAGTTCGCGGCCGCGAGCGCCTCGCACATCTTCCCCAAGCGGCACCAGCAACTGCGCGAGACGATCGAGGTCATGCAGGGCATCTGGACGAACGACGTGTTCGAGTACCACGGCGAGTTCGCCGACTTCGACCGGTGCGGGTTCGGATGGAAGCCGGTCCAGAAGCCGCACCCGCCGATCTACTTCAGCGGGCTCAGGGACCCGGCTCGGTCGGCCAGCCGGGTCTCGAAGTACAACCTGGCGGGCTGGATCGGGATCCAGGACACCCCTGATGAGCTCGGGCAGTGGCGCGGCGCCATCGCCCAGGAACTCGACCGGCTCGGGAGCTCGCGGTCGATCGGCGATCTCGACATCGGCAGCATGATCTGGTTCACGATCACCGACGCGGAGACGGATCAGACGCAGCGAGGAAAGGCCACCAATCTCCTGGTCGGAACCGCGGCGCAGGTCACCGACAACCTCAAGCGGCTGAAGGAGGCCGGGCTGACCTTGCTGCTCCTCTGGCCGCCGTTCGCGGACGTGCCCGTGTCGAAGACGCTCGACGACCTCAAGCGGCTGAAGCAGGAAATCATGCCGAAGGTGGAGGCCATCTAACCCGGGCCCGGTCGCGCTGCCGGCACTGGTCAGGACCCGTGCGCCCGCACCAGCCCTGCGTCGCACGCGGCGACCGCGGCCTGAAGGCGATCGCGCACGCCGAGCTTGCCGCCGCGGCCATGAAAGTCACAGTTAAGTAACGGGCCCGCCGGCGCCGTTGGGTCTACCCGTTCAGCTTACGGATCGGTTATTCAGAGCCTTCGCTAAGCTCGTGCAGGGCGGCGCAGGCGGCTGCGGCGGGCACCGCAGGCACTCTGGCCGTGCGGGTCCATCGGGCTCCCGCGCGGCGGCGCCGTACGGCACCGGCCCCGCTGCGTGGCGAGGATGGTCCGGTCGAGATATACTAAATCTTGCAGATATCTCATCAGTTTGATATATCCAAACCCGGGACGGACGGTGCGCCAATGGCCAAGACCTTGCTGAACCTAGATGAGGATCTTCTCGCCGAGGCCGCCGCGACGCTAGGGACTAAGACCAAAAGGGACACCGTCACGCTCGCACTCCAGAAGGTCAGCGAGGATGCGCGCGTCAGACGGGCCAGTGCACTCCGGGACCTGCTCGCAGTGGCAGACGCCGACGGGTTCGACTACGCCCGGCTGGAAGACCTCGATCAGTGAAGTACCTGATCGACACCAGCGCCCTGGTGCGAATCCTTCGCCGCCAGGTCGATGAGTCCTGGCATGAACAGGTCACCCACGGCATGGTGGCGATCTGTGACCCCGTTCTCACCGAGGCGCTGGCAATCGCCAGGGCAACCGAGTACGAACGTATCAGGACGGACCTGCTAGAGGCCTACCCCTGGGTGCCGGTGCCCGATCGCGTGTGGGAAACAGTGCACAGCGTCCAGGCCCGGCTCGCTGCCAAGAGCCAGCACAATGGGCTCTCCGTGGCCGATCACCTCGTGATGGCTACCGCATTGCATCATCGCCTGACGATCCTGCACGAGGACGCGGATTTCGGAGCCGCCGCCGCGGTCGTATCTGACATCCAGCAGCAGCGTATTCTCGCGGACGGCACCGGCACCGGCACGCAGGGTGCTGGCGCCCGCGAGTAGCATCCGCCGCAGACCTGCCAGCGAGCCGCAAGCTGCGGCTTGCCCAGGCATCGGGGTCGCCGCACCGGCAGCACGCAGTTCGGGCTCGGCGCGGTCCAATCGTCGCGGGCGAGCAGCGCGGCATCGTCGAACATCGCCCCTGCTGCCTCGGCCGGCTGCCCGGCCTGGAACAGCGGGCCGTCGGCTCCGGAAGCCGGGAAGCGGTGGCTCTAGCGGCGTCTCTGCCAGCGGCGATAGGCGCTCCCGGCCAGCGTAGCCGCCCGCAGATGTAGCCGACCCCGCTGTCTGTCGGTGATCCTTATTAGTCTGTTCGCTGGGCGCTGTAATCAACCGTACGGCTGGGGAGGTAACAGACATGGCCGGGCCGCCATCGCGCGGTGCCAGTCTGCTCCACCTGCTGGAGCCGGGCTGGCGCAGGCACCTGAGCGCGGGCGGGCTGGCCGGGACCCTCGAGGTCGAGACGGCGGTGCGCGACACGGTGGCCAGGGCGCTGGGCGATCAATCCCGAGGGCGATCACCCATGGAGGTGGCGCACCAGTGGCCGGCGTGCCTGGTTGTGGGGCTGGCCCAGGTGGCCGCTGCATCTTATCGCAACGGGCGCTTCTGGCCTGGCTGGCATCGGGCGGCCGGGCTGCGGGCGACCCGCCGGTCTGCCGATCATTGGGGTCAGGCCTTCGTCGAGGCGCTGATCGTGCTGGGGATCACCCCGCCAGGTACCGGGTGGGAGGCGGTGCTCGTTCATGCCGCGGTGCCCGATGCTTGTTTGCCGGAGTTCCTGCGTCTGGTCGCCGCCGGGTGCGAGGCCGGAGGAGCCGGCGCCGGTGCGGACTTGTCCGGCGCCGACCCGGCGGTCGTGGCGCTGCTGCGGTCGGGCGGACCGGCGGTGACCTCCTTCGTCGAACGGTGCCGCTCGACGCTGCGCCTGACGACGGATCCGGGCCGGCCGGCCGACGGCGATCACCCGGCGGGCGATCAGTCCGTGCCGCAGCGGATCCTCGACGCGGCCGAGGTCGTGGTGGCCGAGCTCGCGGGCGATCCGGCGCCGGCTGGCGTCCTGCGTCTGGAACCATTCGGCCGTGGCGTGCTGGTGGCTGACGGACGCGACCAGACCTGGCGATCCGCGTTGCCGCACGAGGTTGGCGATCCGCTGCTCGTCTTCGACGAAGGCGGCGGGCACGTCGGCCCGGTTCTGCCTGCCGAGCCCGTCTGGGTGGTTCATCCGGCCGACCTGGCTCTGCGTTCCGACGTTCCGCCCCGGGTGATGGTGACCAGCCGGCTGCCGCTGACCTGGCGCGGCTGGCGCATGGCCCAACTGGACTTGCGCGACGTCTCCTGGCTCGAGCTGGAGATCGCGGACCAGGAGGCTCGGCGGCGCCACCGGGTGCGCGGCCGCCTAACGCCGTGCCTCGCTACCGGGCCGCCGGTGCCGGGGGTTACCACGGCGACCGCGGCGCCCGTGCAAGCCGGGCTGCCGGCCGTACTGCTTCCCGCCGAGGCGGGGCGGTGGCGCATCGAGGCACGCCGCGCAGGCGGCGGCCCCGTGCTGGCGGCGATAACCACGACCGCTGCCGACTGGCGGCCGGATCAGCTATGGCGACAGGTATCACGGCCGGTGCTCGGCACGGTGACGGTGACGGTGACCCCGGCGGATCGCTCGTCCGGCGTGGGCCTGCGCCGGAACGTCGCCGTCGCGGAAGGGCTCGGCGTGGCCTACTCCCCCCTGCCCCGGCTGACCAGCGAGCGCGGCCTGGAGCCCGCGGAGGCGGTGCTGACGGCCCCGCCTGGCATGACAGTTTCGCCTCAGGCGGCGTTCATCGCGGCCGAGTCCGCCGCGATCGGCATGACGTGCGTCGCTGGCCCGATCGTCATCCCGCTGCGGGTCAGGCCACCGCACCTGCGGATGCGGATCGAACCGGAACCCGGCAGCGGCGGGAAGCCCACCGAGTGGCATCACCTCGGACCGCTCGCCATCACCGGGTCGGCGCTGCGGCGAGGCGGGGCACTGCGTCTCGACCTGCCCGGTCTCGCCTGGGATCCGCCGCTCGAGGTGATCGCGCAGGGACAGGTCGTCCAGGTGCTCCAGCCCACCAGGCAGGGCCGCTATCCGCTGCGCCGGATGCTGGACACGGTGAACTCCCACCGGGAAGTGTCGCTCCGGATCACCGCCGGAGGGCGCACGGCCATCGTCGCGCACGTTCGCGGGACAGCTGACCGCGCTGACCCGTGGCTTCCGGCGGGCACGACGCCATCGGCCCCGTAGGCACGGGAACCCTGGCAGGATCGGCACCGTGGACGTGATCGCCACCAGCGCCCTGCTGAGCACCACCTACCGCCGCTACCTGCGATCGTTGCTGCCCGTCCGGGATCGGTCACTCGCCGCCGCGCTGGCCGAACGCATCGCCGACAGCCCGCTGCTGACCAAGGGGCCGATCCTCGAGGCGACCCCGCCGTACCGGACCGGGGCCAGCCTGCGCGACCTGATCGCCGCCGGGGTGCTCCACCCGGCGTTCGCCGGCCTGGGCGGGCCTGCCCTTCCGCTTGACCGGCCGCTGTACCTCCACCAGGAGCAGGCGATCCGCAAGACCGCCGCGGGCCGTAACGTGGTGGTCGCGAGCGGAACCGGATCGGGGAAGACCGAATGTTTCCTGCTGCCGGTGCTGTCCGCGCTGACTGCCGAGCACGCGGCCGGAACGCTCGGGCCGGGGGTGCGGGCGCTGCTGCTGTACCCGATGAACGCCCTCGCCAACGATCAGGTACGCAGGCTGCGCCAACTGCTGGCCGGGAGCCCGCAGATCACCTTCGGCCGGTATACCGGCGAGACGCCGGAGCGCGCGCGTGAAGGCGCGTCGCTGTTCGAGGAGCTCAACCCGGGCGAGCCCCGGCTGCCCGGCGAGCTGCTGAGCCGTGAGGAGATGCGGGACCGCCCGCCCCATCTGCTGCTCACCAACTACGCGATGCTGGAGTACCTGCTGCTGCGCCCGGCGGACCTCGATCTGTTCGAAGGCAAGCATGGCGGCCACTGGCGCTTCGTCATCCTCGACGAAGCCCACGTCTATGACGGGGCGAAGGCCGAAGAGGTCGGCATGCTGCTGCGCCGCCTCCGGGAGCGGGTACGCCGTTCGGCGACCGGGGTGCAGGCCGACTTCCAGGCGATCGCCACCAGCGCCACGGTCGGCGACCAGCCGCGAGCCGTGATGAGCTTCGCCGGCAAACTGTTCGACTTGCCCTTCGAATGGCATGACGAGGATCCGTCGCGGCAGGACCTGGTCGGCGCGCAGCGGGCGGAAATGCCGGCGGGACCGTTCTGGGGGCCGCTGGCCGCCGCGGACTACCTGCGGCTGGCCGACGAGGACGGCGACCCGGCCGGCGAACTGCCGGCCCTGGCCGGTGATCTCCTGCCTCTTGGGGTCGGTGCCGGCGCGGCCGCCGCGCTCTCCCGCGAGGCGGCCATGGCGAAGCTCCGGGGCCTGCTGGCCACGGCGCCGATGCAGTTCACCGGCCTGGCGCGCGAGGTCTTCCCCGCTGAGCCGCAACGGGTCGCCGAAGCCGCCCTGGCCGCCATGGTGACGCTGGGAGCACGGATGCGCGACCCGGCCGGGACCCCGGTGCTGTCGGCCCGGTACCACCTGTTCGCGCGGGCCACCGAGGGCGCCTTCACCTGCGTGACGCCGGCCGGGCCGCACGTGTCGCTGGCCCGGCATGAGATCTGCCCGGACTGCCACGGGGCGGTCTTCGAGTTCGGCTGCTGCAAACGCTGCGGCGCGGTGCACCTGGCCGGGACCATCGACCGGGACGCCGCGGGCGAGCGGTTCACCTCGCGCGTGATCCGGGGTGACCGCCGGGCCTGGCTGCTGCTCGGCGAGGTACAGCAGGCCGCCGATGAGGACGACGAGACGCTGGAGGATGCGGACGCCGCCACGGCGACGGACAGCATGCTGTGCGGACGCTGCGGCGCGCTGCACCCCGGTGCATCATCCGATGGCGCGACCGCGTCTGGTGACGGCCCCGCTTTTCCTGGCCGGGCGCCGTGCGGCTGCGCGGCGGAAGACCTGCGACCGGTGCACCGGCTGGCGGCGAGATCTGGCGCACCCCGCGGCTGCCTGGCCTGCGGGGCACGCGGCACCGGCCTGATCCGGCTGTTCGAAAGCGGCAACGAGGCCTCCGCAGCCGTGCTGGCCACCGCCCTGTACCAGGCACTGCCCGCGGCGGACGATCTCGCCGGCCGGCCCGGGGGCGGCCGGAAGTTGCTCGCGTTCAGCGACAGCCGGCAGGCCGCCGCGTTCTTCGCGCCCTACCTGGAAGCCAGCCACTCCCTGGTGCAGCAGCGACGGCTGATCCTTGACGGCGTGGCGCGCGCCACGGCCCGCGACGCAACCTGCACGGTGGACGACCTGATCGAGGAGACCGCCGCGGCGGCCGGCGATGCCGGGGTGTTCGCCCGCCGCGAGTCGCGGCAGGGCCGCCGCCGCGAGGCGGCCCGCTGGGTCATGCGCGAGCTCGTCGCCCTCGACGAGCGCCAGTCGCTGGAGGGGCTCGGCCTGCTGCGGGTGAGGCTGGACCGGGACCCGTCCTGGCCGCCGCCCCGGCCGCTGCTCGACCTCGGGCTCACCGGTGAGGAGTGCTGGCTGCTGCTGGCCGAGCTGCTCCGCACGCTACGGCTGCAGGGCGCGCTGACCATGCCCGAGGAGGTCGACCCGGCCGATGAGATGTTCGACCCGCGGCGCGGCCCCATCTACGTTCGCGGCGATGGCGCGGAGGCCAGGCTGAAGGTGCTGAGCTGGCTGCCCACCCGGGGGATCAACAAGCGCCTGGACTACCTGCGCCGGCTGCTGGCCGCGCTCGGCGACCGGCCGGCCGGCGGGACGGCGCCCGAGCCACGCGAGGTGCTGGCCGGCTGCTGGCGGGCGCTCACGGCGCTCCGCGACGGCTGGCTGCATTCGGCCGCGCTGCCCAGGATCGGCCAGGTCCACCAGGTCGACCACAGCTGGCTCGCCCTCGCCGCCGGTGCCCCCGGTGGGGAGGTGTGGCAGTGCGACGTGTGCCGGAGGCTGTCTGCCGTGTCGCTGCGCGGCGTGTGCCCGACGCTCGGCTGCGCGGGGCGTCTCTTCCCGGCCCGCACCGACGACGACGATCACTACCGTGCGCTCTACCGGCAGACCGCGCCGGTCTCGCTCACCGCGCGCGAGCATACCGCCCAGTGGACCGGGCTCGAGGCGTCCGATATCCAGCAGCGGTTCCTGGCCGGCGAGGTCAACGTGCTGTCCTGCTCCACCACCTTCGAGCTCGGCGTGGACGTCGGCGCGCTGAGCGCGGTGCTGCTGCGCAACATGCCGCCGAGCACAGCCAGCTACATCCAGCGGGCCGGGCGAGCCGGGCGGCGCAGTGACACCGCCGCGCTCGTGCTCACCTTTGCCCAGCGCCGCTCGCACGACCTGTCCCGGTACCAGGCGCCGGAAGCGATGCTGACCGGGCAGGTCCGCGCGCCCTACGTGCCGCTCGGCAACCCGCGCATCGACCGCAGGCACGCGCACTCGGTCGCGCTCGCCGCGTTCTTCCGCGACGCCAAGGAGAACGGCGGCCAGGAGTGGAAGACCGCCGGCGACTTCTTCCTGCCCGCACCCGGGTCTCGTGACGCCCCGTGCCAGCGGGTCAGGGGATTCCTGACCCCGGTGCCGAGCGAGGTCACTACCGCGCTGCTGACGATCCTGCCCGCCCCGGGCCGGGCCGGGCTGGGCATCGCCGACGGGTCCTGGGTGGCGGAGCTGTGCGGGCTGCTGGACCAGGTCCGCGCCGAGCTCACGTACGACGTCGCCACCTTCGAGGAACGTCGCAGGGAGGCGTTCGAGGACCGCCGCAGCGACGTCGCCGCCCGGTTCGAGCGCAGCATCAACACCATCACCCGCCGCCCGCTGCTCGGCTTCCTGGCCAACCGGAACATCCTGCCCAAGTACGGGTTTCCCGTGGACACCGTCGAGCTGCGCACCGCGCACTGTGACAGCCAGGTCGGGTCCCGGCTCGAACTGAGCCGGGACCTGTCCTTGGCGATCCACGAGTACGCGCCGGGCTCTGAGCTGGTCGCCGGCGGGGTGTTGTGGCGCTCGGCGGGCATCTACCGGCTGCCCGGCCGGGAACTGATCACCCGCAGTTACACGGTGTGCCGCGGCTGCCAGCATTACCGGGAGGGCGGCGACGACCTGGAGCCGGCCTGCACCGCGTGCGGCCGCCCGGCCGACGGCCCGGTCCGCGAGTACTGCGTCCCGGAGTTCGGGTTCGTCGCCGACCCGCGCACCGGCAAGCCGGGCAACGTCCCGCCGCAGCGGTCCTGGAACGGCGCCGTCCACGTGGTGTCGCTGGGCACCGAGCTTACCGAGACGCGCTGGCAGGCCCCGACCGGAGCGCTCGCCTGGTGTCATTGCGGCACCCGCGGCCGGCTGTTGTCGCTGGCCGAGGGGCCCGGCGGCAGCGGTTTTCTCATCTGCGACTGGTGCGGCTGGGGCGGGCCCAACCATGGCCGCGCGCCCAGATCCCATGTCAACCCGCTTCGCGGCAAGTCGTGCACCGGCCCGCTGCGATGGCGGTCGCTGGCGCATACCTACGAGACCGATATCCTGCGCCTGCAGCTGGACGCCCCCGGGCTGGACACCCGGGCGCAGTGGCACACGGTCCTGTACGCGCTGCTGGAGGGCGCGGCCGAGGGCCTGGAGATCAGCCGCGGCGACATCGGCGGAGTCGTGCACGCCGGCGCCGACGGCAGCAGCGGCCTGGTGCTGTTCGACACCGTCCCCGGCGGGGCGGGCAGCGTGCTGCGGATCGCGGGCACCCTCGACCAGGCCGTGGCGGCGGCGCTGCGCCGGGTCGGCTCGTGCGACTGCGGCCTGGAGACCTCGTGCTACGGCTGCCTGCGCACGCCGGGCAACGAACGCCACCACGAGGACCTGAGCCGCGGCGCCGCGCTGACGATCCTGGAGTCACTCAGCGGGCTGCTACCGGCCGCGTCGCCATGACCAGCCGTGTTACCACCGCCGTTCGGGAAATTCACGATCATTCAGCCGAACGGACGATGGTATCTCGCCCGCCTCAGCCCGGGCCGGACCGCTCGTTACGATGACCCGGCGCGTGTCGCCGGAGAATGTCGCAGGCCGAAGGTATGGTCTGGTGTCGTGAACGTGGCCAGTCCGGATAGTGCCGTTAGTCCCGAGGACGGCGCGCCCGCCGACGCGTTCGGCATCGACGCGTTCACCCTGGACGACCGGCTGCGACTGTTCGGGTTCGCGGCGGCGGAGAAGCGGCATGAGTACCTCTGGCTGCTGCGCGCCTTCGACCGCGCCCGGGCCAACTACCAGGTGCTGATGCACGCCTCCGACGCCAGGGCCGTGCTCGACGCCCTCGCCGCCGAGCACGCCGAGGCGGGCACGGTCGGCGACGTGCAGGTGCTGCTCGACGCGCTGGCCGAATGGCAGGTGCTGGACCGCTCCTACGACGGCGCCCGCGCCGCCAACCTGTCCGAGTACCGCAACCGGCACTACGTCTACCAGTTCACCCAGGCCGGGTACCGCGCCTACCGCGCGGTGGAGGACGTGCTCGGCGCCAGCCTCGAGGACGCGCAACTGTCCCGGCTGGTCTTCCCGGACATCCTGGCCGACCTGGTCACGCTGGCGGAGGCCGCCAGAGCCGGCGACGCCGCCGAGGTGTACAGGAAGCTGTCCCGGCTGGACGGGGTCCTGGCGGACATGGCGCAGCGCGCCGCCCGGTTCTACCTGATGCTGGGCGACCTGGCGCGGACCAACGACACCCGGCCGGAAGTCTTCCTCGCGCACAAGGACGCGCTGCTCACCCACATGCGCGAGTTCCACTCCGAGCTGTCCCGGTACTCCCCGCTGCTGGCCGACGCCGTCGCGGAGGTCGAAGCGGCAGGCGCCGACCGGATCGCCGCGCTGGCGGCCGAAGCCGACGAGCGGCTCTTCCGCGCCCCCGCTGAGCGCGTCGCCGACTGGCGGCACCGCTGGGGCGGGCTGGTGCAGTGGTTCGGCGCCAGCGCCCGCAGCGAGGCCGAGCGGCTGCAGGACGCCACGATCACCGGGATCGCGAATGTCACCGCGCTGCTCCGGCGGGTGACCGAATCCCGCCGCGGCGGGGTCAGCCGGGAGAGCCAGCTGCGCCATCTCGCGCAATGGTTCGCCAGCGCCCCGACCGACGCCGACGCGCATGCGCTGTTCCAGGCGGTGTTCGGGCTCGGCGCGCCGCGGCACGTCTCGGCCTCCCACGACGACCCGGACCTCATCCCGGCCCGGCTGTCGTGGTGGGACGCCGAGCCGGTGACGCTGTCCCGGACCCTGGTCCGCACCGGGCGGGCCCCGTCGCTGCACGGCCCGGGCCAGATCCAGCGCAACGAGGATGAAAGGCAGCGGCTGCGGGCCGAGCAGCTCAAGGCGACCGCGCAGCGACGCGCGGCCGCCGCGCAGCTGGCCAGCGACGGCGTGTACGAGCGGGTCCTCGACGAGCCGGAGACGCAGGCGCTGCTCGGCCTGCTGGACGTGGCGCTCGCGGCGCGGGTCCCGGTCAGCCGTACGGTCACCGGGGTGCCCGGCCCGGTGGCTACCGGGTCGGCCCACGGGATCCGCCTCACCCTGCGCCCGGCGGCCGGCGCCACGACCGTGCGCACCGTCCGCGGGAGGCTCCACCTCGATGGCCTCCGGCTGGAGGTGACCGGACCCAAGGACCCCAGGGCGGCCGGGCGCGAGCTGACCGGACAGGAGCTGGCCAGATGAGGGTCGCCGCCGACGTCGGGCCCCTGGAACTCGCCGAATACCAGCAGGCCGTCCGGCTGGTGCTGCGCCACCCGCTGATCACGGCCAGCTACCCGGACCGGAACACGCTGCCGCTGGCCCGCAAGTGGGCCAGGCAGCTGCGCACCGACTTCGCCGAAGTCCTCGGCTACACCCTCGTCAGCACCGCGGAGACGGTCCGGCTGCGCCGCGTGCAGGACACCCTGGACGCCACTCGCCCGGCCCTGACCCGGGCCCTGCGCCCGTTCGACCGGCGTCGCTACGCCTACCTGGTGCTGACGCTGTCCGCGCTCGGCCGTTCCGGCAGCCAGATCGCGCTCAGCGAACTGGCTGACCAGGTGGCCGCCGAGGCGGGGCGGATCGACGGATTGGGCATGGACACCGGCCGGAAAGCCGACCGCGACGCCTTCGTCGACGCGGTGGCCTGGCTGGAGGCGCGTGGCGCGCTGCGCATGGCCGACGGGTCCGCGGCCGAGTGGGTCAACGACCCCGATCGCGCCGAGGCGCTGTACGACATCGACCGGGAGATCGTCGC
>Ga0187801_10000040_pt1 | contig 26284 bp, 25 predicted proteins | sample NC_wetland_sal_i_10_FD_132465 | JGI IMG/M metagenome (GOLD analysis project Ga0187801, IMG submission 132465) | Wetland sediment microbial communities from Neuse River Estuary, North Carolina, USA - Control_1 | ecosystem: Environmental > Aquatic > Freshwater > Wetlands > Sediment | place: USA...
ATGTCATTGGCCATGACGCCGGCCTTGGCCGCGGGAGTATCGTCGATCGGAGCGACCACCTTGACCAGGCCGTCCTCCATCGTGACCTCGATGCCAAGCCCGCCGAACTCACCGCGGGTCTGCACCTGCATGTCGCGGAAGCTCTTGGGGTCCATGTAGCTCGAATGCGGATCGAGCCCGGCCAGCATGCCATTGATGGCCGATTCCACGAGCTTGCTGTCGTCCGGTCTTTCGACGTAGTCGGCGCGCACGCGCTCGAACACATCGCCGAACAGGTTGAGCTCCCGGTACGTGTCGGTAACCGCCGCGCGCGCCGCCGAGCCAACCAGCAAGGCGTGCGGCTGCGTGATCATCAGTGTTACCAACACGCCAGCCAGTGCACCGAGAAAGAGCAGTGAAGTTTTGCGCATCATCCGCGAACCTTTTCGCCTTCGTTAGTCGCCCACCACGGGCTGGGGTCAACAGGAGCGCCGTCCTTGCGGAACTCCACATAGAGTACGGGTTGCTTGGGACCGGACGCGCCGGTCGGGGACGCTTGTGATCCGCCACCCATCACCGCTACCGGCTCACCGGTCAGGACGAACTGCCCCAGATCGACGGAAATCCGCTCCATCCCCGCCAGCAGCACATGATAGCCGCCGCCGGCATTGAGGATCAAGAGTTGCCCATAGCTGCGAAACCGTCCGGCGTAAACAACCCAACCGTCGCAGGGCGCGGTAATCTCGCCGCCCGCCCGGGCGGCGATGGATAGGCCTTTTTGAGTTCCGCCCAAGCCGTCTGGGCCGCCGAACTCCCGAATCCGAGCGCCATTGACCGGCAAATGCAGATGCCCGCGCATATCGGCAAACGCAACCGCTGGCGTTAGGCGGCCGGGGTCGCTCAATGCGGCGAGTTCCGGATGCGTCGCATCGTTGGCAATTCCCCGATCGGCGTCCCGCGTCGCGCGCTTTGCGCTGTCGAGCCCGGCTTCGAGCTTGGCGATCAGGTCCTTGATACTATCGACTTGGCGCGCAACGTCGGCGGCCCGCTGGCGCTCGCCGGCCAACGCCTGCTCGGCATTGGTCTGCTTTTTCTGCCGTTGATCGATCAATAGGCTCACGCGAAGTTGTTCGCGGCCAAGCAGATCAAGTTCGCCCGTGAGCCGGTCGCGCTGCGCGACGATCTCTTTGCGCACGTTCAATAGCGCCGCAAGGTCGCCGGCGAGCGCGTCGGCCTGGCTGCGCATTTCCGGTAGAACGGCGCCGAGCGTGATCGCGGTACGGACCGCGCGCAATGCGTCTTCGGGGCTGACGACCAGAGCAGGCGGCGGCTGGCGGCCCATCCGTTGCAACGCGGCGATCACTTCAACGATCACGGCGCGCCGCTGATCGAGCGATTTTTGCAACGCGTGTTCCTGCTCATTGAGCGTATCGAGCCGGGTTTGGCTCGCATTGATATTGGCCTCGACGTCGCGCACCCGCGCCGCCGTATCGATCAGTTGCGCATTGAACTTGCGGCGATCCTGGCCGAGCGCTTCAATTTCGCTGCGCAGTTTGGTTTGCGCGTCGGCGGAATCGCGTGCTCGCGCCAGTGCCGCGTCCAAATCCTGGTCGCGCCGCTTGAGCGCGTCGGCCGAATTGGGCGCCTGGTCGGCGGCGGGCTGCGGGACGGCTTGCGCCCTGACGCTGGAATTTAGCGCTAGCTGCACCCCGATCGGCAACACAAATGCCAATGCCGAACCGAGCACCAGGCGCGGATCGGTTCGGCTCGACCGTCGGAGAATCATCGGTTGCAAGGTAGAGGCGGCCCTCAGTAAGGCAAGTAAAACGGAAAAAGCGGGCTAGGTTACGACCGGAATGCGACAGGTGCGGCATGCCGCCGTCACAATTCGCCCGCTAACCTTTACGAAAGCCGCCGTAAACCCATTCAGCCGCGATGGTAAGGGTGGCCGACGAGAATGGTGCCGGCGCGGTAGAGCTGCTCGAGCAGCATAATGCGGACGAGCTGATGCGGCCAAGTCGCCGCGCCAAAGGCCAAGACGTGCCTGGCGCGCCCGCGCAGGCTTTGCGCAATGCCGTCGGCCCCGCCGATCACGAAACACAGGGCGGCGCGGTTCTCCTCGCGGCATTTTTTCAGCAATGCGGCCAGTCCCGGGCTGTCGATATTCTCGCCGGCCTGATCGAAAACAATAATCACGGCGCCGTCGGGGAGAATGTTGGCGATCGCAATCGATTCTTCGGTGCGGCGCCGCTCCGGCTCGCGCGCCCGGCTCTCGCGGATTTCAATGACTTCGATCTGGCGCAGCCCCAGCGAACGGCCGAGGGCTTCGGCGCGCTTGCGATAGGCCGCGGCGAGTTCCCGCTCGGCTCCCTGCTTCAGCCGGCCGACCGCGGCGACGATCACGCGCATGAGCGGACCTCTTGCCGTCCGTCATTGTCAGGCGCCGCGGGAAAAGGCCCGAAGCGACTCGGTTATGATAGGCTGGATCAGGATCGCAGGTGAACCGCCGCACCGGACAATTCGCGGCGATAGGGCCTGGCTCACTGTTTATTCCGTGGCCAAGCATTCTGCGGCCAAGTATTCCGCGGCCAAGAGCTCAGCGGCCGGCCGAGCCGGAGCATCACGCGATGGGAACCCCAAGCGCGACGGAGCCAGCTTGCGCGCCGCGCGGTCGTCCGGCCATCCACATTTTTTCGAGATTATAGAAATCTCGCACTTCCGGCCGAAAGACGTGGACGATCACGTCACCGGCGTCGATCAGCACCCAATCACAATGCGGCATGCCTTCGACCTGGGCGCGAACGCCGACCTTGCGCAAATCTTCGACCACCCTGTCGGCTACCGATCCGACATGGCGATGCGACCGGCCGGAAGACACGACCATGTAGTCGCCGATCGAAGATTTGTCTTTAAGATTGATGGTGAGGGTGTCCTCGGCCTTCATGTCGTCGAGGCGGTGGAGGACCAATCGGAGGATCTCCTCGGCGTCAAGACGCATTCTGGAGACCGTTTCGGACGCGCGACGTTCGGCCCGTGAGAGTTCGACTGGTGACAGGGTTCGTGATCCTTTCGCTCCAGGTTCCTTGTCCAACTTTCCGTACTTAAGGCAGCTTACCGCATTCCTGTGACGCTAAATCGGCACCCGCGTTGCGCCATCGCTTCAGCCCCGCGAATCCCTACAAGATAAAGATAGTCACGCGGCCTTAACAGTTTCAACCCGCTTCCTTCAAACAACTGTCATTTGCGGCGCTCCAGAGCGCGCGCGGCGCGCAAAGCCGTCGACGACAGCGGCGATTTGAGCCCGTGCAGATAGATCCAGGCCGGCGGGCGGCGCTGCGGCAGGGTTCTGGCGGCCGATTCGGGGAGCCGCGCCCAGGCCAGGGCTTGCCCGGCGGCGCCCGCCATCGAGTAAAGGCTCGGCCCCAAGCGGTCGATCACCGCGATCGGCACCAAGCGGGCGATGTCGCGCCAGCGCTGCCAGCGATGAAAGCTACGGAGATTGTCGGCGCCCATGATCCAGACAAAGTGCACGCCGGGGCAGCGCCGGATCAAATAAGTGATGATGGCAAACGTATAGGTAATGCCGAGATCGGCTTCGAGACCGGTAACGTCGATGCGAGCGTGGCGGGCGAGTTTGCGCGCGGCGGCGAGTCGCTCGGCGAGCGGCGCCAGGCCGCGGGTGTCCTTAAGCGGATTGCCGGGGGTGACGAGCCACCAGACCCGATCAAGCCCGATCCGCCGCATCGCCAATAGGCAAGCGGCGCGATGCGCGGCGTGCGGCGGATCGAAGGTGCCGCCAAACAATCCAATGCGCATGCCGCGTGCATAGGGAGGCAAAACCGGACGGCCGCGCCGGTCGAACCGGGTGGCGACCGGGCGCAAGGGAAACGACTCGTCGTTCATGACTTCGAAACGAGGCCCCTCCCGCGCATCGCCGCCGGCCGCCGGCGATCAATTACGGCCGCGTCTGTCCGTTGCCGCGTATGCGGTATTTGAAACTGGTCAACTGTTCGACACCGACCGGTCCACGGGCGTGGAGCCGCCCGGTGGCAATGCCGATCTCGGCGCCGAAGCCGAACTCGCCGCCGTCGGCGAACTGGGTCGACGCATTATGCAACACGATGGCTGAATCGACCTCGCGCAAGAATTTTTCCGCCGCCTTGCGGTCTTCGCTCACGATCGCGTCGGTATGATGCGAGCCGTAGCGTTCGATATGCCCGATCGCGGCATCGACGCCGTCGACGACGCCGGCGGTGAGAATGGCGTCCAGATATTCCGTGCTCCAGTCTTGTTCGGTCGCTGGCTTGACGCGCCGGTCAACCGCTAAGACCGCGGCGTCGCCGCGGATCTCGCAGCCGGCGTCGAGCAGCATTGTGATCAGCGGCCTGAGCAGCTTGTCGGCACCGGCGCGGTCGACCAACAGCGTCTCGGCGGCGCCACACACGCCGGTGCGGCGCATTTTGGCGTTGAGCACGATCGACTTGGCCATTGCGAGCTTGGCCTTGCCATCGACGTAGACATGGCAAACGCCCTCAAGGTGGGCGAAGACCGGCACGCGCGCCTCGGTCTGCACGCGATCGACCAGATTTTTCCCGCCGCGCGGCACGATCACGTCGATGGCGCCATCGAGCCCGGCGAGCATCATACCCACGGCCTCGCGTTCGCGGGTCGGAACCAGCGCGATCGACGATTCCGGCAGCCCGGCTTCGGTCAAGCCCTCGACCATGGCGGCATGAATGGCGCGGCAGGAGCGGAAGCTCTCGGAACCGCCGCGCAGGATCGCTGCGTTGCCGGCTTTGAGGCATAGCGCGCCGGCATCCGCGGTGACATTCGGCCGGCTCTCATAGATGACGCCGACAACGCCAAGGGGAACCCGGACCCGCTCTATTCGCATACCGTTGGGGCGGCGCCACGACGCCATCACCGCTCCGACCGGGTCCTTGAGCTTGCGGATGACGTCGATCCCGTCCGCCATAGCCGCGACCCGGCCGCGGTCGAGCGCCAACCGGTCGAGAAAGGCGGGCGTCGCACCGGCGGCCCTGGCCTCATCCCGATCCTGGGCATTGGCCGCCAAGATGGCCGGGGAGGCTGCGCGGATCGCCTTGGCCATGGCAGCCAGCGCCCGGTTCTTTTGCGCTGTCGGGGCAAGCGCTAGCGCTCGGGCGGCGGCCCGGGCATCACGGCCGACCTGCCGCAGCGTCACCGCGAGCGGGGCGCCCTTGGCGGACGACCGGGGGCTGGAGCTGTCCAGCGCCTTGAGCGGAGCATTCATGGCCTTGATCCGTCTTGCATTCGTCGCGTTTGTAACATGTCCGGCCAAGCCGGGCGAGGCGGCTCGCCTTTCGAGATACGCACAGCAATCCACAACATTCGCGAATCCGTCACCGAATTTTCGGAACCTGCACGGAATAAGGGGAGTTGCAGCGTGGAGTTATCATGCGGAGAGGGGGGAGCTATGCCTTTAACAGTACGTCATAAGCTTAGCCGTTTGCCGAAGCGCTTTCCGGTCGGAACCACTTTCGTGGTCGAAGGCCGGGCTATCGCGGCGAATGGCAAAAATAGTGAAAATTTGCGGGTGTTTTCCCGATTCGTCGTGCTGCCAGGCGGCCGCCGCATCGATCTTGGCGGCGATGGAACGGCCGGGACCCGCAGCCGGCGCACCCGCAGCCGGAACCCGCAAAGCGCCGCGCCCCGGGCCTCGGCCGGGGCAAAAAAATAGTTAGCGAGCGTGGAACAAGCCTTCAGCAACGTCGTTGACGGGTAGGCGCCGGGCGAAGCCCCCCAGCCCCTCACCCTCAATCACCCGGCGTCGAACCCCGGCCGCATTAGCGGTCGGGGTTCATCTTTTGGGGTAGTGTCTTTGGGGGCCGTGTCTGAGTATCGACACGGCAAGGTCGTCTCCGAAGTGCGAGTGTCGGACTCCCTCATCACACCCGGACGCCGCATTCATTCCCGACCGACCACCAGGTCGTCGCGATGGACCATCTCGGCCCGGCCGGAAAAGCCAAGGATCGCGTCGATTTCGCTGGAGGATCGGCCGCGTATCTTTTGTGCGTCCTCGGCATCGTAGGCGCACAGCCCGCGCCCGATCTCGACCCCGTTCGGACCGCGGATGATCACGGCGTCGCCGCGGGCAAAGCCGCCTTCGATCCGCACCACCCCGACCGGCAGGAGGCTGTTGCCGCGGCGCAGCGCTGCGACCGCGCCGGCATCGATGGTGAGCGTACCCTTCGGCTCGAGCGAGCCGGCGATCCACTTTTTGCGCGCCGTGACCGGATTGCCGGCGGTGAGAAACCAGGTGCAGCGCACACCATCTTCAATCGCGCGCAGCGGATGATCGAGATGACCCGAGGCGATGACCATGTGGGTGCCTGCGGCGGTCACGATCTTTCCCGCTTCGATTTTGGTCGCCATGCCGCCGCGCGACAACCCCGATCCCGCGGCGCCGGCCATGGCTTCGATCTCGGGCGTGATCCGTTCGACCCGCGGCACATGGCGCGCGGTGGCGCCGGTGCCTGGCGGGGCGTCGTAGAGTCCATCGACGTCGGAAAGCAGCACCAGAAGATCGGCACTCACCATCGTGGCGACGCGCGCGGCGAGCCGATCATTGTCGCCGTAGCGAATTTCATTGGTCGCGACCGTGTCGTTTTCGTTGATGACCGGGACCGCACGCCATTGCAGCAAGCGATCGATCGTGGAGCGGGCGTTGAGATAGCGCCGCCGTTCCTCGGTGTCGCCGAGCGTCACCAGCACCTGGCCGGCGGTGATGCCGTGCCGCGACAGCGCCTCGGTCCAGGTCCGCGCCAGCGCGATCTGTCCCACCGCGGCGGCGCCCTGGCTGTCCTCAAGCGCCAGCTCGCCCGCGGCCAGCTTGAGCACCGTGCGGCCGAGCGCGATGGCGCCCGATGACACGACCAGAATGTCGCGTTTGTCGGCGTGCAGCGCGGCGATGTCGGCGGCCAGCGACGCCAGCCATTTTTCGTTGAGCCTGCCACCCCCGGCGTCGACCAGGAGCGAGGAGCCGATCTTGACGACGATCCGGCGGAAATCGGTGAGCCGAGGCGTGTTCATCGCGGGTTTCATGGCAGGTTTCATGGCAGGTTTCATGGCGGGTTTTTACCGCATGACCCGCAAAAGTGGATACCGCTTTCCCACTTGCTTAACGTCCGGCGCGCAGACGTCTCAATGAGCTTAGAGTTCGGCCTCGTGCTGCAGCAGCGCTTTGTTCTCCAGGCAATAATAGCCGGACAGGCGGCTGACCAGCTTGCGCCGCTTCCAATCGTTGAGGATGCGGCTGACATTTTCGCGGGCAATGCCGGCCATGGCGGCAAGATCGCTTTGCCCGATCTTCTGGCGGATGACGATGCGGCCGGCACCGACATCCTGGCCGAAATCCTGGGCCAGTTCGAGCAGCGTGCAGGCGACGCGGCCGCGCAGCGGCAAAAAGCTTCCGGCCGCCACCGTCGCGTCGGTTTCGCGCAACCGCGCCGCGATCAACGTCAGCAGCGACTTGTAGACTTCCGGATGTTTGTTGGCGAATTCCTCGAACGCGGCGCGGCTGAGAAAGCTCAACTGCGCCGGGCGCACCGCCACCACGGACGCCGAGCGCGGCAATCCGTCGATAAGCGAGAGTTCGCCGACGATGGCGCCCGAACCGAGAAAAGCGAGGATGCGCTCGGTGCCGGCCCGCGACATCATCGCGACTTTGAGCAGTCCATCTTCGACGCGATAGCAGCCATCGCCGGCGTCGCCGGAGAGGAACAAGACCTCGTCGGCTTTAAGCCGAACCGGCTTCGTGTTGCCGAACAGGCTGGCCGAAAGATGCTCGGGCAATTCCGACAGCAGACTTGGATTGTTGCGGGGCAGAGCCATAGCGCGTCTCGCGGCTCATTTCGGCCGGGATCCCATCCCGTGCGCTCGGGCGAAGCATGCGGCAGATTTGCGAAAAGGAAAAGCCCGCCCGGATGGTTAGTCCGGAGCGGGCGAGGTTGAACCCGTGGCAGGGTTCTTGGGGTGTATGGGGGACGTGCATCACCCCTTGGACATCACGCGGGTCATTGGAGGTTTGGGGGACGGGGGAAACCCGCTGACATCGAACCGAATTCAAATCACCGTTTGGCGCCACTGCTTGTTGTTTTCGACAATCAATTTAGCGGCTGGCGCAAACCGCGAAGTGACTGAAGTCACAGAACGGCTCTTTTCCATAAGCTATTGATATTGAAAGGATAGTTGCCAACAACGGGTGCTTTGTCGACTGGCGGAGCGCGATCAGCGCTTGGGCGCGCGTACTTCGACGCCGGCGCGGGCTTCGATCGGCTGCACGACCTGGGTGATGTCCTTGTCGGGACCGAGCTCGTCGCAGGTGAGTTTCAAAATAGCCGCGACTGCCTCGATCACCTGGATCGGGATGCCGAGCGCCTTGGCCTCCGAAATAAAAAGGTTCACGTCCTTTAGCATCAGGCCTGCGGTGAAGCCCTGATTGAAGCTGCGCGGCAGAACCACTTCGGGGAATTTCTGCTCGGTCGCGGTGCTGCGGCCCGAACTGGCATTGATCACATCGAGCATGATCCGCGGATCGAGGCCGGCCTTAACGCCCGTGACCATCGATTCCGAGGTTGCCGCCATCGCCGCCGCGGACAACACATTGTTGCAGAGCTTCATGGTCTGGCCGGCGCCCGGCTGTTCGCCGATGTAGAAGAATTTGCCGATCACCTTGAGCGCGGGCTCGACCGCCTCGACATCCGCGCGCGGACCCGACGCCATCACCGCGACCGTGCCTTTTTCGGCGCCGCGCACGCCGCCGGAAACCGGCGCATCGATCTGCACGATGTTGCGAGCGGCAAGCGCCTTGAAGATGCGCTGCGCCATCACCGCGCCGGTGGTGGAAAGGTCGACGAAGCGCTTCACGCGTTTGCCTTCGATCACGCCGTCAGGCCCGGTCGCGACTTTGAGAACGATGTCGGGCGTCGGCAGGCTCGCCATCACTGTTTCGACCATGTCGGCGACTTCCTTCGGCGAGCGCGCCGCGACGGCGCCGCGCGCGGCGAGATTGCCGATCGCTTCCTGGCGCGTGTCGTAAACCACAACCTTATGCCCGGCCTCAACGAGCCGCCGCGCCATGTGCGCGCCCATATTGCCGAGACCGATAAAGCCGATGTCCATGACGTTCCCCTTTCCTATTCTCATCCTGAGGTGGCCGCGAAGCGGCCCTCGAAGGATGCTATCAAAATTTGATCGTCACCCTTCGAGGCTCGCTGCGCTCGCACCTCAGGGTGACGCGTTACACGCTGCTCGCGCTTAGAACATTAGAAAACTCCGCGCGCACTTTATCGGTGTGCTGACCGACTGCCGGCACCGGTCCGTAGCGGCGTGCGTCGGCATCATGCCGCGGCGGCGCCGGATAGGACACCGGCCCGCTGGGCGTGCCGACGGTGATGCGGCGCAGATGCGGATGACGCGACAGGTCCGCTGGCGTGTTGACGCGGGCAAACGCAATGTCAGCGGCCGCGAGCTTTTGCTCCAGCAGCGCCGCATCGAGCATGCCGAAAGCCTTGGCGACCCTGCCGTCGGTTTCGGTGCGGTGTTTGACGCGCTCGACATTGGTGGCGAAGTCAGGATCGGCGGTAAGCACAGGGTCGCCGAGAACTTTTTCGGCGAGCACGCGCCATTCGCGATCGTTTTGGATCGAGATGAGGATGGCGACACCGTCGCGGCTGCGGAACGCGCCATAGGGCGAGATTGAGGTATGCGCCAGGCCGATCCGCCGCGGCGGCGCTCCCGCCTCCTGCTGCAACAGCGGCACAGTCATCCAATCGGCCATGGCATCGAACATCGAGATTGACAGCGCCGCGCCTTGCCCGCTGCGTCGGCGCGCGATCAGCGCTTCCAGGATCGCCTCATAGGCGTTCATGCCGGCGGCGATGTCGACGACCGAGACGCCGACCCGGGACGGCTCGCTCGTGCCGGTGACGGAAGCAAGGCCGGACTCGGCCTGGATCAGCATGTCATAGGATTTGCGCGCCGCCAGCGGGCCGGTTTCGCCGAAGCCCGAGACCGAGCAACAAATCAGCCGCGGGTGTTCGCGCCGCAACCGAGCAATGGCAAAACCAAGCTTGGCGATCGCACCTGGTTTCAAATTCTGCACGAACACGTCGGCGCGGGCGATCATCGCTTCAAGCAGCGCCTTGTCGCCGGGCTTGGCGAGATCAAGCACGACCGATTCCTTGCCACGGTTGAGCCAGACAAAATAGCTGCACTCGCCGTGCACGAGATCGTCATAGCCGCGCGCGAAGTCGCCTTCCGGCCGCTCGATCTTGATGACCCGTGCGCCGGCATCGGCGAGGCGACACGTGCACATCGGCGCCGCGACTGCCTGTTCGAGCGAAACGACAAGAAAACCAGAGAGCGGGAGCGTCATGTGCGCTCAATACGACCTTGGCAGGCCGAGCACATGCTCGGCGACATAGGACAGCACGAGATTGGTCGAGATCGGCGCCACCGTGTACAGCCGGGTCTCGCGGAATTTGCGCTCGATGTCGAATTCCTCGGCAAAGCCGAAACCGCCGTGCGTCTGCACGCACATGTCGGCCGCAGCCCACGATGCTTCGGCGGCGAGATGCTTCGCCATATTCGCTTCGGCGCCGCAATCGCGCCCGGCTTCATAGAGCGCGGCCGCCTCGCGCACCATCAGCTCGGCGGCGCGCATGCCGATATAGGCGCGCGCGATCGGGAACTGGACACCCTGGTTTTGTCCAATTGGCCGGCCGAACACCACGCGCTCGCCGGCATAGGCGGTCGCTTTCTCGATGAACCATTTGGCGTCACCGATGCATTCGGCGGCGATCAGGATGCGCTCGGCATTCATCCCGGAAAGGATGTAACGAAAGCCCTCACCCTCCTGGCCGATCACGCCCTCGGCCGGCACGCGCAGGTTCTCGAAAAAAACCTCCGTGGTGGCGTGGTTCATCATGGTGCGGATCGGCCGAATGGTCAGCCCGTTGCCTCTCGCCGCGCGCATATCGACCAGAAACACCGTAAGCCCGCCGGTGCGCGACTTCGCCTGCTCGCGCGGTGTAGTGCGGGCAAGGAGCAGCATCAGATCGGAGTGCTCGGCGCGCGAGGTCCAGATTTTCTGGCCGTTGACGATGTAGTGGTCGCCGTCGCGCACCGCCGTGGTGCGAAGATTAAGCGTATCGGTGCCGGACGTGGGCTCGGTGACGCCGAATGCTTGCAGGCGAAGCTCGCCGCGCGCGATCGCCGGCAAATAGCGTTTTTTTTGCTCCGCGCTGCCGTGACGAAGGAGCGTGCCCATGGTGTACATCTGGGCGTGGCACGCCGCGCCGTTGCAGCCCGAGGCCTGGATCTCTTCCATGATTGCGGCCGCAGCCGTCATCGTCAGCCCGCTGCCGCCGTACTCTTCCGGAATGAGCGCGGCCAGGAAACCGGCTTTGGTCAGGGCGGCGACGAATTCTTCCGGATAGGCGCGCTCGCGATCGAGGCGGCGCCAATATTCGCCGGGAAAATCCGCGCACAATGCCCGCACCGATTCGCGGATCGGGGCAAAGTCGTCGTGGGCGGAGTCCTTGGTCGCGTTTGCCGTCATCTCACTCTTACAATCACACTTGCATCACAACCGCAGCTCGGCGCGGCCGTTATTGACCGCGATCACGTCGCGCTCGACGACGCGCGAGCGAAAGCTCACGATTTTACCGTCGCGCCACATTTCGGTGCGCAGCGTCTCGCCGGGAAACACCGGCGCCGAGAACCGGCACGCGAAGGCGACAAGCTTGTGCGGATCATAGCCGCAAAAGCTTCGCAGCACCGCATGGTCGGCGATGCCGAAATTGCCGAGGCCATGCATGATCGGCCGTGGATAGCCGGCCTGTTTCGCCACGGCCGGGTCGATGTGCAGCGGATTGAGATCGCCGCTCAAGCGGTAGATCAGCGCCGCTTCGGGACGCGTGGCGAGATCGCAAACGGCATCCGGCGCGCGCGAGGGGATCGGATGCGGCTCGGGCGCCTGCCGCGGCGGCCCGCCGAAGCCGCCGTCGCCGCGGCAGAACGTGGTCTGCGTCACGGTCGCGACCGGTTCGCCGGTCGCTTTGTCTGTCACCTTGCGCTCGCTGAACACGAGCGCGCCTTTGCCCGGACCTTTGTCGATGACCTCGATGATGCGCAGGCGGCCGACCACCGTGCCTTTGCCGGTCAACGGCCGGTGCAGGGTGATGCCCTGTTCGCCGTTGACGATCCTGACCCAATCGATGCCGGTGTCGCGCTCGCGCGCCCAAAAGCCGGGATGGCCGAGTACGGTGCCCATGGTCGGCAGCACTTTCAGATTCTTCTCGTAAACGAAGGCGAGCTCGTCTTCGTTCATCGGATCGTGGCCGAGCCCGATGCCGAGCGCGTAGAGGATGCAATCCTTCGGATCATAGGATTGTTCTCTCGGCGGCACGTCGAGTGCCATCAGCTTGTCGTAGACGATCGCCATCACACCGGATCCCAGGAGAACACGTCGCCCGAACGCTCCAGCGGCGTGAAGGAAGGCGCGAACGCGCCCTTGAGCTGTGCGTCGAGCTTTTCCGGCGTCCAGCCGTCGGAGCGATGGATGGTGCGGATTGGCCGGTTCTGGTTGAACAAATAAATCTCGTTGTTGCGCACCGAAAAAATCTGCCCGGTGATGCCTTCAGCGCGATCGGAGGCGAGATAGACCGTCAGCGGCGCGATTTTCTCCGGCGTCATTTCGCGGATGCGCGCGACGCGCGCTTTTTCCTGTTCGGTCTCGGCCGGAATCGAATCGATCATGCGCGTCCAGGCGAACGGCGCGATGCAATTGGAGCGGACCTTGAACCGCTCCATGTCGAGCGCGATGCCGCGCGACAGTCCGACAATGCCCATCTTCGCCGCCATGTAATTGGCTTGGCCGAAATTGCCAACGAGCCCGGAAGTCGACGTCATGTGCACGAAGCTGCCGGAATTCTGTTCGCGAAAATGCGTCGCACAGGCGCGGCTCATGGCGAAGCTGCCATGCAGATGCACATTGATGACGTCCGACCAGTCGGACCAGCTCATGCGATGAAAGATGCGGTCGCGCAATATGCCGGCATTGTTGACGAGGATGTCGACGCGGCCGAACCGTTCGAGCGCCGCTGCGACGATTTTCTCGGCGTTGCCTGGGTCGCTGATCGAGGCCGTCGAGGCGATCGCTTCGCCGCCGGCCTTCTTGATCTCGTTGACCACCGCCTGTGCCGGGCCGGTATCGGTGCCGGCGCCGTCGAGGCTGGCGCCGATGTCGCAAACCACGACGCGCGCGCCCTCCTGCGCCAATAACAGCGCGATGCCGCGGCCGATTCCGCGTCCCGCGCCGGTGACAATCGCGACTTTGCCCGCAACGATGTTCGGCATTCGAAATAGCCCCCGTTTCAATTTTCACCCCCGTGCCTGACACGGGGGGTCCATGCAGCAATGCCGCCCGATGGATTGCCGGGTCAAGCCCGGCAACGACGATTCAGAAAACGCTAGCCCCAAACCTCGCGGGCCACCTCGCCGATCATGCGCAGCTTCGCCCATTGCTCGTCGTCGGCGAGAATATTGCCTTCCTCGGTCGAGGCGAAGCCGCATTGCGGCGAAAGACAAAGCCGATCGAGATCGGCGAAACTGGCGGCTTCCTCGATGCGCCGTTTGATCGCGTCTTTGCTCTCCAGCGCGCCGGTCTTGGTGGTGACAAGGCCGAGCACCGCGACGCGGCCGTTCTGCAGGCGTTGCAGCGGCTCGAAGCCGCCGGCGCGCGCAGTATCGTATTCCATGAAATAGCCGTGCACTTTGATGCGGTCGAACAGCACTTCCTGCATCGCCTCGTAGCCGCCGGCGCCCATGAAAGTCGATTTGTAGTTGCCGCGGCACAGATGCATGGTCACGGTCATATCCGACGGAATGTCGGAGATCGCGACATTGATGAGATCGCCGTAGATCGTGCCGAGCGCCTGCGGATCGTCGCCGCGATCCTTCATCTGCTGGCGGTATTTCGGATCGCACAACATGGCGATGAAGACCTCGTCGAGCTGCAGGTAACGGCAGCCGGCTTCGGCGAAGGCGCGCACCGCCTGGCGATAGGCCTGGCCGAGGTCGTCAAAGAATGTATCGAGCTTCGGATAGATGGATTTATCGATCGGGGTCGCGACCGGGCGGCCGTAGAGCGCCGACGGTGCCGGAATGGTCATTTTCGGCGTGCGGCTGGTATTGGCTTTGACGAATTTGAAATGCTCGATCATCGGATGACCGGAAAAGCCGAGCTTGCCGGTGACCCTCACGCCTTCATTGCGCGTCGTCACCGCGGCAAAGGCGATGCCGGTATCCATGACATGCCGCTCGACGCCGTCGAGGCCCCACAGGAAATCGAGATGCCACCATGAGCGGCGAAACTCGCCGTCGGTGATCGACTGCAGTCCGGCCGCCTCCTGTTTCTTGATGACGGCTTTGATCTCGCGGTCCTCGACCGCCTTGAGCTCAGCAGCGCCGATTTCGCCTTTGGCGCGGGCCTCGCGCGCGGCTTTGAGCGCCACCGGCCGCAACAGGCTGCCGACGTGATCGGCGCGAAACGGCGGCTTGGTTCTTTGCGTCATGGTTTGCTCCGTGAGCGCACCTCTCCCCGCACGCGGGGAGAGGGAGACTACCCCCACACCTCCTGCGCGATCTCCACAATCATGCGCAGCTTCGCCCATTGTTCGTCCTCGGCGAGAACATTGCCCTCCTCGGTCGAGGCGAAACCGCATTGCGGAGACAGACACAACTGATCGAGAGCGATGAATTTCGCCGCTTCCTCGATGCGGCGCTTGATCACGTCCTTATTTTCCAGCGCGCCGGTTTTGCTGGTGACGAGCCCGAGCACCACCGTCTTGCCCTTGGGCACGAAGCGCAACGGCTCGAAGCCGCCGGCGCGCGAGGTGTCATATTCCATGAAATAGCCGTGCACGTTGATGGTGTTGAACAAGAGCTCGGCCACTGGTTCGTAGCCGCCGCTGGCGACAAAATTGGAGCGAAAATTGCCGCGGCACAGATGCATGGTGATCGTCATATTGGTTGGAATATCCGCAATCGCGGCATTGATCATGTCGGCATAGGTCGCCGGCAAGAGCGCCGGATCTTCACCGCGATCGGCGATCACTTTGCGCAAAGACGGATCGCACAGATAAGCGAGATTGACCTCATCAAGCTGCAGATAACGGCAGCCGGCATCGGCGAAGGCGCGCACCGCCTTGCGGTAGGATTGGCCGAGATCGCGATAGAAATTCTCCATCGCCGGGTAGAGCGCCTCCGGCACCGCATCGCGGCCGTAGCGGAAATGCAGCGACGACGGCGACGGGATGGTCATTTTTGGCGTGCGCTTGGTGCGGGTCTGCAAGAACTTGAAATGATCGATCATGGGATGCGGCTTGTAGCCACCAAGCCTGCCGATGAGGCGCAGTAGCACCTGCCGCGGCTGCGGGCCGCTCGTTTGAAACTTGATCTTGCGTTCGCCGGCATAGGCCTCGACGTTGTCCAGCCGTTCGAGGAAGTCGATGTTCCATGACACGCGGCGGTATTCGCCGTCGGTGATCGATTGCAACCCGGCCGCTTCCTGCTTCGCGATCACGCCGGCGACCTCGCGGTCTTCGATCGCCTTAAAGGCTTCGGCGTCGATTTCGTTGCGCGCCCGCTGCTCGCGGGCCGCTTTGAGCGCCGGCGTACGCAGGAGACTGCCGACATGGTCGGCGCGAAAAGGCGGGGTGGTGCGTTGGGTCATGGGTGCTCTTGAATTCACCTCTCCCCGTGCACGGGGAGAGGTCGGATTGCCAACGGGTCCGGCCCGAAGTGGCCGGCCCGATGACAGGCTCCGCAATCCGGGTGAGGGGGCGCGTCCGCAATTTTGAGCCTAGCGGCTAAGCCCCCTCACCCCAACCCTCTCCCCGCAGGCGGGGAGAGGGAGATTGCTCACGCGCCAGCCCGGCTATAACATCTCTAATAGCTACCTCCACACTTCCTCGGCGATCTCCACGATCATCCGCAGTTTGGCCCACTGCTCTTCCTCGGCGAGGATGTTGCCTTCCTCGGTCGAAGCGAAGCCGCATTGCGGCGACAAACACAGTTGATCGAGCGCGACATATTTTGTCGCTTCATCGACGCGCCGCTTGATCTCATCCTTGTTCTCGAGCGTGCCGGTCTTCGACGTGACCAGCCCGAGCACGAGCTGCTTTTTGCCTTTGGGAAAAAACCGCAGCGGTTCGAAACCGCCGGCGCGGTCGCTGTCATATTCGAGAAAATAGCCGTCGAAGTTAGTGTGGCCCAGCAACTGCTCGGCGACAAAGTCATAGCCGCCCGAGGCGATGAAGGTCGAACGGAAATTGCCGCGGCAGGAATGCATGGTGATCGCCATGTCGGCGGGTTTGGCTTGCAATGCGGCATTGGTGAGCCGCGCATAGCGCGCCGGCAGGCTGTCGGGGTCGTCGCCGCGTTTTTTCGATTGCGCCCGCTCGTTCGGGTCGCACAGCATGGACCAGGCGGTGTCGTCGAGCTGCAAATAGCGGCAGCCGGCGTCATAGAAGGCGCGGATCGCGGCGCGATAAGCATTGCCGAGATCGTCAAAGAACGCGTCGAGGTCGGGGTAGACCTGTTGTGAGATCGCGGCGCGGCCCTGGCGGAAATGCAGCGTGCTCGGCGCCGGTATCGTCATTTTCGGCGTCACGCGCGCATGCGCTTTCAGAAACTTGAAATGGTCCAGCATCGGATGGCCGGAAAAGCCGATTTTGCCGTCGATCTTGATGGTCTCGGCCTTGGTTTGCACACCGCGAAACTGGATGCCGTGATCGGTCGTGTAAAACGTCACGCCGGCAAGTCCACGGAAAAAATCGAAATGCCACCATGCGCGGCGAAACTCGCCGTCGGTCGCGAGCTTGAGTCCGATCTGTTCCTGCTTGCTGATCGCTTTTTCGATCTCGCGATCCTCGACTGCGCGCAGCGCTGCGGCGGTGATCTCGTTGCGTGAGCGTTGCTCGCGCGCGGTTTTGATCGCTGGCGGCCGCAACAGGCTGCCGACATGGTCGGCGCGAAACGGTGGACTGGTGCGCTGGGTCATGCGTTGTCCTCCTCCCCCGCCTGCGGGGGGAGGAGGCGAGCGTAGCGAGCCGGAGGGGGCGCTGGCGAGGCCCCTTCCATCGCACGGAGCTTGTCATCGGGCCGGCACGGGGGTCCCCATCGCGCCAGCGCGATGGGGTGCCCCGACTTCGGGCCGGACCCGTTGGTGCGGTCCCCCTTCCCCCGCAAATGCGGGGGAGGATAACTATCCCTCGCTGCTGGCCCTGTGAGGAGGCAACGATGAATCCGATGCTCCGGCTGTGCGAGGACGTGTTGTCAGATCATGGGGCGATGGAGCTGCCGGCGCTGCCGCGCATGATCTTTGTCGTCCACGGTTCCATCGCGATTGCGGACCGTACCTTGCGCGACCAAGAAGCGTTCGGCGGTGAAGGCGCGATCGTGCTCAAAGCGGGCAGCGCCGGCGCCACTGTGTGGCGCTGGGAATTGATCACGCGCGAGGCGGATTTTGGCCGGCCGCCGCCCGGATCGGGCATGGTTTCGCGCGAGAAGCTTGCGGCGATGCTGGCGAGCGTACCGGCGGGCGCGCTTCTCCTTCGCGGCGACAGCGTCGCCTTTCCGCCCAGCGGCTGCGCTTACCTGCACCGGCATCAGGGGCCCGGCATCCGTTGCCTGATCGAGGGCGGCATCCGCATCGATACCCACGGCCGCTCCACTGCATACGGGCCGGGCGGCGCCTGGTATGAGACCGGGCCTGACGGCGTGTTCGCGCAAGCCGCCGATCGCCCGACGCGCTTCATCCGCGTGATGATCCTGCCGCGCGCTTATCTCGGCAAAAGCTCGGTCGAATATCTCAACGAAGAAGACAAGGCGAAGCCGAAGTCGCAGAGCTACAAGATCTTCGTCGATATGCCGATCAATTCGTCATCCTGAGGTGCCAGCGCGTAGCGCAGAATTCACACCGGCTTGTAATTGCGGTCGACCGGCACGTCGATGAGCAATGGTGCATCGCTTTTCAAACCCTTGGCGATGAGATCGGTGGCGACGTGCACGCTCGCTGCACGTTCGGCGGCGACACCGAGCGAGCGCGCGAGATTGACGTAATCGATCGCCGGGTCGGTCAGCTCCATGCCGACAAAGCGGTCGACCTGGGCGGCAAGCCCGCGTTGCGCAACCAGGCGCTGCTTGAGAATGCGATAGGAGCTGTTGTTGAGGATGACGAACACCGCCGCGATGCGCTCATGCGCCGCGGTCCACAGCGCCTGGCAGGTGTACATGGCGCTGCCGTCGCCAACGAGCGCCAGCACCGGGCGCTGCGGTAACGCAAGCTTGACCCCGAGCGCTGCCGGCAAGCCCCAGCCGATGCCGCCGCCGCGCAAGCCGTAAAAACTCTGCGGATCGTCGCTGCGGATGAGCGAGCGGATGCCGGCGCCCGACGAAATGGTTTCGTCGATCACGACGGCGTCTTTCGGCAGCATCTCGCCGATCGCGTTCAGCAACGACAGCGGCTGCACCGGCGTTTGCCCCGCCATCTCGCGCGCCTTGGCCTTGAGCGCGTCGCGCTCGGCCAGCGTCGCGGCTTTGGCCGCGTCAAGCCGCTCGCGCGCCGCGCCGCGCGCGCCGCTCGACATCGCTTTGCGCACGGTCTCGGTGATGTCGGGCAGCGTGGTTTTCGGATCGCCGAGAATCGCGACCTGCGGCGGATAATTTTTGCCAAGTTCCCACGGATCGGTGTCGAGGTGAATGAGCGTCAGGCCGGCCGGCATCGGCTCGATGTCGGACGGCAGCGACAGCGTGAACAGATCGCCGCCGACCGAGAACAGCACGTCATATTGTTCGAGAATTTTGCGGATCGGTCCCTGCATGCGCGTCATCGCGCCGCGAAACAGCGGGTGCGAGGCCGGAAACGACGCAGTCGAAGGCACGAGCTCGCTATAGACCGGCGCGCCGATCAGTTCGGCAAGTTCAATGAGTTCGGCGTGCGCTTTCGAGCGCGCCACGGCATCGCCGGCAACGATAAGCGGTCGCTTGGCTTCGGCGAGGATCGTTGCGGCTTGTTTGACCGCGGCGGGATCGCCGCGCAGCTGCGCCGCGATGCGGGTCGGCGCGAGCAGGTCGATCTCGCCCTCGGCTTTGAGAATGTCGCCCGGCAACGACAGAAACACCGGGCCGGACGGCGGCGCCAGCGCTGTCTTGGCGGCGCGGTGGACGAGCCGCGGCAAATCGGCGAGCCGAGGCACTTCGGCCGACCATTTCACCAGCGGCCGCGCGATCGGCGGCAGGTCGGCCCACAGAATGGGTTCGGTGGTGTTGAAATCCTGATCGTGCTGCCCGGCAGTGACCAGGATCGGACTGCCGGCCTTCTGCGCGTCGTAAAGCATGCCCATCGCATTGCCGAGGCCGGGCGTGACGTGAAGATTGACCACCGCGAGCTTGCCCGACGCCTGAGCATAGCCGTCGGCCATGCCGATCACGCTCGCCTCCTGCAAAGCGAGCACGTAGCGCAGCTCGTTTTCGACCGCGAGCGCGTCCATCAGCGGCAATTCGGTGGTGCCGGGATTGCCGAACAAAATCTCGACGCCCTCCTGCTTGAGCAGTTCAAGGAAGGCGCGTTTTCCACTCATTGCGGGCAAGGCTGTTTCCTCCAGCGCGTGAATTCGCGGCGCGCGTCCAGCGGGCAGGGCCGGCCAGATGGCAAGCTCCGGCGCGAGCCCGGAATCTATGGCCACGATACTTGCAGATTTGCGATGCGGTTAGCTATGCCGGATTTGCTTGGCCAGGATACAATCAGCGCCCCGCGCCCCGCAGTGGCGACAGCAGAGACGTGGCTAGCGGGGACCCAAAAGCCGGAGCACCGTGTTGAAACTGAACATTGTGATGCAGATCGGCCTCGTAGCCTTTACGGCTCTTGGATTCCTTTTCACCTCAATGAAGCTGCCGCACTACGGCGTAGCTGCGAATTTGGTGGGTCAAATCTTTTGGCTTTACAGCTCGTATCGGGCGTGGCGCGAAGCAGACCAAATTGGAATGTTTATTTTGACAATCGGCATCACGCTGATTCTGCTGTACGGCGTGGCCAACTATTGGCTTTGATTTCCTATCGGTGCCGGGGCACTGCCGCCGAACCGTGCGGTGGAATACTGATGATCGGACTGACTTATGAGCGTGAGATAGTCGACACCGGCGGACCGGCGTTTTGTAAAGTCTCCCACCGCACAAAGGCAAACTCCACTGCCGCACAAAATTCATGTTCGTTGTAGCCTGGATGCCTTTTGATGGCAGCATGTGCTCGCGCAACCCGACCGCGGCGCACCGGGCTGACAGCAGCATTCTCGGCGAGAACTTCCGTCAGTGCGTCTGTGAACTCGCGGCACAGTGTAGCAATGTTGTGTTCGGTGCTCATGTTGTGTTCAGTGCTCATGGCTTGCCTCCAATACTGACCTGGAATGGGCCTGCCATGTGGCTAATCGCCATTTCCGCGATGAGTTCCAACGGCGGTCAGCGAGTATTTAAGCGATCAGCGTGTATTTAAAATGTTCCGCGATCGAGACCTGAGCGGAAATAGCGTCGCCGTCGGATTGCGTCCGCCTTCGACCCGGAGCGGACCTAGTCTAGGCCGATCGCTTTCGTTTTTTGACCCATAAGAGGCATCAGCCGGGCGGTAAACTGAGTTTACATACGAATAACGGGATTTGTTGCAAAAGCATATTCGTGATGTCGGTCACAGCGGCGATCGTGCGTCAGCATCTATTCTTTAGGCTGGGTTAGGCCTTGGCATGGCCCTTGCTAGTTGAGATTGCAAGTTGAGCTTGCAAATTGAGACCGACGGCTTCGCGGCTGCTTGGGTGGTTAGCCATCAGAGGAGATTTACATGCCAATGAGAGATGAACTCGCGGTTTCCAGGACGCGATCCGATAGCGCAACCGCCGCCGATCGTGAATTTTGGATCATCGTCGCCTTCTGTACCATTGGCTTCGCGGCCACGATGTACATCTTCGACCGTTTGCCGCTTCTGCTGAGCAACCCGATTGTCTGGGGATGACGTCGAAGGCCGCCAGTCGAGGCGGCCTTTAGCGCACTGCAGCTAGAGCATGATCCCGAAAAGTGGATACCGGTTTTCGGAAAAGATCATGCTCAAACAACAAGCTAAGGCGAAACAACGGACCAACCCAAAATCATTTCGCTTTAGCCCGACGACGCCGTCGGTTCACGCATCGGTTCATCCGACGTTGTCAGGCCCGGTGCCTGCATCAAACTCCGCACGGCATCAATCTGGACTGATTCAGATAGCTGTTTGTTGACGCGGCGCTCAAGAACGAGGTTGGTATTCAGCTCGGCAATCGTCGTTATGAAACGCGAACGAGCGAGAAACCACCCAATCGCAGCACCCAAAATAAGGGCAGCCACGCTGACACTGATGGCTAGCAGATCCATATATCGATCCATCGCGCAAATTTGGGACATCGGATTCAACGCAGGCCCGGGTTACTGCAAATCAAAGGGTTGATAGCGTCCGTCCGCGTCGAGCTGTGTACCCCACACTTTGTGTACACCTTGGTGCTCGGAAGGGCTGAAGGTCATGGGCGTCCCGAGCCCAATGTCGAGATCGCGAAGATTTTCAAAGGTTGCCACTAATTTTTCGGTGTCGAGTTGAGCGCCATTCTGTTTCAGCGCGGCGACCAACACGGTGGCGTCCACATAACCTTCGAGTGACACGTAGTCTGGCGCCTCGCCGGGAAAGTATTTGGCGAGCGCGGATTTGTAATCCAGCACCAGCGATGAGTGACCCTCGAGCGCCGGCACGACCTGCGTGACGATGACCCCGGTTGCATACTTTTTTCCAAGCAGCATCAACTCATTGGCCAGCGCGGTACTGCCGACGAATGAGACGCTGGTGTAAATCATGTCCGGGTAGAGATCGCGGGTCTTCTCGATAAATTTAGCCGCCGCCCGATAGGTCGGGACCATGATCACCGCTTTTATTGGTGGCCGACTCTTTTGTTGCAGCGCTTGTTGTTGGACCTGTTGCAGTTGCGCGACGGCGTCATCCACGTCCACTGTGTTGCGCTGGTAGTTGAGCCGCAGAATTGGGCTATCATTGCCTCCCCGCAACGAACGAATAGCCTTTTCCACACCGCTGAAGCCGGCGTCTCCGTACGCATCTTGCTGAGCAAAGACGGCGATCTGCTCCGGCAAGAGCCGCTTCACTTTCACCAGATAGTTAACCACAGCGGCGGTTTCTTCGGCGTAGCTGGCGCGGTAGTTGAACACATAGCGGTCGGGCGGATCGCTTCTGAGCAAGCCGGCGCCAGTGAAAGCTCCGAAAAACAGCATCTTGCGGTCAAGCGCATAGGGTAATGCAACCACCGCCGTTGGCGTGCCCACATTGCCAATCAATCCAAAAACTTGATCTTTTTCGTAGAGCTGTGTCATCGCGGCGGTGGTTCGCGCTGGCTCGTAGCCGTCGTCTGCTGCGACGAGCCGAAGCTTGCGGCCGTATACGCCGCCATTTGCGTTGGCCGCGTTGAATGCCGATTCGATACCCAGCTTCATATTCTGGCCGAGTTCCTTGGCTGGACCGGAGAATGGCGCGGAAATTCCAAAGCGAATTTCACTGTCAGTTACGCCGCGGACGGTTGGGGCGGGCTCACTTGCCCCGCCAACGGTCGCGAGACGCGCCGGCGCGCTGCTGGCGGGTTGCGCACCCGTCGACGCAGCCGGAACACCAGCGATTTGCGGACTCGATTGAACTGCTCGCGGTGCCGTCGGCGTATTCGGAAGGCCAGCGCTCGGCGAGGTCGGCGCGAGCTCGGCCGTCTTTGTGCTGGAGGAAGGCGCTTTGCCAGAGAGCGATGGAAACTCGGCAATAACCAACCATCCGATTACGACTCCGAACGCCAAGGCAATGATGAAGCCTGAGGCGAACCATCCGAGCCGCCGGGTGGGTTGAGGTACATGGACGATTTCAGGTTCCGGCCCGAGTGACTGACGCAGCCGCGATAGATCCCCCTTGGGAGCGGATCCCTCGCCTACAGCGGCGCCCGCTCTGCCGTGACGGTAGAATTCGCTTGGCCCTCTTGGGCCATAATCTGAAATGTTGTCCGAAGGCTCTGGTCTACTCATGGAACTACTCCAACTTATCGACCATGCTGGCTTTGCGCCGATGTCGCCTGTTTGCGAACCTAAATCGAACTACTTCAAACTGCCTTTCTAAATTGTGTAAAAATGTATGGGTGACCAATGTATGGGTGAAGCAGCGCCTTTACGCGCGGGCCATCATTTTGGGCTGCCGCGCCGCCGGATAGACGGGCGAAACGATTTTTCCGGGCAAACGGGTTCATCGCGTGTACGGGGGTGTAGCTGGTACGACCATCAATGGCGGAAACTACAAATTCGGTGGTCAGGTGCTGGACGGCAGCTCGGGCAGTGACGTTCTGCTCGCTGGAAAGAGTGCAACTATTGAAATCAGCCGTGATCACCGCTGTCGCGTCGCTCTATTTGAACGTCTTTGTTCTAGTCGTGCAGAGCTTTGTGAAAGTTTCAGCCCTCAATGCGTTGGCTCCGACACAGTCTGAACCGCCGTTCGCGATCACGCAGGCCGTGGTATTGGCGATCTTTATTTTGATTGCACTCATCGCCGTCGTTAAATTCCGGCCCGGTACCACTGTGCGTGTGTAGCAGTTTGCAATGTCCGCTTCTGGCCCAACGCTTTCGGGGGAAAAGCGGACATCCCAATTCGACGATGTCATGTCTGCTTATGACCCGAAGCGGACATCCGTCGAACCGAATTTGCCGTGACCTTAAGAAACCGCAACCACGTTCGCCGCCACGAAATCATTGCAACGGCTTGAGGCTACCCATCATAGTCGGAATAAACTCCGACACCGTGGGATGAATATGCATCGCGCGTTGCATCACCGTGTAGGGCGCCTTGGCGTACATAATATCGAGAATGCAGTGGATGACCTCGTCACCTGCGAGTCCCAGGAAGGAGGCGCCCAATATCTGTTTGCTGTCTCGATCCACCAGGATTTTCATGAACCCCTTGGTCTCGCCTTTCTCATATGCGCGGCTGACATCTTTCATAGCCAGTGTAGAAATCAGCGCGGGCTTGCCAGTCTTGCGGACTTCCGCTTCCGTCATCCCCCCGCGACCAAGGGGGGGATCAGTGTAGAGCGCGTAAGCGGTGATGCGGTCGCTTACGCGCCTCTGATCGTTGTCGAGAAGGTTGGCCGCCACGATCTCGAAATCATTCCACGATGTGTGCGTGAACGCACCTCGGCCATTGCAGTCGCCCATCGCCCAGACGCCCGAGACGTTGGTATGCAACTGGTCGTCCACCTGGATATAGCCGCGCGCGTCGGTGACGATGCCGGCCCTGTCGAGCCCAAGGTCGTCCGTGTTCGGCCGCCGACCGGTCGCGACCAGCACGTGCGTTCCAACAACATTTGTGATCTTCCCCCCCGACTCGACCTTCACGGCGACCGAGTTTCCCTGTTTCTCCGCACCGACCACCTCACTGTCAACCCGCACGTTAATGCCTTCATCCTTGAGAAAATCTACAACAGCTTGCGAGACGTCAGCGTCTTCCCTCGAGATCAAGCGCGGTCCGAGTTCGATCACGGTCACCTCGCTTCCGAAACGGCGATACATCTGTGCAAACTCAAGGCCGACGTAACTGCCCCCGAGGATAACGAGATGCGTTGGAAGAAAATCGATGTCCATCATTGAGCTGTTGGTCAGGTAGGGAACCTGTTCGAGGCCGGGGATCGGAGGAATCGCCGCACGCGCGCCGACATTGAGAAAGATGTGATCGGCGGCAAGCTCAGAGTCATTCACTGCCACTTTCTTTCCCGCAACAAAGCGACCGTGGCCTTGATAAACCGTACATCCTTGTAAGGTTCTCAGCGATCGCTCAACGCCATTGTGGAACGCAGCCACAATGGCATCCTTTCGCGCCTTGACTGCCTTCATGTCGACATTGACCGACCCCTCAATTCTGACACCGTAGTCAGCGCCGCGGCGTGCAACATGTGCAGCGTGGGCGCTCGCGATTAGTGTCTTTGTAGGGGTGCAGCCGGTGTTGATGCATGTGCCGCCGAACAACTTGCGTTCGATGATCGCGACCTTCCAGCCTGCTGCCACCAATCGCCGCGCTAATGCGGGTCCTGACTGCCCGGTGCCTATGATAATCGCGTCGAAGTTGGGCATGACTGACCTCCGATCCTGGTGCGCTTCCGGATGGCGACCAAGCAGTCCACTTCGTTGGCAGATTTTTCCTCGTTCTGTCAAAGAAACGGTGCGGAAGCTGCGAGGTGCTCGCAATCGACGCTCCGGGCATGGCCGATCGCATCCTTGCACCAATGAAGCATCCCGATTCAAATTGCGACTGCACCGCGGCGCCTTCCCGTTGACGTTATGGTGGGGGTGTTCTGTCTGTGGCAAGAATGCGATCATGACGGTCTCGATCCTCGCTGCGATTTGCGACGGGGACACGATTAGAAGGGTTGAGGCACCCCGAGATCTAGCCAGCCTTTCTCGCGACCCCGTCCGAGCTGCTTAGCGTGTGATTTCAAATCACGGCGAAGATGGACCATGATGGATCTACTGTTCGTTGGTATCGGGTGGACCGACCTCGCGATCACCCTGAACAGGATCGCGGTTGGGGCATTCTTTATGCTGTCGGGATATCACAAGTTATTCAACGCAGAGCGCCACCGTTCCGTCGTCGATGAACTCAAGGCGCTCGGCGTTCCAGCAGTGGGTTTCAATCAATGGTGGGTGCCGCTGGTCGAGTTCACCGCCGGCGGCGCCGTCCTTATCGGGCTTTTGGCGCCACTCGCCGCGCTTGGCCTGCTGGTCATCATCCTCGTCGCCATCGCGACGTCCGGGCGGCAGCGGATCAAACTCTACAAGCCGATCGATGAGGCGGATCGCATCGACGATTGGCTCTATTTACCGGAGACGCTTTATGCCTTTATGTTGATCATAGTCGTCTCGGCCGGCGCCGGGCCTTACAGCCTCGATGCCCTGATTCTGGGCCTGATGAATAAGCACTTCGCGTGACACCGCGTCCTCACCGGTTATCTTCTTCCGATGCCGCGGCAGGCCGGCAAACCGCCGCCATCATGAGTGGTCCGCCGTGATTGTCACGACTTTTCCAAACGCTGTTCGTGTTATCGAGCGTAAGCGTACGGTGATGTACGGTGATGGCCGTCTTGACGGAAGCTACAGACAGGAA
>Ga0187801_10000042_pt1 | contig 25998 bp, 18 predicted proteins | sample NC_wetland_sal_i_10_FD_132465 | JGI IMG/M metagenome (GOLD analysis project Ga0187801, IMG submission 132465) | Wetland sediment microbial communities from Neuse River Estuary, North Carolina, USA - Control_1 | ecosystem: Environmental > Aquatic > Freshwater > Wetlands > Sediment | place: USA...
CCATGCCGGCAATCCCGGTAACCACGGTGCAGAAAATGATTACCGTGATGATCATGGTGATCAGGCGGATGAAGGCGTCGCCGAGTGGCTTCATGGCAATGGCTTTTGCGGGACTGAGATAACCGAGCGCGATGGCAACGGCGATCGCCAACAGCACCTGAAAGGAGAGACTGGTGTAAAAAGGCTTTTTGGCTGAGTTGGAACCCACGACTGCACCAATCGGCAGGTGAGCGGCTGCAGGAATCTCCATACTTGGACTTCCTTTCTTCAGTGCTCGGCTCTGAGGTTTCCGCGAAGGAAACTTATTGCGAAGAAGCCAAGGGATACGGAATTAAAACGAGAATTCGGAGAAAGGTTGAGGTTCGCTGAAGAAGCATCAGTCCAGCCACTTGCCCGGTTCCGTGATCGCACCGGCGAGTTCTCCCAGGAATTCGGCGGCGCGGGCTCCGTCGATCACGCGATGATCGCTCGAAAGCGTAATGGTCATCATGGGGCGAACCGCGGGCTGACCCTGCACCGCAACAACGCGATCGGAAATTCCACCCACGGCGAGAATGGCAGCTTGTGGGGGAGGGATGATGGCGGTAAACGAGTCCACTTTGTACATTCCAAGATTGCTGATCGTAAAGGTTCCTCCCGAGATGTCGGCGGGGCGGAGGCGATTGGCTCGCGCGAGTTCCGTGAGTTCTTGACGTTGCACGCAAATCTCGGCCAAGTGAGCAGTGTGCGCGTTGTGGATGACGGCGCTGACGACTCCGTCTTTGACGGCCATGGCCACGCTGATGTTGACATCTTTATTGAGATGAATTGTGCCATCTTTCCACGTGGCGTTAACCCGCGGATGTTTTGTGAGGACACGGGCGACGAGAGCAACGAGCAGGTCCGTGATGGACAGACGCGCGCCGTGTTTTTGCTCGATGGCCGCTGCCAGGCTTTTTTGCGCTTTCAGCAGTTCCGCGCAATCCACATCTCGGGCCACAAAAAAGTGGGGCACCTGGGTCCAGCTCTGCGTGGTGCGCTCTGCCATCAGCCGCGCTACGTGGCTGAGAGGTTCAACAGCAGGGACGGCCGTGAGCGGTGCGGCGGATTTTCCATCGGCGAACACCTGAACATCCTCGGCGGTGATTACGCCATCCGGACCAGTGCCACGGATGGTAGTGAAGTCCACACCCAACTCTTTCGCGAGCCTTCGTGCTTTGGGGGAAATCTGTGGAGCAGCCTGAGGCGCAGCCGCAACGGCAGGAGCAGCGGCGGCGGCCGCGCGTGCGGGAACGCTGCTGGCGCGCGCTGACGCCGATTTTGTTTCGCTAGTCATGGGCGGCTGTTCGCCGGGTTTGACCAGCCAAGCAATCGTCTGTCCTACGGGGATTTCGTCACCGATTTTCGCCGTGATGCCCGCGAGAACGCCGTCACCGGGCGCTTCGACTTCCACTACGGCCTTGTCTGTCTCGATTTCGAGAAGCGGCTCGCCTTTCGCGACCTGCTCCCCTTCGTTTTTTCGCCAAGCCAACAGCTTGCCCGTTTCCTGCGCCATCTCCAGCGCAGGCATCACAACGCTGATTGCCATAATAGTTTTCCAGATCCGAGGCGTGCGGCCTCAGTCTGTCGCCCCCACTCCTTCTTTTTTCGCGCTTGCTTCGACCATTTCCACGACGTGCCGGCTAGGCGGCTGTTCGTTTTCACGCGTTGTCGACATCGGCCCGTTGACGGTGAAATAGTGCGCTCCCGCCACCAACAATTCCTCGGCCGGAAAGCGCGTGATCACTTCGTGGCCGGTTTCCGTGACGACGATTTCTTCTTCAATGCGCGCGGCGCTCCAGCCATCCGTGGAAGGCCAGAAAGTTTCCAGCGCAAAAACCATTCCCGGCTTGATTTCGTGAGAATGCTCCAGCGAAACCATACGGCTGATGACCGGCTTTTCCCAAATGGCCAAACCGATCCCGTGCCCGAACTGCAGCGCGAAGGCAGCCTCTTCGTCGGGGAAGCCGAATTCCTCAGCCTTGGGCCACACGGCGGCAATTTCACCCGTGGTCCGGCCGGGACGCACGAGGGAAATCGCCGCGTCCAGATATTCACGGCAACGCTTGTACGCATCGATCATGGCGTGCGACGCATATCCGATCGTAAAGCACCGGTAGTAACAGGTGCGATAGCCCATGTAGGAGTGCAGGATGTCGTAATACACGGGATCGCCCGGGCGCAGAACTCGGTCCGAGAACACGTGCGGGTGCGGGCTGCAGCGTTCCCCGGAAATGGCGTTGACCGCTTCGACGTATTCGGAGCCAAGGTCGTAGAGCACCTTGCTGACCAGGCCAACTGCCTGGTTTTCGCTCATGCCCGGCTTCATCGTCCGATAGAGCTCGTCGTAGGCCGCATCGACCATCATGGCGGAATGATTCAGCAGCGAGATTTCATCCTGCGTCTTGATGACGCGGGCGTCAGACATCAACTGCTGGCCATCCACAACCTTGATCCCTTCCTTCTGGAGGGCGAAAAGAATCGGTGGTTCGATGACGTCCACGCCCAGCGGCTCGTGGAGTAATCCGCGCAGCTCAAGTTCCACGCGGATTTTCTTCGCCACATTTTCCGCGCGGCCCATTTCCGGCGACATGGCTCCGCGGAGAAGCGGAATCCCGGCGCGTGAGCGCTCGCCGAGCCACGGGCAGTTCTGCTGGTGATGGCGCGCGGCAGAGCCAAAATCCCAAAGGATAGGCTCGTCCTTTTGCGGGAGCAGGGTGAAGCGGCTGATCTTGTCCTGCGCCCACGCGCCGATGTGCGTCGACGTGATGTACCGGACGTTGTTCATGTCGAAGCACAGCAAAGCACCCATTTCCGATTTTGCCAGCAAGCTTCTTATGCGGGCCAAACGCTCGCGCCGCAATCGGTCGAAATCGATACGGTTCTCCCAATCTACTGCCATCGGTCCATACGTTTTTAGTGCCACGTTGGTCCTCCTGTCTCGCGCCTTTCAGTCTTTGCCGCAAAGTGCGCGTGCTGCTTCGAATACCGTTTGGGCTGTTGGCACAGTAACATCTTCGAGAGGCGGCGAGAATGGGATGGGAACGTGCATGGCGCCCATGCGCTTCACGGGCGCTTCCAGGTTAAAGAAGGCACCCTCGCTAATTACGGAAGCAAGCTCGCCGGTAACGCCGTAGCGCCCGTATCCCTCGTCAATCACGATGGCCTTTGAAGTTTTCTTTGCGGATTCGATGAGCGCCTTTTCGTCCAGCGGCCAAGTGGTGCGCGGATCGATCACCTCCGCGCTGATGCCGATTTCCTCGAGCAGCGCCGCCGCACCGAGCGCGACTTCCACCATGCTGCTGGTGGCCACCAAAGTAATGTCCTTGCCCACGCGCTTTACGTCCGCCACGCCGAGTGGAATGGTGTAGTCCTCCGCCGGCACAGGCCCTTTCTGCCGGTACATCATTTTGTCTTCGAAAAAAACGACCGGGTTGTCGTCGCGAATCGCGCTTTTCAGCAAACCCTTCGCGTCGTAGGGCGTCGAGGGCATGACCACTTTCAGGCCGGGGACATGGCTGAGCCATGCATGCAGCGATTGCGAGTGCTGCGCCGCCGATCTGCGCGTTGCCCCGAGAGTGGTTCGCAGGACCATCGGCACTTTCCATTTGCCGCCGGACATATAGTGAACCTTTGCAGCCTGATTGACCATCTGGTCCATGACGAGCGTCAGAAAATCGCCGAACATGATGTCGATGACCGGGCGCATTCCCGTCATCGCGGCGCCGACACCCACGCCGGTGAAGCCCGCTTCGGAGATGGGGGTATCAATCACCCGCGAGGTGCCGAACTCCTCGACCAACCCGGAGAGGACTTTGAAGGGCGTGCCCGCTTCCGCCACATCTTCACCGAGGATGCAGACGCGGCTGTCGCGGCGCATTTCTTCCGCGAGCGCTTCGCGAACAGCCTGAGCAAATGTGATTTCCCGCACCGCGGTTTCAGGCATAGACATCTTGGTCCGCCTCATCGGGACTTGGATAGGGGGCCGCAATGGCAAAATCCACGGCAGTCTGTATCTCTGCACGGACTTCTGCTTCGATAGCTGCCAGCGTTGCCGCATCGGTGAGTTTTTCGCTGATGAGCCAATCCGTGAACAACTTGATGGGATCCCGCTTGGTCTTCCACTCCTGCTCTTCCTGCTTGGAGCGGTAGTATTCCCGGTTGACGTCGCCGACATGATGGCCGGAATAGCGGTAGGTGTTGCAGACCAAGAAAGACGGGCCCTCACCCTGGCGTGCGCGGTCAACGAGCCTTGTGGCCACAGCGTGCACCGCGCGCACATCCTGTCCGTCCACGGCTTCGGAAGGAACGCCAAACGCGAAGCCGCGCGCCAGAATATCGCCAGCCGTGGTTTCCGTGAAGTGGGTGTACTCCGTATACATATTGTTTTCGCAGACGTAGATGACCGGCAACTTCCAGAGCGCGGCGAGATTCATCACTTCGTATACAACTCCTTGGCCAAGCGCCCCTTCGCCGAAAAAGCAGACCGCGACCTGCCCTTTGCCGGCGTGTTTTGCGGAGAAGGCCGCTCCCGTGGCGATGCCTGTGCTTCCCGCGACGATGGCGTTGGCTCCCAGATTGCCCGTCGCAGAGTCCGCAATGTGCATCGAACCGCCTTTGCCCTTGCAATATCCCGCCTTTTTCCCGAGTAATTCTGCAAACATGCGGTCGGGCGCAGCGCCTTTCGCGATACAGTGGCCGTGACCGCGATGCGTGCTGGTGATGTAGTCGTCCACGCGGAGCGCTTCGCAGATACCCACCGCCACTGCTTCTTCGCCGACATAGAGGTGAGCCAAGCCCGGCATCAGAGCCCGGGTGTAGAGCTCGTTCACCTGCTCTTCGAAGAGCCGGATCGCCTGCATCCGGCGATACATGTGCAACCACTTTTCAAGGGAGATTCCTGTGGGCGCTTTAGTTTGATCAGCAACCTTACTCATCGTTTGACCCCCGACATGTGAGCGAGCACGTCGAACACAACAGCAAAGTCTTTTTCAACCAGGCCCATGCCGCGAGCCGCGGTCAGAAATTCGTTGGTCACGGCGGTCGAAGGCATCGGCACATCCAGCTTGCGGCCAAGTTCCAGCGCCAGCAGCATGTCTTTCTGCATCATGTTGACGTTGAACCAGGCTTCGGCAGGCAATTCCAGCACAAACGGTCCGCGATACTTGATCATAGGGGAAGCGATCGCACTGTTCGTCAAAACTTCCACCGCGACCGAACGCGCAATCCCGCTTTTTTCCGCCAGGAGCACGCCCTCCGAAAACGCTAGCATCTGGACTGCAAGGCTCAGGTTGGAAGCAATCTTCATCACCAGGGCCAGACCATTGTCGCCAACGTGGGTCACTTTGGGACCGATATCGAGGAACAGCGGTTTGAGCTTTTCGAAGGTTTCCTTTCTCCCACCGACCATGACCGACAATTTGCCTTCTTGCAGCGTGATGACGCTGCCGGACACGGGCGAATCCACCATGTCCGCGCCTTTCTCTCTCACCTTCTGTGCGACCGCGCGGCTATATTCCGGGCTGACCGTACTGATATCCGCGTAAAGTTTTCCCGGAGCCAATCCCGCCAAGATGCCATCGGGCCCCTCGACAATCGCCTGCAGCGCCGGCGAATTCGTCACCATGGAAAAGATCACATCGGAGGCGGCAGCCACTTCGCGGGGAGAGTCCGCCCACTTCATCCCTTTTTTGATGAGCCATTCCGCTTTTCCCCGGGTACGGTTGTAGCCCGTAACCGAATGGCCCTTGCTGAGCAGCCGGTTCACCAACTCGCCGCCCATCACGCCAAGTCCTACAAACCCGAGCTTTGCCATCTCGTTTGCTCTCCAATCGCGAAGTGTGGTTCCTTATTCGTTTTCCGCTGGCGCGTTTTCGGAATCTTCCCGCACCTGCCGCAGATGCGCGCGCATTGCTGCCCGCGCGCCGGAGGGATCCCGATTTTCAACGGCTTCCAGGATGCGTTTGTGATGGTACTGACCGCGTTCGGGACCGCCATCCACGCTGAAGATGCGCATTCTTTGCTCGCGCAACACAGCGACGATGGAATCGATCAACGAAAGAATGATGGGATTCGCCGCCGCTTCGGCTAATGCCAGGTGAAAATCGAGATCCGCCTCGATGTACGCGTCCGGATCCCGGCGAGCCTTGTCCATGATGTTGACCGCGTCGCGCATTTCCTTGACGCTCTCTTCGTCAGCACGCGTAGCTGCGAGAGCGGCGATTTCCGGCTCCAGGATTTCGCGCACCTCAACCAGATGCAGAGTTCCTTCGGCCTGCCCGGTCCGGATCATGCGGTCCAACGTCAGCCGGATGGTATTCGAGGTGTCTCTGGTGATGAATGTCCCTCGGCCCGGGAAAGCTTCCACCAGTCCCTTTTCGTGGAGCGTCTTCACCGCTTCCCGCACGGCCGTACGGCTCACACCAAATTGCAGCGCCAACTCTCGTTCCGCAGGCAATTGATCTCCCGCTTTCAGGTCACCCTTTCGAATGGACTCCTCAATCTGCTGGACAATTTGCTCGTAGAGGCGTGAGGTTTGAACTGTCTTATACATGGTTGACTCTCCCATCCAATCGGAAAACCGGGTAAAGCGCTTCTACAATAGTATTCAGCTGGAGCTTGGGATTTGTACCAAACAGGTGGGGAGCGCGGGAACAGACCAACCCGTCTCTTGGTCGGGCCACCATATAATAGTCCACCTGCTGCCGCAACTTCTTCCTCCTACTTTACCCACACCGTCTTTACATTTGTAAATTCCCGAATCCCATACACGCTCAGTTCCCGCCCATACCCAGACCTCTTCACGCCCCCAAACGGCACGCGTGGATCGGAGGCCACCATCTGATTGATGAAAACCATCCCTGCTTCCAGTTCGTTGATGAAGCGTTCTTGCTCGTTTGCATCGTTCGACCAAGCGCTGGCTCCCAGGCCGAAACGACTGTCGTTTGCGATTCGGATCGCCTCGTCCATGCCTTTGACGCGAAACAGTGAAGCGACCGGGCCGAATAGCTCCTCGCGGTAGGCAGGAGAATTCTCCGGGATATTTGTGAGCGCCGTGGGCAGGTAATAATTTCCGGGCAGGTCCGCCGGCTTCCCTCCTAACAAGACTTTTGCTCCCACCTGGACGGTCTTTTGCACATCAGCATGCAAGGAACTCACTGCGTCCGCGGTGGCCAGCGGGCCCACGTCCGTTTTTTCATCGAACGGATCGCCCAGTTTCAGCGCCTTCATTTTTTCGACGAAACCGTGCTCGAATTTGTCCGCGATTTCTTCCGCCACAATGAATCGCTTGGCTGCAATGCAGGACTGTCCGTTATTCAAGGTTCTCGCTTTTACTCCCGTGGCAATCGCTTCTTCCAAATTTGCGCTGGGCATCACGATGAACGGATCGCTCCCGCCAAGTTCCAGCACCACTTTTTTGATCCGGCTTGCCGCCCCTGCCCCCACCTTTACGCCCGCTTCCTCGCTGCCCGTTAACGTGGCAGCGGCAATGCGGCTGTCGCCGAGCAAAGCATCCACCCTGTCGGAGCCAATCAGCAGAGTCTGAAACGCCCCGCGGGGAAATCCAGCGCGAAGAAGAATCTCTTCAATCTTCAGCGCGCACTGGGGAACGTTGGACGCATGTTTCAACAGGCCAACATTTCCCGCCATCAGCCCCGGCGCGATGAATCGGAACACCTGCCAGAACGGATAGTTCCAGGGCATGATCACCAGGATGATCCCCAGCGGTTGGTAGCGGACGTAACTCTTTCTTGCGGTCGTCTGAATGACTTCATCGGCCAGAAAGCGCTCGGCATTTTCCGCATAGAAACGGCAAGCCCAGGCGCACTTCACGGCTTCATCCACGGCGGAGCGCAGTGTCTTCCCCATTTCGAGGGTCATCAACCGCGCGAGTTCCTGCTTCTCCGATTCCAGAATGTCCGCAGCTCTCCACATCATCTTGCCGCGCTCGACGAAGGAAAGTCTTCGAAAGTCTGCAAATGTCTGCTGCGCCAGACGGATCTTCTCTTCCAGCTGACCATCAGTGAGCGGCTCAAAGCGCTTCAGCAACTCTCCGGTAGCTGGATTAATTGTGGCAATAGCCATGGTGCGTGCTTCCTCGCGCTATCCCCTGGCAAGAGTTGTGCGGCCGACCGCCACTCGCCTAAGGAGTCCGGATGAGAAACTCAAGCCAGTGGAAAGGCTCTCGAACGCGCACATCGAAATGATGTGCAGACCTGGCACGCGAGGAGAAGCGCCACTGGTATGACAACCATACCATGATTCCTTTTTGGATGCATCATAAATATTTCTTGACACCATTAATTATATGGTGGTACTACCATCGGACCATACAGCGTTTTCTGCCCGGGGGCAACTGCATTCTTGATTTGAGGGGGAGGGGTCCGCATGAGATTCCCATTGGGGAAGGTTGTTGGGGGGAGCTGTTCATTTGGGAAATGGTTCACTCCTATCATTGTTCTCGTTCTACAACTGCTGCTGTCGCTACCGGTTTATTCGCAGACGACGACCGGCCGCATTCTGGGCAGCGTGCACGATTCGCAAGACGCAGCCATCATCGGGGCGAAAATCACCGTCACCGATGTGCAGAGAGGGATAACGCGCGTGCTAGCCACGGATGAGACAGGCGAGTACGTTGCGGCAGACCTGCAGCCCAGCACGTACAAGGTCTTCATTGAGGCGAAGGGATTTAACAGCTACGAAGCAGCAGATCTTTTGCTGGAAGTGGGCAAAGACATCCGTCTCGATGTGAAGCTGAAGACCGGCGACACAAACCAAGTCATCACCATCACCGAAGAAATTCCGATGCTTGACACGACGACCTCCACGTTGGGCGGGACGATGAGCAACAAGGAAATCAACGATCTTCCGCTCAATGGGCGCAATTATGAGAATCTTCTGCAATTGCGTCCGGGTGTGATGCGTTACCCTGGGGGCGGATTTTCCACCACCAGCAGCAATGGCCTGCGCGCGGAAGACAACGCCTACCTCATTGACGGCTTGTTCAACAGCGAGCCTTTTTCCGGCCAGAGCATTATCAACGGGGCGGGCATCGCCGGTGACTCCGCGACCATTTTACCCATTGACGCCATCCAGGAATTCAACGTCGTACAGAGCCCTCCGGCCGAGTATGGGTGGAAGCCCGGTGCCAACATCAACGTCGGCCTGAAAGCCGGCACGAATACGTTGCATGGTACCGCTTATGGCTTCATGCGCACGACAGCTCTGGATGCGCGGAATTTTTACAACACGGTCGACAGCGGACCGAAAGATCCCAGACACCTGGAGCAGTTCGGTACCACGCTTGGCGGCCCGATCCTGAAGGATCGGCTGTTTTTTTTCGGAGCATACGAGGGACAGCGGTATACGGTCGGCAATGCGGGACTGCTAACGACGCCAGCCACGGTTGGCCTTCCCGCCCCTTCCACGGGATCTAACTGTGCGAACACGGGTTTGGCCGGCGGCGATTGCGCCAATAGCATCGTCAACGCGATCCAGGATGTCCAAGCTGCTGGTCTACCCATCAGTTCGGCCAGCTTGAAGATTGCGGGCTGCACATTGGGCCCGCCGATCACATGTAATGGCACGGGATTCCCATTGAACAACGGAACAAACCCGGCGGGCGACAATACAATTAATTACGGCCTTCCGAACAGCGTGAGCGTTGACAATGCCTTGGGGAAAATGGATTACCAGATCAATACGGAAAACACTCTGAGTGGCATGTATTTCTACGGAGATAACAACGGCACGGTGCAGGACGCCAGCCAATTGCAGACCAAATGGCTCACGCGGATTCATACCCGGGCGCAAGTGGCCGGCGTGAACTGGATCTGGACGCCAACTTCGGAGTTGGTCAACGAGGCGCGCTTCGGTTACAACCGGTTGTACCAGCCAACCGCAGTCAATGACGTAAATACACCCGCGAGCGACTATGGACTCAACACCGGGGTGACAAATCCGCTCTATGGCGGCTTGCCGCGCATCAACATTGCAGGTTTGATCGGCTTTCCGGCCTCAGGCCTCGGTGGTTTCAATTGGCCCAAGGTGCAGGGCCCCGACACAAGATACCAATTTGTCGATCACATTACCCGGACCGAGGGTAAACACAGTTTCAAATTCGGCGGGGAACTCCATCACGACGGTTTCACGGGCGGTGCCTATGGGGGAGCGCGAGGCAGATTCAAATTCCTCGGCGGCGGCGCCTTTGCCAGCTCCACGCCGCTGGAAGACTTCTTTGCCGGCGATCCTACCGTGGGGAGCCTGCTCATCGGCAATCCGACGCGGGATATCCACAATTGGGGCATTGCCCTCTTTGCGCAGGATGATTGGCGCGTCACCAACCATCTCACTCTGAATTTTGGCCTGCGCTACGAACTAAGCACCGTCATTAAGGATGCAAACAATCAACTGGCCAATTTCGATCCCAATGTCGGGCTTGTCCAGGTCGGCAAGGGCATTAGCGGCCCATATAATCTCGATCCTTACAATTTTGCTCCTCGCGTCGGTTTCGCCTGGGACGTCAACGGGAACAACCGTACCGTAATCCGCGGTGGCGCCGGGATCACCTACGAGACTATCAACTGGGAAGCTTTCCTTGCGCTGAACAACAGCCTCGGTCTCAGCACCATCCCCACTGGCGGAGTTGGAGTGACACCAGGAAATGGCAATATTGCCACCGGTGTGGTCAACTTTTTCCCGCCCCAACTGAACTGGAATGCCTCGGGAACCAACACGGTATTCCCGACAGGCACGATCGACTGCAGCGTTGCTACGGGAAGCCCTTGCACGATCATGGGCATTACGCAAAACTTCAAAACGCCTTACGTCTATAACTGGAACCTCAACGTTCAGCACGCTTTCACCACGAAGATCACCTTGGAAGCCGCTTACGTTGGCAATCACGGCTCAAAACTGCTCGGCATTCGCGATGTGAATCAACCCACCGTAGGCGCAGGGTGGGCGGCTTGCATTGCATCGGACTACAGTCCTGCCGTCTGTGGCGCGGGCGCAGATCCCGTTGCGGAGCAAAGCGCGCGTCCCTTCAACACAAAATTCCCCTACCTCGCACAGATCTATCAGGTGGGGAATATCTACCGGTCCAATTACAACGGACTGCAGCTGACGCTGACGGGCCGGGACTATCACGGTTTCACTTTCCTGATGGGTTACACCTATTCCCACGCCCTGGACAACGTGGGCGCCAACTGGGATTTTGGCGCTGGTCTGGGTCTTCCGATGAACAGCATGCGTGCGCCGAACGAATATGCGAGCAGCGACTTTGATATGCGCAATCGCTTCACGCTTTCACTCACCTACGCCATTCCCGGGATCAAGACCTGGGGCCAGCTGTTAGAAGGCTGGCAGGTGAACACGATCATCAGTGTCTATGGCGCACAGCCTTGGGGACCCATCGACGCGGGGACCGATGTGAGTGGCACCGGAGAGCTAACAGACCGTTGGAACTTCTTCGGCAGCCCGTCGGATTTCAAACCAACAATCTCCTCGGGGGTTCCGTGGTTCGCGGGCACAAGCAACCCGGCGTGCGCCGCCAAAGCGTTGGCGCTGGACGGCGGCACTCCTGGCGGGAACACCTACTCCCTCAACACCTGGGGCTGTTATGTGATGGGCAAATCCATGATGCTACCGCCAGCGGTGGGCAGCTTCGGGACCATGGGCCGGAACACCTTCCGCGATTTTGGCTTCCGGAATACGGATTTCTCTGCAATGAAGAATTTCCGCTTCGGCGAGCGCCTCAACATGCAATTCCGCGCGGAATTCTTCAACCTCTTTAACCATCCAAATTTTGCCAATCCTTTTGGCGGCCAAAACGGCTGGGGACACAACGATCCATCGGTGCCGGGCGCCTTCGGGTGTTCCTGCGCCACGCCGGACGTAGCCGCTTCGAATCCCGTGATTGGTTCAGGGGGCAGCCGCGCTGTACAACTTGGCCTGAAGTTCACGTTCTAGACAATCCGTCCCTTCAGACTAGGGGAATAGAGGGCTGGGTTTCGACCCGGCCCTCGCTGCTTTTGGAAGCAAGGAATTTCATCCGTTCCCGAGGTGGTCGGCGATGAAGAAGCTTTTTGTCCTTACTCTTTTCCTTTGCTTACCATTTTTTTCCCTGCTGCCCGCTGCCCGCGGACGCCTCTCCGCCCCTGCTCCAGGTGTGCGTATCCTCAAGGTGATGTGCCTGCCCACACGGCCGCTGGCGCTAACCGTGGCAATCAAGCAGGGACTGTTTGCAAAGTACGGCGTTGAAGTCCAGGCGCAAATCGCGGCTAATTCCGAGGGATTGCGCACTGCCTTGGCCGGAGGAACCATCGATCTGGGGCACGCCGCGGTGGATAACGCCGTCGCCCTGGCGGAAAAAGCGCGCGTGAATGTGGTCGTCGTGCTGGGTGGCGAAGGTTCCACCAACGAATTGATCGCTCAACCCTCGATTCATTCCATTGCGGAGTTGCGCGGTCAAACGGTTATCGTCGATGCTCCAACCACAGCCTACGCACTGCAATTGAAAAAGATTCTTCTTCTGAGTGGCCTTCAGGCAGACCGCGATTACCAGATCAAAGCCGTCGGCGGCACCCCCCTGCGGCTCGCCGCAATGCGCGAACACAAGGAATATGCAGCATCCATCTTGGGTCCGCCGACCTCTTTGATCGCTAAGCGTGAGGGCTTCATTTCTCTGGGCTCGACCCAACAATTCATCGGGCCGTACCAGGGTGTCGGGGCGTTTGTTCGGAGCGAATGGGCCAGCGGAAATCGCGATCTGCTGATAGCCTACGTTGCGGCATTTGTCGAAGCCCAGCGCTGGATTCTTGATCCAGCGCACAAGGCGGAGGTGATCACACTGCTCGAGGATGAATTCAAACTCACCGGTGCTATCGCCAACGAAGCCTACGATGCCTGGATCGTCGCCCCCGGTGGATTGGAAGCGGATGCGAAAATCAGTCTGGAAGGTTTCACGAACGTTTTGCGCTTGCGGGCGGAAATTGAACACACCTGGAGCGGAGAAATACCGGCGCCCGAAAAATATTATGATCCTTCGTATTACGAGGCAGCGCTCTTGAAGCTATCTCCCGCCAGGTGAAGATTAGGGCGCTGTCTTGGGCGTATCCATCTCCAGCTTGCGCACCAGCCAGGGCACAATCACGGTGCGCAAGATCACCGGGTCGGGATAGACCTTGACCTGTCTTCCCAAGTGCCCGCCTTTCGGGTTGATCCAGGCCTCCTTGGGCACGTCGCCGTTGCTCAACAACAGATAGGCGTCCGCCACGGGCACCTGCGTATCCAGTGCCCCCGCGATGATCAGCATCGGCGCGGTTGGCTTCCCAATAAGGCCCTGGGCCACCAAGGAAAGCTTCGGAAATTGCGCGACAACATCGTCGGGACTGTGTGCGTCCGGTAGAATTGCCTCCATGGCAGAGGCCATGCCAAACAAGTATTCGCGATTCCCACGAAGCCTGCTCAGCAGGAAATCCTTTTGGAACGTGGCGTCCACCGGTGGCGACTGCGCGACCACAGCTCTCAACCGGTCGTGCTCGACGATGGCAAGTTTCGTCGCCCAGTAGGCACCGAAGCTTTGGCCAACAGCGGCAATCCGCGTCTTATCCACTTCGGGGCGCGTCAGCAGATAATCAATCGCCCGCGAAAACATTCGCTCGGAGCTTTCGCCTGCCTTGACGGGCGCTTGTCCTGTTCCGGGCGAATCAATCGCCAGGAATCCGATTCCGTATTGCAGGATCGCTCCATAGTTCATGGCCATATCTTCTTTGCGGCTGTCCAACCCGCTGATGGCCAACAACACGGGGACTGGCCCTTTCGGATTTCGCGGCAGACGCAGATATCCGATGATCTCTTTTCCCTCAAAGGGGATTCGGACAACCTCTAGCGGGGGATCCAAGAACTTGGCGGCCGCCCGGAAGGCTTCCAAAGCTTTTGCAAAAGCGAGTCTCTTCCCTTCTGAGGCAGGAACAGGCCAGCGTCCAAAGGAGTACAGCCGCCATGCCCTTGTGTACGCCGCGGCCGCCATGACAGGATCGGTGGCTTCGAGCGCCTTGCCCTCCGCCATATAGCGGTCCGCGACCTTGATGAAAGCCGCAGCCCACTCGTCGTTGTCCATCCTATGAATTGAATTGAACGCCTCGCGTACATCGGCCGGATCCAGTCCGATCATCGGATACATCCCGTTCTCGGCCCGCTTCAGCGCCTCTTCTTTCACTTCGTCGAGAGTACGTTCACCGCTCTCTTGTGCGAAGGAACTGCAGCAAATACCGAGCGACAGGGCAACAAAAGCCGTGAAACCGCAAGCAATCTTTCTGAGGTCTAAGACGTGGGACATTACTTATCCTCTAAGACGGAGAATTTGGAGGAGACCGGATGAAGGGGCCCCGGGAAAGAGAGTGTAGACGGAAAGGGTTGACAGGTCCAGTTAAATGATGGTATTACCACTGTACCAGCCGGCCTGGCTTCTCGCTTCTCCTCCGCCCAGCCAGGCTCGGCTGCTTTCCCCTGCGCTCTGGATTGGCGTAAGCTCCTTTTGGAGGTGTTAACATGCCTGCCAAGTACGCCCTCCTGATCAATGGGCAGTCTTTCTCTGTTGACGCCGAGCCTGACGCCAGCCTTCTCTCCATCCTTCGCGAACAATTGGATTTGACCGGCACAAAGTACGGTTGTGGCGAGGGTCAGTGCGGGGCGTGCACGGTGCTCGTTGAGGGGCGAGCGCATCGCTCTTGTCTTACGCCCGTCTCCACTGTCTCTGGCAAATCCATCACCACGATTGAAGGTCTTGCGAAGGACGATCGCCTGCACCCGGTGCAACAGGCCTTTCTGGACGAAGGCGCGATGCAGTGCGCATATTGCACTTCCGGAATGATCATGTCTGCTGTCTCCCTGCTGAACAACAAACACAATCCATCGGACGCGGAGATCATTCAATTCATGCAGGGCAACATCTGTCGTTGTGGAACCCATCCCCGGATTGTGGCTGCCATTCGAAAGGCGAGCGCCGCGGGGAAGGAGTCTCACCCATGACGCGGAAGGTTGATTTCGCTGCCGGTCTGGAACCGGAACGTTACGAACTGCACTCTCCATCTTCCGTCATTTTTGAAACTGGGCGCCGCGACTTTTTCAAATTTCTGGGCGCTGGAATTTTCGTGGTTTGTGCGGCCTCGAAGGCAGCAGGCTTTCAAGAATCCGGGGGAGGCCGGCGCAACGGCGAAGATAATCTACCTCAGGAGATCGATGCGTGGCTGCACATTGGAGACAAGGGCGAAATTACGGCGTTCACCGGGAAGGTTGAGGTTGGCCAGAACATCCGCACTTCGCTTTCCCAAGCCATCGCCGAAGAGCTGCACGTACCTCTTAACTCCATCCAGCTAATCATGGGAGACACGCAGCTTGTGCCCTTCGACATGGGCACGTTCGGCAGCCGCACGACGCCGGTGATGAATCTGCAGTTGCGCCGGGTGTCCGCTGCCGCCCGCGACGCTTTAATCGCCCTGGCGGCGAAACAGTGGAGCGTGGATCCAGCACTTCTGTCCGCGGCCGACGGCAAAATCCTCGACCCTCGTTCCAAGCGTTCCGCCACTTACTCCGAGCTCGTCAAGGGCCAGCAGATCACGCAACTTCTTCCGGCCGAGGATCCCCTGATTCCGGCGGCGCAATGGAAAATCGCGGGGCAGTCAGTCCCAAAGGTCGATGGTCGCGACTTTGTTACCGGCAAGCATCGCTACCCTTCTGACTACAAAGTGCCGGATATGTTGTATGGCAAAGTGGTGCGGCCGCCGTCCTTTGGCGCGACGCTGCTTTCCGCCGATACCCATGAAGCGGAGCAAATGCCGAGCGTTACCGTTGTGCGCGATGGAAATTTCCTCGCTGTCGCCGCCCCTAGCTCCGCACTGGCTGCGAAAGCGGCCGCTTCCATCCATGCCGAATGGAAATCGGAGCCGCAGCCATCCAACAAAGAACTTTTCGACTACCTGAAGAAAAACCAGCTTCCTCCCGAAGAGCGTAATGACAACTTGCGGTACGAAACCGGAAACGTTGAGCCGGTCTTCTCGTCGTCTGTCCACAGGCTGAATTCCACTTACAACATCAACTACATCGCACACGCGCCACTGGAGCCTCGCGCCGCGCTCGCGCAATGGAATGGCGATCAACTTACGGTTTGGACCGGAACGCAACGGCCTTTCGGGGTGCGCAGCGAACTGGCCACCGCATTCCACCTGCCGGAAGAAAAGGTGCGCGTGCTGATGCCCGACACGGGGTCGGGCTATGGCGGAAAGCATACGGGCGACGCCGCCATCGAAGCGGCTCGGCTGGCGCGCACGGCCAAGCGCCCCGTCAAAGTGGTCTGGACGCGCGAGGAAGAGTTCACCTGGGCCTATTTTCGCCCCGCGGGAGTTATTGAGATCAGCAGTGCAGTCGATCACGACGGAAAAATCGCGGCGTGGGAATTTCATAATTACAATTCCGGGACCGCCGGGTTCCGCACGTACTACGACATTCCCAATCAGCGGATTGAGTTTCATCCCGTGAAGTCTCCGCTCCGTCAGGGCTCGTACCGGGGCCTGGCAGCGACAGCAAATCACTTTGCGCGCGAAGTGCACATGGATGAAATCGCGGCCTCCCTCCAAATGGACCCGTTGGAGTTCCGGTTGAAGAACCTGAAGGATCAGCGGCTGCGGGCGGTGTTTGAGGAAGGCGGCAAACAATTCGGCTGGAACAAGCCGGGCACGGCGAACCACGGATTTGGCGTGGGCGGCGGATATGAAAAGCTCGGCTACGTAGCCACATTTGTCGAGGTGTCCCTGACACCTGCAACGGGCGACATCAAGATCGAGCGGGTGCTAACGGCGTTTGATTGCGGCGCGATCGTCAACCCGGATGGACTGCGCAATCAGCTCATCGGCGCCAACATCATGGGGCTTGGCGGCGCCATCTTCGAAGCGGTCGAATTTGAAAACGGCCACATTGTAAATAATCTCTTTTCGAAGTACCGCGTGCCGCGGTTCCGCGATGTGCCACCGATGGAAGCGCTCCTGATCGATCGCAAAGACTTGCCTTCGGTTGGGGCGGGCGAAGCTCCCATCGTTGGCGTTGCTCCAGCAATTGCGAATGCCATCTTCGCCGTGACACGCATTCGTTTGCGCACGCTGCCGATGGCGCCGTTGCTTGTTTCTCAGGGGTTTCAGCTCTCCTGACCGCAGAGAAGACTACGTCAGAAAGAGCTGCTCGTGTGTTGCTTGGGAGGCTCTTTCTTGGCCGACTCTTCAACACGCTGCAGGATTTTCTGCAAATCGGCTTTCGATAAATATTTTCCGTTGAGAATGACGGCCGTGACCTTCTGGGTGTTGCGGATATCCTCAAGCGGATTGCCATCGAGGAAGACCATGTCCGCGTATTTCCCTTTCTCGATCGTGCCGAGCCGATCCTCCATCTGGAAAAACTTCGCGGGATTCAGCGTCGCAGTCTGTAGCGCCTCCAAAGGGGTAAAGCCAGCTGCGACAAATCGCTGCAATTCCTCGTGAAGGCTAAAGCCGGGGAAAATGTAAACGCCGGGAGGCGTATCCGTGCCGGCGAGGAACGGCACTCCGGCCTTGTGGAGCAGTTGGACTACTTCTAATTCTTTTTCGATGAACTTTTTGCGGGTCTCAAGATCGTCGGTAGCAAACTCCATTTCCACTTGTTCCGCGAAGTTCTTCCAAGTGTGGTCCTTCCAGTAGGCAGGCACATATTTGGCCAGGCTGTCCTTGCTAAAATCGGTGACATCGATCAGATTGCCGCCGCGTTCCCAGACGAGTGTGGGGCATTGCCAGGTTTGATTCTTGGCCAGCAGGGCGGCAAGGGCGGAGGCACGCTCCGGGTCATAGCTCGCGAGAAACTTTGTTTCGGTCTTTTCGCCTTTGAGGAATTCGTCCTCAAGGGGCGAACTGCCTTCAAAAATGCCGATGAGATGCTCGAAGCTGTGCATGCCGGCGTTGGACATTTCGCTGGCGCGGACAGAGTCGGGCACATGTCCTTCAAACGGAATTTCCTGCTTGCGCGCTTCCTCGGCGATAGCTAAGACGGCATCGCGTGGAATCAGGGATTGCAGCTTGATGAAGTCTGCGCCGGAATGTTTCAGCGTGTCGACAGCGCGGCGGCCATCTTCTGTCGTCGAGATGGCGATGGAACTGGGGAACCGCGGCTTGGGCCCATCCAGCATCGGGCCGGAGGTCATGATACGCGGGCCGAGCAGGCGTCCGCCCTCAATTTCGTTGCGCCAGGATTGGACGGTTTCCAGTTCGCTGCCCATGTCGCGGACGCTGGTGACGCCGTTGGCGACAAAGAGGGGAAGGGAGATTTCCTGCGCGAGCGGAAACCAGTCGCCGAAGACAAGGTGCACGTGCATGTCCCACAGGCCGGGGATGAGGAAAGAACCTCTAGCATTCAGGATGATGGGAGCGTTGCGCGGATAGCGGGTTTCCTTGCGCGGGCCAACGGCGAGGATGCGGTTCTTGTCGATGACCACGATCTGGTCTCGGCGAATCTCCCCGGTGCGGACGTCGACGACGTTGACGTCGGTAATGACAATGGTGTCTCGAAGCGACCAGTTTTGGGCAGCGAGCGGCTTTGGAAAGAATGCAACGAAAAGGAAGGTGAGAGCAAGCAAAAGGAGCAAGCGGTGGCGAGGCTGCATGCGGTGAATTCTATTGTGGGCACGGGCAGGTTTCAAACAGGAACAGTGGGAAGTGCCGTGACCGTAAAAGCCATCTAGCGTTAAAGTGAAACTGACGGAGGTAAGAGATGAAAAAAACCGACTATCCGTTAGACAAAGTGTACGGGTTGCTGGAGCCGGGACCCGTGGTGCTACTGACGACTCAGTGGAAGGGGCGCCCGAATGTGATGACGATGTCTTGGCACATGATGATGGAATTCGTGCCGCCGTTGGTGGGGTGCGTTGTGAGCAACCGGAATTATACGTTTGAGACTTTGAAAGAGACCAATGAATGCGTAATCAATATTCCCACCGCAGAGCTGGCGAAAAAAGTGGTAGCGTGCGGCAATGTATCGGGGCGCAGGCTGAATAAGTTTGAAAAATATGGCCTGACCACGGAACCTGCAGCAAGCGTAAAGGCTCCCTTGATTGCGGAGTGCTACGCGAATCTGGAGTGCCGAGTGGCGGATACGAGAATGGTGGAGAGTTACTGCATGTTCGTCCTGGAAGTTGTGAAAGCGTGGATCGATCCGACTGTAAAATGGGCACGAACGATGCACCACTTGGGAAAGGGCGTGTTCATGATTGCGGGAAAAAGGGTGAAGCTGCGCTCGAAGATGAAATAAGAAGTCCCTGACCGCAACAAGCCGTGCTCCTTAGATAGAGCAGCCCCAGGCGCAGCGAGGCACCTGGGGCATGCAGAAATGTGGACAAACTATTTTTGGCGTGTTTGCTTACCTTCCATGACAAGCGCCATGGGTTCTGAGCCGGCAGCCATCTCAAATTTATAAGAGGAGGTGTCATCCGAGAGACGCTTTAGCGTGAAGCGGGAATGGATGGTCTGGCCGTTCATTTTGCTCTCGCCCGTCCAAGTCCAGGTGTCGCCGTCAACCGTGCCGCGCGAAAAGACATTTTCCCCCATGCTGTTGGTCTCAAAGTAGACATAGGTCTTTTCGCCGGGGTCGTAGCTCATGATGCTGAGTTCCTTGATCGTCGTGCCAAGCATCGGTCCCTCCGAATGGCAAATCAGGGCAAAGTTTCCAGAGAACCACTCACAGGTTTCCGTGAAGGTGACCTTGCCGCCAGGACCGTAGGCGCTGGGCTTCATGTCTGCCTCAGAGACCCATTTGCCGACGAAGTAAGCGAGTTTCGCGTGCTCCGGGCCGGGTTTCGGCGGGCCGCTGGCGTCCTGTGCACCGATGGTTGCAACTCCCCAGAACATCAGCACAGCAGCAAGCGGAAGGGCCGCAAACTTTTTCATGTGATCCTCCAAAAGAAAATTGGCAAGGAAACCGGGAAGGAAATCGGAACTGAATCCTAGCACGGAAAGTGTTGGGGACCACAGCGGAAGCGGAGGCTCGGTGTTTTCGCAGCTGATAGGGAGCAAAGTGGCGCGACTTGTCTCGGACTATTCTTCTTGCTGCACTTGACAAGTAGGTTACTATACCCGTAGGCTCGGGGAAGAATGGAGCCAGAAGCTTCCCTCTCGTGGCTGGCGCTGACGTTGACGCCGGGCATCGCCGCCCGCCTGACTGCGCGTTTACTGCGCGAATTTGGCACGCCCGAAGGCGTGTTCCGCGCGAGCTTAACGGCTCTCGAAGCGTGCAACCTGCCCGCTCCGGCAGCGCAGGCGATCTTCAAGAAGCAGAACTTCTGGCGCGCGGAAAAGGAAGTGGACGCGATCCGGCGGATCGGCTGCCGGGTCCTGAATTGCACCGAGCCGGACTATCCCCAATCGTTGCTCCAGATTTACGATCCGCCGGTCCTCCTGTATGTGCGAGGCGATGCAAGCATCCTGAATGCGCCGAGCTTGAGCATCGTGGGAACGCGGCGGCCCACGGTCTACGGCACACAGATGGCAGATCGCATGGGCAAGGACCTGGCGAAGCGCGGGCTGGTAATCGTAAGCGGCCTGGCGCGAGGCGTGGACGCCATTGCCCACCGAGGCGCCACTGAGGCGGGCGGACGCGCCATTGGCGTGCTAGGGACGGGAATTGACGTGTGCTACCCCAAGGAGAACAAAAAGCTGTATGAGAAGGTGCTGGAGCGGGGAGCGATCATCAGCGAGCTGCCGACCGGCTCTCATCCCGCGCCGGAAAATTTTCCCGTCCGGAACCGGATTATCGCCGGGATGCCTCTGGGCGTGGTGATTGTGGAGGGCAAGCAGTACAGCGGGTCGTTAATCACGGCACGCCTGGCAATGGAGTTTGGAAGGGAAGTTTTCGGCGTGCCGGGAAATGTGACCCAGGAGGTGAGCTTCGCTCCGAACCAGTTGATCAAGCAGGGAGCGAAACTGGTGACCAGCGCAGAAGACGTGATCGAAGAGCTGCCAACCCCGGTAAGGGCGGCTTTGGTGCAGGCGGAGGCGCTGGGATCGGAGCAGCGGAATCTGCTTGCCGCGGACGGGCTAAGTCCAATAGAGAAAAGGATTTACGAGCTATTGAGCGCGGAAGAATCCCGGCACATTGATGACATTGTTGAAACGACCGGGTTGAATTCCAGCGAAGTTCTGGCTACCCTCTTTGATTTGGAGATGAAAGGCATCATCCGGCAATTGCCGGGGAAGCAGTTCAGCAAGGTCTTGTTATAAGAGGGGAAGACGTACCGCGGCGAAGGTTGAATGCATCGGAAGGAAGCCGGTGCGCATCAAGAAACTGTGCATTAGGAGTAAAACGGTACATTTATAAAGGTAGCGAGAAGGACACACTCCGCCCTGCCCGCCCTTCCAGCGGAAGAATCTAAGGTTACAAAGGAACACATGGCACGATCACTGGTTATCGTCGAGTCGCCAGCGAAGGCGAAGACGATCAATAAATACCTGGGCAAGAACTACACTGTCAAAGCGTCCATTGGCCACGTCATGGATTTGCCGACGAAGACCATCGGCATCCGTCTGCCCATCGATGAAGACGAGATTAAAAGCAAAAAGAAGAAGAAGAGCAAGAAGGGCGCGAAGGCCGCCGCAGCGAAACCACCGCTGAAACCCGTCTCCCTGGACGACCCCAAGATTTTTGAGCCGACGCTGCAGATCATCCCGGGAAAGGGCAAGGTCATTAATGATCTGAGAAAAGCGGCAAACACGGCGGAGGCCGTGTATCTGGCGGGCGACCCGGACCGCGAAGGCGAGGCCATCTCCGCACACCTAGCCATGGTGCTATCGAAGCCGGCGAAGTACCTGGTTCCGGAAGAGGAAGAGAACGGAAAGAACGGGAAGAAGGACGAGGCCAACGAGGAAAAGGCCGCCGAAGCCGCAGGCAAGAAGGGCACCAAGGGGAAGTCTGCGAAAAAGGCGGAAAAGGATCGTATCGAGATCGAACCGATCGATCCGAAGAAGATCTTCCGAGTGACGTTTAACGAAATTACGCCCAAGGCCATTCGTGCGGCGTTTGAGAAACCTCGTCAGGTGGATACGCAGCTCGTGGATGCGCAGCAGGCGCGCCGCGTGCTGGACCGCATCGTGGGCTACAAGATTTCGCCGCTGCTATGGGACAAGGTTCGGCGGGGATTAAGCGCCGGGCGCGTGCAGACCGTCGCGCTGCGCTTGATCGTGGAGCGCGAGCAGGAGATCCGCGCGTTCGTGCCGCAGGAATATTGGACCATTCACGCGATGCTGGACGCTGGCGAGCCCCCCATTTTCGAGGCCCGGCTGTCAAAGAAAAAGGGCGAAGACATCGAGGTCAAGAACCAAGCCGCGGCCGACGAGATTGTGGCCGCGGTGAGCAAGGCGAAGTGGCAGGTGGCGAGCGTCACCTTAAAGGAAAAGCGGCGCAATCCACCTCCGCCGTTCACTACGTCGAAGCTGCAGCAAGCCGCTTATAACCGTTTGCGCTACACGGCGAAACGCACCATGGCGCTGGCGCAGCGGCTGTACGAAGGCGTGGAGCTGGGTGAGGAAGGCTCCGTGGCGCTGATTACCTACATGCGCACGGATTCCGTGCAAGTCTCCAATGACGCACTGGCGCAGGTGCGCGAGTTGATCCCCGAGCGGTTCGGGAGCGATTACCTGCCGGAGAAGCCAAATTTTTACAGATCGAAGAAGGATGCTCAGGGCGCACATGAAGCGATCCGGCCGACCGATGTAGCTCGCGCGCCGGAGGATGTGCGGAAGTATTTGGACGACGATGTGTTCAAGCTGTACCAGTTGATCTGGCAACGATTTGTTGCTTCGCAGATGCTGCCGGCGGTGTCTGACCAGACCACAATCGACATCTCAGCCGGGGATTACACGTTTCGCGCGACCGGTTCGATCTTGAAGTTTGACGGATATCTGAAGGTGTACCAGATTCCGGCGGTGAATGCAGACCGCGAAGACGAGGAAAAGGATGACGAAGGAGAAGGCAAGGCCCTGCCGCGCGTGACCGAGGGACAAATTCTGAAACTGGATTCGATCCGCCCGGACCAACACTTCACGGAGCCGCCGCCGCGGTATACGGAAGCCACGCTGGTGAAGGAATTGGAAGAGGACGGCATCGGCCGGCCTTCGACATACGCGTCGATCATTTCGACGATTGTCGAGCGCGAATACGTGAAAAAGGACCAGGGCCGTTTTACGCCGACCATGCTGGGCGAGCGCGTCTGCGTGCTGCTGATCAAGAGCTTCGAAGACGTGTTTGACGTGAAATTCACCGCGCGGCTGGAAGAGGAACTGGACGAAATCGAAGAAGGCAAGATGCCGTGGCGGGAATCCGTCAAGGAGTTCTGGGAGAAGTTCATCGTGGACCTGGAAAAAGCCGATGATGAGATGGTCTCCTACAAAGCCGGCATACCGACGGGCAAGAAATGTGAGAAGTGCGGGCAAGGTGAGCTGTTGGAGCGCATCAGCCGTCACGGATTCTTCCTCGGCTGCTCGCGCTACCCGGAATGTGATTTCATCCAGGACCTCTCCGAAGAAATTCCGGAAGACGCGGAAAACAAGGTTGAATACTGCGAGAATTGCGGCAAGGAAATGGCCTTGAAGCGCGGCCGCTTTGGGGCTTTCCTGGCGTGCACGGGCTACCCGGACTGCAAGACCACGCGGCGCTTGGTGGCCGGGACGCGCATCGCGCATGAGCCGGATGAGCCGCTGGACGAGAAATGCCCGCTAGACGGGAATGGGCTGGTGAAAAAGCATGGCCGTTTCGGCCAGTTCATCGGTTGTTCGGGATACCCGAAGTGCAAGTACACGCGGCCGATCACCATGGGCATTAAGTGCCCGAAGTGCAACGAAGGCGAATTTGTGAAGCGCGGCAGCATGGGCAAGGGCGGACGCGGAAGATTCCGCGTCTTCTACGGCTGCTCCCGGTATCCGGATTGCGATTTCACCACGCCGTATATGCCCATCGCCGAGCCCTGCCCGAAGTGCGGCGCGCCGTTCATTGTGGAAAAGAAAACCAAGATCGGCACGGTGCACGCTTGCATCAAGGAAGGATGCGATTGGGAAAAGCTGGCGCCAGAAGAAAAGCCGGCGAACGTCGCACAACCCGAAGAGGCGCCAGTAGCCGCGAAGCCGTAAGAGAACATGCCGCTGGACGCAACAAACCTGCACAAATAATCGATCTTTCCCAAGTGCTAGCCCTGGCCGGAATCCGCCTATAATCAGAGGGTGAGGCTGGATGAAGTCGACCGTCAGCAAATTCCTGGAGTACCTCCGGTCAGTGCGCAACGCTTCGCCGCACACCATCACGAACTATGGGAAGGATCTGGAGCAGTTCCAGACGTATTTGACTCCCCCGGGGACGACGACGCCCGCATTGACGAAGATCAACCACCAGTTGATTCGCGAATTCGTCGGCCACTTGCATGAAGCCGGGTTGCAAAAGAGTTCGATTGGGAGAAAGCTCGCGGCATTGCGTTCTTTTTTCAAGTACTGCGTGCGGGAAGGCCTGTTGAAGGAGAATCCGGCGCGACTGGTGCCGACGCCGAAATTGCCGAAACGCATTCCCACTGTTCTTTCCGCGGAGGAAATGAGCGGGTTCCTGGATCAGTTGGCCGGCATCCAGAATCCGGGGGCGGGGCGAAAGGGCAACAAAAAGGGGCGGGACATCGCCGCGTCGATGCCGACGAATGCGCTGGTCAAACCGGAAGACAGCCTGCTCCTGCGCAGGGATCGCGCCATTTTGGAGCTGCTGTACGCCGCCGGACTGCGCGTGAGTGAGCTGACCGGCTTGAACGTCCTGGATATGGACCAAAAAGATCAAGTGGTGCGCGTGATCGGCAAAGGGAGAAAAGAGCGGATCGTGCCTTACGGTGGCAAGGCCGCGGAAGCCCTGAAATCCTACTGGCCGGTGCGGGAAAAGCTGCTGCAGGATAATCTCCGTTACCAGGGCAAAGCCGATCCCGAAGCGGTTTTCCTGAATTACACTGGGAGGCGGCTGACCCAGCGGAGCGTGGGCCGGATTCTGAAGAAGTACGTGCGGCTAGTGAATATCAATTGGGACTTGCACCCGCACTCGCTGCGGCACGCGTTCGCGACGCATTTGCTGGCGGACGGAGCAGACTTGCGTGCGATTCAGGAATTGCTGGGACACCAGTCGCTTTCCACGACGCAGAAATATACGCATGCGTCCATCCGGCAGCTTATGGAGATTTACGACAAGTCTCACCCCCACGCCTGACGCCCTCGCGCATTAACATCGATGGGCGCTCCTTGTGAAGAACTCCTGTACACTAAGAACTTTTCAGAGGCATCTAAAACCAATGCGGAGAGCTCTGTGGAGTGAATGGAACTTGGCGAAGCGAATGAGGGTGCTATGGACCGTAGCAACATTGGTTCTCGCCGGCGCTTGGTTCACCGGCGCCGTGCCCGCACAGGCACAGGGTAATTACGAAATTCAGGTGTACGGGTCCGACCTAGTGGATCCAGGCAAAACGATGGTGGAGTTGCACAGCAACTTCACCTTTGAGGGCTCCAAGACCACCACGGACGGGACCTACCCCACCAACCACCAGTTGCACGAGACCATTGAGATCACCCACGGATTCACGGACTGGTTCGAGACCGGATTTTACATTTTCACCTCTTCGCAGAACGGATATGGTATCGATTGGGTCGGCGACCACATCCGGCCACGCTTCAGCATTCCGAAAAAATGGCATTGGCCGGTGGGCCTAAGCCTTTCGCAGGAAATTGGCTACCAGAGGCGGGTCTATTCCGTGGACACCTGGACGTACGAGCTGCGGCCCATCGTGGATAAGCAGTTGGGACGGTGGTATTTCGCATTCAATCCGGCGCTGTACAAATCGCTTCACGGGCAATCTGCCAGCCAGGGATTTGTGTTTTCGGCAAACGTAAAGATCAGCTA
>Ga0187801_10000044_pt1 | contig 25375 bp, 21 predicted proteins | sample NC_wetland_sal_i_10_FD_132465 | JGI IMG/M metagenome (GOLD analysis project Ga0187801, IMG submission 132465) | Wetland sediment microbial communities from Neuse River Estuary, North Carolina, USA - Control_1 | ecosystem: Environmental > Aquatic > Freshwater > Wetlands > Sediment | place: USA...
CCTGGTATCGGTCACGCTGAACGGCTTCAATGTGCCGGTGCCCGAGTCCGAAGCAGCGTAAAACCGCGCGGCAGAATTGGAGTTCGCCATATTTGGAGTTTGCCATGTGCCGCAATATCCGCACATTGTTCAATTTCGAACCGCCGGCGACCGAGGACGAAATCCGCGCCTCGGCGCTGCAATTCGTGCGCAAGCTCTCCGGCTTCGCCCATCCATCGCGCGCCAACGAGGTGGCGTTTGACCGCGCCGTGGATGAAGTCACCGACGCGGCGCGCCGGCTGCTCGACGCGCTGTCCACCGCAAGCCCGGCGAAGAATCGCGAAGCCGAAGCGACGAAGGCGCGCGAGCGCGCAAAAGCGCGGTTTGCGTGAGCGGCGTCATTCCGGGGCCGAGCAACGCGAGGAACCCGGAGCTTGTCATCGGGCCGGCCACTTCGAGCCCGGCCCGTTGGGGCGCCCCGGAATGACGTACCTCACAAAAAACTCTGCGGGTCGACATCGATCTCGAGCTTGATCGGCCCGTGCCGCTTCGGCGCCTTGGCGAGCCAGCGGCGCAAATAGGCCGCGAGGTCGTAATTGCGCGGCGCTTTGATGAGTAATCGCATGCGGTGGCGGCCGCGCACCAAAGCGAGCGGCGCTTCGGCCGGACCGAGCACGCGCACGCCGTGCGTGGCGTTCTCGTTGAGCGGGGCAGCGCGCGCCAATTCGCGCGCATAAGCCGCGGTGTCGTGTTTGTCGGGGCCGGAGATGACGATCGAGGCGAGCCGGCCGAACGGCGGGTAGCCGCTCTTCTCGCGCGCGGCGATTTCCGCGGCATAGAACGCCTCGCGATCCTGCGCGATCAGCGCGCGCACGACCGGATGTTCGGGCTGATGCGTCTGGAGGAGCCCCAAGCCGACGCCGGCGTCGCGCCCGGCGCGCCCGATCACCTGATGCAACAGTTGAAAGGTGCGTTCCGCAGCGCGCGGATCGCCGTTGCTTAAGCCAAGGTCCGCATCGACCACGCCGACCAGGTTGAGCATCGGGAAATGATGGCCCTTGGCGACGAGCTGGGTGCCGATCACGATATGGAAGCGACCGGCGGCGACGTCGGCCAATTCCTCGCGCATGCGCTCGAGGGTGGCGATGAGATCGCTCGAGAGCACGAGGATGCGCGCGTCGGGAAAAAGCCCCCGCACCTCCTCCTCTAACCGCTCGACGCCGGGACCGACCGGAACGAAAGAATCGGCCGCTCCGCATTTCGGACAGGTCGGCGGATGCGGCATTCCGAAGCCGCAATGGTGGCACACAAGCTGGCGGCGGAAGCGGTGGTCGACCAGCCAGGCGTCGCAATTCGGACAGGCGAAGCGAAAGCCGCAGGCGCGGCACAGCGTCAGCGGCGCGTAGCCGCGCCGGTTGAGGAACAATAAAGCCTGCTCGCGGCGTTCGAGCGCGGTCTTCACCGCACCCGCGAGCGAGGGCGAAATGAAGCGGCCGGGCGGCGGCCGTTCGCGGCGCAGATCGATCGCTTCGACCGTGGGCAGGCGCTGGCCGCCAAAGCGCTCCGGCAAGGAAACGCGCGCATAGCGGCCGCGCCGCGCATTGACTTCGCTCTCGATCGACGGCGTCGCCGACGACAGCACGATCGGAATGCCGGCGATGTGTCCGCGCACCACCGCCATGTCGCGGGCGTGGTAGCGCACGCCGTCTTCCTGCTTGTAGGCCGGATCGTGCTCTTCATCGACCACGATCAGGCCGAGATTGGCGTAAGGCAGAAACAACGCCGAGCGCGCGCCGACCACGACGCTGACTTCGCCGTCGGCGACCGCCCGCCAGGTGCGCGCGCGCAGCCGCGGCGATAATTCGGAGTGCCATTCCGCCGGCCTTGTGCCGAAACGCGCGGCGAAGCGGTCGAGAAATTGCGTGGTGAGCGCAATCTCCGGCATCAGGATCAGGCTTTGCCGGCCGCGCCGGATCGTGTCCGCCACCGCCTCGAAATAGACTTCGGTTTTTCCCGAACCGGTGACGCCGTCGAGCAGCGTGACCGAATAGCCGCCCTGCGCCACCATCCTTTGCAAGGCGGTCGCCGCGGCGCGCTGGTCGGCGGTGAAATCCGCGGCGATGAAATCGGGATCTGGCGGCTGCGCCACCGGCTCCGGCGGCAGCACCACGGTGGCGAGCGTGCCTTCGTCGATCAGGCCGTCGATCACGCCGGCGGAAACGCCGGCTTCGCGCGCTGCTTCGGTCTTGCCGCGCACCATGCCGTCGGCGAGAAGATCGAGCACGCGCCGGCGCGCCGGCGTCAGGCGCTCGGGCGCCGCGCCCGCAAGCCGCACGCCGATGCGCTCGCGTTCGGCGCCGAGATGCTCGCCCATGCGCAGGCACATGCGCAGCACCATGCCGCGGGCGGCCAGCGTGTAATTCGCGACCCATTCGACAAACCGGCGCAATTCCGGCTTGAGCGGCGGGAATTCGAGCCTCTCCTTGATGTCCTTGAGCCGATTATCGAGCCGCGGATTCGGGTTGGCGTTCTCGGCCCACACCACGCCGGTGGTCTGGCGCGGCCCGAGCGGCACGGTGACGATGTCGCCGGGCGCAAGCTCAAGCACCGCCGGCACGCGGTAGGAATAGGCCCGGTCCAGCGCGACCGGCACCAGCACATCGACCACCCGTCTGGCCATCTGGTGTCCCGATTCCGAAGTCCGCAAGTGCTTGCAGCGCCTCTGATACGAACTTCGGAATCAAAGGGACACCAGCAAATTTACGATTCTAGTGTGGTTTTTGGATTTGAAGTTTCGATCCGAGTTAGCCGCTTAATCGTAGGAACTTCAAATCCACCACACTAGCGATTCTCGGCCGATTCTCACCGATTTAGGAAGGGTAAATACCCTCGGCGTAGATCGGGTATGGCCTCTTTCATCCTCCCCCCGTGAAACGGGGGAGGGGGACCATGCGAAGCATGGTGGTGGGGGCGTACAGAATGGAATTGCATGCGGCGGCTAAATAGGCGTTCCGAAAATCGCCCCTTCCACCGCCCTTCGGGCGGTCCCCCTCCCCCGCAAAGCGGGGGAGGAAAGAACAGGCCGCGCGGAAAGACGTCGAAAGTTCAAGTGACCATCGCCCCCAAAGTCGCGACGGAGATCGATGCCTGGCTGCGGCATCTGCAAGCCGAACGCCAACTTTCGGCCAAGACCATCGAAGCCTACCGCCGCGACGTGCTGCAGTTCCTGCATTTTCTCGCCGAGCATTGCGGCGGCGCGCCATCGCTCAACGACCTGGCGGCGCTTCTTCCCGCGGATGTGCGCGCATTTCTGGCGGCGCGTCGCTCGGCCAATATCGGCAGCCGTTCGCTGATGCGGGCGCTCGCCGGCATCCGCGCCTTTGGCCGTTTCCTGGAGCGGAACGGCAAAGGTAGGCTCGCGGCGCTCGCCGCTGTGCGCGGACCAAAACTGGGCAAGACCTTGCCGCGGCCGCTGCCGATCGACGCGGCTAAAAGCATGGCCGATCCGACCCTTGCCGCCGGCGACGGCCGCGGCGCGTGGATTCACGCCCGCGACGCCGCGGTGCTCGGATTGCTCTACGGCTGTGGCTTGCGCGTCTCAGAAGCGCTCGGCGTCAAGCGCGCCGAGTTCGACGGCCGCGACGTGCTGACCGTCACCGGCAAGGGCCGCAAGCAGCGCATGGTGCCGCTGATCGCGCCGGTCGCGAAGCTCGTCGCCGATTACATTGCGCTCTGCCCCTACGACCTGCCCGCCGACGGTCCATTGTTCGTCGGCGCCCAAGGCGGGCCGCTCTCGCCCCGCCTCGTGCAGCTGGCGATGGCGCGGTTGCGTGGCGCGCTCGGGCTTGGCGCGAGCGCCACGCCGCACGCCTTGCGGCATTCCTTCGCCACGCATCTCTTGGCCGGCGGCGGCGATTTGCGCGCGATCCAGGAATTGCTCGGCCATGCTTCGCTCTCGACCACGCAAATCTACACCGCCGTGGACGCCGAGCGCCTGATCGAGGCCTATCGCAGCGCCCATCCGCGCGCTTGACAAAAAATCGTTCTACCCGTCATTCCGGATTGCCGCGAAGCGGCAAGTCCGGAATCCATACCCACGAACCGTGATTATGGATTCCGGGCTCCTCGCTTTCGCTCGGCCCCGGAATGACGAGGGAATCATGTCCGAAATTCACGAGACCATCGAAAAAGCGCAAGAAGGCGAGCACTCGCAATATTTCAACCGGCGCATCGCGCTCTTGATCGCGGTGCTCGCATTATTTCTTTCGTTTTCGGAGACGTTCGGCAAAAGCGCGCAAACCGAGGCGATCAGCGCGAACGTGGAAGCATCCGATCTGTGGGCATTCTTTCAGGCCAAAAGCATCCGTTTGACTCAGGTCAATACCGCGGCCGAGGAAATGCTGGTCGCGTCAGAGGCCGCTTCCGACCCGGCCGCGAAAACCTCAATGCAGAAGCAGATCGACGCCTGGAAAAAGACCGCGGCGCGTTACGATTCCGAGCCGTCGACCGGCGAGGGCCGCAAGGAGCTCGCCGAGCGCGCCAAAGAGGAAGGAGCAAAACGCGACCTCGCATTGGCGAAATATCATCATTATGAGCTGTCCTCGGCGGCGTTTCAGGTCGGCATCGTGCTGTCTTCCGCGGCAGTCATTACCGGCACGGTGGCGCTCGCCTGGTTCGGCGGTGCGCTCGGCGTGCTCGGCCTAATGCTGATGTTGTTCGGATTTTTCGCCCCGCATGCGCTGCCGCTGGTCGCAGTGTTGTAGCCGTTGCGTCGTCATCACCGGACCGCCGCGAAGCGGCGAGACCCGGTGATCCAGTTTAGCGAATGGAAAGATGGATTGCCGGGTCAAGCCCGGCAATGACGAGTCAGAGTACGCGTCTCAAAAATTAATCGCGCGCTTGGCGACGGCGAGCGCCGATTCTTTGATCGCCTCGCTCAAAGTCGGATGCGCGTGGCAGGTGCGCGCGATGTCTTCGGACGAGGCGCCGAATTCCATGGCGACAGCCGCCTCGCCGATCATGTTGCCGGCGTCCGGTCCCAGAATATGCACGCCGAGCACGCGATCGGTCTTGGCATCGGCCAGAATCTTCACGAAGCCCTCGGTGGTCAAATTGACTTTGGCGCGCGCATTGGCGGTAAAGGGAAATTTTCCGACATTGTAAGCGATGCCGGCCGTTTTCAGCTCCTCTTCGGTTTTGCCGACCGAAGCAATTTCGGGATAGGTGTAAACGACGTTGGGGATCACGTCGTAATTCACGTGGCCGGCCTGTCCGGCGATGATTTCGGCGACCGCCACACCTTCGTCCTCGGCCTTGTGCGCCAGCATCGGGCCGGCAATGACGTCGCCGAGGGCATAGACGCTTTCGATATTGGTGCGAAAATGCGGATCGACCAGGATCCGCCCGCGATTGTCCTTTTTGACGCCGAGCGCTTCGAGGCCGAGGCCCTCGCTATATGGCACGCGGCCGATCGCCACGAGCACGACATCGGCTTCCAGCGTCTCCGCCGCGCCGCCGCCTGCCGCCGGCTCGACCTTGACCTTGAGCACCTTGCCGGAGCTGTCGACGCCGGCCACTTTGGATGACAGCCGCACCGCGATGCCCTGCTTTTGCAGGATGCGATGAAATTGCTTGGCGACCTCGGTGTCGATGCCCGGCAGGATATGATCGAGGAATTCGACGATCGTAACGTCGGCGCCGAGGCGGCGCCACACCGAGCCGAGCTCGAGTCCGATAATGCCGGCGCCGACGATCAGGAGCTTTTTCGGCACCGCGGGTAATTCCAGTGCGCCGGTCGAGGACACGATGCGTTTTTCGTCGAAATCGATGCCGTTCAAGCGCGCCGCATCGGAGCCGGTGGCGATGACGACATTCTTCGTCTCCAGCAGCTCCGCCTTGCCGTCGGCATTTCTCACTTCGACTTTGCCGCGTGCGGCAATGCGACCAGTGCCGTGGAAAGTCTCGATCTTGTTTTTTTTGAACAGGTAATCGACGCCTTTGACGTTGCCGTCGACGGCTCCTTGTTTGTATTTCAGCATGGCGGCGAGATCGATCGCCGGCGTGCCGACCTTGATGCCCATGTCGGCAAATTTGTGCGCCGCTTCCTCGTAAAGCTCGGACGCGTTGAGCATCGCCTTCGATGGAATGCAGCCGATATTGAGACAGGTGCCGCCGAAGGTGGCGCGCTTCTCGATCACCGCGGTTTTCATGCCGAGCTGCGCCGCGCGGATGGCGCAGACATAGCCGCCGGGGCCAGAGCCAATGACGATGAGATCGTAGGGCATGACTGCACGCTCACTATTCGTCACCTCTACCCATTGGGGAGAGGTCGATCCGAAGGCGAAGCCTGAGGATCGGGTGAGGGGGGAGCGGACTGGAGAGCCGTGAACCCCCTCACCCGCTCACTACGTTCGCGGCCTCTCCCCGCAGGGAGAGAGGCCGTTTTTCATTCTACAAATCCAGCACAAGTCGCGCCGGATCCTCCAAGCACTCCTTGACGCGAACCAAGAAAGTCACCGCCTCGCGGCCGTCGACCAGGCGATGGTCGTAGGACAAAGCCAGATACATCATCGGCCGCACCTCGATCTTGCCGGCGACCACCATCGGCCGTTCGGCAATCTTGTGCATGCCGAGAATGCCGGATTGCGGCGCGTTGAGGATCGGCGTCGACATCAGCGAGCCGTAGATGCCGCCATTGGTAATGGTGAAGGTGCCGCCCTGCATTTCCTCGATCTTGAGCGCGCCGTCGCGCGCGCGGCGGCCGAAATCGGCAATCGCCTTCTCGATTTCGCCGAGCGATTTGGCATCGCAATCGCGCACCACCGGAACGATCAGGCCGCGCTCGGTGCCGACCGCGATGCCGATGTGATAATAATTTTTGTAGACGATGTCGGCGCCGTCGATCTCGGCATTCACGGCGGGAATTTCCTTGAGCGCCTGCACGCAGGCGCGCACGAAGAAACCCATGAAGCCGAGCTTCACACCGTGTTTCTTCTCGAACAGATCGCGGTATTGCGTGCGCAGCGCCATGATGTGGCCCATGTCGACCTCGTTGAAGGTCGTGAGCATGGCCGCGGTGTTCTGCGCGTCCTTCAAGCGCCGGGCGATAGTCTGGCGCAGCCGTGTCATGCGCACCCGCTCCTCGCGCGCCGCATCGTCGGGAGGCGTCGGCGCGCGCATCTGGACCGCGGCGGCAGTGGCGGCGACGGGGGTCGGCGCGGCCGCGGCGCGCTCGATGGCGGCAAGCATGTCGCCCTTGGTGACGCGGCCATCCTTGCCCGAGCCGGCAACGCCCACGGCATCGACGCCCGATTCTGCGGCAAGCTTGCGCACCGCGGGCGCGAGCGGCGCATCGGAGGATTTTGCCGTTGCCGGCGCGGCGCTGGTCGCAGCGCCGGTCGCAGCGCTGGTCGCAGCCTTGGGCGCTGCGGGCGCGGACTGCGGCGGCGGAGGAGATGCGCTTGGCGTTACGCTTGGCGTCGCCGCCGGTGCGGATTTCACCGCGCCGGCCGCGCCTTCCTTGATCTGGCCGAGAACGGCGCCGACCGCGACCGTGTCGCCATCCTTGGCGGCAATATCCGCGAGCACGCCGGCCGCCGGCGCCGGCACTTCGATCGTCACCTTGTCGGTTTCAAGCTCGACCAGGGGCTCGTCCGCCGCGACGGCCTCGCCCGGTTCCTTGAACCATTTGCCGATGGTTGCCTCGGTGACCGATTCACCCAGCGCCGGCACGCGTATCTCAGCCATGGACTAGTTCCAGATGGGCTAATTGCAGATGTCAGATATAGGATGACAGAGATCAGAGATCGCAAGTCGAAAGCAAAAATTCCCGTCCGAACTCTGAGATCTGACCTCCGTCCTGCATTACGCCAACGCCTCGTTTAAAAACTTGCCGAGTTGCGCCAAGTGAATGGACATTTGCCCGACCGCAGTCGAGGCGGCGGCGGGCCGGCCGACATAGTGGGCGCGCCGACGCTTGGCGCCGATTTGATTGAGCACCCATTCCAGGAATATGTCGACGAACACCCAGGCGCCCATATTGCGCGGCTCCTCCTGGCACCAGACCACTTCGGCCTGTTTGAAGCGCGACAATTCGGTCATCAGCGCCTTGGTCGGGAACGGATAGAGCTGCTCGATGCGCAGGAGATAGATATCGTCGATGCCGCGGCGCTCCCGCTCCTCGAAGAGATCGTAATAGACCTTGCCGGAACACAGGATCACGCGCCGGATCTTGTCATCGGCGACGAGCTTGATCTTCTCGTTCGGCTGCAATTGCGCATCGTCCCACAACAGCCGGTGAAACGAGGTGCCCGGGCCAATTTCGTCGAGCCGCGACACCGCACGCTTATGGCGCAGCAGCGATTTTGGCGTCATCAGGATCAGCGGCTTGCGGAAGTCGCGCTTGAGCTGGCGGCGGAGGATGTGAAAATAGTTCGCCGGCGTCGTGCAGTTCGCCACCTGCATATTGTCCTCGGCGCACATCGAGAGAAAGCGCTCGAGCCGCGCCGACGAATGCTCCGGCCCCTGGCCTTCGTAGCCGTGCGGCAACAGGCAGACCAGCCCCGACATGCGCAGCCATTTGCGCTCGCCGGACGAGATGAATTGATCGAACAGAACCTGCGCGCCGTTGGCAAAATCGCCGAATTGCGCTTCCCACAGCGTGAGCGCATCCGGTTCAGCCAGCGTATAGCCGTATTCAAAGCCGAGCACGGCTTCTTCCGACAGCATCGAATTGATCACTTCGAAACGCGCCTGACCGTCGCGGAGATTGTTGAAAGGCGTGTAGCGCGTCTCGTTCTCCTGATCGATCAGCACCGAGTGACGCTGCGAGAAGGTGCCGCGTTCGGAATCCTGGCCGGACAGCCGAACGCGATGTCCATCGAGCAACAGCGAACAGAAAGCGAGCGCCTCGGCGGTCGCCCAATCGATCCCGGCGCCGGTTTCGATCGCCTTGCGCCGATTGTCGAGAAAGCGTTGCAGCGTTTTGTGCAAATGAAAATCGGGCGGCACCGCGGTAATCTTGCCGCCGATATCCTTGAGCGTGGCGATTTCGACGCCGGTTTGACCGCGGCGCGGATCGTCAGCGTCGCCCGCGGTCGTGTAGCCGGACCAGCGGCCATCGAGCCAATCGGCTTTGTTGGCGCGGTAGCCAAGCCCGGCCTCGAGCTCGGCATCGAGGTGGGCGCGCCATTGCGCCTTCATCGTTTCGACCTCGCCGGCGCTCACGATGTCTTCGCCGATGAGTTTCTTGCTGTAGATCTCGAGCGTCGTTGGATGCGCGGCGATCGCCTTGTACATCAACGGCTGGGTGAATGACGGCTCGTCGCCTTCGTTGTGGCCGTGACGGCGATAGCAGAACATGTCGATGACCACCGGCTTCTGGAATTTCTGCCGGAATTCGGTCGCGATCTTGGCGGCGAACACCACCGCCTCGGGGTCGTCGCCATTGACATGAAAAATCGGCGCCTCGATCATCTTGGCGACGTCGGAAGGATACGGCGACGAGCGGGAATATCGCGGATTGGTGGTAAAACCGATCTGATTGTTGACGATAAAATGCAGCGATCCGCCGGTGCGGTGGCCGCGCAGCCCGGACAGCCCGAAACATTCCGCCACCACGCCCTGCCCGGCGAACGATGCGTCGCCGTGAATGAGTAGCGGCATCACCATGGTGCGATCGTCCGGCGTGGCGCCGAGCTGATCCTGTTTGGCCCGCACTTTGCCGAGCACGACCGGATCGACAATCTCGAGGTGCGACGGGTTCGCAGTCAGCGACAAATGCACCCGGTTGTGATCGAACTCGCGGTCGGAAGAGGCGCCGAGATGATATTTCACGTCGCCGGAGCCTTCGACCGCATCCGGGGTCGATGAGCCTCCTTTGAATTCATGAAAGATGGCGCGGTGCGGCTTGGCCATGACCTGCGCCAAGACGCTGAGGCGGCCGCGATGCGGCATGCCGATGACGATATCGCGCACGCCCAGCGCCCCGCCGCGCTTGATGATCTGCTCCAGCGCCGGGATCATGGCTTCGCCGCCATCGAGGCCGAAGCGCTTGGTCCCGGTGAATTTCACATCGCAGAATTTTTCGAAGCCCTCGGCTTCGACCAGCTTGTTGAGGATGGCGCGCTTGCCCTCGCGGGTGAACGTAATCTCCTTGTCCGGCCCCTCGATACGCTCCTGGATCCAGCTTTTTTGCGCGGCATCGGAAATGTGGAGGAATTCGACGCCGAGCGTCTGACAATAGGTTCGGCGCAGAATGGCGACGATCTCGCGCACGGTGCCGAAGTCGAGCCCCAGCACATGGTCGAGAAAAATTCGGCGGTCGAGGTCGGCCTCGCCGAAGCCGTAAGAACGCGGATCAAGCTCCTCCTCGTTCTGCGGCGGTTCGAGCCCGAGCGGATCGAGATTGGCATGGAAGTGTCCCCGCGCCCGATAAGCGCGGATGAGCATCAGCGCCCTGATCGAATCGCGGGTTGCGCGCTCGACCTCGGCGGAGGTGATGTCCACACCGCGGGCCTGCGCATGCGCCTTCAACTTGCCGCCGATCGCCGCGGTCGTCTCTTGCCAACCGGCGTCAAGCGCGCCGGTGAGTTCATCCGAGGCAAGCGGTGGCCAATCGGGCCGCTGCCATGATGGCCCTTGCGCGTTGCGCTCGACGTCTGCGCGTTCGTCTTTCAGACTTTGGAAAAAAGTTTGCCACGCCGCATCGAGCGCTTTCGGGTCGGTCTCGTAGCGGGCATAGAGGTCTTCGATATAGGCAGCATTGCCGCCATAGAGGAACGAGGTACGGGCGAAAGCGGCATTGGCGTCTTGACGAGACATCAGCGACCCTCAAGCAAGCTCGGACGGGATTGAAGCGGCAAACGGACGAGCACCGGAATAGTCAAACTACGCTCCCGGCAGCCCGCAGGATTTCCTTTCTAGCTCTATTTAATTGCTCAACCTGGCCGGCAAAAGATGAAACAATGAACAGTCACTTCCATATTTCAGCCAGCGTCTTGCCGAGCCGCGCCGGGGATGGCGCGACTTTGATGCCGGCTGCCTCCATGGCGGTGATCTTGGACTCGGCGTCGCCCTTGCCGCCGGCGATAATCGCGCCGGCATGACCCATGCGGCGGCCAGGCGGAGCGGTCCGGCCGGCGATGAAGCCGACCGTCGGTTTCTTGCGGCCGCGTTTGGCTTCGTCCTTGAGAAACTGCGCGGCATCTTCCTCGGATGCGCCGCCGATTTCGCCGATCATGATAATCGCTTCGGTTTGCCGGTCGGCGAGAAACATTTCCAGGACCTCGATGAAATCGGTGCCTTTGACCGGATCGCCACCGATGCCGGCTGCGGTGGTCTGGCCCAGCCCAACCTGCGTCGTTTGAAACACGGCTTCGTAGGTCAGCGTGCCGGACCGCGACACGATCCCGACCTTGCCGGATTTAAAGATATTCGCGGGCATGATGCCGATCTTGCATTCGCCCGCGGTCATAACGCCGGGACAATTGGGTCCGATCAGCCGCGAGCGCGACCCCGACAGCGCGCGCTTGACCTTCACCATGTCGGCGACCGGAATGCCCTCGGTGATGCAGATGATCAGCGGAATCTCCGCCGCGATCGCCTCGCAGATCGCGTCGGCGGCGCCGGGCGGCGGCACATAGATGACGCTGGCATCGCAGCCCGTCTTGTCACGGGCTTCGATGACCGTATCGAAGACCGGCAGGCCGAGATGCGTCATGCCGCCTTTGCCGGGCGAGGTACCGCCGACCATTTTGGTGCCGTAAGCAATCGCCTGCTCGGAATGGAACGTGCCGTTCTTGCCGGTCAAGCCCTGGCAGATCACTTTGGTATTTTTGTCGATCAGGATGGACATCGTTCTGGCCCGGCGCTCACGCTTTCCTCACCGCCGCGACGATCTTCTGCGCGGCATCGTCAAGATCATCGGCCGAAGTCACGTCGAGATTGGATTGCGCGATGATCTTCTTGCCGAGCTCGACATTGGTGCCTTCGAGACGCACCACCAGCGGCACGCGCAGCCCGACTTCCTTGACTGCCGCGACGACGCCCTCGGCGATCACGTCGCACTTCATGATGCCGCCGAAAATATTGATCAAGATGCCCTTCACGTTGTGATCCGACGTGATGATCTTGAAAGCGGCCGCTACTTTCTCTTTTGTCGCGCTGCCGCCGACATCCAAGAAATTGGCCGGCGTCTCGCCGTAAAGCTTGATGATGTCCATGGTGGCCATGGCGAGGCCGGCGCCATTGACCATGCAGCCGATCGTGCCGTCGAGCGCGACATAATTGAGATCGTGGCGCGACGCCTCGATCTCCTTTTCGTCCTCTTCGTTGATGTCGCGCAACGCCATCACGTCGGCGTGGCGGTATAGCGCGTTATCATCGAATGCGATCTTGGCGTCCAAACAAATGATCTGGCCGGCTTTGGTCACGACCAGCGGATTGATCTCAAGCATGCTCATGTCCTTGGCCAGGAAGGCCTGGTAGAGCTTCGGCAGCATGTCTTCGGCTTGCCTGGTCTGCTCGCGGTTCAAGCGGAGGACATGGGCCACGTGGCGCGCGTGATGCGGCATGAAGCCGGTCGCCGGATCGACCGAGAAACTCTCGATCTTGTCCGGCGTGTTGTGCGCGACTTCTTCGATGTCCATGCCGCCCTCGGTTGAGGCGACGAAGGCCACCTGCGAAGTCGAGCGATCGACCAGCGCCGAGAGATAATATTCGCGCTCGATCGCGGAGCCTTCCTCGATATAGACGCGGCGCACCTGGCGGCCATGCGGCCCGGTTTGGTGCGTAACCAGAATGGAGCCGAGCATCCGCTCGGCCTCACGCTTCACCTCGGCGATTGATTTGACGACTTTGACGCCGCCAGCCTTGCCGCGACCGCCGGCATGAATTTGCGCCTTCACCACCCAGACCGGGCCGCCGAGTTCGTTGGCGGCCTTTTCCGCCTCCGCCGCGGTGAACGCTGCGATCCCGCGCGGCACCGGCACGCCGAATTCCCGCAATATCGCTTTGGCCTGATATTCGTGGATGTTCATTCGTAAATGCCCGAACGTACATTCCGTCATCCTGAGGTGCGAGCGGAGCGAGCCTCGAAGGATGCGGCCGAGGTGCTCAACAAAATCGGTTTGCCGCCGTCGCCCTTCGAGGGCCGCTGCGCGGCCGCCTCAGGGTGACGGCGGAATTCATTTCCCCAGATCGGGTGCAATTCTTTTGCACGCGTCGATGAGGCTCTGGACTGCTTGCGCCGATTTTTCGAACATCGCGCGCTCGGCGCTATTGAGTTCGATCTCGACGATCCGCTCGACCCCTTTGCTGCCGATCACCACCGGCACGCCGACATAGATGTCCTTAAGGTCATATTCGCCATTGAGCCACGCGGCGGCGGGGAGCACCCGTTTCTTGTCGCGCAAATAACTCTCCGCCATCGCGATTGCCGAGGAAGCGGGCGCATAAAAAGCCGAGCCGGTGCGCAACAGGCTGACGATCTCGCCGCCGCCATTGCGGGTGCGCTCGACGATCTCCTCGATGCGCGCCTGCGTGGTCCAGCCCATCTTCACCAGATCGGGAAGCGGTATGCCGGCGACGGCCGAATAACGCACCAGCGGCACCATCGCGTCGCCATGACCGCCGAGCACGAAGGCGGTCACGTCCTCGACCGAGACATTGAATTCATCAGCCAGAAAATAACGAAAGCGCGCCGAATCGAGCACGCCGGCCATGCCGATGACCATATTCTTGGGCAGGCCGCAGCACTTCTGCAGCGCCCAGACCATGGCGTCGAGCGGATTGGTGATGCAGATGACGAGGGCATTGGGCGCGTATTTTTTTATGCCGGCGCCGACCTGTTCCATGACTTTCAGATTGATGCCGAGCAGATCGTCCCGGCTCATGCCGGGTTTGCGCGGCACGCCGGCGGTAACGATGCACACTGCGGCGCCTTCGATCGCTTCATAAGAATTGGTGCCGGCAAAGCGGGCGTCGAAGCCCTCGACCGGCGACGACTGCACGAGATCAAGCGCCTTGCCTTGCGGCACGCCCTCGGCCACGTCGAACAACACGACATCGCCGAGCTCCTTAAGGCCGATCAGGTGCGCCAGCGTTCCGCCAATTTGGCCCGAACCTATCAATGCGATCTTGTTTCGCGGCATCAGATAAATGTCCTTGATTGCTAGGAAAGGCCGGGCCTCCGGCGTCATTAGCCGTTTCGGATCACCCGTTCAAGTGTAAGAGCGCGGCCGGCTGTCGAGAACGAAAGCGGGCCGCTCACCATTGACCAGCCGGAATATCTTGCGCCTGCGAGCCGAATCGAAAATGACGAGCATGATGACCAACGTCAGCACCTATACCGGATCGATGATCGCGTCCGCGCGCAGATTATTCCGCAGGTTCGGACCCGGAATCGTGACCGGCGCCGCCGACGATGCCGCTCATTCGCGCGCAAGAGGGAATCCAAAGGAGCTTTTCTCACTCGCCGTGACCGATTGGGTCCTCGCCTTCGCGCTCTGCGCTGCCGCCTTCGCGAAGCTCGCCCTCCGCGGAGCTGATTGATTTCGCCTGACGCTTCGGCGGGCGAAGCAAGGTCGGCGGACTGCAAACCCGCCGAAGCTCGTGCAGCGAGCGTAGCCGGGTCGCGCAGACGAGCGGCTGAGAATGCGGCCGCCTTGCGCTAAGTCTCAACAATTCCAGCCGAAGAACCGGACATGCGCTCGTGGCCGGCGCCATGCGGGCGAGCCAGATAGGATTGCGACCCCATCTCAATCAGCCGCGATGCGGTGCGCTTGAATTCCTGTGCTTCGAATCCTTCATCGGCGCGGTACAGCGCTTCGGGAGGAGTGGCCGCGGACGCGATCAGTTTCACGTTCATGTCGTAGAGCGTGTCCATCAAGATGATGAAGCGCTTGGCGGCATCGCGATTGTCATAGGTCATCGCTGGAACGTGGTCGAGAATAATGGTGTGAAACTCGTGCGCGATCCGCAAATAATCCGCGGCCGCAAGCGGCTCTTCGCACAGATCGTGGAATGAAAATCGCGCCACCCCCATAAAAGCGCGCGGCACGTGGACCGCGCGGCCTTTCAATGCCAATTCCTGCGCAGCGCCATGATTGCCTCCGGTGAGCCGCCGCCACGCGTCGTCGAGGCGGGCATCGGCGGCCGCGTCAACGGGCACATACCAGACCGGCTGACCGGCAAGCTTCTCCAAGCGGAAATCGGTACGCGCAGCTAATCGCACGACGTCCATGCGCGTGTTCAGCATGGCGATGAACGGCACGAACAGAGCGCGGTTGAGTCCGTCCTTGTAGAGTTCGTCCGGCGGTATATTCGCGGTCGCGACGACAACGATGTTACGATCGAACAGCCGCGTGAAAAGGCGACCGAGGATCATCGCATCGGCGATATCGGTGACGTGGAATTCGTCGAAGCACAAGAGCCAAGCCTCGGCGGCTAGCTGCTCTGCGACGAGTTCAATCGGGTCCTCGCCGTCATGTTCGACGAATTTCATTTTCTGACGGATCAGGTAAATGCGCTCGTGCACGTCGAGCATGAATTCGTGGAAATGCGCGCGGCGTTTTCGCTCGACCGGGCTGGTGTCAAAAAACAAATCCATCAGCATCGTCTTGCCGCGTCCGACCTCGCCGTAGATATAAAGGCCCTTGATCGGCGGCTGCTCGCGGCTTGCGAACAGCCAGTCGAGCGCGGAAGATTTTCGCGACAAGTATTCCGAGATCCGTTCTTCCAGCCGCATCATTTTTTCAGCGATGGCGAGTTGCGCATCGTCACGCTCGATACGGCCGGCGGCGACATTGGCGGCATAACGATTTGCAATGGAGCTCGCCATCGGAATGAGGCCATGAGTTCGCGCTTGGCGCGGGAGGTCGTGTTTGACGTCGTGATCAACGGGCGTGAACGAAAGATGACGGTCGCGTGATTGGTCGAAGGCAGGGCCACATCAGCGCCGTTGCCGACGACCGCCAAGCACAAGTCTTCGCTTCGTCAGCAAACCGCCGCAAATGCGTCGTGAGCCATGCGTATACGGAATATAGGCATGTTGCTCAATGCTTCGCCTTGCCAATTTGCCGCCACGTCCCAACATGATGTTGTGATTCGCCGAGCGCACGATTTATTCGCTGCGCTCGTGTGCTTTCTGGGAGGAAGCGAAATCAAGGCGGGTCTTGTCGACGATAATGTCAGGAGACCCAATGAAGGAAATCCTTCCCGAAGGCGGTGTAGTCCGCAAATTGTGGATTGGAGAGACCGCCAAATATCGCGACCATTTGCTGCGTCTGGATGCGCAAAGCCGGCGTAACCGCTTTTCCGGCGGCGTGTCCGACCAGTTCATTCGCAATTACGTCGATCTCACCCCCGGCCTGGATACGGTCGTGCACGGCTTCTTCGTCAACGGCACGATGCGCGGCGCCGCGGAGCTGCGCCCGCTCGGAGCGGGCTTTCCGCGTGAGGCGGAGGCGGCGTTCAGCGTCGAAAAGGATTGGCAGAGTCACGGCGTCGGCTCGGCATTGCTGCGTCGCACTTTGCTGGCGGCGCGCAATCGTGGCTTCCGCCTTCTGCACATGGCCTGCCTCGCCGAGAATCGGCGCATGCAGCAGCTCGCACGCAAATTCGACGCCGAACTTTCGTTCGACTTCGAAACCGTCGTGGGCGAAGTCGAATCGTCCCGCCCGACGCCGCTGTCATTGATGCGCGAAGTGACGTCGGACAGCCACGGCTTCGCGACCGCCATGCTCGATCTGCAATCGCGGATATTGCGAGCCTAGAGCAACTTCCACGCGTTGTTCGTGGCTGCCTGGGTCGAGCCCGCAGCAGAGCCAAGCGGACTCAGCCGGCGCGTTGAGCGCGTCTCACGTCATGGGCAGCGAGTGGATAGGTCTCTTCGACGACATAAGGCCCGCCGCCGACCGAGGCGCGCGAGGAAAACAACACAAACCGCGAGGCCTCGAACGAGGACGAGCGGTAGTGGCCCCGCGCCGCCAGATATTCGGCGACTTGCCGGCTCGATGAATCGCGCAACCGCGCCAACGTCACATGCGGGGTGTATTTGCGTCCCTCCGGTTCGAGCCCGAGCCGCTGCAGGAGCCGGTCGTGCTCGGCTTGCAGCTCCAGCAAAGGCGCGACCGGCGCCACCGCGGCGACGACGGCCCGCGGCTTGCGGCCGCCGAACGATGTCAGTCCATCGAGACGGAGGTCGAACGCCTGGCGATGAACGCGGCCAAGCACGCCGACAATCTCGTGCGTTAAAGCGTCATCGATATCGCCGATGAAGCGTAGCGTCAGATGATAGTTCTCCGGATCGATCCAGCGGGCGCCAGGCAGTCCGCCGCGCATCATGGCGAGCGACCGGCTTACTGCCGGCGGGATTTCAACTCCGGTGAACAAGCGGGGCACGACAACCTCCGCACAAGAGGATCGCTGCGATCCCGGCGGCGAGCTTTTTTACGGCTTTTTGCCCGGGCGATTCGCGATAGCTGCAGAATGGGGTGATTACCGCGCGCGCGCAACCCTCAGGCGCAAACCTTTAGGGTCAAAACTCATTATTTGCACGGCCGCGACGCTAGGAATTTTGGCCGCTGGCGAGGCGCGAGGAGCGACGTGATCTACACGATCATGAGCGACGAGCAACAACGCCTGCGGCCGAAAGGCCCGCGTCCCTTCGGGTTGCAGCGAAATAATGAGTTTTGACCCTAGGATTGTTTTTGTGCCCGGACCCGGGCGATGAATTCCCGCACTGTGGGCAAAATCCGCCGCACGATAACGCCGACGCCCGCGGCGTTCGGATGGACCCCGTCCTGCTGCGTGAGCGTGCGGTCGGCGGCAGCGCCATCGAGAAAGAATGGGTAAAAGACAGCACCATATTTGGCCGCGAGCTCGGGATAGATGCGCTCAAACGCACGACCGTAATCGACACCCAAATTCGGTGCGGCCTTCATGCCGCACAACATGATTGCGATATGACGCTGCGCCAGCCGCGCCAGAATAGCATCGAGCGCGTCGTGCGTGGCTTGTGGGTCGATGCCGCGCAGCATGTCATTGGCGCCAAGTTCGACGATCGCGGCGTCGGTCCCCTCCGGCACCGACCAGTCCAGGCGGGCCAGTCCGTCCGAAGCGGTGTCGCCGGTAACGCCGGCATTAACGATTTCGACTTTGGCTCCTTGCGCCACAAGCGCCGCCTGGAGCCGCGGCACAAATCCATCCTTGACGGCGAGCCCGTAGCCGGCGGTAAGCGAATCGCCCAGCGCCACGACATGAAGCGGGTTCTCGGCCATCACCAAGTGCGGATTGGCTGCGCCAAAGAGCAGCGCGCAACAGGCCGCGATGATTTGGTAGAACGCCCGGCGCAACCCATATGAGCGAACGCATGCCTGCCGCCACGGCGGCGTCTCATTGCAATGCGATGAGGCGGTCACCTTTGCTGAACCGGTCGAACCTATGAATGACATTTCCGGGCGCCTGTTGGCGGGCGAAGCCGTGACCATTGAGGGCGTCAATCTTTCGCTCGGCCGCGGCGCGGCGCGGGTGCATATACTCAAAGACATCGATCTCCATATAGGTCGTGGCGAGGCTGTTGCCCTACTCGGACCTTCGGGCTCGGGCAAGTCCACGCTCTTGATGGTGATGACCGGATTGGAGCGGCCGGATTCCGGCACGGTTATCGTCGCCGGGCAAAATCTGCGGACGCTCGACGAGGATCGGCTGGCGCGCTTTCGCGGCCGCAACATCGGCATCGTCTTTCAGGCTTTCCATCTGATCCCGACAATGACGGCGCTCGAGAATGTCGCAGTGCCGCTCGAGCTCGCCGGCATCGGCGACGCAAAGGCAATCGCCGAACGCGAACTCGCCGCCGTCGGCTTGGCGCAGCGCGCGTGGCATTATCCCGCCGAGCTTTCCGGAGGTGAACAGCAGCGGGTCGCGCTCGCCCGCGCCTTGGCGCCCGACCCAGCCATCATCGTCGCCGACGAACCGACCGGCAATCTCGACGAAGGAACCGGAGCCGAGATCATCGAGCTTCTGTTCCGCGGCCAGGCCGAGCGCGGCACCACGCTGGTTCTGGTCACGCACGATGCTGCGCTGGCCGCGCGCTGCAATCGCGTGCTGCACATGCGCTCGGGACATATCGAGGCGCGCGCGCCGGCGGAATCGAGAATCGGATGAGCGGACTCGCATGACGGCGACGCTCAATTCCCGCTCGGCATTATCCACACCGGTCGCCACAGGATGGCCCGGCGGCTTTGCCGGGCGATTTGCGTGGCGCGATTTGCGCGGCGGCTTGCGCGGCTTTGGCGTTTTCATTGCCTGCATCGCGCTCGGCGTCTTCGCGATCGCCGGCGTCGGCTCGGTCGCCGCAAGCCTCAGCGACGGCATCGGCAAAGCCGGCCGTGTGATTCTTGGCGGCGACCTCGCCTTCTCGCTTATTCAACGTGAAGCCGATGACACCGAGCGCGCTTTCCTCGATGCGCATGGCACGGTTTCAGTGGCCGCCAGCTTGCGCGCCATGGCGCGTCCAATGGCTGGTCCAATGGCTCGTTCCGTAGCGCCTGCGCTCGCAAACCCACCTGCAAATGCAACCGGCCTTGCGGCTACGCTGGTCGAAGTCAAAGCCGTCGACGATCGCTATCCGCTATTCGGCGCGTTCACCACCGATCCGCCGCTGCCGCTTGCGGCTTTGCTGGCGCAGAGCGACGGCGCTTTCGGCGCCGCGGCGGACCCGCTGCTTTTGATGCGGCTTGGCTTGAAAATCGGCGACCGCGTGAAGGTCGGCGATGCCGAATTTGAACTGCGTGCGACGGTCACCGGTGAACCGGACAAACTCGCCGGCGCCATCAGCCTCGGTCCGCGCCTGTTGATCAGCGAGGCGGCATTGCGCGCGAGCGGCCTTTTGCAACCCGGCAGCCTCGTGCGCTGGCAATATCGGCTGCGGCTGCCGCAGCCGCAGTCAAGCGACAGCGCGGTCGCCGCGGTGGAGAAGCGGGCGCGAGCCGAATTCCCGGAGGCCGGTTGGGAGATCCGCAGCCGCAGCAAGGCCTCGCCGCAGCTCGAGCGCAATGTCGAGCGTTTTTCGCAATATCTGACACTGGTCGGCTTGGCCACGCTGCTTATTGGCGGCGTCGGCGTCGCCAACGCCGTCGCCAGCCATTTGGCGCGCAACCGCGATACGATCGCAACGCTTAAAGCGCTCGGCGCGAGCGGTGGCGGCATTTTCGCGGCCTACTGCACCGAAATCATCGCCGTTGCCTTGTTCGCAACGCTCCTCGGCGCCGCCTTGGGGGCGGCGCTGCCGTTCGTGATTACGTATTTCTTTGGCGCAATTCTTCCGCTGCCGGTCGAACCGGCGGTTTCGCCAGGCGTGCTGGCCTTGTCGGTTGCCTATGGGGTGCTTACTGCGCTCGCCTTTTCGCTATGGCCGCTCGGCCGCGCTCACGACATTTCAGTCTCGATGCTGTTCCGCGATCAGGTTGCCGGCGAGCGGTCATGGCCACGCGCGCGCTACATCGCCGCAAGCGTAGCGATTGTCGCATTGCTTGCGGCGCTCGCCGTGTTCACCACCTATGATCGCCGCATCGCGGCGTTTTTCCTCGCCGCAGCGGCGGCCGTGTTCGTGCTGCTGCGACTGGTTGCGGCGCTGGTCATGTGGATGGCGCGGCGGGCGCCGCGCCAGAACTCCACCGTGTTGCGGCTCGCCATCGCGAATATTCATCGCGCCGGCGCGTTGACCCCGAGCGTCATGCTCTCGCTTGGGCTCGGGCTCGCAATCCTGGTCACGATTGCGGAGATCGAAGGCAATCTGCATCGGGAATTCGCCGCCGCGCTGCCGGACAAGGCGCCGTCGTTCTTCTTCCTCGACATCCCGGCGGCGCAAGCGGACCGCTTCGATGCCTTAATCCACGAACAGGCGGCGGGGGCAAAGCTCGAGCGGGTACCGATGCTGCGTGGGCGCATCGTCGCAGCCAACGGCGTTAATGCCGACGATCTCAGGCCGCCCGACCGTTCGCGCTGGGTGTTGCGTGGCGACCGCGGAATAACTTTCGCGCGGGCAGTGCCGCCCGGTTCGCGCATCGTCGCCGGAGAATGGTGGAGCGCTTCCTATGCGGGCGAGCCGCTTGTCTCGGTTGAAAGCAGAAGCGCGCACGACCTCGATCTGAAAATCGGCGACACGATCACCGTCAACGTGCTCGGCCGCAACGTGACGGCGCGGATTGCGAATCTGCGCGCGGTCGACTGGGAAAATCTCGGCATCAATTTCGTGCTGGTGTTCTCACCCGGCATTTTCGATGGCGCTCCGCACAGCGATATCGCCACTTTGACATTCGCCGATGGCGGCACGACCGCGGACGAAACGCAGATAATCAGGGCGCTCGGCGGCGCCTTCCCCACCGTTACCGCGGTGCGGGTGAAGGATGCGCTCGATGCAATCGATACCTTGGTCGGCAAGCTGGTGATGGCGCTGGGCGGGGTGAGCGCGATCGCGCTCCTCGCCGCGGCTTTGGTGCTCGGCGGCGCGCTCGCGGCGAGCCAGCGTTTTCGCATCTATGACGCCGTGGTGCTGAAGACTTTCGGCGCGACGCGGGCGCAGCTGACCGCGGCCTATGCGATTGAATATCTCCTGATTGGGTTTGCAACGGCGGTCTTCGCCATTGCCGCAGGCACGCTGGCCGCCGATCTTGTCGTCAGCGGCGTCATGGAGTTTCCGTTCGAATGGGTGCCTGGCGCGGCGATCGAAACCGCGGCTGCGGCGCTCGCGGTTACGCTCGCGATCGGCCTTGCCGGCACTTTCGGTGCGCTCGGCCGCAAACCGGCCGAAGTCCTGCGCAATTTCTGAGCTTCCCGCCGTCAAAAAGCATGAAGACTTTGTAACAGGCTGAAAAATATGGCTTTGCGCCCATCTGGCGCGGGCTCGACTTTCGCACTAGATTCTTGTCACACCAATTCCGGCTTTGGCCGGACGCCAGACCCGGCCTGCGCGCCGGGATAAAACAGGGGAAATTCCATGTCCGACTTCGATCGGAATTACGCGGCCACCCGCACCGGCTATCGCACCGACCAGGTCGCGATCGATGCAGGCCTGCGCGCCTACATGATCCGCGTCTACAACTACATGGCCACGGGCGTGGCGCTCACGGGCGTCGTGGCGTGGCTGACCTATCAACTTGCCGGCGGCGACGCCATTCAAGTCGCCGGTAACCAGATCACAGGACTGACCGCCTTTGGGCAGGCCGTCTTCAGCGGCCCGCTGACCATCGTGCTGTTCTTCAGCACCTTAGGCCTAGTGTTCTTCATGAGCTACCGCATCAATCGACTGCAGGCGAGCACCGCGCTTGCCCTGTTCATGCTCTATGCGGGCTTGCTCGGACTGATGCTGTCGTCGGTGTTCCTCGCCTATACCGGCGCATCGATCACGCGCGTGTTCTTCATCTCAGCGGCGTCGTTCGGAGCACTTAGTCTCTACGGCTATACCACCCAGCGCGACGTCTCACCGATTGGCTCGTTCCTGATCATGGGCTTGTTCGGCCTTGTTATTGCAATCGTCGTGCAGCTTTGGCTGAAAAGCCCGGGCCTCAACTTTGCCATCTCGGTGATTGGTGTGCTGATCTTCGCCGGTCTCACCGCTTGGGACACGCAGAAGATCAAGGAGATGTATAGCGCGATGGATGACGGCACTATCGCCGGCCGCAAGGCGGTAATGGGCGCGCTGTCGCTCTATCTCGACTTCATCAACCTGTTCCTGATGCTGCTGCGCCTGATGGGCGATCGCCGCTAAAACAAGCTTGATCGGAATCCAGCAAACGCCCCGGAGCACCTCCGGGGCGTTTTTCTTTGGCGCATATTTCACGGCCGGTTGTTTTCTGGCAGTTTCGGCCCGCGATGCAGAAGGTCATCATCCGTCCGGCAGTGCCGGGCGACATCGGAGCGATCACGCGTATCTACGCCGACGCCGTTCTTAACGGCACCGCGTCGTTCGAGATCGAACCTCCGGACGAAGCGCAAATGCTGCGCCGGCAAACCACCCTTCTGAAAAACGGCTATGCCTATTTTGCGGCCGAGATCGAAAACGTTATCGCCGGCTACGCCTATGCCGGCCCCTATCGCACGCGGCCAGCTTACAAGTGGAGCGTTGAAGATTCGGTCTACGTCGCACCGGACATGCACCGCAAAGGAATTGGCGCGCTATTGCTGCGCGCCCTCATCGCCGCAAGCACGCAGCGCGGCTACCGCCAGATGATCGCGGTGATCGGCGATTCGGCGCAAACCGGCTCGATCGCGCTGCATGAATGTGCCGGCTTTCGCCACATCGGCACGCTGCGCTCGGTCGGTTTCAAGCACGGTAAATGGCTCGACACGGTGTTGATGCAGCGCGCGCTGGGAGACGGTGACACGACAGCGCCGTAGTGAGCCGTCACCCTGAGGCGCGAGCCAACGGGTCCGGCCCGCAGTGGCCGGGCCCGATGACAAGCTCCGCGAGCCTCGAAGGGCGACGGCATCCATTTCCAAAATCGGCAAAACGCCGATTTTGGTTGGCGCTTCGGCCGTGCATCCTTCGAGGGCCGCTTCGCGGCCATCTCAGGATGACGGCGCTTACCCCGCCACCACCCGCAGCGAGCGGTCGAGCGCGCCGAGCACCCGATCCAGTTCCTGGCCGCGTCGCACGATGTGTCCGGTCGCCGAAATAACGCTGTAGGCGCCCTGGCGGCGCTCCTGCCTGGGATTTTTCTCGATGCGGTAGATTGGAACTTCACAGGCGCGGCGGAACACGGAGAAAACCGCGCGATCTTTTAGGAAATCGATGGCGTAATCGCGCCACTCGCCGGCCGCGACTTTGCGGCCATAAAGCCGCAGGAGCCGGTCAAGCTCGCGGCGGCTGAACGTCACTTCACTGGCGGGGACGTGCGCACGATGCTCGTCCCCGCGCCACGGGCTTGGATCGATTTCGCCGAAATCCATGACGGCGCCTCCTGTTGATCGAGCCTGACCCACAGGCTCGTGTCATCTTAAAGGTTATGATCGCGCCGGAACAAAGCTGCGGCAAGCCCTCTCACAGGGCAAACCCGGTCACGGCAATCCGGCTCGCAGGTTCGGACTTAGCCTGAGTTGAGAATCATGCACCGCTCCACGCTACGCGCGTAACCCGGCGTGGCGTATTTTTGGGTGCGGCATTTTGAACTGCGGAAATCACGGCTTCGTTAGCCTGTTTCATAATGCAGCCCGATTTCGGCCAAGCACGCGCCAAGCTGGCCTGCGAAACAGGCGACTGTTGCCTCAGGGCCCGGTTCGGATCGTGTTCCGGATTCCTCAGCCCCCCAGCCCCCCGGGGCGCGGACGGACCGGGCCACAGTTTCGGTTGTGACTGCTTCTACGTGACTGCAATTCATCCCCTCTTTCCTTCAGGCCGGCATTACGCCGGCCTTTTTCTTCGGGGGGTCACGTGTCGAGGATTGGAGGTCGAGATCAGATGATGTGCCGAAGGCCAATATCCGACCTCTGACATCCGTCATCTGACGTCATCTGATATCTGTTACGGCGGCGCCAAGAATGATGCCCGGTTTGTCGTGGCTGCCTTCCTGCACTATGACCGCGGCGGCGTCGATGCCTTCGGCCCTGATCTGCGCGATCGGCACGTTCCAGCTCGACTGGGCGGTGTTCAACGTGCCGAGCTTGAGCCAATTGCGCACGACATTGTGGTAGGTGACGGTGTGGCCGCGGTTCTCGCCGCGACCGATGGCGACCGGAACCGCTTTGGCGAGCGGGCATAGCCACACTTCCGCAGCAGCGGGCGCCTTGTCTGCACCCGATACACTGACATTGAGTGTGCCGTTGTTCACCGCAATGACCACCGGCAGCGACATCACGCCGGTTTTGTGATCGGTTTGCGCAATCGCGCGCTCGATCGCTGCTTGATCGCTGCCGAGCGCGTCGGCCGAGCCATTAACGACGATCTGCGGCGTGTAAACCTGTCCATCACCACGCGCACGCGCATAAGCGCGCTGGCGCGCCGAATGCGCCGGATTGGCAAGCGTGTCGCGCCAGCCGAGATAGTCCCAGTAATCGATCGGAACGCTCAACGCGACGACTGACGGATCGTTGGCGAATTGGCCGACCAGCCGGTCGGCGGGTGGGCAGGAGGAACAGCCTTGGCTGGTGAAGAGCTCGAGGACCGCGCGGGGTTCGCCCGCTCGAGCGGCGGCAGCGCCTGCAATCACAAAGCCCGCAATGACGAGCGCCGGCGCGACACGGCGAGCTTGCATTTAAACCTCTGCCTTACGGCTCTGGTGACGGTTCGATGACGCGCGTTTTTAGCGCTCACTCCCCTCACCCGCCACTCACTTCACGGTGAGCCAGACGGCCCAAGTCAGATGGCCCAAGTCAGACCCAAGTCAGACCCAAGTCAGAC
>Ga0187801_10000046_pt1 | contig 25105 bp, 18 predicted proteins | sample NC_wetland_sal_i_10_FD_132465 | JGI IMG/M metagenome (GOLD analysis project Ga0187801, IMG submission 132465) | Wetland sediment microbial communities from Neuse River Estuary, North Carolina, USA - Control_1 | ecosystem: Environmental > Aquatic > Freshwater > Wetlands > Sediment | place: USA...
CGCCAGTCGATACACCGGACGATTACGAGGCGGCCTGGCCAGAGGCCGTCGACAAGTGCCGGAAGGCTGTTGCCGAGGAGCATGACGAGGTGGTCGCAGCAGGCGGCCTGTACGTGCTCGGCACCGAGCGGCACGAGTCCCGCCGCATCGACAACCAGCTGCGCGGCCGCTCCGGCCGTCAGGGCGACCCGGGCGAGAGCCGGTTCTACCTGTCGCTCGAGGACGACCTGATGCGGCTGTTCAATTCCGACCGGGTCGGGGCGATCATGGAGCGCCTGAGCATCCCGCCGGAGACGCCGGTGGAGTCCAAGGTCGTCACCCGCGCCATCAGGTCCGCGCAAACCCAGGTCGAGCAGCAGAACTTCGAGATCCGCAAGGACGTCCTCAAGTACGACGATGTAATGAACCGGCAGCGCGTGGTGGTCTACGGCGAGCGCCGCGAGGTACTAGAGGGCGCCGACCTGCACGAGCAGATCGTCCGGATGATCGACGAGGTCGTGGCCGACTACGCCAAGGCCGCGACCAGCGACGGGTACCCGGAGGAATGGGACCTGGACAAGCTGTGGCGCGCGTTCCGGCAGTTGTACCCCGTCGGCGTGACCGTCGACGAGGTCATCGAGGAAGCGGGTGGTGAACGGGCGGGGCTGTCCGGTGACTTCATCACCGAGGTCATGCGCGAGGACGCCCAGAAGGCCTACGAGCGTCGTGAGGAGGAGTTCGGCTCGGAAGTGATGCGCGAGCTCGAACGCCGCGTCGTGCTGTCGGTCCTCGACCGGAAGTGGCGAGAGCACCTCTACGAGATGGACTACCTGCGCGAGGGCATCGGCCTGCGCGGCTACGGTCAGCGCGACCCGTTGGTGGAGTACCAGCGCGAGGGCTACGACATGTTCACCGCCATGATGGACGGGATCAAGGAAGAGTCGGTCGGCAGCCTGTTCAATCTCCAGGTCCAGGTCCAGGAGAACCCCATCGTCGAGGAAACCGCCGTCGACGGCGGCCCCTCCATATCGCTGGAGGATCCCGAAGCGGCGAGCCTGACGGCCCCCGCCCAGGACCCCAGGGGACTCGCACCCGGCCGTTCCGCGCCCGGCGGTTCCGCGCCCGGCGGCGCACCCACCCGCGGCAGTGCTCCCGCCCGCGGTAGTGCTCCGGCTGGCGGCAGTTCTCCGGCTGGCAGTACTGCTCCCGCTGGCGGCAGTGCCGTCGCGCGCGGCACCCACGCCCGCGGCAGCGCTAGGTCGGAGGCGCCCCGTTCAGGCGGGCCCCGCCAGCAGGGAAACCGTCTGCCAGGAAGCCAGCCGGCTCAGGCGGGCCAGGACAGCGACGGCCTGCCGGCCGGGCTCGGGCCACGCCGGCCCCAGCGGCTGAGCTACTCGGCACCGTCCGAAGACGGCAGCGCGCGCGTCGAGACCAGCCGGGGTCCGGCCGGCGGCGACAAGTTCGCCCGCGCGGGCCGCAACGACCCCTGCCCCTGCGGCTCCGGCCGGAAGTTCAAGCGCTGCCACGGCGACCCAGCGCTGCGCCCCGACGCTTAACCCCTCGGGCCACGACCATGATCGTGGCCAGAAATGGTCGCATTTGGCCCTGACTGGCCACGATCATGAACGGCCGGGCCCGCCCGCAGCGCCTAGCCCGTTTCGAGTTCGGTGCACAGCCAGCGGGCCGGGCGGGCCGGCAGCCCCGGCGCGGCCTCCCGGGGGGCCACGTATTCCAACCGCATGGCCAGGGCTCGCGACCGCGGCCCGAAGCTGACCACGACGGTCATCTCCATGACGCCGGTCGCGGGCCGCGACGTCACGACGCGCTGGATCCTGGGCCGCCGTTCCGCCGCGAGGACCGGCCCAAGGTGGCGGATCTGCGCCCGAACGCGATCAGTGGCCAGGGGGTCGATCTGCCTGCTCGGCCGCACCCCAGCCAGGATCTCCACCATCACCTGAGCGAACTGCCGCGGCCACGCGGCCCCAGTGCCCGCCAGGCCCGGTGCTGCCACGGCCCCAGCCGCCGCGCCGGGCGGAGGGGCCGGCGCAGGCTCGCCCGTCGGCCCGGCCGCGGCCCAGACGCCCGGTGCCGCAGGGCAGAGGGCCCCGTGGGTCTCGCAGTCGTACGGCGGTGCGGCGTCCGGGATCGAGATCAGCTGCACGGAACTCCACGTGGGCGGCATGGTTCCCGCCTTCCGGTCGGGGGTACGCGGAACGGCCGAGCACGCCCTTCGCGCCGTGTTCGCCCCAGGGTCCGGCTGGCCCTTGTTGTATCGCGGGCCACCGACATTCCCTACGGGCGGCCCAAAACGAAGACCGGGCCACCGCTTAAAGATCGCGGCTGGTCACTAAGCCTTCACGGAGTGGACAGGCGAGATTCGCTTACCGGTCAAACCGGCGTTTAAAATCACCATTGTGGGGATTAATACCGAATTCCGGGGCGTGATCACGGACTGGGGTGGCGTGTTCACCATTCCCATCCTGACGACGGTCCGGGCCTGGATCGAGGCCGACGAGATCGACTGGGATTCCTACCGGACCGTCATGCGGCGGTGGGTCTCCCAGGCGTACGACATCGATGGCGGCACGAACCCCATCCACGCCCTGGAGCGCGGCGAATGCGCGACCGACGAGTTCGAGCGGATCCTCGCCGCCCGCCTGTTCCGGACCGACGGCGGGGCGGTCGCCGCCGAGGGCCTGCTCCAGCGCATGTTCGCGGCCAGCGAGCGGGTGCCGGCCATGTACGGGGCGATCCGTGCGGTCCGCGGGGCCGGCCTGCGCACCGCCCTGCTGTCCAACTCCTGGGGTACAGGCGACTACCCGCTCGAGGACTTCCCCGAGTTGTTCGACGCCGTGGTCATCTCCGGCGAGGTGGGCATGCGCAAGCCCGAGGAGGGGATCTTCCGGCACGCGGCCGACGCGCTGGGCCTGGCCCCAGCGGAGTGCGTCTTCATCGACGACATGGAGGCCAACGTGGCCGCGGCCACCGGGTGCGGCATGACCGCCCTGCACCACACGGAGGCGGCGGTGACCGTGGCGGCGCTCGAGGACCTGCTCGGCGTCCCGCTCAACGGCAACGAAAGGGCCGAAAAGGCCCCCTGACCTCGCCGCGCAAAGGCCCCGCAAAGGCCCCGCAAAGGCCCCGCAACGGCCCGCACCGGGCTAGCCTTGGTCGTCGTGGCCGACTATCCGCACCCGTCCAGCGCGGGCCGGTCGGCCAACATGCGCGCCAACCGGCGGACCGACACCAAGCCCGAACTGGCGCTGCGCCGGGCGCTGCACCGGCTCGGCTACCGCTACCGCAAGGATTACCGCCTGGACCTGGACGGCGGCAGGCGGGTCCGCCCAGACATCGCGTTCACCGCACGCAAGGTGGCCATCTTCGTGGACGGCTGCTTCTGGCACGCCTGCCCCCAGCACGGCTCGAAACCCCGCAATAACGAGTGGTACTGGGGCCCGAAGCTGCTGGCCAACGTCGAGCGCGACCGCGTGAACGACGCCGCGCTGACCACGGCGGGCTGGACGGTGGTCCGCCTCTGGGAGCACATGTCGCTCGAGGAGGCCGTCGCGGCCGTGGTCACCACCCTCGCCGCGGAAACCCGGAACCCAGGAACCCGAAACCCAGGCACCCGAAACCCGGAACCCCCAACGGCAGGCCGCCGCCAGACGACGGCACGATTACCTAACCTGCCCCCACCCCCGGTGTGGCAGACTCTGGGGCACCATGCGCGTCTTCCTGCCCTCGACCCTGCCCGCCCTGGCCCAGGCCCTGCAGGCGGGGCAACTCGGCCGCGGGCCGATACCCGGGTTCGCGGTCACGCCCGCGTTGCGCGAAGCGTACGCCAGCGGCGACGAGGAGGAACTTGAGTACGCCGCGCTGAGCGAGGCGGCGCGCGCGTCGCTCCGGATGCTCGCGGAGGATCCGGCTGCCCCGCCGCGGCGGGTCGTGCTGGCCGCCGACATCCCGACCGAACTCCTCAGCTACGACACGAACGACAGCGAGCCGGGCCGGGTGGTGGTCAGCCAGCCGGTTCCCGTGGACCTGCTGGCCTCGGGGCACGTCGACGACCTCGAGGCCGGGACCGACGTGCGCCGCGCGGCGCAGGCCCTGGCCGCCGCCGACGCGGGCGACGAGGACGCCGCCTTCACCGTCGACGGGGCCGAGGGCCACGAACTGGGCTGGTACGCCACGCAGGAGCTGCCCCACCTGGCCGACTGACCCGCGAAACCGTAAAACCGGCCCAGGCGGGAATCGTGCGACGATAAGAGCACCACCGCACACACCCAGACGCCAGGAGCGATCGTGATGGACGCGGTCACCAGGACCCCCGTGCCGGCTAACGAGCCGGTCAGGCAGTACCAGCCGGGCAGCCACGAGCGCGCCGTGCTGGAAGGCAAGATCAAGGAACTCGCCGGCCAGCGGGCCGAGCTGACCATGACGATCGGCGGCACCCAGCAGATGGCCGCGGGCGACCCGATCGAGGTGGTGCAGCCGCACAACCGCCATCACGTCCTCGGCCGGCTCGGCAACGCGTCGACCGTGGACGTGGCGGCCGCGATCTACGCGGCCAAGCAGGCGGCCCCCGCCTGGCGGGCCCTGGACTTCGACGACCGCGCCGCGATCTTCCTCAAGGCGGCGGACCTGCTAGCCGGCCCCTGGCGGGCCACCCTGAACGCCGCGACGATGCTCGGCCAGTCCAAGTCGCCCTTCCAGGCCGAGATCGACGCGGCCGCCGAGCTGATCGACTTCTGGCGGTACAACGTGTACTTCGCCCGCCGGCTGCTGTCCGAGCAGCCGGAGTCGGCGCCGGGCGCCTGGAACCGGATGGAGTACCGCCCCCTCGAGGGGTTCGTCCTGGCCATCACGCCGTTCAACTTCACCTCGATCGCGGGCAACCTGCCGACGGCCCCGGCGTTGCTCGGCAACGTGGTGATCTGGAAGCCGTCCCCGACGCAGCAGCTCGCGGCGCACTACCTCATGCGCCTGCTCGAGGCGGCGGGGCTGCCCCCCGGGGTGATCAACCTGGTGACCGGCGACGGCCAGGCGGTCTCGCAGGTCGCGCTGTCCCACCCCGACCTGGCGGGCATCCACTTCACCGGCTCGACGGGGACGTTCCAGCACCTGTGGCGGGCGGTGGGGGAGAACATCGGGCGCTACCGCAACTACCCGCGCGTCGTCGGCGAGACCGGCGGCAAGGACTTCGTGATCGTGCACCCATCTGCGGACCAGAGCAGCCTGGCCGCCATCCTCATCCGCGGCGCGTTCGAGTACCAGGGGCAGAAGTGCTCCGCGGCGTCCCGGGCCTACGTCCCAGAATCGGTCTGGGCCCGCTTCCGCGACGATTTCCTCGCTCAGGTCGAGTCCCTGACCATGGGCGACGTCACGGCCGACCTGTCGCTGTTCATGGGCGCCGTCATCGACGACCGGGCCTTCACCAAGCACGCCGCCGCGATCGAGCGGGCCAGGAGCCGGGCCTCAGTAAGTGTCCTGGCCGGCGGCCGGTACGACGACACGGACGGGTACTTCGTCTGGCCCACGGTGCTGGAGTGCTCCGACCCCGCCGACGAGGTCTTCACCACCGAGTACTTCGGCCCGATCCTCGCCGTGCACGTCTACCCGGACGGCGCGTACGAGCAGGTGGTCGCCCAGGCGGCGGACGTGGCCCCGTACGCGCTGACCGGCTCCGTCGTCGCGACCGACCGGGCCGCCATCGCGCACGCCACGCAGGCGCTGCGGTACTCGGCGGGCAACTTCTACATCAACGACAAGCCGACCGGCGCGATCGTCGGCCAGCAGCCCTTCGGCGGCGCCCGCGCGAGCGGCACCGACGACAAGGCCGGGTCGATATTCAACCTGACCCGCTGGGTGTCGGCCCGCGCGATCAAGGAACTCTTCGTCCCCCCGTCCGACTACCGATACCCTCACATGGGCTGACCATCTCACCCGGAGGACGCCATCCAACGGCTGGTTCTATGGAACGTCGACCTGACGCTGGTCGATACCGCGCGGGTGATGCGGGCCGCCTACGTGGAGGCGTTCGGCGTGGTGGTGGGCCGCCCGCTGATCCAGCTGCCGCAGACGGCGGGCCGGTCGGAGTCCGAAGTCTTCTTTGACGCCCTGGCGCTGAACGGCGTCGACATGCGCACCGACGGCGGGGCCGAGCGCCTGCTCGATCCGTTCAGCGCCGAACTGGCCGCGGTCCTGGCGGCGCACCGCGACGACCTGGTCAGCCAGGGCCGGCTGCTGTCCGGCGCGGCGGAGGCGATGGCCGCCGTGGCCAAGCTCGACGGTGTGGCGCAGACCGTGCTGACCGGGAACAGCAAGCCGAACGCGATGCTGAAGCTACGCGCGTTCGGCCTCGACGGCTACGTCGACTTCGATATCGGCGGGTACGGCTCCGAGGCCTACCCGCGGGGCACCCTGCTGGGCGTGGCCAGGCAGCGGGCGGCGGACAAGCACGGCGTCGCGCTCAGGGAACTGGCGACGGTCTACGTCGCGGACTCGCCGCGGGACGTGGAAGCGGCCCGGGTCGGCGGGGCCAGGTCGCTGGCCGTGGCCGGCGGGCGCGCCAGCGTCGCCGAACTCCGCGAGGCGGGCGCCGACGCGGTGCTCCCCGACCTCACCGACACCGCTGGCCTCGTCAATCTCATCGCGCGCCTGACGGAAGCGCCTTAGCCGGGGACGTTGCCAGGTGCGCGGGGATGGCACGATGCTGTGATCATGGATACCGGTGGCGCTGACCTGACCAGCCGCGGCTACGGCGCGGTGCTCTGGGAGCCGGATGAGAAGACCGTGCACGACGCGCGGATCACCAGGTTCATGGGCTGGCTGGCCGCCGAGCGCGGGCAGGCATTCGCCGGCTACGACGACCTGTGGCAGTGGTCGGTGACCGACCCCGCCGCGTTCTGGGGCGCGCTGTGGGACTACTTCGAGGTCCTCGGCGACCGGGGCGAGCCGCGTGGTGACGTCCTGACCGGCACGGTCATGCCGGACGTGCGCTGGTTCGCGGGCGCCACGCTCAACTACGCGCGTAACGCGCTGCGGACCGCGTGGACCGACCCCGACCGTACCGCGCTTATTTTTTCTGCCGAACGACGTCATGGCGGGTCCCTCAGCTACGCCGAACTCGCCGGGCAGGTCGCGCGGGTCTCGCGCGGTCTGCGGGCCCTCGGCGTCCGCCGCGGGGACCGCGTCGCAGCCCTGCTGCCGAACGTCCCCGAGGCGATCATCGGCCTGCTCGCCACGGCGAGCCTGGGCGCCATCTGGTCGTCGTGCTCACCGGATTTCGGCGCGCGCAGCGTGATCGACAGGTTCGCGCAGATCGAGCCGACCGTGCTCATCGCCTGCGACGGCTACACCTACAACGGTAAGGATTTCTCCCGGATCGAAATGCTCGGCGACGTGGTGGCGGCCCTGCCCGGCCTGTCGGCCGTCGTCATGGTCAACCTGCTGGGCGGGGCGGATCCTGACCTGGAGAACCTAATCCCCTGGGACGACCTGGGCGCGGGACAGGGCCCGAGCGAGCCGGAGTTCGAGGAGGTGCCGTTCGATCATCCGCTGTGGGTGGTGTACTCATCGGGCACGACCGGCCTGCCGAAGCCGATCATGCACGGCCACGGCGGGATCGTCCTCGAGCACCTCAAAGCGCTCAGCTTCCACCAGGACCTCAAGCCCGGCGACGTGTTCACCTGGTACACCACGACCGGCTGGATGATGTGGAACTACCTGGCCGGCGGGCTGCTGGCCGGGCTGACCCTCGTGCTCTACGACGGGAGCGCCACGTACCCGGCCACGAACCGGCTGTGGCGGCTGGCCGCCGAGCACGGCGTCACCTACCTCGGGGTCGGCGCGCCGTACCTGGTGGCCTGCATGAAGGCGGGATTGCAGCCCGGCCGGGACCACGACCTGTCGCCGCTGCGGGCCATCGGCTCGACCGGATCTCCACTACCGCCCGAGGCGTTCAGCTGGGTGTACGACCGCGTGAAACGGGACCTGCTGCTCGGCTCCTTCTCGGGCGGAACCGACCTGTGCACGGGCTTCGTCGGGCCGTCCCCGCTGCTGCCGGTCCGCGCGGGCATCATCTCCGGCCGCTGCCTGGGCGCGAAGGTCGAGGCCTACGACGAGGACGGCAAGCCGGTCATCGGGCAGGTCGGTGAGCTGGTCATTACCCAGCCGATGCCGTCGATGCCCGTGGGGTTCTGGAACGATCCGGGCGGCGCGAGGTACCGGGAGAGTTACTTCGAGACCTACCCGGGCGTCTGGCGGCACGGCGACTGGATCGAGTTGCTCCCCGACGGCGGCTGCGTCATCTACGGGCGTTCGGACGCCACCCTCAACCGGGGCGGCATACGGATGGGCACCAGCGAGTTCTACCGGGTGGTGGAAGCGTTCAGCGAAGTCGCCGACAGCCTGGTGGTGGACACGGGCCGACTCGGCGCCGAAGGTCGGCTGATCCTGTACATCGTGCCCGCCGCGGGCGGCCAGCTCGACGACGAACTGGCCGGACGGCTCCGCGCCGCGCTGCGGGCGCAGTTGTCACCGCGGCACGTGCCTGACGAGATCCACCAGGTGCCAGGCATCCCGCGGACGCTGTCCGGGAAGAAGCTAGAAGTCCCGGTGCGCAAGATCCTGCTCGGTATGGCCCCCGAGCGGGCCGCGGACCCGAACGCCCTGGCCAACCCGGAGGTCCTGAAGTACTTCGGTAGCTAACACGGACACAAAGGAGTGGACGCGATGGCGGACAGCAACGCCGATGAGGCGAGGGAAGCCCTGCTGGCCAAGGCCAGCCAGTCGTGGTGGGACGATCCCGTCCTGGACGCCCAGGTCCTGGGCGGGGACGGCGGGGACAACGTCTCGGGCTTCCTGCGGGCCTATTACCACCGCGTCGCGACCGAGGACCTTGCCGCGCCCGCCCGGCTGGCGGCGGTGGCCGAAGCCCACGCCCGGCTGGGTGTGCGCCGGCCGCAGGGCCGGGCCCTGGTCCAAGTCCGTGAGCCGGGGGACGCGCACCTGCTCCCGGTCTCCGCGGGGAGCCTCGTGGTGGACATCGTCACCGACGACATGCCCTACCTGGTCGACTCGGTCATCACCGAGCTGAACCGACACGAGGCCGAGATCTCGCTGCTCGTCCACCCGCTGCTGCTCGTGTGCCGGGACGTGACCGGCATGCTGCGCGGTGTCCTCGGGGTTTCCGCAGACGACGCCGACCCGCCCGACGTTGAGGCCGACGAGCTGATTGAATCGTGGATCCACGTCGAGATCGGGCCCCCCCGGGACCGGGTCACCGCCGATACGCTGGCCGCCGACCTGCGGCACGTCCTCGACGACGTGCGCGTCGCGGTCGAGGATCAGGAGCGGATGGCCGCGGTGGCCGACCTCCTGGCCGACGATCTCGACGGGGAACCGGGCAGCGACGAGGCCGAATACGGGGAGTTGCTGCGCTGGCTGGCCGACGGCAACTTCCTCTTCCTCGGCTACCGCCAGTACGACCTGGTGCCGACCGACGAAGGCACCGGCCTGCGCGCGGTGCCGGGAACCGGGCTCGGCATCCTGCGCCACCACAGGAAGGGCCGGGCCCCGCTGATGAAGCTCTCGCCCGAGGTCGCGGCCCGGGCGCAAGACCCGGGCGAGCGGCTGGTGCTGGCCAAGGCGAACTCCAGGTCCACCGTCTACCGCGCCAACTACCTCGACTACGTCTCGGTCAAGAAGCGCGACCCGTCCGGCGTCGTCATCGGGGAGTTCAGGTTCCTCGGCCTGTACACGCATTCGGCGCACACCCAGCCCATCTCCGACATCCCCGTCCTGCGGCGCAAGCTGGCCCAGGTCCTAGCCACCGCCGGGCTGTCCAGGGATAGCCACGACGGCAAGGACCTGGTGGAGATCCTCGAGGACTACCCGCGCGAGGAGCTCTTCGAGATCTCCGCCGAGGAGCTCACCCCGATCGCGCTGGGCGTGCTGCGGCTGAGCGAGCGCAAGCAGACCAGGCTCTTCCTGCGCCGGGACCGGTACGGCCGGTACATGTCCTGCCTGGTCTACCTGCCCAGGGACCGGTACACCACGCCGGTCAGGCTGCGGGCGCAGTCGATCCTGAAGGAGGCGCTGGACGGCACCTCGGTCGACTACAGCGCCCAGGTGGGCGATTCGGCCCTGGCCCGCCTGCACGTCGTCGTCAGAGGGAAGCCGGGGCGGCCCATCCCGCAGGTGGACGGGGCGGCCCTGGAGCGGCGCCTGGCCGAGGCGGTCAGGTCGTGGGACGAGGACCTGAGCGCCGAGGCGACCCGCCTGCTCGGCGAGGAGCGGGCGGCGAAGCTCCTCGACATGTGCTCGGCCAGCATTCCCCAGACCTACAAGACGGACGTCTCCCCGGACGACGCGGTCGACGACCTGTCTACCATGCTCGAGCTGCGCGAATCCGGGAAGGAATACGCGGTCAGGCTGGTGGAGGACCCGGAACGCTGGACGCTGGTGATCTACCGGCTCGGCACGCCGATCACACTCTCGGAAGTCCTACCCCAGCTGCAGCACATGGGCCTGGAGGTCGTCGACGAGCACCCCTACAAGTTCACCGGGACCGGGGACAACCTCTCGTTCTGGGTCTACGAATTCGGCCTTCGGGCCCCGGCGAACCAAGCCTCGGGCAGCGTGCGGGAGATCTTCGAGGCCGCGCTGACCGCGCTGTGGCAGGGCCAGACCGAAGACGACGGGTTCAACACCCTGGTCCTGTCGGCGGGCCTGGGCTGGCGCGAGGTCAACCTGCTCCGCGCCTGCGCGAAGTACCTGCGCCAGGGCGGGATGCGCTTCAGCGAGGACTACGTGCAGCGCGTCCTGCGGTCCAACCCGGCGATCACGCGCCTGCTTGTCCGGCTGTTCGAGTCCAGGTTCGACCCGGCCAGGCAAGACGGCGTGACCGAGCGCTGCGAGGCGATCGCGGAGGAGATCCGCGGTCAGCTCGACGAGGTGGTCAGCCTGGACGCCGACCGGATCCTGCGGCAGTACCTGGCGCTGATCGACGCGACCCTGCGGACCAACTACTACCGCATGGACAGCCCGGGCAGCCAGGCCGGGCCGCGCCCGCTGGTGCTCAAGCTCAACGCCAGGGCCGTCCCGGGACTGACCGAGCCGCGCCCCATGTTCGAGATCTTCGTCTACTCACCGCGGCTTGAGGCGGTCCACCTGCGGTTCGGCCGGGTGGCGCGCGGCGGCCTGCGCTGGTCGGACCGCCAGGAGGACTTCCGTACCGAGGTCCTCGGGCTGGTCAAGGCGCAGGAGGTGAAGAACGCGGTCATCGTCCCCTCCGGGGCCAAGGGCGGGTTCGTCTGCAAGCGGCTGCCCGACCCGTCCGACCGTGAGGCGTACCAGGCCGAGGTGCTGGCCTGCTACAAGACGTTCATCGCGGCCATGCTCGACGTGACCGACAACATCGTGGCCGACGCGGTGGTGCCGCCGCCCGATGTGGTCCGGCGCGACGGCGACGACCCGTATCTGGTGGTGGCGGCGGACAAGGGCACCGCCACCTTCTCCGACACCGCCAACGGGATCGCCGCCCTCTACGGCTTCTGGCTGGGCGACGCGTTCGCCTCCGGCGGATCCGAGGGCTACGACCACAAGGAGATGGGCATCACCGCGCGGGGCGCCTGGGAGTCGGTGAAGGTCCACTTCGCGGCGCTCGGCATGAACCCCGCGACCGACGACTTCACGATGACCGGGATCGGCGACATGTCCGGCGACGTGTTCGGGAACGGCGTGCTCCTGTCGGAGCACATCAAGCTGATCGCGGCGTTCGACCACCGGCACGTGTTCATCGACCCGAACCCGGACCCTGCGGCCAGCTTCGCCGAGCGGGCCCGGATGTTCAAGCTGCCCCGGTCCTCGTGGGCGGACTACAACCCTGCGCTGATCTCGGCGGGCGGCGGGGTCTGGCCGCGCAGCGCGAAGTCGGTGCCCGTGTCCCCGCAGGCGCGGACGGTCCTGGGCCTCGGCGAGGGCGTCGTCGCGCTGTCGCCGGACGAGCTGATCGCGGGGATCCTGGCGGCGCCCGTCGACCTGCTGTGGAACGGCGGGATCGGCACCTACGTGAAGGCCAGCGACCAGTCCAACGCCGACGTGGGGGACAGGTCCAACGACGCGGTGCGGATCAACGGGGCTCAGGTGCGCGCGCGGGTCATCGGCGAGGGCGGCAACCTGGGGCTGACCCAGGCCGGCCGGATCGAGTACTCGCTGGCCGGCGGGCTGGTGAACACCGACTTCATCGACAACTCGGCCGGGGTCGACACCTCCGACCACGAGGTCAACATCAAGATCCTGCTGGCCGACGCGATCCGGGTGGGCGTCATCGTCGCCTCCGCCCGGCACGAGTTGCTCGAGGAGATGACCGACGACGTGGCCTCGCTCGTCCTGCGGCATAACTACCGGCAGAACATGGCCCTGGCCGCGTCCCGGGCGCAGGCCTCCTCCCTGCTGCACGTGCACGCGCGGTACCTCCGCAAGCTAGTCAGGGACAAGCGGCTCGACCCGGAACAGGACGTGCTGCCAGGGGAGCGGGAGATCGCCGAGCGGCGGTCGGCCGGGGGGGGCCTGACCAACCCCGAGTTCGCCCTCCTGCTCGCGCAGACCAAGATCTCGGCCGGCGAGGAGGTGCTCGACTCGGCGCTGCCGGACGACCCGTACCTGCGCCGGGTGCTGACCGCCTACTTCCCCGCCCCGCTGCGGACCTCCCTCGCGGACGTGATGGAATCACACCGGCTGCGCCGCGAGATCATCACCACCTCGGTGGTCAACGAGATGATCGACACGTCGGGCACGACGTTCGTGTTCCGGCTCGTCGAGGAGACCGGCGCCTCCGTGTCCAACCTCACCCGGGCCTGGCTGGTGGCGGCCGATGTGTTCGACATGCCGGCCTTCTGGGCCCAGGTCGAGGAACTAGAGGGCCAGATCAGCCTGGCAGCCCAGATCACGCTGCTCCTCGAGGGGCGCAAGCTGACCGAGCGCACGGCCCGGTGGCTGCTGCACAACCGGCGCCCGCCGTTCGACCTCCAGGCCACCGTGGGCTTCTTCGCCGACGGGGTGCGGACCGTCCGGGCCGGCCTGCCCAAGCTGCTCACCGGCCGGGATCTGTCCACGTTCGAGGAGCGCAGGGACTCCTACCTGGCCCTGGGCGTGCCGCTGGACCTCGCCGAGCGGGTCGCGGCCATGGTGCCGACGTATTCCGCCTTCGATATCGTCCAGGTCGCGGCGCTCGCCGGTCGGCCCATCGAGGAAGCCGCCGACGTCTACTTCGACCTGGCCGACCGGCTGCAGATCACCCGGCTGCGGGACCGGATCACCGCGCTGCCGCGCGAGGATCGCTGGTCGACCGCGGCCCGGGCCGCCCTGCGCGATGACCTGTATGCGGCGCACGCGTCGCTGACGCAGGACGTGCTCGGGGTGAGCGGCTCGGGGATCGCCAGGACCCCCGAGGAGCGGCTGGCCGCCTGGACCTCGCGCAACGAGGCGGCGGTCGCGATGGCCGCCCAGACGCTCGGCGAGATCTGGGAGAGCGAGCGCTTCACGTTCACCACCCTGTCGGTGGCGCTGCGTGCCATCAGGACCCTGGTGGCCGCGAGCTCCCTGCCGCAGGACTAGGAGCTGCCGCAGGACTAGTACGCGCGCCCGTAGGTGGGTGCGCCGCCGGAGGCGATGACCTGGAGCTTGGCACCGTGTTCGGCGGACGGCGGGTCGACGGCGGCGAACTCGTAGGTCCAGTTGGCGTCCACCGCGCGGTGGCCGACCTCGGTGGGACCGGTGAGCGGGGTGAACGCGGCGGGGACCAGGATCGGTGCCCCGGCGGCCAGGCCTGGATGCGAGGTCGTGGTGTTCAGGTACATCCCGTACATCACCAGCGCCCCGCCGTCGGCCGTTTCCAGGCTGAACAGCGCGTAGTCGCTCCCCTCGAGCAGCCACTGGTACACCAGGCCCTGCGCGGCCGCCGACCTGCCCTGCGCGGCCTGGGTCTGATACCAGCCCGTGGTCAGCGGGCCGTCGCCGACCACGGCGATCGACGGGGCCGCCGTGCCGTTGTCGACCACGGCCGCCTGGGACGCCCCCACGACGTCGGGGGGAAGCAGCAGGTGCGAGTCGGCCGTGCTCAGCGCGATGGCGTAGCCGGCCTGGTCTCGGGCGATGGCCGGCAGCGGCTGATCGAGCACCACCGACCCGTCGACCGTCCAGGGCAGGTCGGGCCCGCGCTTCTCGAACAGCAGGATCGTGTTGGCCGTGGTGCCGGCCTGGGCGCCGGTTTCCGCCGTCCTCTCCACGGCCACCATGAACCACTCCGACCAGGTGGTCAGCGCCGGCACGTAGAAGACCGGCTGGCCGTAGCGGTAGGTCGGGACCGGGGTGCTCGCCTCGGCCAGCGCCGTGTACTGCTCATTGACGATCGACCACTGCGCGTCTCCGACGATCGCCAGGCTCTGAGCCTTTTCGCCCTGCGCGGCGGCCGCGTGACTCCTGGTGACGTAAGACTGGTAGGCGCTCTCCGCCGCGGCGAGGGTCAGGCCGTGGTAGGCGCCGCTGTCCGGGTTCGGGGGCGCTGCTGCCGCGGAGCACCCGCTCGCGGCCAGCGCGATCACGGCGGCCAGGGCTCCTACCCTGCAGATCCCCCGGGACCAGCTCGCGACCGGGCTGGAGGTGAGGGTCCTGGTCCTGCGCCTTCGCGGTGTCACGCTAAGGCAGGATACCGGGTTTTGCCCGCCCGGTTTGGCGCCCGCGCAGGCTGCGGCTTCTACCTGCGCCGTTCGCGTAGGCTACTCGGCATGGCAGGTACCGATCCCGCCGAGGAGATTGCGGGACTGACGTCCAAGCTCGCCAGCATCGAGGCGGTGCTCGATCCTGACGCTATGCGGACGGAGGTGGCCAGCCTGAACGAGCAAGCCGCCGACCCGGGACTGTGGGCCGATCAGGATCGTGCGCAGAAGGTACACCGCAGGCTGTCCTACCTGGAGGCCGAACTGGCCAGGCTGGCCGACCTGAACCAGCGGCTGGGCGACACCAAGGTGCTGTTCGACCTGGCCGAGAGCTACGGAGACGAGCCCACCAAGGAAGAGGCGGAGCGCGAGCTGGCCGCGCTGCGGTCCGAGATCGACCAGCTCGAGGTGCGCACCCTGCTGTCCGGCCAGTACGACGCCCGGGAGGCGCTGATCTCGATCAACGCGCAGGCGGGTGGCGCGGACGCCGCCGACTTCGCGGAGAACCTGATGCGGATGTACCTGCGCTGGGCGGAGCGGCATAAGTACCCGACCGAGGTCTACGACATCTCCTACGCCGAGGAGGCCGGGATCAAGTCGACCACCTTCGGGGTGAACGCTCCCTACGCGTACGGCACATTGCGCGGCGAGCACGGCACGCACCGCATGGTGCGCATCTCTAAGTACGACAACCAGGGGCGCAGGCAGACCTCATTCGCCGGGGTCGACGTGATGCCCGTGGTGGAGCAGACCGATCACATCGACATCGACGAGGACGAGATCCGGGTCGACGTGTTCCGCTCCAGCGGCCCGGGCGGCCAGGGCGTGAACACCACGGACTCCGCGGTCCGCATCACCCACCTGCCGACCGGGATCGTGGTGTCCTGCCAGAACGAGCGCAGCCAGATCCAGAACCGCGCGTCGGCCATGGCCGTCCTGCAGGCCAAACTCCTCGAGCGGCGCAGGCAGGAAGAGGCCGAGCAGATGCAGGCGCTCCGCGGCGACGGCGGCCGTGCCTGGGGCACCCAGATCCGCAATTACGTCCTCTACCCGTACCAGACCGTGAAGGACGTCCGGACCGGGATGGAGACCGGCAACGCCGTGGCGGTCCTAGACGGCGAGATCGACGAGTTCATCGACGCCGAGATCCGCTGGCTCCGCCAGAACGGCCGCTAGGCACCGTCGCCAGCCACGGGGTCACGCGGCCGCGGAGCGGCTAGTGAGCTAGGCGCGTGGCCAGGAGCAGCAGGGCCGTCAGGACGAGGATGGCCGCGATGATGAGCTGCGGGCTCACGCTGAAATGCTGGTGGTGAATGTGCTGGCGGGTGGCCCGGCACGCCGGGCACCGGCCCTCGGATACCGGCCCGGCACACTGCCCGCAGATCAGGTGTTCACAGCTCATCGGAACCCCTTCTCGCTGGCCTGCGCCCCGACACTTGTCCTGATGTAGGGCCTTAGCCGACTGTTTACCTCTAGACTGTTGCCTGGCTTTACCAGGTTACCCGCATACCGCCCGGAAGTGGTCGGCGGTCGGCGGTCATCAGGAATATCTGGCCCGTACCTACCTCGCTGTGATGGTTCCGTGATCAACTTCGATAACGTCTCCAAGGTCTACCCGAATCAGAGTCGGCCCGCGCTTGAGAACGTGAACATATCGGTGGCCAAGGGCGAGTTCGTTTTCCTGGTCGGCCCGTCTGGGTCGGGAAAGTCCACCTTTCTCCGGCTGATCCTGAAGGAGGAGCGGCCGACCGACGGCAGGATCCACGTGGCGGGCCGGGATCTCGCGCGGCTGACCAACTGGAAGGTGCCGTACCTGCGGCGGCGCATCGGGTGCGTGTTCCAGGACTTCCGGCTGCTGCCGAACAAGAGCGTCTACCAGAACGTCGCGTTCGCCCTCGAAGTGATCGGCAAGCAGCGGCGCTTCATCAAGAAGGTCGTCCCAGAGGTGATCGACCTGGTCGGTCTCGAGGGCAAGCACGACCGCATGCCCGATGAGCTGTCCGGCGGCGAGCAGCAGCGGGTCGCGATGGCGCGGGCGTTCGTCAACCGGCCGATGATCTTGCTCGCCGACGAGCCAACCGGGAACATCGACCCGGCGACATCGATCGGCATTATGAAGGTGCTCGACCGGATCAACCGGACCGGGACGACCGTCGTGATGGCCACGCACGACGCGGCCATCGTCGACTCGATGCGCAAGCGGGTGATCGAGCTGGAATACGGCAAGGTTGTCCGGGACCAGTCGCGCGGGGTGTACGGCCAGGCCTACTGACCCCGACCTCGGCCACCTAGGACTGCAAGGGACCAGCCAGCATGCGTTCACAGTTCGTCTTCCAGGAGATCTGGATCGGGCTGCGCCGGAATCTCACCATGACGATGGCGCTCATCGTGGTCGTGGCCATCAGCCTCTCCCTGCTCGGCACGGGCCTGCTGTTCGTCAAGCAGGTGGACCGGACGCGCACCTACTGGCAGGGGAAGGTCGAGCTGTCGATCTACCTCTGCATCAAGACCAGCCCGGAACCGCAATGCCAGCAGAACGGGCCGGCCACCACCGCGGAGCGGAATCAGCTGCGCGCCCAGCTCGCCTCCATGCCGCAGGTGGAAGCCGTCTACTACGTTTCGCAGCAGCAGGCCTACTCCGAATTCAGGCAGTACTTCTCCAACGAGCCCGCCCTGGTCCAGGACACCCAGGAGGGCGACATCCCCGACTCGTTCGAGGTGAAGCTGAAGAACCCCGAGGCCGACTACAACATCGTCGCCAGCGCGGTTACCGGCGCGACCGGGGTGGAAACGGTGGTCGACGAGGAAACGATCCTGGACAAGTTCTACCGGCTCCTCGACGGCGCGCGGAACGCGGTCGTGGTCATCGCGCTGATCCTGATCGTGGCGGCTGTCCTGCTGGTGGCCAACACGATCAGGCTGTCCGCGTTCAACCGCCGCCGGGAAACCTCGATCATGCGCCTGGTGGGCGCGTCCAACTTCTACATCCAGCTGCCGTTCCTGCTCGAGGGGACGATCGCCGGGCTGATCGGCTGGGCGATCGCCGCCGGGCTCTTGGTGGCGGTCAAGTCGCTGATGCTGGATAGCCTGGAGCAGTATTTCTCGTTCAACGTAGGCTTGTCCGTCGGTGACCTGATCGAGGTCATCGTGTTCTCGATGGCCGTCGGGGTGCTGCTGTGCGGCGTGACGTCGTTCGTGACGCTGCGCCGTTACCTGCGGATCTGAGCGGGTGGACGTGGTGATGGGAGCGACGTGGCTCGCGAGCAAGGGCAGAAGGTCATCGCCCGCAACCGGCGTGCCCGTCACGACTACCACATCGAGGACACCTTCGAGGCGGGGCTGGTCCTGACCGGCACCGAGGTGAAGTCGCTGCGCGCGGGCCGCGCGTCGCTCGCGGACGGGTTCGCGCAAATCTCCGACGGCGAGGTCTGGCTGCACAACGTGCATATCCCCGAGTACGACCAGGGCACCTGGACGAACCACACCCCGCGGCGGATCAGGAAGCTGTTGCTGCACCGCAAGGAGATCGACCGCCTGGTCAGCAAGACCCAGGAGCAAGGTCTGACGCTGGTCCCGCTATCGCTGTACTTCAAGGATGGGAACGTCAAGGTGGAGCTGGCTCTCGCCCGCGGCAAGCGGACCTACGATAAACGCCAGGACCTTGCGCGGCGTGACGCAGCCAGGGAAATAGATCGTGCGCTGAAACGGCGAAGGTAACAGGCAGGCGATCGTGTCCTCTGCTGGGAGCGAACGCGGCGGCCACGCCAGGCCGCGGGACCTCGCCGCGCCCACCGTGCCTGCCGTGAACGGGCCCACCCCGAACGGGCCTACCCCGAACGGGCCCGGGGTCAACGAACCCGCCGTGAACGGGCCCATCGCCAACGGGCCCCTTGCGAACGAACCCACTGTGAACGGGCCTGCCGTGAATGGGCCAGCCGTGAATGGGCCTGCCGTGAATGGGCCCATAGCCAACAGGTCCGGGGTACACGGCCCCACCTCGGATGGGTTCACCTCGGACGGGCCCGCCGCCAATGGGCCGGCCGCGAACGGTGCCGTCGGCACCGGGCCCGTTCGCACCGCCGTGCCGTCGCCTCTCCCGCCGCGTCCGCCGCGTCCGCCGCGCCCGGCCCGCGACGGATCCGGCGAGCCCCGGCCGAAGCCCGGCCGGAGATCCTCGCCGGCGAGCAGGCCATCGAGGCGCTCGCGCATCGCCGTGGTGGCCATCGTCGCCATCGGAGTGCTGGTCCTCGGCCTGTCTACGGGGTTCGGCTCCGAACCCTCCGCCGAGCCCACCGCCCAGGCGTTCCTGCTGGACTGGCAGTACCAGCACTACGCCGCGGCCGGGGCGCTGGCCACGGCCACGCCAGGCACCGTCGCTACCGGCCTGGCCGACGCCTTCGCTCAGGTTGACGCCACCCAGCTATTCCTGACCATGAAGTCGGTCACCGAGCACGGCGGCACCGCGGAAGCGTCGTTCACGGCCTCGGTCGATCTCGCGGAAACCGGACGCGTATGGACCTACCAGGGGCACTTCGCGCTGCGCCGGGTCGCGGGCGACTGGAAGGTCGAATGGGCACCCAGCGTGGTGAACCCCAACCTGAGCCTGGGCGAGCGTCTGGCCGTGGTGACCCGGTTCCCGAGGCGGGCGCCGGTGCTCGACTCCGTGGGCAGGCCGCTCGAGGTGCCGTCTCTGGTCTACGTGCTGGGTGTATGGCCGGGCCGCCTGGCCGACGCGGACGAAACGGCCCAGCGCTTCGCGAACGTGACCGGACTCGACAACACGCAGGTGCTCGGCCAGATCACCGCGACCCCGCCGCGCAACTTCCTCACCCTCGCGTCGCTTGACCCCACCACCTACGGGCAGCTTCGCTCCCGGCTCCGCCACGTGCCCGGCCTGGTGATCAGGCCGGAAGCGGAGAGGCTCTTCCAGGCCGAGGCCACCGGCCTGGTCGGGCACGTCGGCAGCGAGGTCGACCAGGTGCTGCGCGACGACGGCGCGTACTACGTCCCGGGGACCACGATCGGGCTGTCCGGACTTGAGCGGTACTACCAGCACGAACTGCTCGGCATGCCGACGATCGAGGTGGTGACCGTGAACGGGGCCGGGGTGGTGGGCAGCGTGCTCGCGCGCTGGCCCGGCGTTTCCGGGACCCCGGTGCGGACCACCATCGACTCGTCGGTCCAGGGCGCCGCGCTGGCCGCGCTCGGGACCGTCCCGTATTCGGGCGAAATCGTCGCGCTCCAGGCGTCGACGGGCCACGTGCTGGCGGTGGCCCAGCACCAGGGGTCCGGATCGCTGCCCGCCAGCGGTGCGCTCGATGCGAAGCTGACCCCGGGCACAGCGTTCACCATCGTGTCGGCCGCGGCCCTGCTCGGCACCAAGGTGACGACGGTATCCACCCCCATCTCCTGCGAGAACTCGTTGGCCGTCGGCGGGCAGACGTTCACCAGCGACGGGACCGGAGCGCAGCAGCCGTTCAGGGAGGACTTCGCGCAGGATTGCGGTACGGCCTTCGCCGGACTATCCGAGCGGCTCTCCTTCGCCAAGCTGGCGCAGGTTGCGAAGGAATTCGGGATCGGGTCCGACTGGTCGGGGCTGCCGGTGCCCGCCTTCTCCGGGTCGCTCGCGCCTTCCGCGAACGACGCCGTGCTGGCCGCCGACATGATCGGCCAGGGGAACGTCCAGGTGAGCCTGCTGTCGATGGCCGTGGTCGCCGCGGTCGTGGACCACGGTAGCTGGCGCGCGCCGGAGGTGCTCGCCGACCCCGACGATCCGGTCGGGAACGTCGGCCCCGCGCTGGACCCCGACGAGCTGTCCGCGCTGCGCAGCCTCATGCGCAGTGCCGTCCGCTCGGGGGCCGCCCACGCCGCCGGGCTGCGCGGGCCGCAGGTGTACGGGCAGGTTGGCCTGGTTCATACCCGATCGGGCTGGATGAGCTGGTTCGTCGGCTTCCGTGGTGACGTAGCGTTCGCCGTGATGGAGTCCGGTCGCACGCCGCGGCTGTCCGCGGCGGCGCTGGCCAGCGCGTTCTTGTCGGCGATCGGCTGAGCGCCCGCCGGGGGAGCAATCCTTCGTTACTCTGTGTTATGAACGTGTGACTCAATAGAGTTCACGCTGAGCAACCATCCGCCGTCCGGCAGGCGTCTTTACCGGTGACTGGAGTTCGCTTGGGGGTTGCGACCCAGTCGGCCTCAAGAAGGTCCGGGTCTCATCTCGGGGGAGACTCGGACACTGGACCGGCTCCGACCCTGCCGGTCGGCCCCTGCGGGTGCGTTTCGGCCACCGCCAGCGCCCGCAGGGGCCTTTTATCATGCTCACACCCGCGCCCGCGGTGTCCCGGCCCGCGGTTCCCCCCGCCCGCGGCGCGCCTCCGGGAATCTAGGTTGGCGCGCGCGGGTTGTACATGTACGGTTCGGATACGGCCGGGTTGCCAAGCCGCATCCGCCGCACAACTCAATAGGGGGTGAACGGTTTCGACTTCGGTAGTTGAACCAGGGGAAGCGGGCCGAGGGTTGCGGTTGTGACCTCGTAAATCCTGCGGCCGTAAACGATAAGTGCCAACTCAACGCGCACTAGCCTCGCCCTCGCCGCGTAAGGCGAGTTAAGAGGTTGTCAGCCCGGGGACGCCTTCGACCCGGTGCCTGGCATCAGCTAGGAGGATCCACCGCCTGACCCGGTCGCGGGGCCAGGTGGGACATCAAACAGCGACTGAGCCTGTCGGCGTCTAGCTTGCGTGATCGCCGGGGCTGAGAAAAGCAGAGCAAGCTGCGCCCGGAGAAGCCCTGGTGAGGTACTGAAGGACCCGGGTTCGATTCCCGGCACCTCCAAGAGTGCTCAAGGAGGATCTTGAGCATTGTTGGAGGTGTCCGTCATCCCTACATAACGAGCAAGTATTTCGCGTGCCCACGCGAGGGCGTCGGTTACCCTGATGCCAGTTGGCTGCGGGCGTGTCCAGAGTTCAAGGTTCTCTGGCCGGTTGCTGGTCCTGCGGCTGCGGGTGCCCATCGCGGTCGTCCCCCCGAGTCTGCTGACGGCGGAAGCCGGGCAGCAGGCGCGCGAGGATGAGGGCGCCCGCGATGCAGGCCAGGCCCCCGGAGACCACGGACACCGTGTCGCCGAACCGCCAGCGCCGGGAACAGGGCCCGCGGCAGGCCGAACACCATCGCGTTGATGTCAAGCAGGTAGGCCCCCTGGATGGCCTGGCGCCCGCGTAGGAAGCCGAGGCCCTCGACGATCGAGCGCAGGCCGGGCCGGCGATCAGCGGAACGAGCTGGGCCAGCGAGACCAGCCCGACGTCGAGGGACGACCGGGTCAGCTGGTACACCTGGTACGGCACCGCGACCGTGGTGAGCTGGCTGCCGAGCACGGAGATGAGCTCGCCCAGCACCAGGCAGCGCAGATCGCGTGATCTCCGTAGCGGGGTCAGGTCGATGAACAGGCGCCGTCGCCTGCCGTCCCGCGGCCCGGCGCGCTCGCCCACTCCCGTTCCTCCCCGCCTGCGCGGCGCGCCGATTGACGTGCGCCAGGAGCAGCCCCGCGGCGGCAGCGACCATGCCGGATCATTACCATTCTGCTTCCGGACACGAGATAATAGGGCGACAGATAGAGACGTTTGTGGCTGGCCGGTTCCGCCTCCGTGGGCGAAGTGCGCGGAGTCCGCAGGAAGGGGATGGGAAAATGGCGGCGATGAAGCCGCGGACAGGTGACGGTCCGCTGGAGGTCACCAAGGAGGGGCGCGGCATTGTTATGCGCGTTCCGCTTGAAGGCGGAGGCCGGCTTGTTGTTGAGCTCACGGCGGACGAGGCGGCTAAGCTTGGTGACGCCTTGAAGTCCGTGGTGGGTTGACCAGGATCCCGCCGTCCCCTCAGTCGCCCTTCTCGCCCCTCTTGACCGCGGCCAGCAGGCCGTCGCCCAGTGGCAGCAGCACGGGAACGAGCCGATCGTCATCCCGCACCTGCCGGGCCACGTCGGGTGCCGAAGCGTCGGCCGGATCCCCCGCCGTCAGGACATTGTTGAACGCGACCACGCCGCCGGGCCGTAGCAGCCGCAGCGCGGCCATCAGGTAATCGGGGTAGTCCCGGGCATCGGCGTCGCAGAAGACCATGTCGTAGGCGCCGTCGGACAGCCGGGGCAAGACGTCGAGCGCGCGGCCCAAGATGAGCCGGCCCTGGCTCTGCGCGAACCCGGCCTGGGTAAACGCCTTGCGCGCCATCCGGTGGTACTCCGGCTCGGTATCGACACTGGTCAGCGTGCCGCCCGGGCGCATACCGCGGAGCAGCCAGATGCCCGAGGTGCCGCAGCCGGTGCCGATCTCGACGACGGTCCTGGCCCCTACCGAGCAGGCCAGGAAGCGCAGCGTGGCACCCACGACCGGCGGGACCGGCTCGGTGCCGCCCAGGTCGGCCGCGTTCGCGCGGGCGGCCTGGAGCGGCTCGTCTTCGCCCAGGTAATCGGCGGCGTACGCAGGTACCCCCACCCGCAGCAGCCTAGCGCCAGATCCGCAGGTCCGGGGAACTCTGCCGCGACCCGGCCCGTTATCTAGGCGATACCGGCCCGGGCGCAGGCCCGCCGGCCCCGATTGGCGTTAGGGGAGAATCCAGGGCACGATGGTGAGAGCCGTGGCACTTCGCTACCCGGAGGGCGGATGGTTGGAGGAGGCCCGCCAGCAGCACTCCCTGCCGACCCCCGCTCACCCTGAGTGGAACCTCCCGACGTGGGAGGATATCGTCCGCACGCATTCGGCCCGGGTGTACCGGCTCGCCTACCGCCTGACCGGCAATCCGCACGATGCGGAAGACCTGACGCAGGAGGTCTTCGTCCGGGTCTTCAGGTCGTTGTCCAGCTATACCCCGGGCACCTTCGAAGGCTGGCTGCACCGGATCACCACGAACCTGTTCCTCGACTCCGCCCGCCGCAAGCAGCGGATCCGGTTCGAGGGACTCGCGGACGACATGGCCCACCGCCTGCCCGGGTCCGAGCCGACCCCCGCCCAGGCCTTCGATGACGCTCACCTGGACGGTGACGTCCAGGCCGCGCTGAAGGCCCTCCCGCCCGAATACCGGGCCGCCGTCGTGCTCTGCGATATCGAGGGCTTTTCCTACGAGGAGATCGCCGCCACCCTAGGGGTCAAGCTGGGCACGGTGCGCAGCCGCATCCACCGCGGCCGGGCGCAGCTGCGCGCCGCGCTCGAACACCGCAGGCCGACCCTGCCCGCCGCGGAGCACGCTCGGACCCGCTCGTGGAGCCAGCCGCTGCGGTACCAGGGCCTGGCCCGGCTGAAGCGGTCGGGTGACTCATGAGCCATCTCGGTGACCGGCTGTCCGCCCTGGTCGACGGCGAGCTCACCGGGGCAGAACGCGACCGCGCGTCCGCCCACCTGGCCGGCTGCGCGCAGTGCCGCGCCGAGGCCGCGCAACTGCGCGTGCTGAAGCAGAAGCTGCGCTCGCTGGTGGAGGGAGCGCCGGCCGAAGCGGCCATGACCCGCCGCCTGATCTCCATGACGGGGCCGGGCGGCCCGCTGCCGCCGCGGCGCCGGATACTGCGCGTCGTGCCCGGCGGGCGGCCGGAACCGGGACGGGGGTTCCCCGCCTCCACCCGGCCCGGTACCCTCCGGCCGCGGCCCGCCCGTCGCCGCTACCTGTTCCTCGGGACCGTGTCGCTGGTCGTCGGCCTCGGCACCGCCGCGTTCACGGCCGGGGGCGGAGGGCAAGCGGCCCCCGGGCCGAAGATCACCCCGCCGGTGGAGCTGTACAGCGTCCAGCACGCCATCATCACCGGCGAGGTGCCGTTCAGCGGGCCGTCGTCCAGGGCCGCGTCCCACGCGTTCGCGCCGGGCTACGGCGCCCCGCCACCGTGAGGTTCACGCTGAGCCGCGCCACGAGCCGCCGCCCACGGGCCAGGCCGCCCTGGCTGCTGGCGGTCGTCGCGGTGACCGTGCCCGGGTGCCTGCTCACCGCGTGCAGCGCCCCATCCGGTTCGCCCCAGGACCGGACGCCAGCCGCCAGCCGCCCGCCCGCCGCCGCGGGCCGGCCGGCCGCGCGGCACAGCAGCGCCCTGGCCATCGGCCTGCTGTCGGCCGCCGCCCGCGCGGCCATCGCCACGTCGTACCAGGGCCAGGAGCTCGTGTCGCGCTGGGGCAACAGCGGCGAGACCGTCCTGACCTCGGATATCTGGCACGTCAGCGGCGGTCAGACGGTCACCCAGACCGTAGCCGCGGGGACCTATTCGAGCGGGCCCTACCTGTCCTCCGACACCGACGGGCAGGCGCCCGAGGGCGTGCTCGGCGTGACGATGCCGCTCGTGCGCTTGCTGGAAACGCACTACGTCGTCGCCTACGCGGGCCCGGGGACGGTGGCGGGCGACAACCGGGCGGCGCAGGTGGTCGAAGCCTGGCGGGACGACGGCC